>Ga0302322_100006991_pt1 | contig 10052 bp, 8 predicted proteins | sample Fen_T0_2_FD_203757 | JGI IMG/M metagenome (GOLD analysis project Ga0302322, IMG submission 203757) | Peat permafrost microbial communities from Stordalen Mire near Abisko, Sweden - Fen_T0_2 | ecosystem: Environmental > Terrestrial > Soil > Wetlands > Permafrost | place: Sweden: Abisko... | reverse complement strand
ATGTTCAAGTCACTGTCGCTACACCGCGAGCTCATGTTCACGCGCTCGCTCTTCCAGACTCCCGACATGCAAGAGCAAGGTCGGTTGCTGCAAGAAGTGGGCGATCTGGTCGACGCGGGTCGTATTCGAACGACTGCTCACACGCACATGGGGAAGGTCAATGCCCAGAACCTGCGCCGTGCCCACGCGCTGCTCGAAAGCGGCCGGGCGCAAGGCAAAGTCGTGCTGGCTGGCTTCTGACCCTGATGATTGATCGTCCATTTGCTGAGCACGCGCATCGATCGCGAGCTAGCGCGGCCTCAAGTGATCCAACGCCTGCATCCACGCCATCAGTGAGGCCCGCACGCGCCCAAACAGCTCCTGAATCTGCGACTCAGGCCCCTCGTCTTCTCGATCCGGGCTGTCGAGCAATCGAGGCAGCTCCATGATTTGGAAGGCAGCGATCGCGACCTTCTCCAGCATCAGCTCCCCACCCGGTGCGCAGAGGGCTTGCACCTGCGGATCGCCCTGCCATGCGAGAACTTCGGTCATGCCCATGCGGTTTTTGCGGATGACCTCGTTCGGCAGTAGCGGCTCGATGTGATCCAGCCGTTCGACCGTCTCCTCCACCCATTTAGCCCACGCCGTCTTGGACGGCATTGGCAGCGGCTTGCCGTACGGCGCCGACGCCGACAGCTCGATGTCGATACGGATGTAAGGGCGGTTGGTTACGAGGTCCTCGGTTTGGTCGCGCCCCAGCATCTCTGACAATGCGTCCCCGTCCCGAAAGATACCGCGCGATGTATTCAGCGCCGTCCATCGCCACGAGAGTGTGCCTTTCACATGAAAGGGTGGGGCATCCTGACCGCCTACCGGTTCAAAGTGGATCTGATACGAGCGATCCAGATTCCGCGTGTTGAGAGTCTCGGTTCCCTGGGCTCCGATGATCTGGAGGCGAGATGCCTGCAAGCCGTCGATCCAAAGGGTGCGAAAGGTTTCATAGTCCACCAACTCGGTGTTGATCGGCGGCCTGGATGCGTCAACGCTTGATGGTTCGCATCGGGCGAACGCCACGGCCCGGTTAGGCCGGCGTCAGCACGGCTCGGTAGCTGCGCCCGCGCACGCGGACATGAATTTCCTGGGGCGCGCGCAGTTCGGCTACACGCAACCGGAGATCTTGAACGATCGGCGCGACCGCGACCGCGATCACCACTTGCCCTTCGGCCGTCGCATCCCCAAGGTGTTTCTTGTCGGTCGTCTCAACCAACACCCTCTTGCCATCCGTTCGTAGGGCGAGGCGCGCCAGATGCCTGACCCACGTCGGCAAAGTGAACGCGTAGATACCGGGCGGCTTTACGCACCGCCGGGAGGGCGATGCCAACGGCCAGCAGGTTGGCGATGACACGGAGCTCGACCAAGTCTTCGAAGGAATAGATGCGCCGCGAGCCCTTGCCGCGGGCGCGTTGCACGGAAGGGCGTAGCAGCCCGGTCTTGTCCCAGCAATCCAGCTTCCTGCAACTGATTGCTACGACCCGACGGGTCACGTCGGCGCTGAAGCCATCTGCCGCGCGTTTCATCCGGGTAGGATGACAAGCGTGTGATTCAAGGTGAAGCACTACGACGCGGCCGGAGGCATGTCGATGACGGCAGCCGCCAGCGCGCCAACCGTCTAAACCCCGCCGAATCGCCTGGCACTGCGACCTGCTAGTGCCGCGCGGCAGCGCTGGCCCGCTCTCTACGTGGCGCGCCGAACGGAGCACGACCCGCGCCCCATGCGAACGGTGCAACTTTGTATGTCTCGCGTCTTGCGTAAAGCGAGGCGTAGGAACGCAGCTTTGCGGCCTACCTCTACTGGTGCCAGCACCCTGCGAGACGCACTGCCCGCTGCTCGCGGCTCCCCTTGGAGTGAGCTCGCCAAGCTGCCCCCGAGGAAGTATTCGGCGCCCACCTCGATCAGAGCACGTGCAACCTCGAGCGCGATGTCGATCGCGTTTTCGCCGAGCTCAGCCGCCATCGAGGTCGATACCGGGGAAGAGGCGAGCGGCGACCTCGCGCCCGTAGAGGCGATGGGTAAGTCGCGCGCGGACGACGGCTGCGGGCGCCTGAGGGTCGTCGGTCCGAATGGCGACCTCTGCCAGCTGTCGAACCGCCGAGCTCAATCCGGCAGCCGTCGCGAGTCGAGCGAGCGGAGTCTGTGCGCGAAGCAGCTGGTAGTAGCGCGCCTGGGCCGGCTCCGAGGTATCGCGCATGACGACAGTATAGCAACGGCGTGCCGCCAATTCGTCGCCAATCGACCGATACGATTCGGCGGTCGCGCGCGTGCGGGCCCAGATGAACCCGCGGTGCGGCAAAATGATGGAACTTGCGGCCCATGGGTACGCGAAAACCGATACCAAAGGGTAATGGACTTCGCTGGGAAACGTGGAGCATGGTCGCGGCCGCGGCGTTCAGGAGCAACACCGGGAAGGTCCGGATAGCGGATTGCCTCAAAACAGACTCCGGGCGCTTAGCCATGAACGAGCCGACGAATCGTGAGGTTGAGTTGCTTAGGCGCAGGTTACCGTCCGTGACTCACGGACTTGGGCATCAGCCCGAGCGCAGCGAGAACAGCTTCGAGCCATTCCATACGACGAAGCCGAAGGAACTTGGCATGGTAGCATGAGTGAACCATGAACCCGGCACCCCGGTTCGAGGCGAGTGGAGCAGGTGCTGCCCTGGACGTGCTTTGGGAGGACGGCGACCGAGTCTTCTGCAGAACGTGGCGTGACGGTGAGCATGGGCGGCAAGAATTCGTCGCCGTGCTTCCGACAGCCGAATACCCGCCGCCGGGCTACATCGATCGCGTCACTCACGAGTACGGACTGCGCGAGTATCTCCAAAATGAGTGGGCGGCACGACCGCTGGAACTCGTGCGTGAGCGCGGGCGAACGGTGCTGCTTCTCGAGCCTCCGGGTGGACTGCCGCTCGACCGAATCATCGGCCAAGCCATGGAAACCGGACGTTTCTTGCGGCTTGCGATCGCGATTTCGACGGCAATCCATCGCATGCACGAGCGCGGGCTCGTTCACAGGGATATCAAGCCCGTCAACATCCTGGTCGATCCCGAAGCCGACCGAGTGCAGCTGACCGGGTTCGGAATCGCGTCGCGCCTCCGGCGCGAGCGACCATCCGCCGAGCCCCCTGAGCTGATCGCCGGGACCCTCGCCTATATGGCGCCCGAGCAGACCGGGCGCATGAACCGTTCGATCGACTCGCGCTCCGACCTCTACTCGCTCGGCGTAACGCTCTATCAAACGCTCACCGGAAAGCTTCCCTTCACGGCTGTGGATCCCATGGAGTGGGTGCACTGCCACATCGCAAAGAACCCGGAAGAGCCGAAGGCACGCTGCGAGGATGTCCCGCCCCAGCTCTCGTCGATTATCATGAAGCTGCTCGCCAAAACGCCGGACGAACGATACCAAACCGTTCTCGGCCTCGAGCGCGACCTTCGGCGTTGCCTTGCCGATTGGGAAATCCGAGGCACCATCGACGACTTCCCGCTCGGCGAGCGCGACACCGCCGATCGGTTGATGATCCCGGAGCAGCTGTACGGCCGGGAGTCTGAGATCGCTCGTTTGCTCACTGCCCTCCACGACGTCCTCGAGACCGGAACGCCTGGGCTCGTGCTCGTCTCGGGACCCCCGGGCATCGGCAAATCTTCGGTCGTCAACGAGCTTCACAAACTGCTGCTCCCGCCCCGCGGCCTCTTCACATCCGGCAAGTTCGACCCGCTGAAGCGCGACGTTCCTTACCCGACGTTGGCAGAGGCGCTCCAGAGCCTGGTTCGTCGTCTTCTCGGCAAACCCGAAGCTGAGCTGAAGGTGTGGCGAGACGAGCTCCGTGACGCGCTGGATCCGAACGGTGCGTTCGCGGTCGAGCTCATCCCCGAGCTCGAGTTAATCATCGGAGAGCAGGCTGCGCGCGTCGAATTGCCACCTTCGGCCGCGAAAGCCCGCAATCAACTGGCTCTTCGAAGGTTGATTGGCGTGTTCGCGCGTCCGGAACATCCGTTGGCGCTGTTTCTCGACGATATGCAATGGATCGATGCGGCAACTCTGGACCTGCTGGAGGAGCTACTGGTAGAGCCCGTCGTTCCGCACCTGCTTCTGGTTGGCGCGTACCGAGACAACGAAGTGGACGCCGCGCACCCGTTGATGCGCAAGCTATCGCCGATCCGCGAGGTCGGCGTAAACGTGCACGAGATCGCTCTGCTACCCCTGAAGCACGAAGACCTGACTCAGCTGATCGCGGACGCGCTTCATTGCGAGCGTCGACGCGCCCAGCCGCTTTCGCGGCTGGTCCACGAGAAAACGGCGGGCAATCCGTTCTTTGCAAATCAGTTCATCCTGGCATTGGTCGAACAAGGGTTGATCGCGTTCGACGAGAGTGCGGCGAGATGGGCGTGGGATCTCGAGCCCATTCAGGCACGAGGCTACACCGAAAATGTGGTGGACCTGATGGTCGGAAAGCTGAGCCGGCTGCCATTCACCACGCAGCAGGCACTGAAGGAACTAGCCTGCCTAGGGAACGCGGCCGAAGCGTCCACGCTCGCGATCGTTCACGAAACGAGCGAGGCGAAGATCCATTCGGATCTGTGGGAAGCACTCCGTCTGGAGCTGATTGTTCGCTCCGGGCGCTCGTATCGATTCATGCACGACCGCGTGCAGGAGGGGGCGTACTCGCTCATCCCGGAGGCGCTTCGACCCGAGATACACTTGCGAATCGGAAGGCTGCTCAAAACGCATCTTCAGAGGGGCGAACGCGATGACGCCGTTTTTGCGATTGTCGGTCAGCTCAACCGCGGCGGCCTGCTCCTCACCGAGCCAGACGAACGGGAAGCAGTCGCCGAGCTCAATCTGAGCGCGGGCAAGCGCGCCAAAGGGGCAGCCGCCCACGCCTCGGCGCTGAACTATCTCGTCGCTGGCGCGACGCTCCTGGGCGAGGACGTTTGGGACCGCCGGCACGATCTGATCTTCGAGCTGGAGTTCCATCGAGCGGAATGTGAGTTCCTCACTGGCGACATCGCTAGTGCGGAACAGCGCTCGATTGCTCTTTCGGTCCGCGCTCGTGACATGGCCGAGCGTGCGCGCGTGGCCTGCCTCTTGGCAGACGTCTACGTTGCTCTACAACGACTCGATAGGAGCGTGGCGACCGGTCTCGAATGCTTGCGCCATGCAGGACTCGATATTCCACTGCAGGCCACGGAAGGGCAGGCGCGGGCCGCGTACGACCAGGTCTGGTCGAAACTGCATGGCCGTACCATCGAGGAACTCGTGGACCTTCCGCTGATGACCGAGCCGCTGGCGCGCGCCAAGCTGGACGTGCTCGCGAAGATCGCACGTTGCGCCCTCACGCAAATGGACATGAATCTTCTATGCTTGATCCTGTGCGCGGCCGTCGAGCTCAGCCTCGAACGCGGACATTGCGAGAGCTCGAGCTACGCCTATGAGTACTTCGCACTGGTCGCCGGTTGGCAATTCGGCGACTTCGAAGCCGGCTTTCGCTTCGGGAGGCTCGGGCACGAGCTCGCAGAACGCAAAGGGTTGCGGCAATTCGAGGCGCTGGTTTGTCTGACGTTCGCAATCGTCATCCCCTGGGCGAGGCATGCGGAAAGCTGCCGCGATCTGATTCGCAAAGCGTTCGACCTTGCCAACAAAACCGGAGACGTCGTCTCCGCCGTGTCCAGCGGCCTGCTCCTGGTCTCGAACCTGCTCATGACCGGCAACCCGCTCGTCGAGGTCGAGGAAGAAGCAGAAGTCGGGCTCGCGTTCTGCCGACGGACGGCGTTCGTCGACTTCATCGATGCGGCCAATACGCAGATTGCGTTCATTCGGAACCTTCGCGGGCTCACGCGACAGTTCGGTTCCCTCGACCACGACGGCTTCGATGAACCCCGATTGCAGGCCTATTTTGCGTCCCAGCTTCACGTCCCGGTATTCGAGTGCTGGTACTGGATCCGCAGGTTGCAGGCTCGCTTCTTCGCCGGGGACCTGGCGGCCGCGATCGACGCTTCGAAGCGAGCGCAGGCCCTCTTGTCGTCTTCGCCCGGGATGCTCGAGGCCGCCGAATACGAGCTGTACAGCGCCCTCACGCACGCCGCGACGAGCGATTAAGCGCCCGTCGGCGACAGACCGCGGCACCTGGAGGCCGCTATTTTACATCATCTTCAGCTCGAACGATGGGCGCGACACTGCCCTGACAACTTCGAGTGCCGCGCCACCTTGGTGGCCGCGGAGATCGCGCGCGTGGAGCAGCGGGATGCCGTTGCCATGCAGCTCTACGAGCAAGCCATCCAGGCGGCGCGCGGGAGCGGGTTCGTGCACAACGAGGCCCTCGCCACCGAGCGTGCCGCGCGTTTCTACGCTGCCCGCGGTTTCGAGAGGATCGCGAGAACCTACATGCGGGATGCTCGCACGTGCTACCTCCAATGGGGGGCCCTCGGCAAGGCGCGACAGCTCGACGAGCTCTATTCGCAGCTCCTCGCGGAAGACCCGGGCTCCGATGCGACACGCACGGTGCTCACCCGGGGCGAGCAGCTCGATCTCTCTACCGTGATCAAGGTCTTGCAAGCGGTGTCGGGCGAGACCGAGCTCGAGAAGCTGATCACCGCACTGATGCGCCTGGGATTGGAGCACGCCGGGGCTGAGCGAGGTCTCCTGATTCTCCCGCAAGGTAGTGGCTATCGTATCGAGGCCGAAGCCGCCATTGCTCGCGAGACCGTGACGGTCGCGCTGAGGAGAGCCGACGTCGGTGCGGCCGATCTGCCCATGTCGACGCTCTATTACGTGCTTCGGACACGGGAAATCGTCCTCTTGCGGGATGCCACGGCAGAGAACCCGTTTTCCGACGATGAGTACCTGCGCCAGCACCGGGTGCGGTCGCTGCTCTGCATGCCGTTGCTGAAGCAGACCCGGCTGATCGGGGTCATCTACCTCGAGAACAACTTGACTTCGGGCGTCTTCACCCCCGCTCGAATGGCTCTTCTCGAGCTGCTCGCGTCCGAAGCGGCAATCTCTCTGGAGAACAGCCGGTTGTACGGTCAGCTTCGGGAACGTGAGGCGCGCTTGCGACGCCTCGTCGAAGCGAACGTCGTGGGCATCGTGATTGCCGGGCTCGACGGTCGTATCATCGACGCGAACGACGCCTTTTTGCGTATCGTCGGCTACGACCGGGAGGACGTGGGCGCTGGCCTCCCGCGCTGGACGGATCTGACGCCGAACGAATGGCACGCTCTGGACGAAGAGCGAGTCGCCCTAGTCCAGGCGACGGGTGTTGCCGAACCGTACGAAAAAGAGTTCTTCAAGAAGGACGGCACGCGCGTGCCGGTGCTGGTGGGAAGTGCGCTCTTCGAGGACGGGCAGAACGAGGGGGTCGCGTTCGTCGTGGACTTGACGGATCGGAAGCAGGCAGAGGCGGCCGCGCGCGAGAGCAAGCGGCGCTACGACGAAATCCGGATGCAGCTTGCCCATGCGAACCGCGTCGCGACGGTAGGTCAATTTTCGGCCTCGATTGCCCACGAAATCAATCAACCTTTGGCGGGTATTCTGATGAATGCGAGCACGGGTCTGCGGATGCTCGCCGACGATCTCCCGAACGTCCAGGGAGCGCGCGAAACCCTCGCCCGTACCGTCCGCGACGCCAACCGCGCGTCGGACGTCATTCGGCGATTGCGCGCGCTGTATGGCAAGACGACGCCCACGACGGAACCCTTGGACATCAACCAGGCGATTCGGGAAGTGCTCGTGTTGTCGAACGCCGAACTTCAAGACCACGGTGTGATTCTGGATCTTCGCCTTTCCGATGACCTTCCGGCGCTGGAGGGCGATCGCATCCAGCTGCAGCAGGTATTGCTCAACTTGGTCAGGAATGCCGTCGATGCGATGTCCACCTCGGAGGCGGGGCCCAGGCGGTTGCGCATCAGCACCGAAGCCGCCGAATCGAGCACATTGGTCGCAGTCGAAGACTCCGGTCCGGGCGTGACCCCCGCAGATGTCGCACGCATTTTCGACTCGTTCTACAGCACCAAGTCGGGGGGCTTGGGCGTTGGCTTATCAATCTGCCGTGGGATCATCGAGGCTCATCGCGGCAAGCTTTGGGTCACGCACGCAACGCCTCACGGAGCGATTTTCCAGTTCACCGTGCCGTCAATGGAACAGAAGCCATGACGTCGCCGCGCGGACGAGTGCCCTGCTCAGCGACCCGTTCCAAGGGCGTCACCGCCCATCGACCCAGACCGGCGTTGCCGCGTCACGGAACCCGTGTTGTCAGGTGCGAGCGGCGATTGTCAGATTATCGATCGGGCATGGCAGCAACGGCTGCGCTTGGCGCTTTTCGCCGTCCTGCGAGGAAGACGTCATCACCGTCCTAAAGCTCGTCATCTTTCAGCAACTGGGCTGCGGGGCCGTTGACGGAAGAAGTGGCTCGAAAATTCGATGACAACAAATGGTCGCGAACTCCAATACAAGCAGGTGAACGCTACTTATCCCCGGATGGTCCCCGAGTCCTACCAGAGTCGACTTCTTCGAAGGTGTGAGGCGAGCGTGAGAGGCGAAGTCTTCCGCGCCGTGCCATGTCCTGAGTATCCATGACCGAAAAACCGATCAGCGCGCGAACAATCACGTCTGCCGCCCTGCTAGCGGGCTCTCTCGCGGCTGGACTCTTGGGCATCCAGGGCTGCAGCGGCTCGAGCGCGCCTGACGGCCCCGGCGGATCCGGGACTAGCGGCAGCGTGAGCGGCGCCTCCGGCCACGGCGGGCAAGCGCAGGCGGGCTCCGGCGGCGCGTTGCCCTTGGCGGGCTCCTCCGGCGCGAGCGCGGCAACCGGTGGGAACACGGACGCAGGCGGCTCGAGTCCAGGCGGTGCCGGTGCGGGCGGAGCTGGGGGCGGCACCGCGCCCGGGGGATCCGCCGGCGGGGGCGGCCTTTCGATCGCTGGATCTGGCGGACAGGGGGCAGGTGGTAAAGGGCAAGCGGGAGCCAGCGCAACCGCGGGTGCCGCGGGAAACACGGGGATAGGGACCTGCACGGCTTCGAAACCAGTTTCCGTCACTGTCAGCGGGAGCGGCCCTCACCAAGTGACCGTGGAGACGAACGCAGATCCGGGTATCAAAGAGGGCACGATCTACCGACCCACCGATCTGGGTGGTTCCGAAAAATACCCGATCTTCGTGTGGGGAAACGGTGCCTGCTCGCAGGACGGTCTATCGAACACGGCGGCGATGGCTGAAATTGCGTCCCACGGATACTTCGTCATTGCGGATGGCACGCCCAAGGGGAGCGGCGGTCGAAGCCAGACATCGGACTGGGTCGCCATGGGCAAGCCGCTGCTCGCGTACGTGTCATGGGCGGTCGCCGAAAACGGGAAGAGCTGCAGCGCCTATCACGGCAGCCTCGACGCGACGATGATCGCTTCGAACGGATTTTCGTGCGGTGGATTGATGTCGGAAGGCACCGCTGGCGACGCGCGCATGACTAGTGTCGGAGTCACTAGTAGCGGGCTGACGAGTGCGGACCAAGCTTTTTACAAGACCGTCCACACACCGGTGCTGATCATTCTCGGCGGCACGAGCGACATTGCCTATCAGAACGGCGAACGAGATTACGATAGCCTCAGCGCGCTCGGTACACCGATCATGCTCTTCAGCAAAAACATCGGTCACGGCGGGGATCTGACCAGCGCGCGCGGCGGCGATTTCACCAAGATCAACCTCGCGTGGCTAAATTGGCGCCTCAAGGGCGACGAAGGAGCCAGCGGCAAGGGAGTCCTGGTAGGCGGAAGCTGTACGTACTGCACCAACAGCGCGTGGGAAGTGAAATCGAAGAACATCCCATGACCGCTGCGCAGGACGGGCGCGAACGGCAAATGGGACGTCGGTCCCCGCTGCATCGAGAATCGAATTTCGACGGCCGGATCGCCCACGAAAATATGACCTAACCTAGCGTGCCACGACTCTGCTTGACGAGGAAACCTGCGCGGTCGCTCCGGTGCCCGATGAGAACGGGTCAACAGAATTCAATGCCAATCGCTGAGCTCAA
>Ga0302322_100006989_pt1 | contig 10055 bp, 5 predicted proteins | sample Fen_T0_2_FD_203757 | JGI IMG/M metagenome (GOLD analysis project Ga0302322, IMG submission 203757) | Peat permafrost microbial communities from Stordalen Mire near Abisko, Sweden - Fen_T0_2 | ecosystem: Environmental > Terrestrial > Soil > Wetlands > Permafrost | place: Sweden: Abisko... | reverse complement strand
GGCAGCGATACGCGACGCCCCGTCGAGTTAGCCGCCGTCGTCGTTCCTCACGCGTTTTCGACGGCGCTCATGGCTCCGATCGTGTTTAGGATCGCGCAGAGGTTGCAGCAGTCTGGTTTGCCCAGCGGTGGCGCGACAGAAAGTGGGATGCGATGAGCATTCTCGTTCAACGTTCGGACGTCGGCGAGTTTAGACGTCGCTACCGTTGGATGGTGCTGGGCTGCCTAGCGCTTTTCTTGATGCTATTCGGTCGCTTGGTGTTGCTTCAAGTCATTCAGGGTGACATTCATCGGGGGCAGGCACGCCGCAATATCGTCAGGGAGGTTAAACTTGCAACCCGTCGAGGTGTCATCCGTGATGCCGAGGGGCGTGTGCTCGCGTCGAACCGACCATCTTACAACGTATACGTGGTGCCATCTCAAGTAGATCTCGAGCGAACATGGCCGCGAGTCGTGCAACTACTTGGCGCGGAACCAGCCCAAGCGGCGGTGTTGAAGAAGCGCATTACTGACTCTGCCAGCGATGAACGCCGCAAGGATCAACAAGTGCTTTTGTCGGTCGACGTAGACCGAGATGTCGTGGCGATGCTGGAGACACATGAGACTGAGCTCCCAGGCGTCGAGGTTGTGCCCGTTCCTGTCCGCAGTTATCCCTACGGCGAAGTGTCGGCGCACCTAATCGGGTTTATGCGGGAGGTTGACGGGGAGGACCTAACGGATTTGGACAGTCGGGGATATCGCCCTGGGGATCGTCTCGGGGCGGTTGGCATCGAGCGGCGATGGGAGTCGTACCTCCGTGGAAAGCGCGGTACTCGGAAGACAATTCGGGCAATGAGACGCATGGTGCATCGGGAGGAATTGGAAGGTAAATACCTCGATGAACCGCGTTTGATCAGTCCAGTCCCGGGTCGGGATATTTCACTTACTATCGATGTTGAGCTTCAGCAGTCAGTAGAGCGAGCAATGCGCGGACAGCTTGCCGGAGCCGTCGTAGTCGTCGATGTGCGCACCGGTAGGTTGCTTGCTGCTACGTCCAAACCAACCTACGACCCTGGCGTACTGTCCGGCGGCAGAGGAACCGACGCTACGCGAGAAGCATTTCGGCGGCTTTACGCAGATCCGCTCAAGCCCATGCTCGACAAGACAATATCTGCCGCGTACCCGCCAGGGTCGACCTTCAAGCCGTTTACCGCCCTGGCGGCGCTTGAGGAGGGGGTTGTTGATGCTGCAACCGAGGCCGATTGTCGCGGTGGATATGAGTATGGTCGACGGTTCTTTCGTTGCACGGGAGTTCATCGTCGCGTGCGTCTTCACGAAGCCCTCGTACAGTCGTGCAACACCTTCTTCTACGCAATCGGTGCGCACGAACGGATGCAAATCGATCGACTGGCGAAAGTGGGTCTCGCCTTCGGCCTGGGCAACAAGACGGGGATCGGAACGAACCCTGAAGCCCGTGGTCGTATGCCCACGCGTTCGTGGTACGCTCGACGCTACAAGGGCGCGTTTCGCGGTGGGTTCACGCTGCTTGCGGCAATCGGGCAGGGGGCTGCGACGGTCAATGTCTTGCAGCTGGGGCTTGCCTATGCGGCATTGGCCAACGGGGGGACGCTCTTTCAACCGCAAGTAGTACGAAGTATCGAGACGAGCGACGGCACGGTGGTCCAGGAATTCCCTCCAAGGGTAAAACGCATCGTGTCGATTGATCCGGGCCATTTGGCCATGATCAAGTCAGGTCTGCACGGTGTGGTGACCGAACGCGAGGGGACGGCGCACGCTGAAACCGTCGCGGGCGCCGACATGGCGGGAAAAACGGGAACGGCTCAGGTCAGTCATGTGACTCCCCGTGGCGTCGACCCGAGCAAGGTTTGGTATTTCAATCGTGATCACGCACTGTTCGCGGGATACGCCCCTTCTGGCACGCCCGAGATTGCGATCGCGGTCCTGGTCGAACACGGCGGCGGCGGGGGAAAGAACGCCGTCCCCATCGCCAGTCGCATCGTTCGCGATTGGCTCAAGATGCGCGATCGCCAGCGTAGCGCCAGTGCCGGGGCGCGCGAGTCGGACAAATCTGAGGAAGGAAGCTAGTGGTACAAGCGAGTCGAATCTCCTTCCGTAGCGGACCGCAGATTGACATGCTGCTGCTCCTATGCTGCGTTACCATCGCCTCTTTCGGCTTGGTGAACCTGTACAGCGCAACCAGCGTGTACATCGAGGCCGGGAAACGCTCGGGCTTGGCAGACATCTACGTTTCTCAGGTTTATTGGATCGTTGTTGGCGGCTTGTTGGCAATTCTGGCGGCTGCCATCGACTATCGTCATTTGGAACGGCTAGCGTACGTTTTCTATCTTGGTGGTTTGATTGCCTTACTCTTGGTCTTGGTACTGGGGCCCGGCATCCGCGGATCAACGCGGTGGATTCAGGTTGGCAGTTTCAACTTTCAGCCCAGCGAGTTCATCAAAATCCTGTTGATCATCGTCTTGTCGAAGTACTTACATAACGATCCAAGAATGGAGCCAAGGCGGTGGGTCGATTTGACCGTACCAATACTACTGACTGCCATTCCCGCGGCGCTGGTAATGGCACAACCAGATCTCGGAACTGCCATGATTTACGTGCTGACCGCCGTCAGCATCGTCGCGATGTTGCGGATCCGCGGGGCGAGTCTGGTTTGGGGCTTCATCTTTTGCGCTACGGTCGTTCCGGTTTCGTGGAAGTGGGTACTACGAGACTACCAAAAAGCGCGCATAACGAGTTTCCTCGATCCAGAGCATGACGTCACAGGCTCGGGCTGGCACGCTCTGCAGTCTCGGACGGCCATTGGCAACGGCGGTCTTACGGGCCACGGTTACATGCAGGGGACGCAGAACCAATTTGGGTTTCTCCCGGACCAATTCTCCGATTTCCCGTTTGCTGTATTTGCCGAAGATTGGGGACTTCTGGGCTGCACGCTGCTACTTGGGCTCTACTGTCTGCTGTGCATCTGGTCGATCCACATCGCCTCTCAAGCCAAGGACCGATTTGGTGCCGCACTCGCCATTGGCGTTGGCGCAATGATCTTCTGGCACGTCTTTTTCAACATGGGCATGGCCATGGGCCTCTTGCCGGTTGTCGGGATCACATTGCCACTTTTTTCCTACGGTGGTTCCAGTGTCTTGACCTCGATGGTCGGACTCGGGTTGCTGATGAACGTATCAATGCGACGCTAGACTCAATGTCCAAACCGCTCTAGGGCAGACTCAAATTCGGCCACGGTCAACTCTGCTGCGACATGGCCCCCCGAGTCAGTCTATGAGTCGAGTCGGAAGAGCTCGTCGACGTCGTCGCGCGTGAGGCGTTTGGCTCCGCCGGTATCTTCAGTGAGCACGCTTGCGACGAGTTCTCGTTTTTTCTGCTTCAGCTGCAAGATCTTTTCCTCAATGGTACCAGCCGCTACGAGCCGATAAACGGAGACGACTTTGTTTTGGCCAATACGGTGGGCTCGGTCCGATGCCTGGTCTTCAACTGCTGGGTTCCACCACGGATCGAAATGGATCACAGTGTCGGCTGCCGTCAAGTTGAGGCCAGTCCCACCTGCCTTCAGACTAATGAGGAAGGCAGTGACCGTCGGATCCTCCTGGAAACGCACAATCCGCTCGCTTCGATCTGTTGTGCTTCCATCGAGGTACTCGTAACGGATCTCGTCCTCGTCCAGCGCGGCGCGGATGAGTTTGAGCATGGAGACGAACTGGCTGAAAATAAGCACCTTGTGTCCACCCGAGTTGACTTCCTCGACGAGTTCACGGAGTGCCGCAAGTTTGCCGCTATCGTCGTGGTCGAACTCCTTCGGTAGACCAAGAAGACGAGGATCGCATGCCGCTTGTCGCAACTTGGTCAAGCCGGCAAGGATATGGAGCTGACTCTTGGCAACGCCTTGACGCTCCACTTCGCCCATGACTTGAGCGCGCACCTCACGCAGAACCTGAAGATAGATTGCCTTCTGACCTGGCGCCAAATCGACAATCTTGTCGACTTCAAGTTTCGGTGGGAGATCCTTGAGGACTTCGAGCTTTGTGCGCCGGAGAATGAATGGGTGAATGACCGAGCGCAGTCGAGCGGCAGCCTTTGAGTCACCTTGATCGATGGGGCGGCCGAAACGCTCCTCGAATTTGGGAAGCGATCCCAACAAGCCCGGACTCACGAAGGAAAATATGCTCCAGATTTCGCTCAGGCGATTCTCGATCGGGGTGCCGGTGAGTGCCAAGCGTCGCAGTGCGGGCAACTCTTTCGCGGCCTGAGCGGTTGCGCTCATCGGGTTCTTGATATTCTGCGCCTCGTCAAGAATTGCGTAGTCGAGCCGTAACTCCTTGAGCAGGTCGATGTCGCGACGCAACAGGGCGTAAGACGTAATGATGACATTGGCCTCATCCAGTTCGCGGCGATTATCCTTGCGTCCAGCGCCATGCCAGAGGGCAGTGGTCAACGATGGTGCAAAACGTTCGATTTCGCGCACCCAATTCATGACGACGCTCGTCGGCGCAACGATGAGCACTCGCAGTGACTCTTCCTTCTGTTCCTGCTTTAGCGAAAGCAGCAGCGCAAGCGTCTCGATGGTCTTGCCGAGACCCATGTCGTCGGCAAGGACGCCTCCTGATGAAATTTCATGGATGAAGCGAAGCCATGAGTAGCCCTGTTCTTGGTATGGACGCAGCGTGGCTTTGAGATTACGTGGCTTCTTTGCCGGCTTGATCGATTCGATGTCCGAAAGCTTTCCGAAAAGCTGTCTTGCGGCTGCGGTTACGACGGAATCGTCAGCTTGTGCAAGGAGCTCTTGAACGCGTCCGGCTTGCGAAAGTGGGATCCGCCCCGCCTTGTTTGTCGCAGTGATCAATTCGACTTCGCGGTCGAGGAGCTGCTGCACGCGGTCGGCGTCGAGTGGAGCAAAGGTGTTGTCGGAGAGGCGAACGTACTTTTTGCCTTCTCGCAGGCAACGTTCGATCTCAGTTCGATCGACACCGACGCCATCCGCTTCCCAGACAATCTTTACTGCAAGCCAATCGACGCCGCTCGAAACGCGCGCTTGCATGGTAACCGTTGCGTTGCGCACTTCGGTGGCGACAAATTCCTCGGGAATATACAAGCGCCACGTTTTTGGGATCCGGGGGATTCCGTCAGACCAGAATTTGATGGCGCGCTCACCGGTGGCGTGAAATGACTCGCCACTTTCTTCGGCAATCAGGCCGGCATCGAGAAGGACTTGCACGGCTTGTTGTTGGGCGGCGATGTCGCACCGGATGCAACGCGCACGCTTGTATCCCTCGGCCGGCGGAAAGAGAAGGACGGGAGGAGAGATCCCGTCGGCGCGAACCTCGACCTCAGTTTCCCCGTAGAGGGCGCGCAAGGTGGCGGAAGCGTCGGTGAGGTTTCCTCCAGCCCGAAGAATGAATTTGGGCTGAAAGTCAATGACGTCGGCAACTTGTGAAAGATCGGGTAGGTCTGCCCCGATTTCTCCAGCAACGCGCGGCAATCCTGAGGTGATGACCGAGATCAGTTCGCCTGCAGGTTCCGCGATTGTGGGGCTTCGGAGAAATCGACGCAATGACGCAGGCGAGACTCGTCGATCGACAGGACGCGCAATTCCTTCGTTAGTGTCAACGTGCCAACATGGTGCGCCCTCGAACCAACCGCCTGCCGAAAGGGCAAAGCGTCGACCGTTGCCTGGTCGTTCGAACGTAATCTTCGCGATGATCGTGTCTGCACCAACCATCTCGAGCTCAAACCTCGGTCGAAGCACCTCGTCGGTAAAGCGAAGCTGCATTAGTGCGGGTTCGAGCAACACTCGGCGATCGCGTAGAAGTGGAATGAGCTCGGCGGCGTCCTCACCGCGGATATCAACGGCGGGGTGGCGAGGGTTGCCGCTCTCGAATCGAGCTAAAATGCGCAAAGCGTCCCGGTCGGGGGTGGGATGCAGCGACTGCCAGCCGAGGGCAACGCTTGGCAGCAACGGGAGTCGCGCATCAGTATCGAGCACCGTGACGGTCAGTGCGCCGGAACGGACGTGGATGCGAAACTCAAGATCGAGCGATCGGGAGGGGCCCGGTGGGGGAAGCCAGGCCCCAATCCCTGTAGAGCGGGCGCTGACATCGGCGGTTGGCGCCGCAGAAGTTCCGTGTTGCAGCGGCGCCGGTTGGACTGGTCCGCGGCGACGACGATCGCGGCGACGATTGCCCTTGTCGCTCTGCTGCTGGTGGTTCTGCTGCTGGTGGTTCTGCTGCTGGTGGTTCTGCTGCTGGTGGTTCTGCTGCTGCGTGGGCGCCGCCAGATTGGCTGGATTTGTTCCAGACTGCGGCTCGCGACGTGGCAGCTTTGACCTTGCTTGATTTCGCACCGTGATGAGGAGCGCGGCAACGTGTTTGCAGTGCTGGTTCGTCTTCTGAAACGCTGGGCACGTGCAGGTAGACGTAATTCCCTCGCCACCCAAGCGGATGGTTACTTCGTAAGGATCCGGATCTGAGCCTTTGACTTTACCTGTTGCGACGGTGGACTCTACGGCGACGTTGTCAACAACTTTGCGCTTCTCGTAGTCGAGCCCACGAAGGAATGTTCGGGCGCCTAACAGTCGTCGCAATCCACGGTCGGAGAGTGTAGAGAGGGCATCAGCAAGGGATGACAATGGCGTTTCCTCTGGAATTTGGTGACGTGGGCGGCTCGTCTCAGATTAGCATTGCCGAAAAGGCTAGCGTTGCGAGCGCCACCGCCTTGGTCAGAAGCGGGACGGACACACCCAGCGACTGTCCCAAGAATTCGACCAGTCGCATTGGCTCAGACACTGACACGACTGGTGACGAGGCGGACAACCACGACGGTGGGCCTGCTCGGTGGACCAGTGAGGACGCTACGGCTACTGCTTGGCCAACATGCGCTGCAATGAGGCCAGCCGCCGCAGCAATCGCCGCGTAGGATGCCAGGCCCAGCGCCGCCAAGCCAGGGGTATTTTCTACTGCCGCACCCAAACAAGCAATCAGTAGGGGTAGAGCCAGGGCGAGGACCGCAAATGCCATCCTTCCATGGGCAGAGTCGCGAGCCAGCAGTTCCACCGAACTTCTGTAGCTCGGCACAAAATCGTCGGGAACTACTGTCTGATTGCCGTTGCGTCGCATGCCACGCAGTTGCCGATCCAACTCAGCGACGTGTGTTCGCGCTGCCTTGGCCGCGGATTTCAGCGCCGCGGACGTGGCGAGAAGTCCGGGCAGAAACACCCACAAGGATGCCGCGAGCAGTGTTGCGACAGAAGTCGATGAGGCAAATGTGCGTGCGTGGGATACCTGGCAAACAACTGCGCACAGACCGCAGAGAACGGAACCCCCATCACTTGCGATTGTCTCAGTTGCGGTTGCCGTGCGCCCAGTGCCGTCCGCGAGCCTGCGCAACCGTTGTGTCGAATCGGCGGAAAGTGGAATGCGCCCAACGCTTGAGGCGAGCACACCGACGGATTCGAGGTCAAGCCCGACACTGACCGCGAGGTTCCAAGCGGATAGTGCGGATGGCATGGCCAATCCAACGAGAATTGCCGCGCCGCGTTCAACCGGAGTGGTAGACGCGTGCATGAGCCAGAATGCAAATGTCACGATGAGGCAGGGATAGAGCAGGGCCGGCCACAGCGCAGTACGTAGTGCTGCGGCTACCGCGTCTGCGGCGACCTGCAGGCCTTGGCGCTTCAATTCGTCATTCGGCAAGCGCGGGAGTCGAACGCTACCCAAGAGGTATGAGCGCACTCGTCCAAGCACGGAGGGTGATAGAAGCCCAACCATGCCTGCCGTGACGACGGGGAGCGAAAGCCTCCCCGTTAGCCAGACGATGTTACCCGCAAGAGCGCTCGCCACCACCACATGGGCCACTATTTGACCTCTCACGAACGCATCGCCGGGGTCTTCGTGCTCAGAACTGCGGAGGGTAAGCAAGCCAGACAGCGACGCCAAGAGCCCAAAACACCGCAGCATCATCGGGAGCAAGGCAGTCGCGACCGTGCCTTGAGACCATCCGAGCAGAGGCGCCAGATAGATGACTTGGAATGAGAGCGTCGAGACGAGCACGCTACTGACAAACGAGTCGAGGACCCGGGGAACGACGTGGCCCAGCTGGCTGGCTACGGCAGTGACCAACACCGATGGATTTCGCGGATCTATGGCTGACAGGCCGGTTCTTGCCTCGAACGTACTTGAGCCCGCGAGTGTGTTGACGCCCACGCAAGCTGCACCCGTTTGACTCACGCAGAGGGCGGCTAACGCCGCTCCGATCCCGAAATACGGAGCTATGCGAATGGCTACGAGCAGCGATGTTTCGACCGGAACATTGCTAACGGCCATTCCGCGAGCCATCAGCCACAGCACACCATGAACGCATGCCGTAGAGAGCATTCCCGCCATGTCGGCCGCCACCGCGAGCACTGCGGCGCTTGACACGGTTGTGGTCAGGCAACGATTGGATGAAAACGCTGAAGCTGCAACGATTAAGAAACTGCGGCTACGCACGTGGCGACCACAGAACAGCGAAAAAGCAAATCCCGCGACGAGTCCCAGCAGTAGCACGGAGGCCGCGCCTACGATCGCGAAAGCTGTCGGGCTCGGTACGGAGCCGGGGCGTAATGCGCAATGGGCAACGACAATCAGCCCCAACGTGCCGGTTGCGGCCCAAGGTATGGTGATGGCACGGCGTCGTAGCGCAGCCCAACAAGCCCGCTCGATCGCAACAAGCACGCGACGTGCTTCGTGAGGCACCCCGATTCCGACGCCAATACGCATCGACCACACGACGGTGGCGACAAATACTGCGGCAGATAGTGCCGAAATCAGCGCAATTTGAAACACGATATTCACCGAATGGCGATGCACTCACCCGCGCCGAAGGCGTTCTACGACCGGTATGCTACGGTCACGACCTAGGACCATAGCCCAACCCCGGTTCGCAGCGTCCAATGGCGACGCGTGGATGTTTCCCATCGAGAGAGATTCTTCAGGGCAATGCGCCGAGCCCGGACTCGGCCCTCCCTAGCACGCGACGCGGCATCGCCGCAACCCTGGCTTGCAATCGGGGTCGCCACGCATACCCTTGAGGCACGCATTGACCGCAGTTGTGCCGCGAGAAATTCGCTTCCAGCGGTCTCACGGACCTTCGTCCGTTTTTGGGAGATTTGCGCCCCAAAACCTGACCGAGCGCCACCTGGGCCATCAACTACGACACCACAAGCGAAAGCGGTCCGCTGGCCTGAGTGAGCAGCGGACCGCTAAAGAATCTTCGGCTTGATACGCAGTCGGGCTATTGGGGGATCTCTTTGCCCTGCATTACCATCAAGTGGTACTTCCCAAACTCGCTTTGGCCGAGTGTGAACAGTACCTCGATCAATAGCCGATACGGCGTCGTTCCGTCGGCAATGATGATTGCTTCAGACGAAGAGGGGTCCAAGCCCTTCGCCTGCCGAACGACACGATCCGTCTTGCGAGCGGCCTGCAGGGCATTTCCCAACTTGACGATGTAGAGGTCGGTTGGGCCGGACCGCTTTTCCTGGGCCCCAACACCAGTCTGAGCCAACGATTCGCGCCCTGGTAGGTTGAGGACCTTGTTGTCGCCGACGAGAAGCTGAGTCTTCGATACCGTTACAACGGTACCCTCTTCTGCCGGGGCGCTCTTGATGACAGATTTCGGCAGCCGCAAGTCGTCGTTTTGAGGCACCGCGGCACTCGATTCTCCTAGTGTCTTCAGCAAGAAGACGAGGATAATCGTCATGATGTCGAGCATAGCCGTGATGTTCAGAAAGTTGATCTCCGGCTCAGCCGCATTGCGTCGAATCGCTCTGCGCAGCTCCGTCTTGTACTTGGCAGTCGAAGCGCGTTGTGTCGTCAAAGGGTCACCTTGAAGTTGACGTCAGTGAACAGTGTTCTGCTCGGGTCCCGCATATCAGTTCGCAATGCGTCAATCACACTGACGATGGTTTGATAGTCGGTGCTCGGGTTGCCTGTAACGTAGAATTGCGTTTCGTCGGCGAAGTCCGGCGATGCTGACTTCAGCTTTGCAGCGCAGGCA
>Ga0302322_100006988_pt1 | contig 10055 bp, 9 predicted proteins | sample Fen_T0_2_FD_203757 | JGI IMG/M metagenome (GOLD analysis project Ga0302322, IMG submission 203757) | Peat permafrost microbial communities from Stordalen Mire near Abisko, Sweden - Fen_T0_2 | ecosystem: Environmental > Terrestrial > Soil > Wetlands > Permafrost | place: Sweden: Abisko... | reverse complement strand
CGGTCAGCAGGTCGAGGCTCTTCGTGTCGACGTAGACCTTGATCCCCTGCGACTCGAGGACCCGGTCTTCGGCCGTCGGGGCGTCCTCGATCATCATCCCGTACCGGAAGCCGGAGCACCCGCCCGAGTAGACGTAGACGCGGAGCCCGACATTCGGGTTGGCCTCACCGGCCGTGATCTCGCGGAGCTTGCCCGCGGCCATGTCGCTGAGGCTGAGGATGGTCGAGCCGGTGTCGATCATTCGGATGCGTCCTCCTTGGGACGAAGGGGGGCTGCGGGAACAGGCACGAAGATCCTAGGCGTTCCGGCGATTTCCGACAAGCGCGCCGCCGAAATCGGGTCACCGCCGGTGGCGGCGAGACGCGGCGTTTGGCGACGGGCGCGGCGCGATTCAGCGAACTGCGGCGCGACTCAGCGGCCGAACCGGCGCCCGCGCAGCTGGTAGGTCCGGATAGCGCGCAGGAAGTCCAGCTCGCGGAAGGCCGGCCAGTACGCGTCGCAGAAGTAGAACTCGCTGTAGGCGCTCTGCCAGGGGAGGAAGCCGGACATTCGCACCTCGCCGGACGTCCGGATGATCAGGTCCGGATCGCTCGAGCCGCGCGTGTACAGGTGCGCCTCCAGCTGCTCGGCGGTGAGCGCCTCGGGGAGCTGATCCGGTGTCACGCCGTCCAAGAGGAGCGTCCGGATCGCGGCGCGAGCCGCCTCCACCAGCTCGTCGCGACCCGAGTAGCCGAGCGCGAGCGTGACGCGGAGCCCGGGTCGGCCCAGCGTCTCGGCCTCGCCGCGCTCCGCGGCCTCGCGGAGCCGCTCCGGCAGGAGATCGCGCCGGCCGATGACCCGGAGGCTCATCTCCAGCCGCTTCACCTTGTCGCGCTCGGAGAGGGCGGTCAGCGTTTGGCGTGCGATCTCGGTGATCAGCTCCACCTCCTCGGGAGCCCGGTCCAGGTTCTCCAGGGAGAGGGCCCACAGGGTGACCTCGCGGATCCCGAGATCGCTGCACCAGTCCAGCAGCTCGATCGCCTTGTTGGCGCCGTGCCGGTGCCCCACGCCCGCGTTGCCTCCGAGGTGGCGCGCCCAGCGGCGATTGCCATCCATGATCAGCGCCACGTGCTCGGGGACAGGCCTGGCCAGCACCTCGGCGCGGAGCCGGACCGTGTAGGCGCGGTAGATTGGGGCGAGCGCCGCGCGGCCGGCCACCGTCGAGGCGATCCGGAGGCGCCCGGCGAGGCGCACGAGCCCACCCTGGCGCCTCTTGGCCGCCGTCGCGGCGGCCGGCTGCCAGTCAGGCATCGATCCGCTCCACGACGGTGGCGATCCCCTGACCGACACCGATGCACATCGCGGCGAGCCCGTACCGGCCGCCCGTCCTGGCCAGCTCGTGGACCAGCATCGTGACCAGCCGTGCGCCCGACGCGCCGAGCGGATGGCCGAGCGCGATCGCGCCGCCGTTGACGTTGACGCGGGCCGGATCCAGACCCAGCTCGTCGATGCATGCGACCGACTGCGACGCGAAGGCCTCGTTCAGCTCCACGAGGTCCAGGTCAGCGACGGCCAGGCCGGCACGGTCGAGCACCTTGCGGACGGCGGGCACCGGGCCGATGCCCATGACGCGGGGATCGACGCCGGCCACCGCCGTGGCCACGATCCGCGCGACGGGACTCAGGCCCATCGCGCGGCCGCGCTCGGCCTCCACGAGCAGGAGCGCCGACGCCCCATCGTCGATCCCGGAGGCGTTCCCCGCAGTGACGCTCCCGCCCTCGCGGAATGCCGGCCGCAGCCGTGCGAGCGCCTCGGCCGTCGTATCGGCACGCGGATGCTCGTCGCGGGTGACGACGACGGGGTCCCCCTTCCGCTGCGGGATCGTGACCGGGACCAGCTGGCCGTCGAATCGACCCGCGGCGATCGCCGCCGCGGTCCGCTGCTGGCTGGCCAGCGCGAACGCGTCCTGCCGCTCGCGCGAGACCGACCAGTCATCGGCCACACACTCGGCCGTCTCGCCCAGGCTTATCGCCGGGTACGCCGCGTGGAGGCGCGGATTGACGAAGCGCCAGCCGAGCGTCGAGTCCACCAAGTCGTGGGTGCCGCGCTCATACCCGGACTCCGGCTTCAGCATCACGTAGGGCGCGCGGCTCATCGACTCCACCCCACCGGCGATGAACACGTCGCCGTCGCCCACCGCGATCGCGTGTGCCGCGGAGTTGATCGCCTGCAGGCCGGATCCGCACAGGCGGTTGACGGTGAGCCCCGCGGTCTCCACCGGCAGGCCCGCCACGAGAAGCGCCATGCGCGCCACGTTGCGATTGTCCTCGCCGGCCTGGTTGGCACAGCCCAGGATCACGTCCTCGATGCACGCCGGGTCGACGCCCGTGCGATCCACGAGGGCACGGATGACGAGGGCGGCCAGGTCGTCGGGACGGACGGAGGCGAGGGCTCCGCCGTAGCGTCCGATGGGCGTGCGAACGGCATCGACGATCCAGGCCTCGCGAACGGGACGGTGCGTGTCTCGCGTCATGGTGGGGAGTCTAGGCCGCACGCCCCACTCAGGTTCGGCGCGCCAGGTTGACAATGTGCTGGCCAACCTTGGACGCTGGCTGGCGGGCGCGCCTTGGCTCAAACTCCTGCGGCCCGTGCCGATGCGTCAGCGAACCCACTCGGCGGGCGTCGAAGTCCGTGGCTCGTAGATCCGAAGATGTAGCACTGCCACCCTGCAGGTACGAGAGGGCGGCGTGGTGCGCCCTGGCGACGGCGCAAGGTGTGGTGCAAGGTTGCGGGGTCACCGTTCCTCTCGCCGCGTCACCAGCGTGGGCGTTATCGATGTCGGGAGGTCACCGGGTGTCGACGTCGCATCGTCGAAGAGGAAACCGTCCAGTTCGGCACGGCCGCGAGTCGGGCCAGTCGCTGGTCGAGTTCGCGCTCGTCTTTCCGCTGTTCATGCTGCTGATGCTGTTCCTCGTCGAGTTCGCGTTCGTCTTCAGCGCGCTGCTCGGCGTCAACTACGCCAGCCGGAATGCGGCGCTCACGGCGGCCGAAGCCGGCAGCGACAAGCTCGCGGACTGCGTCATCCTCCAGCAGGTGGAGAACTCCATCGGCGCCCCGGGAAACAAGGCCAAGGTCCAGACCGTGACGATCTACCGGAGCGACCAGAGCGGAGTCACGCGCCTGGCGACCCTGACCTATACGCGCGGCGGCACCACGACCTGCACCAAGGGCACGACCACGCTGACGGTTCCGTATTCGTCACCGACCGGTACATACACGTATGACCAGCGCTGCAACTTCCTCAAGGGATGCACCGACCTGGGCCGAACCCAGATCGACACGATCGGCATCGAGATCTCGTATCGCCATACATGGGTCACTCCGATGGGCAACTTCGGGCTGGCTGGGACCGGCGTCACCCTCACCCAGTCCAACGCCATGCGGATGGAGCCGGTGCTGTGAGGCACGTGGCGGCGATCCAGGGGCGGATGGACCCGATCCGACGATCCGCCGTTCAGGAGCAGGTGCCGGCACGCGGCCAGGGCCTCGTCGAGTTCGCCATGCTCGTCCCTGTCTTCATGCTTCTCCTCCTCGGGATGCTCGAGTTCGGCTTCGCGTTCGACCAGAACCTGACCCTGGAGTACGCGACGCGTGAGGGCGCCCGGGTCGGGTCGGCGCTGGCCAACGGCGGCGGCACGCTCGGCTGCAACTCGGGTCAGTCGCCCAACGCGGCGACCGTCGATCCCCAGATCCTGGCGGCTGTGCGACGCGTCCTGCTCTCGCCCGGCTCGCGGGTGAAACCAGCCCTCGGGATGCAGGTCCTGATCTGGAAGGCGGACGCAAACGGCGCCCCTGTGACGCCGCTCACGACCTACCAGAATGTCTGGACCTACACGGGCCCGGCGACGGGGCCAACCGTCGACGGCCAGCAGATCGGCTTCACCCAGGGGACCCATCCTTGGGACCCGTGCAGCCGGACGAATGGCGGGCCATCCGGAGTCGACTCGATCGGGGTCAGCCTGACCTATTCCTACACCTTCCAGACGCCCCTGGCGGGCATCCTCAGGTTCTTCGGCGGCGCCTCCGCCGGCGGCCTCACGATGTCTGACAGGACCGTCATGGCTCTGAACCCAACCGACTGAGGACGAGACGATGGGGCAGCAGTTCGTGAATGAGGACCCGGCGGGCGCGGAGGAGCGGCAGCAGCGGGGCAGCCACCAGACTCGCAGGCGGACGCGAGGCCAGGTGCTCGTGATCTTCGCCCTGAGCGCGTTCGTCTTCGTCGGCATGTGCGGAGTCGTGGTCGACGTGGCGTGGTACTGGGCGAACACGCTCCGCGTGCAGCGCGCAGCAGATGCCGCGGCCCTCGCCGGGGCGGTCCTGCTGCCCGGCAAGGTGAACACCGGTGCGGACAACGCCTACCTGCGCGCGACGAACGAGGCCAAGAAGAACGGCTACATCAGTGGGGGCGGCATCGCCGTCACGCCGATGCAGAACTCGCTGGCGGTCGCCGGCGGGAACCCGCGCGAGCTCGACGTTTCCATAACCGCCCCCGTCCCGACCTTCTTCATGCGCGTGTTCGGGATCAACTCGATCAACGCCACGCGGACAGCGAAGGCGGAGTACGTCCTGCCTGTTCCCATGGGAAGCCCGCAGAACTACTACGGCGTGGGGCTGTTCATCGACGCATCCGACACGACGGGTTTGAAGAGCGGGACGCCGGTCAGTGGGGACTGGGCGACCCCGGAGCACGCGGACGGCGCCAATGACAATGTGTTCGCGTCCTCGACCACGACCTCCGGGAGCGCCCAGAGCTGGGGAACCTACGGGCTCCTGACCGCGCCCAATGCATTGCCTCTGGGCGCGCCCGTTGACGGGATCGAGGTCCAGGTAAGTGCCCGGTACAGCCCATCCGGCAACCCATCGAGCAGCGGGTGCAAGGTCCAAATCCAGCTCTCGTGGAACGGCGGCGCGAGCTGGGCCCCGTCCCCGGCGTCGGCCAGCACGACGATCACCTTGGGCTCGAGCGAGGCGAGCACGACGCTTGGCAGCGCGACATCGACCGCAGCCTGGTCCGGCCACACCTGGACCCGGGCGGATCTGGCTGATGGCATGTTCATGGTCCGCCTGACCTTCAACGAGACCTCATGCACCTCCGTTCGATTCGCCCAGGTGGACACGCTCCAGGTTCGAGTGTCGAGCAACGCCGGCCCCCGGCCCGTCTACGACCCGACCGGCGCGCTGCTTGCACCCCAGAACTTCTGGGGTGCGATGCAGAGCCAGGGCGCGCCGAACATCCAGGGCGACGCGTTCATGACCAAGTACCAGAACCGGAGCCCCTCCACCCTCAACACCGTCGATCCTGCCCAGGACCCGGACTCCTACTTCGATCCCGTCACCTACTACAACTACGGCATCGACATGCCACCCAACTCCACGGGCGGCCAGGTCTGGATTTTCGATCCGGGATTCTGCGCGGTGGCCACGAGCCAGGGAACGGGCGAGTCGTGGACGATCGGCAGCCCGAACGGCTACTCGAGCGCGCAGCCGGTCAGCGCCTTCTACGACCTCTTCGACACGATCGACCAGCCATTCTCCGCCGGAGCCGGCAACGTCGCATCGTCCGGGTCCACCTTCGCGAACTCCAGCCTCCAGGACGCGACGCTCGGCGGCGCCAACGGGTCTGGCAGCTGCGTGGGCCAGACATGGCACGACGGCTGGTGGCAGCTTGCCGGCGGCCTCACGGGCGGTGTGGACGGCAGGACGTATCGCCTGCACACGCATTCCGACGCCGCCAACCAGGACAACACGACCGCGTTGAACGCATTCGCCATCTGGGCGACGGCCTCCGGCGGCACGCCGCGCGTCTACGGGAACGGCGCCATGGAGGCCTACGTCCGCCTCCCCGGCGGCCAGGCGTCCGAGTTCTACCTGGCCCAGATCGCCGCCGTCCATGCGGGCAAGACGATGCAGATCGACCTCTGGGATCCCGGCGACACCGGGAGCCTCTCGGCCAGCCTCCAGATCCTGCAGCCGACGGCCGGTGGCTATACGCCCGCCGCGTTCACGTATGCCGCGAGCGTGGGCTCGACCGCATCGACTTCAGGTTGCGCCAGCCTGTCCCGGACGGTGGCCTCCGCGACGCCCGTTGTAACGAACACGGGCGGCACGTCCTTGTTCAACGGCTGCTGGCTGCGGCTCACGATCGTCCTCGATGACGCCTACGCCGCTCCAACGCCGCCCGGCGAACCCGGCGGAGGGTGGTGGAAGATCAGGTATTCGATGGGCGGCCTGACGACGGACTACAGCACCGACCTCACCACCTGGAAGGTGCAGATCCTCGGCAACCCGGTCCACCTGATCGTCCCGTAGCTCCAGCCGGCTCCGCGCGGAGTCAGCCGGTCCGCGTCCGGGCCGCCGGAGGGAAGGGCGCCTCCACGCGGCGCGACAACCCCTGAGGGCGAACCGGACGCAGACATGGCCCAGATCCGGGCGTTCCTGGGTGGGCTGGCACGATCACGCTGTGGTCCCGTCGCGACGACGGGACCGCCTGGCCAGGTTGCCTATGGAAGGGCCTGGAGAGCCGGGGCGGCCGCGGCGTCGGACTTGGCCGAGACGCCCAGGATGACGTCGTTGCGCACGTAGAAGTAGCTCAGGCTCCCCGACTTGTCCTGTGTCTTGATCACGTCCTTCCCGCCGACGTTGACCGACGTGACGACGCTGCCCTGCGTCTGCGACGCGGCCTGGAAGACCTGGAGCAGCTTGCCGCTGTCGGCACCGGCGAAACGGATTGCGACGAACGTCACGTCCATCTTGCCGGTGGGGTCACCCGCGAATGCCACGCTGACGTCGGCCGCGCTGAGCCCCAGCGAGCTGAGCGCCTTGTTGAGCTCCGCGTTCGAGGTCTGGCCCAGGAACTGCTCGCCCTTCATGCTGAACTTCTGGAGGGTGGCACCACCGAACGTGGCCGGCAGCAGGGCTTCAAGGTCCTTGTCTGCGTTGAGCGACGGGAGCGCGATGCTCGGGAGGGCGCCGCTCGCTTCGGCTGCCGTGCTCGCCGCCGGTGAAGGGCTCGCCTGGGGCGATGGCTCGATTGAGGGCGCCGCGGAAGCCGCGACGGACGGGGCCGCGGCGCTCGGCGCGGCCGTTGCAGAGCCGCCACATGCGGCGACGATGATTGCGAGAGCTGCCGATGCGGCGAGCGGGGTGAACAGATGACGGCGCATGAAGATCTCCCCTGATGAGTGCGTCGTGGCGGCACCGATGCCGCTGGACCCGGATCAGCCCGGGGGCTGCAGGATATGCGGGATCGCGCCCGGGCGGAAGATCCGGCCCGGTGAGCGGAATGCCCGGCTCCGGGACGGGTCCCGCGTCCATCGGTCGCCCTCGCCTCGCGTGAACCCGGTGCTTCCGGCAGCCCGGGGGTGGCGCAGAATGGCGAGGTCGGACACATGCGTTGGTCCCTGGCCGTTCGGCGACACGCGACGTCCGCGACCGTCCGGCCGTGATCCGGCATTCCGGCGAGCGGAGGCGAGATGGAGCAGCAGTTCGGCACCGGACGCCTCGTCCTCGTCGAGGGCGACATCACGACACTCGCAGCCGACGCGATCGGCAACGCGGCGAATGCCGCGCTCGCGGGTGGCGGCGGGGTCGACGGAGCGATCCACCGGGCGGGCGGCCCGGAGATCATGGCCGAGCTGCGGTCGCGGCACCCGTACGGAACTCCTGCCGGGACCGCCGTCGCGACGGGTGCGGGAGCCCTCCCCGCCTCCTGGGTGATCCACGCCGTGGGCCCAGTGTGGCGTGGCGGTGACCACGGTGAGTCCGTCCAGCTCTCCGGCGCATACCGGTCCGCGCTGAGCATCGCCGCAGAGCTCGGTGCGCGGACGCTGACGTTGCCCGCGATCAGCGCCGGCGCCTACGGGTACCCGCTGGAGGAGGCCGCGCGTATCGCGGTCGCGACGATCGCGGATTCGCTCAGGGCGGGAGCACCGCTCGAGCGGGTGACGTTCGTCCTCTTTTCGCTCCGCACGCTGACGGCGTTCGAGCGCGCTTTGGCCGCCTTCCGCTGACGCCAGTGGCGCAGCGTCATGGCTCGGCCTGCGTGAGATTGCGGACGAACACCCCGAACAGCGGCTCGCTGAACTCGTAGGCCCCACGGCCGCGCTTCCTGATCAGGCCGAGCTGCCCGAGTCTCTCGATCGTTCGAACGGTCTGGGTGGCAGGGCGGCCGTCTCCATACACCGGTCGACCGCCGGCGATCCGGGCCGCGGTTGTTCGGGTGCCTCTCGGGCGCTCCAGCTGCTTCCAGATCTCCTCGAATTGCGCCGAAAGCCCCGCAAGCGTTCTCGCTTCGGCGAGCTCGAGCGCCCCGCCGGCGATGGGGTTGACGCTGCGAATCGTGAGCAGGTGCTCGCAGGCTTCCATCAGGTCGCGCGGGTGGCCACCGGTGAACGCGATCAGCCGGTCGATCTCCTCTGCGCCGATAGCGATCCGGAGGTTCTGGAATCGCGCGCTGATGTACGCGTGCCACGCTTCGGGGCTGGGAAACGGCAGGGTCATCGGGGTGGCCAGTCGGAATGGCATGCTCGTGCCCCGCCTGAAGAGCGCGTCCAGCAGCCCGACCTCCGAGCCCATGAACACATAGGCGGTGTGGGTCATTCGATGCTGCAGCGCAGCCCGGGTCCGCTCGAAGATCGAGGGGGAGAGTGACGCCAGCCGCTGGAACTCGTCGTAGACCACGACACAGCGCCGGTCCTTCTGGGTCGCGAGCTCGTCCGCGAGCCCGAACGCATGCTCGAGGAGGCGCGATGGCGAGTCCTTGTGGTCACCGAAGAACGCGAGCGACAGGTTGAGGTCGTTCTGGAACAGGACGGGCTTTGGAGCACCGGCGACGAGGTCCTTGAGGCGGGTGAACGCACCCCGGCTTCCGCTGGCCTGGTCGTACGTGGAGCGCGCGATAAGCTCGGCCAGCTCGCGCTCGTCCGTGGCCGCGGAACAGTCGATATAGATGCCCCACCCGCCGGCGCCACGCACCTTCCGGAGGAGCTCCTCGGCCACGCTCGTCTTGCCGGTCTGCCGCGGCGCGCTCAGGACGACGGAGTTCAGCCGGTCGAACGTGCGCCCGAAGAGCTCGGCCACGACCGCCGCGCGGTCGACGAGATCGTCCTGGCCAACGGTGCCGCCGGTGGGGAACGGCCCCCTGACGATTGCCATCCGTCCCGCTCCTACTACCAATCTCCGGTGTATCTTGCACCCATACCTGGTAGGAGTCAAGGCGCGGCCGACGCCGGTCGCCTCAGGCGGAAGGCACGCCCGTCGAGAACGGCTCGAGGCGCCCGGCCACGAGCTCGAAGACGCGCGGGTCGATCGCCTCGTCCGAGTCTTCCGCGTAGTCCACCACGAAGTCGGCGAAGAGGACGCCGAACTCGGGGTCGTCCGGTCGGAGCGCTCCCGCGAGCAACAGGTGGCGCGCAGGCAGCCCGATGAGCACCCGGGCACCGTCGCCGCCGAGCGTCGCCGCGAGGTGCGCGGTCACGGCCGGGAGGAGGATCCGGGCCGCATCCCAGCCGTCCCCGGTATCGGACGAGAGGATCCGGCGCTGACCATCGGTCTCCTCCGACCAGGGCGCCGCGCTCGACCACGCTGCGAGGTTCCGGAAGGCCGCGTCACGCAACGTCGAGGGCGCGACGGCCCACGCGGCCACGTGGTCACCGCTGGCCATGACGTCGAACCCGGCCGCCGAGATCGCGTAGGCGACGACCAGGTCCGCGGGGCCCGGGTCGATGACCGGCTTGGTGTCGCCGGCGCCGCTCATCGGTGTGGCCAGCGTGTCCAGGGTCTTTCCGAGCGTGCCCGCCGGTCGCAGGACGGGGTAGATCAGCCGCGTCGCGGCGGACCAATCGTGTTCGGGAGCGAACGAGACACCCGGAGGGCTCGCATCGCCACCTGGCATGGACGCCGCGCCGATGGTCGCATTGACCTCGGGTCGTGGAGGCTTCATCCGGGTCGTTCCTCCGTGGGACGGGGTGGTCTTGGCTGAACGAGGGGTTCCGGCCCTCCGGCAGGGTTCGCCC
>Ga0302322_100006987_pt1 | contig 10056 bp, 9 predicted proteins | sample Fen_T0_2_FD_203757 | JGI IMG/M metagenome (GOLD analysis project Ga0302322, IMG submission 203757) | Peat permafrost microbial communities from Stordalen Mire near Abisko, Sweden - Fen_T0_2 | ecosystem: Environmental > Terrestrial > Soil > Wetlands > Permafrost | place: Sweden: Abisko... | reverse complement strand
CGTCTACGCGGGGTTCCTCGGCACCTTCGGCCCCCCGCCCGACGCCGTCGCGTCCGGCGTGAACCCCGGCCTCAACTACGGCCACCTGGTGCTGCACTCCGGGACGGTCGGTGCGGCCCTCACCGCCGCGACCGTCGGCATCCCGGCCGTGGCCGTCAGCATCGCCTGGCACGAGCACCCGCGCTGGGCCACCGCGGCCGCGCTCGTCCCCGCCGCCCTCGAGTGGGCCCTGGCCGGCGAGGGCCCGGTTCGCGTGGTCAACCTCAACGTGCCCGACGTCGACCTCGCCGACCTGCGCGGGGTGCGCGAGGCCCGGCTCGCCCCGTTCATGGAGCAGTGGACCGCGGCCCACCAGCCGGGCGAGGTGCACCTCGACTACGTCGGCCGTGCCGGCGAACCACCCACAGGGAGCGACCTCGCGCTCGTGCTCGACGGCTTCGCCGCGGTCACCACGCTCGTGGGCCTGCACCCGGGCGAGCCGGCAGGCGCGGCCGGGGCGATCGAGACCGGGACGCGCGGCTAGGCGAACCGCTCGTAGCGGTACCCCACGCCGCGCACCGTCACGATGCGCGTCGGTTGGGTGGGGTCGTCCTCGACCTTCGACCGCAGCCGCTTGACGTGGACGTCGAGCGTCTTGGTGTCGCCGTAGTAGTTGGGGCCCCAGATTCGGTCGATCAGCACGTCACGCGTGAGCACGCGCCCCGCGTTGAGCATGAGGAGCTCGAGCAGCTCGAACTCCTTCAAGGGCAGCGGCACCAACGTCCCCCGCACCTGCACCTCGTGACGGGCGACGTCGACCCGCACGTCGTCGATCTCGATCTGCTCCTCCGGCGCGCCCGGCTCGCCGTCGACGCGCGGCGCTCTCCGCAACGCGGCGCGCACACGCGCGACGAGCTCGCGGAGACGGAACGGCTTCGTCACGTAGTCATCGGCACCCACCTCGAGGCCGACGACGGCGTCGATCTCGGCGTTGCGTGCGGTGACCATGATGATCGGGACCTGCGAACGGGTCCGCAGCTCGCGGCACACGTCGACACCCGACATCCGGGGCAGCATCACGTCGAGCAGCACGAGCGCGGGGTGGGACGCGTCGAACCGCTCGATCGCCTCGGGCCCGTCGGACGCGGTCTCGACGTCGAATCCCTCGCGCTCGAGCGCGACGGACAAGGCATCGCGGTACGACTCCTCGTCGTCGACGACGAGAATCATCGGCCGTTCGGCAATCACACTGCCTCCATCGCTGCCCCGACCCGCGGAAGCGCGAGCCGGAAGGTCGAACCCTGTCCTTCGATCGATTCCACCGTGACCTCGCCGCCGTGGGCCTGGGCCACGTGGCGGACGATCGCGAGCCCGAGCCCGGTGCCGCCGGTGGCGCGGCTGCGCGCCTTGTCGACCCGGTAGAAGCGCTCGAAGATGCGCTCCATGTCGCGCGACGGGATCCCGATCCCGTGGTCGCGCACCCGGATCGCGAGGCGACCGTCCTCGGCCTCGCACGAGACCTCGACCGTCTGTCCCTCCTCGGAGTACTTGATCGCGTTGTCGAGCAGGTTGGTGACGGCACCCACCACCTGCACCGGGTCGCAGGAGATGAGGAGGTCCCCGGCGATCGGCTCCACGACGAGCGGCGTGTTGCTCGCCAGCGCGACCGCCCGCACCCGCTCCACCGCTTCGTCGACGAGCACCCGCACCCGGGCCTGCTCGCGGATCGGGTGCTCCTGGGCCTCGACCTGGCTGAGGTCGAGCAGGTCGTCGACGATGTTCGCGAGCCGGTCGGCCTCGCGCACGAGCTGCTCGGCGAGCCGACGGCTCACCTCGACGTCGTCGCAGGCGAGGAAGGTCTCCGCGAGGAGACCCATCGCGCCGATCGGCGTCTTCAGCTCGTGGCTCACGTTGGCGACGAAGTCGCGCCGGACGCTCTCCACCCGCCGCAGCTCGGTCACGTCGTCCACGTAGGCGGCTGCGCCGACCACGGTGCGCGTCGCGTCGAACAACGGTGCGGCCCGCACCACGAGCGTCTCCCGGGGTGGGCCGAAGAGCGGGAGCTCTTCGGCGTCGGCAACGCCGTCGAGCGCCGTCCGCAGGAGGCGCTCGATCACCTCGAGCGCGACGGCCTCGCCGTGACGGGGGTCGCGGAAGCGCTCGGCCGCCGTGCTGCGTAGCACCTCGTGGCCGACGGCGTCCACCACGATGATCCCGGTTCCGGCCGCGACGAGCGCCGCCCCGATCCGGTCGCGATCGGCCCGAGCCGCTTCCAGGGTGTGCTCGGCCTCGGCGAGCCCGGCCTCGAGCCCGTCGAGCTCGTCGCCGCCGCGTCGCCGTCTCAGCCGAACCGTCCGGTGATGTAGCCCTCGGTCCGGGGATCCGTGGGCTTGGTGAAGATGGTCTCGGTCTCGTCGTACTCGACGAGCTTGCCGACCCGGCGACCCTGCTCGTCGGGCTCGGCGGTGTAGAAGGCGGTGCGGTCGGAGACGCGCGCGGCCTGCTGCATGTTGTGCGTCACGATGACGATGGTGAGGCTCTCCTTCAGCTCCTCCATCAGGTCCTCGATGCGCGCGGTGGCGATCGGGTCGAGGGCGGAGCAGGGCTCGTCCATCAAGAGCACGTCGGGGTCGACCGCGAGCGCCCGCGCGATGCAGAGGCGCTGGGCCTGGCCACCCGAGAGCGACAGCGCGCTCGACTTGAGCTTGTCCTTGACTTCACCCCAGAGCGCGGCGCGGGTGAGCGCGTGCTCGACGATCTCGTTGAGCGTCGACCGCTTGCGGGTGCCGTTGATCCGTGGGCCGTACGCGATGTTGTCGAAGATCGACTTGGGGAACGGGTTGGGCTTCTGGAACACCATGCCGATCCGGCGGCGCACCTCGGCCGCGTCGACCTTGCTCCCGTAGAGGTCTTCACCGTGGTACGTGATGGTGCCCATGACCCGGGCGCCGGGCGTGAGGTCGTGCATGCGGTTCAGCGAGCGCAGGACGGTGGTCTTGCCGCAGCCGGACGGGCCGATGAAGGCCGAGATCTCGTTGCGGGCGATGTCGATGTCGACGTCGGTGACCGCGCGGGCTGCGCCGTAGAAGATCTCGACTCCCGTGAGCTTGAACACCACCTCGCGTTCGCGCTCGGGCCGGCCGGTGTCCGGGGGCTGAGACTGGTCGATCTCGGTGGGCGGCTGGATCGCCACGGAATCGATCGTAGTGTCGGCCGTCAAGGTGTCGGTCATGGGGGGCTCCGAGGTCATCCGCCGGCCCCGGAGGTCCGGCGGGTGTAGATGACGGTGACGATGCGGGCGATCGCGGTGGCGATGAACACGATCACGATCAGGGTGAGCGCCGCTCCGAACGCCCGCTGCTGGGCCGGGACGAAGGGCGAGTTGGCATTGCCGAAGATCTGGAGGGACAGGGCCGTGTTGGCGCCGTTGAACAGGTGCCAGTTCGCCGACGTCGCGGCACCGATGGTGAACAGCAAGGGCGCGGTCTCGCCCGCGGCCCGGGCCACGGCGAGGAGCGCTCCGCTGACGATCCCCGGCGCGGCATGGGGCAGCACCACGGTCCGGATGGTGCGCGACTTCCGGCTCCCCAACGCGAGGCTGCCTTCCCGGAGCTCGTGGGGCACCAGCTTGAGCATCTCCTCGGAGGTGCGGATCACGACCGGGAGCATGAGGCACGCCAGGGCGAGAGCTCCGGCGAAGCCGTTGAACTTCTTCGTGTTGAGCACGACGAGCGTGTAGACGAACAGGCCCATCACGATCGAGGGCACGCCGGTGAGGATCTCGGAGAGGAACCGGACGAGGGCGGCGAAGCGCGACTTCCCGCCGTACTCGTTGAGGAAGATCCCGCCGAGCACGCCGAGCGGGACGGCCATCAACGTCGCCCCGAGGGTGATCACGATCGTGCCCACGATCGCCGGGCCGATGCCGCCCTCGGTGCTCCGCGACGAGAACGCGATGTCGCTCGTCAAGAAGTTCATCGAGATGGCCTTCAAGCCCTGCTGCGCGATGTAGAGCACCACGAAGACCAGGGGGATGACCACCAGCACGAACGAGAGCACGATCAGGACGGAGGCGAGCCCGCTTCGGAACCGGCGCCGGCCGGTCCCCGCACGGGGGCGCAACCTCGACGACACGGGCGCCGGCGGGGGCGCCGACGACGGAGACGGAGGCGGCGGAACGGTCGTCGTCGCCATCAGACCGACACCCCCAGACGCTTGTTCGCGCGGCGCAGGATCGCCCGGGCGATCGAGCCGAGCACGATGGTGAGGGCGAGCAGCACGACACCGAAGCCGATGAGGGCGGACTTCTGGATCCCCGTGGCCTCGCCGAAGCCGCCGACGATCGCGCTCGCCAGGGTGTCACCGGGACCGAGCAGGTTGGCACTCAGCGTCTGGGACGAGCCGATGACGAGGAACACGGCGATCGTCTCACCCACCGCGCGGCCGAACCCGATGATGACCGCCGCGACAACCCCGCTGCGGCTGTGCGGGAACACCGCGCCGCGGATCATCTCCCACCGCGTGGCCCCCATGGCCAGGGTGGCCTCCTTCTGCGAGGCCGGACACGTGGCGAAGACCTCACGGGTGATCGCGGTGACGATCGGCGTGATCATGATCGCGACGACGATGCCGGCGGTCATGAGCGCGAGGCCCGACGCGCTGGGCTCACCGAAGATCTTGCCGAGCACCGGGACGCCGCCCAGCGTGTCGTGGAGGGACTTGTAGATGCCCTGGAGGGGCGTCGCGAGCTGCTTGAGGCCCCAGAGGCCGAACACCACCGAGGGGATCGCGGCGAGGAGGTCGATCACGAAGACGATCGGCAAGCGCATCCGGCGCGGCGCGATCTCGGTGACGAAGAGCGCGATCCCGACGCTGACCGGGACCGCGAGGACGAGGGCGACGGTCCCCACGATCAGCGTCATGAGGAGCAGGCCACCGGCGCCGTACTCACCTTGGGACGGCGCCCAGGTGGTGGAGAGGATCCCCTTCAGGCCCTCGGCGGAGAACCAGTCCCACGAGTTCTTGAGCGTGGCGTAGATGATGAGGCCGAGGACCGCGAGCACGAGCACGCCGGCCGCGAACGCCACGACCCGGAACGCACGATCCGCCATCGCGCCCGGCGGGCGCGGTCCGCCGACGAGCGGAACCGGAGCCGGGGCCTCCGGGTTTACGGGTTCGAGAACCTGGGTCATGGGCCCTGCAGGGTCGCCGAGACGACCGGGGATCGGTGGTGCCGGACGCGGATCATCGCGCAGATCGGAGCGGGGACGGCGAGGTGGAGGGACGGGCCGGGGGGAGCCCGCCCCTCCACGCCGAGCCGATCAGCCCGCGGTGATGGTCGCGAGCTTGGCCTGGGTCTGCTGGACCCACGCCTTGGGGATCGTGGCGTAGTCCACGCTCTTGGCCTGCTTCTGGCAACCACCGATGAGGTACTCGGCCCAGGCCTGCACCGCGGCGGCCTGGTTGGCGTCCGAGTACTTCTGGTACACCAGGATCCAGGTGGGCGCGGTGATCGGGTACGCCCCCGCGTTGGGCGAGTTGAGCGGGTTGTAGAGCCCGTCGGCCGCCAGGGCGACGCCCTGGAGGGCGGCCGCGGCGGAGGCCACGCTCGGGGTGATGAACTTGTTGTTCGCGTTCTGGACGCTGGCGAAGCTGAGCCCGCTGGCGACCGCGTCGGAGAAGTCGACGTAGCCGATGGCGCCGTCGGTCGCCTTCACGATGCTCGACACGCCCGGGTTCCCCGCCCCGCCCTGGGTGTTGGGAACCGCAGCCCAGGCGTCCTGGGTGTTGAAGATCCCCAGCCGCCAGATCGAGCCGGCCGCGTTGCTCAGGTACGTGGTGAAGTTCTGCGTGGTCCCCGAGCTGTCGGACCGCCGGGCGATCGTGATCTTGGTCGCCGGGAGCTTCACCTTCTTGTTGAGGGCCGCGATCGCCGGGTCGTTCCAGGTGGTGATGTCACCCTGGAAGATCTTGGCCAGCGTCGCCGCGTCGAAGTTGAGTGCCTTCGTCACGCCGGAGACGTTGTACGAGACGGTGATCGGAGCGGCCACGGTCGGCACGTAGAAGAAGGTGCCGCCCTTGACGGTCGTGAGGTCGGCCGCCGGGTACGGGGCGTCGGTGCCCGCGTACTGGTACAGCTGGCTCGCGAAGTTCTTGCGGCCGGTGCCGGAACCACCACCGGGGTTCGGGTAGTTGACCGTCAGGTTCGGCTGGACCTGCTTGAACGTCTCGCGGCACTGGTCGACGTAGCCCTGGATGAACGTCGACCCTCCGCCCTCGAGTGTGGTGGCGGGGAGCGCCTTCGGCTTCGCGGCGGCGCTCGCGGGGGCGATCCCCACGGTCGCGACCAGGCCCGCGGCCACCGCGGCGGCGGTGAACAGACGGGTAACTCGGTGACGTTGCATGCTCGGACGAGCCTCCTCGTGCATCGGAATCGTGCAGATGACGTTGCTGTACGGCCAGAAACCTACGGAGGCCGTCTGGCGCGCCCCGGTCGAGCGGGTGGACGTAGGGTGAACAGACCGGAAACACTGGATTCCCGGCGCCCACCGGCAACCTCGTGTTCATTTCTTCGGGCCACGATCGACGAGCCGTCGAACGAGCACCGAACCGAGAACGAGCTGAGCACGAGGAGCACCCGGTGGCAGTCACGAACGGAGACAACGAGATGCGCAAGAGCTTCCACGAGCACCTCGAGGAGCTGCGCGGGACCGTGATCCGCCAGGGCGCGCTCACCTCGGAGCTGATCGCCGCAGCCACGCAGTCACTGCTCGACGGCGACCTCACCCTGGCCGAGCGCGCGATCCAGAACGACGACGCCATCGACGAGCTCACCCACGCGGTGGAGGACGAGTGCTTCGCGCTGCTCGCCCGCCAGCAGCCCATGGCCACCGACCTGCGCATCATCCTCGCCACGCTGCGGATCGCCCACGAGCTCGAGCGCTCGGCCGACCTCAGCGTCAACATCGCGAAGACGACGCGGCGGCTGTGGCCCACGGCGCTCGACCCGAAGGTCCGCGGCATCGTCGACCAGATGGGCCGCCAGGCGACCAACCAGACCCGTCTCGCCCTCGACGCCTACGCCGACGCCGACCCCACCTGGGCCCGGGCCCTCGCCGACATGGACGACGCGATGGACGAGCTCACCAAGAGCCTGTTCCGCTACGTGCTGTCGCTCGCCCCGGCCGACGAGGCGACCGTGCAGCAGGCGGTGCAGATCTCACTCGTGGGCCGCCACTTCGAGCGCATCGCCGACCACGCGGTGACGATCGCCGAGCGCGTCGTGTTCATGGCCACGGGTGAGCACCCGGTGCACCACAGCGACCGCGAAGAGGTTGCGGGCGAGATCCACTGATCGAGCTCCGGGGGCCCAGCGGCCCGCGGTGGTCTCGCGCTAGGTGGTCTCGGGCTCCTCGTAGCCGAGGTCCCACTCGATGATGAGCCGCTCGCGCTCGGCGTCGCGGTTGACCCGCTCACGGTTGCGCCGGAACTGCGGGTCGTGGGGCGGCAGCAGCTGCAGCCGGGCGAGGGCCCGCTGGCGGAACTCGTCGATGAGCCGGCCGTCCCCGAACACGCCGTGCACCTCCCAGTGCGGCGAGGTCGGACCGAGGTAGACGAGCTTCACGTGCCCCACGGGGGGCAGCTGCTCGAGTTCTGCTTGGTCGATGGCCATCGCCGCCACCCTACCGGTTCGAGCCTCGCGGAACCGAGGAGCGGGTTCGGGCTGCGGGGACCCCTGGGAGCTACACCTAGGCCGCGGGTCGCTCGGTGAGCTTGGCCTCCAGGGTGCGGTTCTCGCCCCCGCGGTTCACCACGACCTCGACCGTGTTGCCCGGACGCTGGGCCCGCACGAGGGCCTGCACGTCGGAGGCCTCGGTCACCGGCTTGCCTCCGATCGACACGATGACGTCACCCACCTGGAGGCCGGCGATCTCGGCGGCCGAGCCCGCCGTCACCCGGGTGACGAGCGCCCCCGAAGCCACGCCGAGGCTCTGCTGACGGGCGAGGGCCGGCGTGACCGACTGGCTCGACACCCCGAGGAACGCGGCCGCGCGACCCAGGCGCAGGTCGTCGATCACCGGCTTCGCGTTCGACACCGGGATCGCGAAGCCCACGTTGTTGGACGACTGGGGGTTGGCGATGGCGGCATTGATCCCGATCACGCGGCCCGCGGTGTCGACGAGAGGGCCACCGGAGTTCCCCGGGTTGATCGCGGCGTCGGTCTGCAGCATGCCGATCAGCGTCGAACCGGTGTTGGTGCTCACGGTCCGGTGCAGGCCCGACACGATCCCCCGGGTCACGCTCAGGCCACCGTCGAGCGCGAGCGCGTTTCCGATCGCGACGACCTCGTCGCCCACCTGCACCTCGTCGGAGTCACCCAGCTCGACGGTGGGGAGGTTGGTGGCGTCGACCTTGAGCACCGCGATGTCGGACGCGGCTTCGCGGCCCACCAGCGTCGCGCTCTTCTCGTCGCCGTTCGTGAAGGCGACGCTGATCTTCGTCGCGCCCTCGATCACGTGGTTGTTCGTGACGATGAAGCCGTCGGGTGTGATCACGAAGCCGGTGCCGGCGCCGCCGTCACCCGAGCCCGGGCCCGCCCCGGTCGTGATCGCGACGACCGCGGGCTCGACCTTGGCGATGATCGACGCGATGTCGGTGCTGGCGGTGAGCGAGCGGGACGGACGCGACACCGTCGCGTCGGTCACGGAACGCACGACCGTCGTGCGCGGACGGTTGTCGTCGGCGGCCAGGAACACTCCGGTCGCGACGAGCGCGCCCACGAGACCGCCCACGAGCCCCGACGCGAGCCAGGAACGCGTCCCACCCCGCTGCTTGGTGGGCGGGGCGGGCGGGGCGGGCGGAGGGAACGTCGGCTCGGCCACGGTGGCCGGTGGCCACGACGACATCACGGGAGCGGGCGCCGGGTCCTCCCCGGGTGCGGACGGCGACGCCGGGAGCTCCGGTTCGGGCTCGGGGACGCCGGGGGTGTCGATCGTGGGCTGGCTCACGGTGACTCCGAAACTGGGGAAGGAGGCGGACGATCGCTCGAGATCCGAGGTCGGCAACCCACCGAACGGTACGCCCCGACAACGCCTGCACCCGCCCGGAGCGTTCCCGCCCCCGGATCTCGAGCGCGGCAAACTAGGGTATGTGGCCGTGACTGGGAACCCGGTCGGGCCGGCGCACGTTGAACCGAACGTGAACGACGAGCTGCCCTCCCCCGACCATCACACACCGGCCTGGATGGATCACGCCCGGTGCCGCACGCTCACCCCCGGTGAGTTCTTCCCGTCCGACGGTGTCGGCGTGGAAGTCGCCAAGCGGGTCTGCGCCGACTGCGCCGTCAAGGCCGAGTGCCTCGACTACGCGCTGACCTACCGCATCGACCACGGTGTGTGGGGCGGATGCTCCGAGCGCGAGCGCCGGCGCATCCTGCGCTCCCGCCGCGTCGCCGCGTACTAGACCACACCGCGAGCCCGACCCCGGCGCTCCCGCTGGTTCCGGGCGCTCCCGCCAGCTCCAGCGCTCCCGCTAGCTCCAGCGGAAGGGCGCGAGCACGAAGTCGGTGATGTGCTCGACGATGCCCGCGTGGTGGTCCGTCCCGTCGTCGAACGCCGTGGCAAACGCGCGGAGGTCGGAGATCGTCGCATCCGACACGACCGTGCGGGTCATGTCCGCGTGGTCCCAGACGAGGACCGTGCCACCGGCCACCTCGTAGCCGCGTCCGGTCGCGTCGCCCACGGCGACGCCGTTGCTCCCGCGCGGCAGACCGCTGGCGTTGAGGTCGCCGCGCTGCTCGAACACCGACACACCGAACAGGCCGTCGGTGTAGTACAGCTGCACGATGCCATCCGGACGCAGGTAGCGGCCGGCGAGCACGTAGCGGTCGGCCACCGTGGCGGGCGCGTCGAACCCGTCGGGCAGGTCGGCGACCCGGTTGGGCGCGCTGTCCTTGCCCTTCTTCGTGGGCGGATCGGCGGGCGCGGCGGCGTGGGTGCCGCCCAGCTTCTTGACCTCGACGAAGCCGACCGCCCGGACGACCCGTCCCGTGGCGTCGAGCACCTCGCGGCGCAGCAT
>Ga0302322_100006986_pt1 | contig 10056 bp, 11 predicted proteins | sample Fen_T0_2_FD_203757 | JGI IMG/M metagenome (GOLD analysis project Ga0302322, IMG submission 203757) | Peat permafrost microbial communities from Stordalen Mire near Abisko, Sweden - Fen_T0_2 | ecosystem: Environmental > Terrestrial > Soil > Wetlands > Permafrost | place: Sweden: Abisko... | reverse complement strand
TTGGATGAACCGGCGTCGAGCCTCGATTTTGGCAACCAGGTGCGGATGTTGCAGACCCTGCGCCGCCTGACCCGGGCCGGCATTGGCGTGCTGATGGCGACGCATCACCCCGAGCATGCGTTGCGTTTCGCCTCGCGGGTCGCGGTTGTACGTGAAGGCCGGATACGCCAGATCGGACCGCCCAACGAGGTGCTGACCGAAAGCTGTCTGGCGGAGGTCTACCGCGTGCCCTTTCTCGTCTCTGAAATTTTCGATCAGCAAAACCTACCTGTCCGCGTATGCGTTCCTCAACTCGACTGAACCTTTTCATCATTCTCGTTTTTTCCGCGGCTACCGCACTGCGCGCGGCGGACACGGTCGCGTTTGTCGACGGCGCCGGTCGCACCGTTCAACTCCCGGCCAAGATCGAGCGCATCTATTGCACGAGTCCCGTCGCAGCGATTTTTCTCTATTCGCTGGCTCCTTCGAAAATGGCCGGCTGGAATTACAAGCTCGGCCAGGCCGAGGCGCATTTTCTTTTACCCGAGGTCAGAAACTTGCCTGTCCTTGGTGGATGGTTCGGTGAAAACGGTCGGGGCAATCGTGAAACGCTCCTGGCCGCCAAGCCCGACATCGTCCTCTCGATCGGTTACAACAATCGCACTTCGGTCGAGTTTGCCGAACGGCTGCAGGAGCAGATCGGCATTCCCGTGGTGGTGGCGAGCGGCACGCTTGAAGACACGGCGGCGACCTACGAATTGATCGGCGGACTCTGCGGTGCGAACGAGCAGGCGGCAAAACTCGCTGCGTATTGCCGCAAGGCTTTGGCCGAAGCCAAGGCGCTGGCGGCGACTATTCCGCCCGAACAACGGCTCCGGGTTTATTACGCCGAGGGTTTGCGCGGCCTGCAGACGGATCCGCAAGGCTCGATGCACGCCGAGATACTCGATTTGATCGGTGCGGAAAATGTTGCACGGGGGCCCGAGGCCAGCAACTTCGGCCGGGCCAGTGTCTCGCTTGAGCAGGTGATCGCCTGGAAGCCCGATGCCATCCTGGTTTGTCCGGAAAAGCTCAATCCCGATGGCAATTGGCTGCCCGAATGGCTGGGCGCGCATGAGTGGAGCCAGGTGAAAGCGGTGGAAGCGGGTCGTGTTTACATCATTCCGGGAGCTCCTTTTAACTGGTTCGACCGTCCGCCGGCGCCCAGTCGTTTTCTCGGCCTGAAATGGGTCGCGTGGGTGCTTTATCCGGACCGGGTGAAGTTCGATTTGACGACTGAAACGCGGGAATTTTACCGGCTATTTTATCACTACGACTTGAGTGCCGAAGAGGCGCGGAAAATCCTCGACGCGTCGCGCTCGATTCCTGCTACAGCTCGTCCATGAAAGCTCCTTCGACTGCGTCCCTCGCTTCCTTCACGCTTACGCCGATCGGCGAGGTGGATTCGCCGCTTCACACGTTGGCGGATGGTTGCGATTATCGCAGCATCTCGCGGATTGTCTTTCGCCCTGAGTTGCGGGCTGGGCTGGTCGGGGTGGAATATTTTTCGCACCTGTGCGTGATTTACCAGCAGCATCGTTCAAGCGATTGGCTTCAGGCTCGTGGTTGGGGCGAGACGCCTCCGCTGGTTTTGCCGGCCGACGACGACCGGGCAGGGCAGGGCGTGTTCAGCTCGCGAGCTCCCTGCCGACCCGCGTGTCTGGGCTCGTGCGTGGTTTCTCTGCTGCGGCGCGAGGACAATACTCTCGTGGTGCGCGGCCTCGATGCTTTGCACGGCACGCCCGTGCTCGATGTGAAACCCTACGTGCCGCAGTTCGACGCTTTCCCTGAGGCAGCCGTACCGTTGCATTGGGCCAAGGTGATGGATCGGCCCGACGATGTGGCGCGCGTGGCCCGTGAATTGCACTGGGACACCAGCAATGCCGACTTTACGCTCGGGTTGCGCGTCGGTGTCGTGGCTTTGCGCAATCTCGGCGTTGTGCGCGGTGTGCCACTTCACGCCGAACTGGCCGGCAGCACTTTTTTCGCCCACGGCTTCGAGATGGCGACGGGCTGCAGCCCGTTGCGTGGCACGCTCGTTCACACGCCGCGCTCCACCACTGCAGTTCCTTGGACAGTGAGCCTCGTCCACGGAGACACAACCGTCCGCTATCAGGTCCCGCTTGTCGTCTGGACCGACGCGGCGGCGGTCATGGCTGCGGCCAAAGACGAGCTGGTTCGGCTTGTCACCTGATTTGGCAAAAGTTGGCCCGCAAATCGCTTCTCAATCTTCCAAATAAATGAATACCGCCACCGAAGAAATCGACCTCTTGGACCAAGAACCCGTTTTCCCCGAGACCGAGACCGGTCACCGCCGAAAACTCGATTACCTGGGCTTTGCCCCCTGTCCCGTGCGGGCGGAGATGCGCCGGCAAATGCATCAACTTTTCCGGTCCAAACGACCGGCCGGCGTAGGTGAACCGCTTTGGTTCGTGCCGTCCAGCTGCCATGACGTGAATGTATACGATGGTCTCTGGCAGACGGAGGACGAAGCCGAGCTCCCGGGTGTTATTTCCGAGGTTGGCTTCGGCGATTTCAACCGCCCACAATTTATCCAACGCTGGCTCGACAGTGGCGTCTACGCGCCGATTTCCGATGCGGACGTGCGACCCGAATTCCGCGACGCAGGACTGGTCGATGCACGTGGAATTCATCGCGTCATTGGAGCCAATGTGGAGATCGTTCTTGCCGATTTGAAACGTCTGGGTGACCGGCCGCTGCCCAAAACCTGGGCGGATATTCTTCATCCGCGTTTCCACCGCGACATCATCATCAGCGGCGAGGAGGGCGACATTCACGAGTCGTTTCTCTTCGGACTGAACAAGGACCACGGCGAGGCCGGGCTGGCCGCACTGGGCGCCAACGTTCGCGCTTTTATGCATCCGGCCGAGATGGCCAAAACCGCGGGTTCGGAAAATCCCAAGGGCGCTGCTTTGTATATATTGCCCTGGTTTTTTGCGCTCAGCGCGCCGCATCGGGCGGCGACCAAAATCGTCTGGCCGGAAGAAGGCGCCTATCTGTCGCCCCTGTACGCGTTCCAAAAACGCAACGCACGGCCAGAGGCAAAACTCGCGCTGGATTTTCTGTGCAGCGAAGCCTGGGCCGCACATCTCGCCAAGATCGGCCTGGCCCCGGCGCGGATCGGGTCGCCCGCCTTGCCCGGAAAACTGCGCTGGCTCGGCTGGGATTATGTGCGCAGTCATGATCTGGAGTCGATGCGCGCACCGCTCAACGCCGCATTTATCAGAGGCCGCCAGGGATGAAACTGATCACCGTCGCCGGGCCGCCTTCATCGGGAAAAACGGCGATCATCCTCAAGGCGCTGCGTTTCCTCAAGGACGAGGGGCTGCGTGTCGGCGTGGTCAAGTTCGACTGTCTGGCCAGCGCCGACGGGGCAACGTTTCGCGAGGCCGGGTTTCCGGTGCTCACCGGGCTCTCGGGTAATTTCTGTCCCGATCATTTCTTTATCACCAATATCGAGGATTGCGCCGCCTGGGGACGCCGGGAACAGCTCGACCTGCTCGTCAGCGAGAGCGCCGGCCTCTGCAACCGCTGCGCTCCGCATATCCGCGGCTTTTTTGCGGTGTGCGTGCTCGACAACCTCTCCGGCGTGAACACGCCGCGCAAGATCGGTCCGATGCTCAAGACCGCCGATCTCGTCATCGTGACCAAGGGCGACATCGTCAGCCAGGCCGAGCGCGAGGTATTCGCTTTTCGAGTACGTCAGGTAAATGCGAAGGCCCGTATCTTGTTCGTCAACGGCATCACCGGCCAGGGAGCGTGGGAGGTCAGCCGGTTGTGGAAAGAGGCGCCGGAGGACGCGCCGTTGACGGGTGGGCGCCTGCGTTTTTCGGTGCCGGCCGCCGTGTGTTCCTATTGCCTGGGCGAAACCAAAATCGGTGAGGACCACCAGCATGGCACCGTGCGTAAAATCGAAATTCCGGAGGTCGCCCCGCATGTCTGACCCATTTCCTTCGTCGGCCGAACCGACCGTGCCGGACCTCAGTCTCGACGACCCACGGTGCGGCGAGTTTTTCCTGCTGAACCAGCTGCCCGCGCGCAGCGGTCACGCCACGTTGCGCTCCTGGTGGGATGCACAATCATGGGATCTGCGCACCGAAAGCGGCTGGGACTTTGAGCGTCTGCGCGATGGGTTGGCTGCATTTCTGAGCGTTTCGCTCACCGCCGCGAATCCGCTGGCCTTGCACACGCTCGAAATTTTTCGCGGCCGCGACAAAAGCGGACGTCCGGAGCAACACGATCTTTGTTTCAAGCCGGGCGATGTTGTTTGCCTGGTCGGTCCAACCGGCGCAGGGAAAAGCCGGTTTCTTGCCGATATCGAGTGTCTCGCTCAGGGTGACACGCCGACCGGACGTGTGGTCCGCATCGACGGAAAAGCGCCCGATCCCGAAACGCGTTTCACCGGAGAGGGCAAGATCGTTGCCCAGATCACGCAAAATATGAATTTTGTGATGGATCTCACGGTGGTGGAGTTTCTGCGCATGCATGCCGAGAGCCGTGCTCTCGCCACCCCGGAGCCTGCGGTGCAGCGCGTGCTCGAAGCGGCTGTGAAGATGGCCGGCGAGCCTTTCGGCCCCGACACTCCGCTGACTCAGCTCAGCGGTGGACAATCGCGGGCGCTGATGATTGCTGACGCGGCGTTTCTCAGCCCGAAACCCGTGGTGCTCATCGATGAAATTGAAAACGCCGGCGTCGACCGTACGCGGGCGCTGGAACTGTTTGTCGATCAGGGGAAAATCGTGCTGCTCTCAACCCACGATCCTTTGCTCGCCCTATCCGGTGCGCGCCGGCTGGTGATACGCCACGGCGCGGTCGCGCAGGTAATCGAACCATCGGCGCAGGAGCAAAAGAACCGCGTCCACCTGGCCGACCTGGATCGTCAGCTGGCCGGGTTGCGCGAGCGCTTGCGCCGCGGAGAACGACTCGATGAGCCGTGGAGCGCGCTGTGGCGGCAAGGTGGAGATCCGGGAGGAACGCTTGTATGATGTCGTTCGCAAAACCTGATCCACGAACTTGTCACCGACTTGAAAACCAAGCATTTTCAGCAATCGGAAACGATAGATCTCGCCCTCAAAATATAACCAAATAAAGCAGACAAAATATGAAACTCAGCGCACGCAATGTCCTTCCGGGTAAAGTCGTCTCAATCAAAAAAGGTCCCATCAGCAGCTTGGTCGTCATCGAGATCGCGCCGGGCGTGAAACTCACTTCCTCCATCACCGCAGATGCGGCCAAAGATTTGAAGCTCGCGAAGGGCAAGACTGCTTTCGCGATCATCAAGGCCTCGAGCATACTGATTGGTTCCGATTGATCGGTGAGACTTGCATTCACCAAGTCCAGCAGTTGCAACGAACCTTCCGAATTATGAAATTCGCGCTCTCGTTCATCGTTGTCGTCATCTCGATTCTGGCGTCGGTGTGCGCCTCTGCCGCCGAGGTCACGGTTTACGCGGCGGCCAGCCTGTCCGACGCGTTCAAGGAGATCGCGCCGCTCTATACGCAGGCCACCGGCGACACGCTTCGTTTTAACTTTGGCGCGTCGGGGGCACTGGTCCGGCAGATCAAGGAAGGTGCGCCGGCCGATGTGATTTTCTCGGCGGATGAGTTACGCGTGGACCAGCTCGACAAAGCCGGGCTCTTGCTGCCCGGCACGCGGCGTACTCTGTTGGCGAATACACTCGTCGTCGTGGTGGCCGTCGAAGGTGGCGCGCCAGTGAAGGCGCTGACCGACCTCGCGGAGGCGGAAGTCCGCCGTATCGCCATCGGCGAACCAGCGACCGTCCCGGTCGGAACTTATACCAAGGAATATCTGCAAAAGACCGGTCATTGGGAACAGCTGAACGCCCGGTTTGTGCCGCTCGACAACGTTCGCGCCGTGCTCGCTGCCGTTGAGTCAGGAAACGCCGAGGCTGGTTTCGTTTATAAAACCGACGCCCTCATTTCGAAAAAAGTGAAGATTGCGATCGAGGTGCCGTTGTCCGAGGGACCCAAAATCACTTATCCCGTCGCGGTGCTCAAAGACGCAAAACAGCTCGTCGCGGCGAAAGCGTTGGTGGATTTTCTTGCCGGAACCGACGCACAAAAGGTGTTCGCCAAATACGGTTTCCTGCCGCTGAATTGAGGCGTTTTCTGTCATTCGCAGCGCAGAATGACATTGGTCTTTTGAGGAACCTGCTGTTGCGTTCCCCACGCACCGGCACCGATGAACGAACTCACCCACGTCACCCTTTTCACGCTCGGCGTTGCCTTGCTCAGCACAATGCTGATTCTGCCGCCGGGTGTAGCGCTGGGTTGGTTGCTTGCTCGCCGAAGCTGGCCGGGCAAGGCCGTGGTCGAAACGTTGGTGGCGCTGCCGCTGGTTATCCCTCCGGTGGCGACGGGGCTGATCCTGTTGAAGCTGTTCGGCCGACGCGGACCGCTCGGGTTGCTGGTGCAAAACGTGTTTGGGGTTGAAATTGTTTTCACCTGGAAGGCGGTCGTGCTGGCCACGGCTGTGATGTCATTCCCTCTGTTGGTACGTTCGGCCCGGGTTGCTTTCGAGGAAGTGCCGCCGCGATTGGAGGCGGTGGCGCGAACGCTGGGGGCAGGACCGTGGCGCGTGTTTTTCACTATCACCGCACCGCTCGCGCAACGTGGTTTGTTCGCTGGCGGAGTGCTGGCGTTTGCCCGTGCGCTGGGCGAGTTTGGTGCAACGGTGATGATTGCTGGAATGATTCCCGGCGAGACGATCACGCTTTCGCTTGGCATCTATCACGAGGTTCAGCTCGGCCACGACAACGCGGCTTTCGGATTGCTGGGCATCTCCGTTGCGCTCGCATTTGGCGCTGTGGCTTTGAGTGAATGGTTGTTGCGGAGGAAGACGCCATGATGCTCTCCCTGCGCGGTGTGCGGCTGAAGGCCGGCGAATTTGCGCTGGAGATCGACGCTGAATTCAGCGGTCGCGTGACCGGTTTGTTTGGCGTTTCCGGGTCCGGCAAATCGACGCTGGTCGAAATTATTGCCGGGCTGCGCCGCCCCACAGCTGGCCAGGTTATGCTGGGCGATGAGGTTCTGACGGACGTCGCTGGCGGCGTGCATCTGCCGCCGGAGAGGCGGGGCATTGGCTTTGTGCCGCAGGATGGGGCGCTTTTCACTCACCTAAGCGTGGAAGGAAATCTGAAATTTGCCGAGAAACGGGGAAATGCTGTCGAAGGGCTTTTCCGTCGTGCTCATGTCTGTGCTTTGCTCGGAATCGAGAGTTTGCTCGCTTGTCGGCCGGCAACGCTTTCCGGTGGTGAACGTCAACGCGTCGCGTTAGCGCGGGCGTTGGTTTCGGCACCACGGCTGTTACTCCTCGACGAACCACTGGCAGCGCTCGATGCCGCTCGTAAGGCTACGATCCTGCCTTATCTACAGCGTATCCGCGACGAGTTTGACCTGCCGATGCTCTATGTGAGTCACGTACCGCAGGAGATGCTCGCGTTGTGTGATGACATCGCGGTGCTGGCGGAGGGACGGCTGTTGCAACATGGCCCGGTTGAGGAAGTTTTCAGGCGGCCGACGAGTCCAGTGGTGGCGCGTATTGTTGGTGTGGAAACGGTAGTTCCAGGTCGTGTGCTGGGTGGCGAGGGCGAGCTCGTGGCGGTTTCAGTCGGAAAGGCACGGTTGGTCGGGCTGGGCGATCAGCTGCCTGTCGGTGCGAGCGACGTGCTTGTGAGCATTCGTGCCGAAGATGTTTTGTTGGTAAATACCGGTTCGTCAGCGGTCGTGAGTGCGCGCAATCGGCTATCGGGTACGGTGACCGCATTGGTAACGGAAGGCGCTACGGTGCGCGTGGAGTTGGACTGTGGGTTTCTGCTGACGGCGTTATTGACCCGTCAGGCGATCGCTGAGCTTCAGCTCGCGCCAGGCCGTGAGATTGTGGCCTTAGTTAAGGCACCGAGCGTTCACCTGATCGCGCGAGGATAGCTGCCGCCCCGGCGTAAATTTACCGTTGATGCCACCACTGTTGGATGGAGTCAGCAACTTGTTGGCAGAAGATCGGGAAATTCAGCAACGCCTGGTGAAAACCGGGAATGAAACAGTCGGCCAGCCAGACGCCTAGAGCCAAAATGAGCACAGTGAGCAAGCCGTGCAATAAGTCAGCGAAAGGATGCCAGTATGCCGGCCAACCATTAAAACGATAATAGTAGGTTCGGCGTAGCGCCTTGATTGGCGCGACGGCGACTTTGTAGGCAAGAATTAGTAGGATGACGCCGGCCCAGACGGGCAGCTGGCCAGGAAGTGTCACGCCAAGGATGGCGCCGGTCGTGACCAGCGAGAGGATGGCGAACCAGCAGAGCAGAATCAGGAGAGCCCTCAAGGTCGCGAGGATGGGCATCACAACATGGAAGCCGTCGGGTGGTGGAATCGCTATCCTGGAAGGTACGGGCGGCAAGGGGGGACAAGGGAACCCCCAGCGAAACTCTTCTTTGAGTTTGCGATTCCAGTCGCGCATTTCGTTTTTGAATTTTCGTTTCCACGCGCGGTGAGCCTCGCGGTCATGCATGGTTTTGAAACCCTCGTAATAGCCTTCCTTAGCTTTGCGGATGAACTCTTGGGCGGTTGGCGATGGCCCAGTGGTGGCGGCTATCTGCTCTGGAGTTTCCGCTTTCGGAATGATTAGGATGCCAACGATGTAGGCGATGGCCACGGTGCCGAAGCTGAAAAAAATGAGCACGGCCACGGCAAGGCGGAGTAGGGTGACGTCGATTCCGATATACGTGGCCAGACCGTTGCACACACCGGCAAGCATCGCGCCGTCTTTGATGCGATACAGCCGCTTCTTTGAACCAGGATGGGCGGCGGTGGTAGATGGTTGCGGTCGAGCATCACTCTTTGCATTGGCTTTGTCGTCGGTGGTTGCGTCGGAACTATTGGTGACCGGGCCGATCTCGGCGATGACGGCCTGAACCTCGGTTGAAAGCACCACGTTGCGACTGGTGTTGAGCCGGGCAGCGAATTTGTCGGCGATGGCTTGTTCGATGTCGGCGAGAATTTCAGCCTTGTCGGGGTTTTCCTCAAGTTGGCGGTTGGCGTTGTCTAGGTATGCGCGCAGGGTTTCGTAGCCGCCCTCCTCAAGGTGAAAGGCGGTCCCGTGCAGATGGATGGCGATGACTTTGTTCATAAGCGTCGTTGGATCAGAGATGTGGCGGGACGGTGGTTATGGTCCAAGTCCCTTTACGGTACCGTGGATTTTATTCCAATAATCGGTAAGTTCGCGCAACTGCTCCCGACCTTTCGCCGTGAGCTTGTAATATTTCCGCGGCGGGCCGGCGTCGGATTCCTGCCACTCGTAGTCGAGCAGACTTTCGCGCCGCATCTTGCTCAGGAGCGGGTAAAGCGTGCCCTCCTGTGTGGCGAACTCGGTGCCGCTCAACTGACGCAAAATGTCGGCGACGTACACTTTGTCGGCCGCGATGATTTTGAGCAGAAGAAACTCCAGCAGACCTTTGCGGAGGGCGGAGAATTTTTCGTCGAGGCTCATGTCTGGAAATTGGAGAAGCTACCTTGAGCACACAAGGTAGCGTTGCAGGTAAAGCCGTCAAGCGTTCTTTGCTCAGATTGAGAAAACAGCAGTTACAAATCGCTTGGCGCGGTTCGGTGTTGTTGTGAAAATTTCTGGATGACTGCGATGACGCTGCGACCGCTCCCGTTGCCCGAGTTTCATTTGCTGCTCCGGCATGCCGGCGCAGCGGGTGCTCATCGGACGAATGCCGTGGGTGCGGCCGCACCGGCTCAGCGATCCGATGATTTTTTTCTGGAATCCACCGGGGACGCGGTACGCGCATTTGGTTCGGCTATTCTACCGACGCGTTTCCAGTTTTATTTTATCGGTCTCGTCGCCCGCAGCCGGGCAACCTGCACCACAGGTCTGGCTTCGTTTCAGGTCGGCCCACGCACGGCCTTTTTCGTTCCACCCGAGCAGATCCACTCCAGCCGTGGGTGGACCACAGCGGATCGCGGCTTTGCTTTGAGTTTCACCGAGGCATTTTTCGTC
>Ga0302322_100006983_pt1 | contig 10059 bp, 8 predicted proteins | sample Fen_T0_2_FD_203757 | JGI IMG/M metagenome (GOLD analysis project Ga0302322, IMG submission 203757) | Peat permafrost microbial communities from Stordalen Mire near Abisko, Sweden - Fen_T0_2 | ecosystem: Environmental > Terrestrial > Soil > Wetlands > Permafrost | place: Sweden: Abisko... | reverse complement strand
GGACCAGGGTGAAGGTGGTCAAGAACAAGATGGCTCCGCCGTTCAAGCAGGCCGAGTTCGACATCATCTACGGCCAGGGCATCTCTCGGGAGGGCTCGCTGATCGATGTCGGGGTCGAGCAGGGACTCGTCCGCAAGGCCGGAGCCTGGTACACCTACGACGGCGAACAGCTGGGCCAGGGGAAAGAGAACGTGCGAACGTTCCTCCGCGAGAATCCGGACATCGCCAACGAGATCGAGAAGCGCATCAAGGAAAAGCTGGGCGTGGGTCCGCGCCTCGACCTGGAAGAGCCGGTGCCCGCACCGGTCGACTTCTGATCCGTCATGGCTGCTCCACATCTGCCACCGACCCGCGCTTCGGACGCGGACCGGTCCGCCCGGATCGCCGAGCTCGCGGCGCGGCTGGAGTTCTTGGAGAAGTCTGCTCCGGCGGTGCGGTCGGCTCCGACAGCACGGTCAGGATCGAGCGACCGGGTCCGCACCGTACCTGCTACCGCTGCGGACCCCGACGAGGGCGGTCATCCCGAGGATCCGCCAGGGGATCCCGAGGCTGTCGCCAAGGCGATCTGCCTGCGGCTGCTGACGTCCGCGGCCCGGCCACGCGCCGGGCTCGCGGCGGCACTCGGTGCGCGCGGGATTCCCGCTGAGGTGGCCGATGCTGTGTTGGACCGATTCGTCGAGGTGGGGTTGATCGATGACGAGGCGTACGCCCGGGCCTTCGTCGCGACAAAGCGGCGGGACCGCGCGTTGGGTGCGGCGGCACTGCGAACCGAGCTCCGCCGCAAGGGCGTCGACGAGGAGGTGGTCGCCGGCGCAGTGGAAGGTATCGACATCGAGGCCGAGCGCAGCCGCGCTCAGGCGTTGATCGACCGACGGGTCGACGCCGCGATGAGCGGTGGTGCGACCGCCGCCCGACGCCGGCTGGTCGCGCTGCTCGCCCGTCGGGGGTATTCGGCAGACATCGCGCATTCGGTGGTCGACCGTGCGGTCGCCCAATACGCCGCGGACGAGGAGTGCGACAGCCAGGTCTGAGAGGCGTCGTCCGCCGCCCGAACCTTGGCGTGCCCACCCCGGCGGTTCTCGTCCAGCCAATTACCGGGGGTGGGGCGCAACGGCCGGTCGGTCGGGCGGATCGAAGCGAGCTCCGCAGTGACTGTCAGTGGCCGAATACCGGTGCTGGTAGGTCGGCCCGATGCGCGTCAGCTTGACCCTTGCTGAGACGCTCCCTAACCTCGGTCGTAACAGGAGAGTCACGAAACGCGCACCGAAAGGCTGCGCGGCCGATAGCGGCGACTTTGCCGCAGCTACCCGGCCTGGCCGGGAAGTACGCGTCCGGCGCCTCACGGTAGCGATCAGCACTGCTGCGGTGCTGGGTCGTCTTCGCTGGTCAGTGCGTACGCGATCCTCCTGCCGTCCGTGGACGGCGCCTTCCGGCAGCCGCCCAGAGCGGCACCGACGGAGGGAGGGTCGATGTCCGACGCTCTCGTCGTCATCTTGATCGGAGTCCTGCTGGTCGCGCTCGCGACCCTGGTGATCGTTGTCCGCCGCCGGCCTCCCGCGCCCGCACCCTTCGACGAGGAGGCGCTGCGACGACTCGTCCAACTCGCCGTGTCCGCGCCCGGCCCGGACGGCCACATCGCCGAGTCGCGCCCCGAACCAGAAACCGACCTCTCGCACTTCGCACTCTTGAGTCACGAGGCGACCGCGGCCGCCGAAGCCGCCGACGTGGTCCGCCGCACCGCGTCGGAGGCCGCCGACGAGTTGCGGGATCGGTCCCGCCGCGAGGCCGAACAGCTGCGGGCCGATGCCCTGGCCGAGGCCGAGCGGACGGTCGGCGCCGCTCGGGCGCAGGCCGCCGAGCTGCGGGCCGGACTGGACAGCGAGCGGAGCCGCATCACCGTCGAAGCGACCGCGGTGCTGGCCGAGGACCGAAGGGAGCTGCAAGAGGCCGAGCAGCGGCTGCGGGCCGCCACGGATGTGCTGGCCGACGAGCAGCAGGCACTCGTCGCCGACCGCCGCCGGATCGGCGCCGACCAGGGTGAGCTGAACGCCGTCAAGAGCGGCCTGCAGACCCGCGCCGAGGCACTGGAAGTGCAGGCGGCGGAGTTGACCGCCCGGGCGCAGGAGCTGAACCAACGGGAGCGCGACCTGCTCGGTGCTGCCGTGGCGCAGCAGGCCGAGCTGACCCGGATCTCCGGACTGACGGTCGAAGCAGCGCGGCTGGAGTTGCTGTCCAGTCAGGAAGAGGAGGTTCGCCGCGACGCCGCGATGATGATCCGGCGGATCGAATCGGAGGCGCAGGCTTCGGCGAAGCAGCGGGCCAGGGCCATCGTCGCGGAAGCCATCCAGCGCGTCGCGTCAGATCAGACCGCCCAGACGGTCGTGGCGGTCGTCCACCTACCCGCCGACGAGGTGAAGGGGCGGATCATCGGCCGCGAAGGGCGCAACATCCGGGCGTTCGAGACCGTCACAGGGGTCAACGTGATCATCGATGACACGCCCGAGGCGGTGCTGCTGTCGTGCTTCGACCCGGTCCGCCGGGAGATCGGCCGGATCACCCTCGAGATGCTGATCGAGGACGGTCGTATTCATCCGCACCGCATCGAGGAAGCGTACGAGCGGGCCCGCGACGAGGTCGATGTGCTCTGCCAGCGGGCCGCCGAGGATGCGTTGCTGGCGGTTCGGATCACCGACCTGCACCCCGAGTTGGTCACCCTCATCGGGCGGTTGAAGTACCGGACGTCCTACGGCCAGAACGTGCTCGGCCATCTGATCGAGACGGCGCACATCGCCCGCGGCATGGCCGCCGAGCTGGGCATCGACCCGAGCATCGTCAACCGGGGCGCGTTCCTGCACGACATCGGCAAGGCGCTCACCCACGAGGCGCAGGGTTCGCACGCGATCGTCGGCGCGGAACTGGCCCGCAGGTACGGCGAGTCCGAGGCGGTCGTGCACTGCATCGAGGCGCACCACGACGAGGTCCTGCCGACGACCGTCGAGGCCGTGCTCACCCAGGCCGCCGACGCCTGCTCCGGTGGGCGACCCGGGGCGCGCCGCGAGTCCCTCGAGTCGTACGTGCAGCGCCTGGAGCGGATCGAGGCGATCGCCAGCTCGAAGCGCGGGGTGGACAAGGTGTTCGCCATGCAGGCCGGCCGCGAGCTGCGGGTCATGGTCAAGCCGGACGTCATCGACGACCTGGAGGCGCACGTGCTCGCGCGCGAGGTGGCCAAGCAGATCGAGGAGGAGCTCACGTACCCGGGGCAGGTGCGGGTCACGGTGGTCCGGGAGTCCAGGGCCACCGAGATCGCCCGTTAGATCCGCCCGCCGCCGCCGACCTCAGCGCCGCCGACCTCAGCGCCGCCGACCTCAGCGCCGCCGACCTCAGCGCGGCCCACCTCAGCGCGGCCCACCTCAGCGTTCCGGCGGTCGGCCGGCCCCCGGCGGGCCGGCGAAGGCCTGGGCGATCGTCAACCACAAGGCTGCCCACTCGCCGACCGTGGACAGGTCAAGGTCGTCCGGGTGGCGGCGCCGGGTGACCAGCAGGCAGAAGTCCAGCGCCTGACCCGTCAGGCGTTGGTCGGCCTCGGCCGGACCCCACGCCCAGACCGCCCCCGAGGGCGAGATCAGCTCCACCCGGAACGACGCGTCGGGCGGCGCCAGGCCGTGCGTGACGAACGAGTGATCGCGGGTGCGCACCCCGAGGTCGGCGACGTGCCGCAGCCGATCCGTCGCAGCCCGCACCGCCCCGAGGGCATCTGCGACGTCCTGACCGTGCGCCCAGGTCTCCGTGATCCGGGCGCCGGCCATCGTCCCGGCGCCCATCGGGGGACCCAGCCACGGCAGCCGGGTGCCGGGCGGCACCCCGCGCAGAGCCTGCACGACGGCGGCTCGACCGTCCCGCCACCCGGACAGCACCTCCGGAACGGGCCGGCCCACCGCGGCAGCCGCCCCGGCCTCGATGGCCGCGGCGAGGTCGGCGACGATGCCCCGGCGGGTGGCCGCGAAGCCATCCGGGTCACCACAGCACAGCACGGCCAGCTCATCGGTCCAGGTCAGGTGGCCGATCTGATGCGCGATGGTCCAGCCGACCGCCGGGGTCGGGGCGGCGAAATCGACCCCGTCGGCCGCGACGAGCGCGTCGAGTTCCGCGCCCTCGGCGAGAAGATCGGCCAGCACCACGGTCATCGCCGGGGATACCCCGGGCATGCTCACGGCGGGCTATAGCCGCTGCGGCCCTGCGGTTTGACCGTCGCGGAACCCGGTTCGTCCAGCACCATGATCTCCTGTCGACCCAACAGGTCGGTCTGCACTCCGACGTTGACAACTTCCACCCGCGGCCCGCCGTGCCTGCTCCGGAGTTTGCGCTCCAGGTACGTGGAGAGGTACCCCAGCAACAGGTTGATGACGATGTAGATGAGGGCGACGACGATGTATGTCGGGAGCAGGTTGCGGTATGCGCTCGCGGATGTGCCCGCCGACCGCCGGAGTTCGACGTAGCCGACCAGGATGCCACCCAGGGCAGTGTCCTTGACCACGACCACCAGTTGGCTGACCACCGCGGGCAGCATTGTGGTGATCGCCTGCGGCAACAAGATCATGGTGATCGTTTGCGACCTGCTCAGCCCGATCGCCATCGCTGCCTCGGTCTGTCCCTTGGGCACCGCCAGAATTCCGGCGCGGAACACCTCGGCCAGCACCGAGCCGTTGTACAGCACCAGGCCGATCACCACAGCGGCGAATGGGCTGGACGTCCCGACGACGAAATACCACAGCTGGAACGCGAACAACATCAGGATGATCACCGGGATGGACCGGAAGAACTCCACGATGATGCCGGCGGGCCACCGGACCCATGCGTGGTCGGCCAGGCGTCCGATGCCGAGCAACGCGCCGACGGGCAACGCGATGATCACGCTCACCGCGGCGGCCTGCAGCGTCGCCCACAAGCCAGGGAGCAGATAGGTCGTCCAATTCTGCGCCTCAAGAAAGGGCGCCCATTTCTGTGCGGTGAGCTGGTTCTTCCGCGCCAGCAGGGCGAGCAGCCACCACACCAGGGCCGCCAGCAGCGCGCCGAAAATGACGCTGATCACGAGGTTCAGTCGCCTGGCCCGGGGCCCGGGGACGTCGTAGAGGACGGTCGCGCGCTCGCTCACCGCTTGACCGAGGCCTTCTTTGCCAATGCACCGAAGACCAACCCGGTCGGCAGGGTCAGCACGATGAATCCGGCGGCGATGACGAGGAATACCGCGGTGAACTTGTCGGCCTCGTTCTCGATCAGCGTGTTCATCAGCAACGCCGCCTCTGACACGCCGATGGCGGAGGCGACCGTGGTGTTCTTGGTCAGCGCGATGAGCACCGATCCCAGCGGCGCGACCACCGCGCGAATCGCCTGGGGCAGCACGACGATGCGGAGCACTTGACTGAAGGTCAGGCCGATCGCCCGAGCCGCCTCGGCCTGTCCCGCCGGTACCGTATTGATCCCGGAGCGGATCGCCTCGCAGACGAACGTCGAGGTGTAGATGACGAAGCCGACCACGGCGAGCCGGAAGTTGCCCAAGTCAAGGGCCGCCTGGGTGCTGAGCCCCGGCCCGGGTGACGCCAGACGCACCCCGAGCTGGTTGGCGATCACCTGCGACATCATGATGATGATCACGGTGAGCGGGATGTTGCGGACGATGTTGACGACGCCGGCACCGAAGCCTCGCATCAGCGGCACCGGGCTGACCCGCATGGCGGCCAGCACGACTCCGAGAACGAACGCCCCGATGGCCGAGAAGAACGTCAGCTGCACCGTCATCCAGAAGGCGCCGAGTATGTCGTATTGCGGGTCCGACAGGAAACTGAAGTTCACCGCGGTTCCCCCTCCCCACGCCCCGCCGCCAGTTCATCACCGCTATCGACGCCTGGCCGTTGCCGGGCCCGGCGACCTCCGCCCCAGTCCGCAGCGGTGCGGCCCCCGTCGAAGTTGTCGGGGGCCGCACCGGGGGATCAACTGCTCGGCGTCGGGGGCGCGGGGATGGTGTAGCCCGACGGTCCGACGGTGTCCTTCAGCGCCTTCGCCCAGCTACCGTCGGCGATCATCGCCGCGATGGCCTTGTTGATGGCGGCGGTGCCGGCGGTATCGCCCTTCTTCAGGCCGATGCCGTAGTTCTCGTCCGAGAACCCCTTTCCGACGACCTTCAGCTCACCGGGATACTGGGCCGCGAAACCGGCCAGGATGACGTCGTCGGTGGTCACCGCATCGACGCCGCCGGCCAGGAGGGCGTCCACGCACTCCGTGTACGTGCCGTATTCCTGCAGGCCGACGTCAGTGGAGAACTTGTCCTTGACCTTCTGCGCCGAAGTCGAGCCCGTCACCGAGCACAGCTTCTTGCCGTTCAGGGTGTCCGGCCCTTTGATGTCGGTGTTGTCCGCCTTGACCAGCAGGTCCTGGTGCGCGACGAAGTAGGGACCGGCGAAGTTCACCTTCTGCTTGCGATCGTCGGTGATCGAGTAGGTCGCCACGATGTAATCGACCTCGCCGCGCTCGATCAGACCCTCGCGCTCGGCGGACTTGGACTCCTTGAACTCGATGTTGGCCGGATCGACGCCCAGCTGCTTGGCGACATACTTGGCCACCTCGACGTCGAACCCCGCGAACGAGCCGTCCGGCTTTTTGAGTGCCAGGCCCGGCTGGTCGAACTTGATCCCGACGGTCAGCTTGCCGTCGGCCGCGTCGGCCAGCAGTTGCGAACTCCCGGCAGCGGCGGAGCCGGTCGCATCACTGAGCGCGCTGCCCGCCGCACTGGTCGCGGCGCTGAGGGCGCTGCCGGCCGCGCTGGTCGCCGCGCTGACAGCGCTCCCGGCCACGCTGGCCGCCGAGTTCAGGGCGCTCGAGGCGCTGGTGGCGGAGTTGCTACTGCAGCCGGCGGCGAACAGCGCGAGCGCCGTCGCTCCTGCCAGGGTTGCTGCGACTCTGAGTCGCAACGGGCCCACTCTCATCGGGGTACGTCCTTTCGGGACATGCGCGGCGCGGGACGGTCCCGCGCCGTTGGAGCCGGTCGGTCAATGGGTAAGGATCTTGCTCAGGAAGTCCTTGGCGCGGTTGCTGGTGGGGTTGGTGAAGAACTCGTCCGGCGGGCCGTCCTCGACGATCTCCCCGTCGGCCATGAACAGGACGCGATCGCCGGCCTTGCGGGCGAAACCCATCTCATGTGTGACGACCACCATGGTCATGCCCTCCTTGGCCAGCGAGACCATCACGTCGAGGACTTCGTTGACCATCTCCGGGTCCAGGGCGCTGGTCGGCTCGTCGAAGAGCATCACCTTCGGCTTCATGGCCAGCGCCCGGGCGATGGCGACCCGCTGCTGCTGTCCGCCGGACAGTTGGGCGGGCAGCTTGTCCCGCTGTTCGGCGATGCCGACGCGTTGCAGGAGCGAGTCGGCCAGCTCGTCGGCGTCCTTCTTGCTCATCTTGCGGACCTTGATCGGTCCGAGGGTCACGTTCTGCAGGATGGTCCTGTGGGCGAACAGGTTGAACGACTGAAAGACCATGCCGACGTCGGCGCGCAACTGCGCGAGCCCCTTGCCCTCCACGGGTAGCGGGAGCCCGTCGATCGCAATCTGTCCGGAGTCGATGGGCTCCAGCCGGTTGATCGTCCGGCACAGCGTCGACTTGCCGGAGCCGGAGGGCCCGATGACGATCACCACCTGGCCGGCCGGCACGTCGAGCTGGATGTGCTTGAGCACATGCAGGGCGCCAAAGTGTTTCTCGACGTCGTGCATCGAGATCATGGGTCGGTTGCCGCTCGACGCTCCGGCTGCGGTCACGTGCCCTCCCTGTAGTCGGCCCGACACGGTGCGTCGCCCGGTTTGTCGAGAATGTCATACCCAACCACCCCACAGCCCGGTTGGATGCAACCGGTAATCGAACCTTTACGGAGCCGCCTGCGATGCCCCTGGTGGGTGACGCTGTGGGAACGCGGGGTGGCCCATTCCTTTCCATACGGACACCATCGGCTGATGGTTCACGGTGACTTGTCGTCGTTGCGGCAACACCCGATCGGCCACGTACCCTGATCCGCGTGAGTTCCGTAGCCTTCGAAAACGTCGAGCGCCGGGGCGCGATGGCGGCTGGGGCGCGCGCCGAGCCCGGCACCGCCGAGCCGCGCACCGACACCACCCGCACCGACACCACCCGCACTTACCAGCTGCGCACCTATGGCTGCCAGATGAACGTGCACGACTCCGAGCGGTTGGCTGGGCTGCTGGAGCAGGCCGGGTACACCCCTTCCGCGGGCGGCGAGACGGCGGACGTCGTGGTCTTCAACACCTGTGCGGTCAGGGAGAACGCCGACAACAAGCTGTACGGCAACCTCGGGCAGCTGGCGCCGATCAAGGCAGCCAACCCGGGCATGCAGATCGCGGTCGGCGGCTGCCTGGCCCAGAAGGACCGCAGCGAGATCCTCCGCCGCGCGCCCTGGGTCGATGTAGTGTTCGGAACCCACAACGTCGGGTCGTTGCCGACCCTGCTGGAACGGTCCCGGCACAATGCGCGGGCGGAGCTGGAAATCCTCGAGGCGCTCGAGGTCTTCCCGTCCTCGCTGCCGGCCAAGCGGGAGTCCGCCTATGCCGGGTGGGTGTCCATCTCGGTGGGCTGCAACAACACCTGCACCTTCTGCATCGTCCCGTCGCTGCGCGGGCGGGAGGCCGACCGCCGGCCCGGCGACATCCTTGCCGAGGTGCAGATGCTCGTCGACGATGGTGTGCTCGAGGTGACCCTGCTCGGGCAGAACGTCAACTCCTACGGCGTCGAGTTCGGCGACCGGGCCGCCTTCGCCAAACTGCTGAGGTCCTGCGGCGGCATCGACGCTCTGGAGCGGGTCCGCTTCACCTCGCCGCATCCGCGGGACTTCACCACCGACGTCATCGACGCGATGGCCGCCACCACCAACGTGTGCCACCAATTGCACATGCCGCTGCAATCCGGGTCCGACCGTGTGCTCAGAGCGATGCGCCGCTCGTACCGCAGCCAGCGGTACCTGGCGATCCTGGCCGAGGTCCGGGTCGCGATGCCGGACGCGGCCATCACGACGGACATCATCGTCGGGTTCCCGGGTGAGACCGAGTCCGATTTCCAGCAGACCCTGGACGTGGTGTCGGCCGCCGACTTCGCGGGGGCATTCACCTTCCAGTACTCACCGAGGCCCGGTACCCCGGCCGCGTCCATGCCCGGCCAGGTTCCCCGGCAGGTGGTGACGGAGCGCTTCCGCCGGCTGATGGAGGTGGTCGACGCGTCCGCGCTGGGGGGTAGCCGGGCGCAGGTCGGTTCCGTGGTCGAGGTGCTGGTCGCGTCCGGGGAGGGGCCCAAGGACGGCGCCAGTGGCCGGATGAGCGGGCGGGCCCGCGACGGCCGACTGGTGCACTTCACCCCGGCCGGCGGGGCGGTCGATCGGTCGGTCCGGCCGGGGGACGTGGTGACCACCCGGGTGACCTACGGTGCACCGCACCATCTGCTGGCCGACGGTGAACTGCTCTCGCATCGGCGTACTCGGGCGGGAGACCGGTTCGAGGCCGGTGTGACGGTGCGCACCCCGGGCGTTGCGCTGGGCCTGCCCCGGGTCGGTCGGCCGGCGAGCCCGGCTGACGTGCCGGTCGTCGTCGGCTGCGCTGCACCACCCGCCGGTCGCCCCGCCTGACCGCATCCGGCGCCGCGCAGAGCAAATGGCGATGCGCAGAGCATCTGGCGGCCGAACCAGACATTTCGGGCCGGATTTCGACCATTTGCTCTGCGCGACGCCATTTGCTCTGCGCCGGCGACGCGAGCCGCTGCGATGGCGACGGTGTTGTCCGGGTCGCGGGGCCGGGTCAGCGGTCGACGGCGCCGCGCGCCGTCTTGAGCCACTCCTCCCACTGCACGGCCTGTGCGTCGGCCTGCCTGGCCTTGCGCTCGTCGCCGGCCGCCCGTGCCTTGGCCGCCTGGGCGTGGTAAGAGTCGGCGCGGTTGCGGAACTGCTCGACGCGTGCCTCTGCTTCGGGGTCGGTGCGGCGCCAGTGCCGTTCGTCGGCGGATTTCACCTTG
>Ga0302322_100006977_pt1 | contig 10062 bp, 5 predicted proteins | sample Fen_T0_2_FD_203757 | JGI IMG/M metagenome (GOLD analysis project Ga0302322, IMG submission 203757) | Peat permafrost microbial communities from Stordalen Mire near Abisko, Sweden - Fen_T0_2 | ecosystem: Environmental > Terrestrial > Soil > Wetlands > Permafrost | place: Sweden: Abisko... | reverse complement strand
ACCAGCACAAAGAACTACATGATAGCTGGCATCCGGAGTTGCCGGATGCTGAATCCTGCAAATGATTTTGTATTTCTTTGGTTAAAAGTTGTTTGTTTAAAGTTTACTTTATTAACTTTATTTTCCAGACAACCTTATAATCAGCCTTATGCACAACAAAAAAGAATTGCTGGCTTTTATTGCCTGCCTGTTTTCAGCAATTGCGTTTGCTCAACCCAAAGTTCCGGAACATGTATTTTACCAAAAACTTTCAAATGGTTTGGAAGTAATGGTTTTGGAAGATCATACAATCCCTTTCTCAACCATTGAAATTGCCTGTAAGAATGGCTCCTTTACAGAAGACAATGAATATAATGGCCTTAGCCATTTGTATGAGCACATGTTCTTCAAATCGAACAAACAATATAAAAGCCAGGAAGATTTTTTAAATGCTACCGATAAACTGGACATGACCTTTAACGGGCAAACCCTGGAAGAAAATGTTATTTATTACTGCACGCTGCCAAAGCAGAATACCGTAAAAGGAATGGAGTTTATGAATGCTGCCATCCGCTATCCAAAATTTAAAAAATCGGACATGCTGGATGAGAATCCGATCGTGGATGCAGAGTTTCAGCGGCAGGAATCGTCTCCCTATTTTGTTTTGCTTGATACACTCAATCATCTGCTGTGGGGAAACAACTATAGCCGCAAAAACATAATCGGTAATCACCAGGTTATCCTTTCGGCTACACCGGAGAAAATGGAAATAATTAAAAACAAATTTTATTACCCAAACAATTGCCTGCTTGTTGTTGCCGGCGATGTTGACCATAACGAAATATTTCCCAGGGTTGAAAGTATTTATGGTTCCTGGAAAAGCTCAAGCTTTGATATTGCGAAAGAATATCCCATACCGGAGATAGAACCTTTGAAAAAGAACAACCTCGCCGTAATTGAATCCGATTTGGCAGATGCACCTTTGATGGTATTACGCTGGCAGGGGCCTGATATGCGCAACGATATAAAAGCTACTTACACGGCTGATGTTTTCTCTTACATACTCAACCAGCGCAGGTCGCAATTAACACAGGCTTTACAGGAAACCGGCCTTGCCAATGACGTTCAGATAAACTACTATTCTCAAAAATATGTAGGTCCCATTACTTTTTCAGTTTCGCCAAATCCCGGAAAAATAAAGGAATGTTACCAGGCCATGATGAAGGAATTGGAGCAATGGGACGATGATAGTTATATATCAGACAAACAACTGGAACGGGCTAAAAAAATATTGTACATCACACAGGTGGAAGAACGGGAAGAAGTGGAGCGGTATGTACACCTGCTTTCTTTCTGGTGGGCCTGCGCCACTACCGACTATTATACTTTTTACCGTGAGAACATGGACAAAGTAACCCGTGCTGATATAAAGAATTATGTAAGAACTTATATCAAAGGAAAATATTTTTGCGGAGGCCTGATTATTCCAAAAGGTTCTGGCCTGCCTACCAATCCTGACTTTTATTTCTCTAAATAATTTATTATGAAATCTATATTTATAAAAATAAGCTGTACCGGCATTTTGTACCTGCTTTTGTTAATTTCTATCAAAGGTTTTTCGCAAAATAATACAGTTGAGTTTACAGCAGGTGGCATAAAAGTGATACTGCGGCAAACACAAAAAGAAACGCTGGTAATGAACATGTATTTCCGCGGTGGCTCATCCAATTATACTGCCGCCAATTCGGGCATTGAGTCGCTGGCGCTTTCAGGGGCTGTTGAATGCGGTACAACCAAATATGCTGCCAATGATTTTAATGAACAGGTTGATGAATACGGATTACACATGGGCGGAATTGCAGAAAATGATTATGCTGTATTAAAGCTGGCCTGCATCTCAAGATATAAGGATGATGCCTGGAATCTTTTTTCATCAGCGATCACTTCACCTGTTTTTGATGCGCAGAAGTTCAGTCTTTTGAAAGAACAAAAGATCAATAATTTAAAAGCTATAATGTCTGATCCTGATTCCAGATTAAAATGGCTTGCACAGGAGTCTGCATTCACTGGTACGGTCTATGCCACTAATCCAGACGGTTCTGTTAACACTCTACCCGCCTTAACCAGGGATGCGGTAAAGGATTATTACTTCAATACCCTGCTTAATAAAAACCGTATGTTCCTGGTAGTGGCCGGTAATATTTCCAGGGAAGAACTCGAAAAAAAAGTGCAGGAAGCTTTTGCAGGTATTGCTTCTAAACCATATACCGCCGCAACAATTGAGAATATAAGTTTTCCTGAAGAAGTTTATAAAATCGAGAGTCGCAGTATTGCAACGAACTATGTGGCCGGAGTTATTAATGCACCTAATTTAAGCAGCCCTGATTACCCGGCCTATCGTTTAGCTGTTTCCATCCTGGAGAGTGCTATGTTCGACTATATCCGGTTGGAAAAACAACTGTCTTATGCTCCATCGGCTTCTTTGAGCGAGGGCAGAATTTCATATGTTACCATGTATGCCAGCACTACGCAACCGGGCGAAACTGTGAAAGCAATGCACGTGATACTTTCATTCATGAAAAACAAAACATATACTGAAAAAACTTTGGATAATGTGCGAAAAAGCCACCTGCACTCTTACATAAAAAGACAGGAAATAATGGCTGAAATTGCCGACCAGTTAGGCGATGCGGAAATAATGGGCGACTGGAAACTTGCAGAAAACTTACCGGAAAGAATGAGTACGGTTACCGCCGAAGATGTACAACATGTTTTAATTAAGTATGCAAAGAACATTTCCTGGGCATATATAGGGGATCCCGTTTCCGGCAAAGCGTCTTTTAATCAATAATATTGTAATGCATATTATGTTCAGCCAGATTTGCTGATTTGCTGCAATGCTTTTTCAACCGCTGTAACCGGTAAACCGCAGGTTTTATCCCGGCATACATAGATGGTTGTTTGGCCGGCTATCATTTTATTTTCAAGCAATGTCAGTTTACCTTCTGCAGCAGCTCCCAACAGAATCACGTTGGGTAAATAATGCTCATCAATCTGCTGTCTTTTCTTTTTAAAATCATCTCCCAAAATAGCAACCTCGTACAAGGGGCTTGTAAATAAAGCCTGCAGCATTCCCCAGTTTGCATAAAAATAAATGTTGCGCTGTACATCCTGCTCCACATTTACCAACATTTGTTTTGCTTTGCTGAAATAGTCTTCTTTGTCTAAATAATGCCCCAGCAAAAAAAGGTTCTTCGCCATTTCGCTGTTGGAAGAAGGAATTACATTGTCAGCTAATTCCATCTTACGTGCTATCAGATCAGCATATTGGTTATGAGTGTAAAAAAACATTTTTGATTCATCATCAAAGAAATGCTGCACAGTATAAATCGTAAGCTTATCGGCTTCATTCAGCCAAATTTCATCAAATGTTGCCTGGTATAGTTCAATAAAAGCAGCAATGGTAAAAGCATAATCATCCAGCAATGCATTGATGGATGATTTTCCCTTTTTAAAGTTACGGGTCATTTCTTTATCGGTAGCAATGGCATGTCGCAAAAGAAAATCAGCACCGTTAATCGCAACATCTAAAAATCTTTCCTCACCAAAAACACGGTAGGCTTTTGCGTAGCCCGTTATCATCAATGCATTCCAGCTGCTGAGTATTTTATCATCCAGGGCGGGTTTTACCCTGGCGCTTCTTACATGTAACAGTTTTGCTTTCGCTGTATAAATTTTATTTTTCAGTTCGGCAACGGTTAATTTAAAAGCTTTAGCAACAGCTTCATCGGTTTCGTTTCTTAGTAAAATACTGTTACCATGCTCCCAGTTACCATCAGCAGTAATATTGTAGTATACTGAAAGCAGTTTTGCATCATCTCCTAAAACATTATCTACCTCTTCTTTTGTCCAAACATAAAATTTACCTTCCACGCCTTCGCTGTCTGCATCCAGCGATGCATAAAATGCACCATCGGGTGATGTGAGTTCCTGCTTAATAAAATCAAGCGTTTCGTAAACCACTTTTTTATACAATGGATTCTTTGTTTGCTGGTAAGCCTGTGCATACAGCGTTACCAGTTGCGCATTATCGTACAGCATTTTTTCAAAATGCGGTACATGCCAGTTGGCATCAGTTGAGTAGCGTGCAAAGCCGCCCTGCAGGTGATCGTAAATACCACCAAGCGCCATATTATCCAAAGTAACTGTTAAGGCATTTATTGCTGCTTCGTTGTTACTTAAATGATGATAGTGCAGTAAGTAGGCCCATGCAGATGGCATTGGGAATTTGGGCGCCCTGTTCTCTCCTCCTCTTACGAAATCAATATTGCCCTTCCAGGTTTCAAATTGTTTATCCAGGTCTTCAATCGAAAATATTTTTTCGTTGTCTTTAAACGTCACATGTTCTGTTGCATGAATACCTCTGGTAACTTGCTCTGCACTTTTCTCCAATGCTTCGGGTTGTTTTTGCAGCAAGTCAACAAAATATGCCAGCATATTCATCCATTTATCTTTAGGAAAATAAGTGCCTGCATAAAACGGCCTGCCATCTGCCAACGCAATAGCATTTAGCGGCCAGCCGCCACGGCCGGTTATCAATTGCGCTGCCGTCATATACACCTGGTCAACGTCAGGCCTTTCTTCCCGATCAACTTTTATGCAGATAAAATTTTCGTTCATGATCTTAGCCACTTCCACATCTTCAAAACTTTCATGCTCCATTACATGGCACCAATGGCAGGCCGCATAGCCAATGCTGATGATGAGCATTTTATTTTCTGTCTTTGCTTTTTGCAAAGCGGTATCGCCCCAGGGATACCAGTTAACCGGGTTATGGGCATGTTGCAGTAAATAAGGACTGCTTTCATGAATCAGCTCATTGGTATATTCGGGATTGTTGTTCATTGCTTTTTATAAATGTTAATAGCAGACATAAGTTCCGGTTAAAGTTAGTGATTACCAAAATAAAAAGCAGCACCTGTTATAAGATGCTGCTTTTAAAAAATACGGGGAATGGGTTAATTAATTTTTGGCACTTTATTAATGACATACTTTCCAAACTCAATAAGCTGGGCCGGGTTTATATAACCTTCAGACGTGGAAACAGATTTTTGATCGGCATCCATGATCAGCAATGTAGGATATGCAGCGATCTGGTATTTTTGTGCAAAAGCAATACCGTCACCTTTTTCCATATCCAGTGCTATGTTTATAAAATGTTTATTGAAGAAATCGCCTGCTGCTTTGTCGGTAAAAGTATTTTGCTTTAACATTCTACAGGGGCCGCACCAGGAGGTGTAGGCATCTATAAAGATCATCTTCTTCTGCTTTCTTGCTTCTGCCACTGCTTTTGCCCAGTCTGCTTCTATGAATTGAATACCAACTTCGGCTTTTTTATTTACAGCAGAATTGGTACGAAGCGGTTTGTTGGCTGGCACGAAAGCAAAGATCAGTATTGCAGTAAATATCAACAGGCCTGAAAAAAATATTTTATACTTCATGGTTGGTAAATTAAGATTGCAAGTTTAGTTTTTTGACGTATACAGCGGCACAGTTTAACATTTACTTAAACACGCATAAATTTAATTCAGTTTGAATAAAAGAAAAAATTTTTGCCATAAACACGCCGTATCATCGCCCAAAATCATCCTGTAATCTAACAATATCATCTTCATCTGATGGGTTTTCAGCATCGGTATGCTGCCATATTTCTGCCACAATTCCCCAGCCATCAAGGCCTATTAAACGATGTCTTTGCCCCTGTGCAAGTTTTATCTTATCGCCAACTTTTAAAACATGTTGCTCTTTCTCTTCATCGCTAAAACTGGTAGCTACAGCCACTTCACCATTGATGCATCTCCATATCTCTGCCCTGCGGTGATGGTATTGCCAGCTTAATCTTTTGCGTGGTGCCACCATTAAAATTTTAGGGCTAAGCTTTTCTGATATCTTCAGCTTTTCAAAATCTTCGTCAGGAAAAAATTGTTTGGCAAAGGCCGCAGCCTGTGCTTCATCAATTACGTAAAATCCACCCCAGGGGCGTGAAAGGTCTTGTTTAACAATAGTAAAACTTAATTGCTTTAGCAAGTCCTTTGTAAAGTCAAATGCAGTTGTGTCGTGTTTCATTATGCAAATATCCTTTTATTTTCGTTTTCCAGTTCATATACAACTTCATTAACCACGTCCTCAAGTTTCAAGATAACACTTTCAAGCTTTTCGGTGTTAAACAGTTCTGTTACATTATTCTCAATATTTCGAACATCTTCCTTAATTGAAGCTATTCCCAGGCTATCGATGGAAGGCTTAATACGATGTACCAGCGCCTTAATTCTATCAAGGTCTGCCGCAATAAATGCCTGTTTAATTTCATTGATTGTTGCCGGCACCTGCTCAATAAAAAGCTGCAGCATTTTATTGATAAATTTTTCATTGCCTCTTGCTATGTCCCTGAGTTTGGTAAGGTTATATAATGAATCTGCATTTTCTAAACCAACAGTTTTTTTGTTTTTAAATTCTCCGCCATCTAACCACCGTGAGACGATCTGAATAAGCTGACTTTCTTCAAATGGCTTTGACAAGTAATCATTCATGCCGGCATCGAAGCATTTTTCATTTTCGCCCCGGATTGCATTGGCCGTTAATGCTATTACAGGAATTGCCGACTTAAGATCATTACGAATGACCGAGGTCGCTTCCAGCCCATCCATTACCGGCATTTGAATATCCATAAGCACCAGATCAAAATGTTCTGCACGCAACAGGCTGGTTGCGTCGGCACCATTAACAGCTTCGGTAACCAACACTCCATATTCTTCTAAAATAGTTGTAGCTACCAGGCGGTTCATTTCATTGTCATCAACCACCATTATTTTTTTATTGTGTAGTATATCTGCATTAACCGGGGCTATATTTTTTTGAGGCAGGTCTTTTTCGGCACCCTTTGCAAAACTAAATTTTAATGTTACTGAAGTACCCTGTCCCTTTTTACTTTTCACGTTAATTTCGCCATTCATGAGGTCTACCAGTTGCTTGGTTATGCTAAGACCAAGGCCTGTTCCGCCAAACCTGCGTGCCACCGATTCATCTTCCTGCCTGAACTTCTGAAACAAATTATCTGCAAACCCCACATCCATACCAATGCCGGTGTCTGTTACACAAACTTCAACCTGCTGCGTGGTTTCATTTTCGCTTATTAATTTACAGCTGATATCAATTACACCGGTTTCGGTAAACTTAATTGAATTGGATACCAGGTTCAATAATACCTGGTTTATACGGTACGGGTCACCAATTAGTATTGAAGCCAGCCGGGCATCAAAAAATGAATTTTTGAGAGCCAGCCCCTTTTCCTCTGCTTTGTGAATCATTACCTGTATTATCCTGTCAATAACCAGTTTGGGCTCAAAACCAATTGTTTCCAATGTAAGTTTTCCTGCTTCCAGTTTAGACAGGTCGAGAATATCATTGATAATAACCAACAGGTTTTCCGATGAGGTGGTTATTGCCTGCAGGTAAACCTGTTGCTGATCATTTAAAGTAGTTTTTTCCAGCTGATGGCTCATACCCATGATGGCATTCATGGGTGTGCGTATCTCATGGCTCATGTTTGCCAGGAAATTCTGTTTGGTTTGTGCCATTTCCTCGGTTAGCTTTTTAGCTATTTTCAGTTCCTTTTCAGCTTTTACTCGATCGGTAATATCCACCGCAAATGCAATGATATAGGGTTCTTTTCCCTCTTCTTCCTTCAGGAAATTGTTGTACAATGTGTATATCACCCCACCGTTTTTATTCTTCACCCTGAAAATGCCGCTGTATTTTTTTCCGTGTAGAATTTTCGACAAATAATGTTCCTGGAAAAGCGCTTTGTCTTCTTCGGGAATAAATTCGTACAGGTAATGTCCAATCATTTCGTCGTCTGTATAACCATATATTTTTCCAACCATCGGGTTTACAGTAATAAACCTGCCTTCAGTATCATGCGTTGTAACTATTGCGAGGCCATTGTCAATTACATCGCGGTATCTTTTTTCACTTTGTGCAACCTGTTGCTGAATGTTTTTTATGTTGGTAATATCAACACCGTAACCTATTACCAGGCTCACGTTTCCGGCAGCATTTAAAACCGGGTACATATTCCGCAGTACATAATTTACAGAACCATCTGGTTGCTTCAATTCCTCTTCCCAGCTGATGAGTTTTTTTGATTTAAGAATATTGTTGAACACTTTTCTTCTTTCCTGTACAATCGAAACCGGCTTCTTGCGTAACTGCACATAATCTTCATCCCGTTTGCCAACAATCCATTTTCGTATTTCAGTATCCTTAATAGCAACCGGGTTTACATACAGGTAGTGATGTTTGCTGTTAAATACAGCTATATCTGCAGGAATGTTATCCAGTATTTCCTCATAAAATTTCCGCTGCTCCTCCAGTTTTTTATCGGCATTTATTTTCTCAGTTATATCCTGGTATACCCATAGGTGGCCGTCATAGCGACCATCATTCCATATTGGAATAAAGTCTCTTTCAAAAAACCGGCCATCTACCAGTTGCAGTTTATCACCGGTTACCGTTTTGCGGTCTTCTATAATTTTATCGATCCTTTCAACAAATTCATCGGGATTAATAAAAAAGTGCCTGGACTGTTCAGTTGATTTTGAACAATCCATCCCAATTAGTTGCAAAGGTTCGGCCTGTATGTTAAACATTTCGCAAAACTGCCTGTTTGCAAGTTTCACCGTTCGGTTTTCACTTTCCAATAAAACACCGGCATGCAGGTTTGCTATTAATGACGACAGGCGTGTTGCCGTGGTTTCCAGTTCTTTTTCGTTTTCCTTTTGTTGCGTAATATCAGAATGTGTACCGATTATTTTTACCGGTTTGCCATCTTTATTTTTTTCAATAACCACCCCCCTGTCAAGCACCCATTTTATTGCACCATCTTTATGCATAATCCGGTACTCAAGTGTATGATGGTCTATCTGTCCGCTTCTGTATTCAACATCATTTTCTTCCACCAGTTTTTTATCATCGGGATGAATGCAACTGTACCATAGGTTTACATTGTTTTTAAACTCGTCTGATGAATAACCCAATAACTGGTATTCTTCCTGCGAAAAACTGGTTTGTTCGGTGGTAAAATCATGCTCCCATACGTTATCACCAATTTTTTGCATGGCTACATTTATACGCTTGTCAAACTCCTTCAGTTTTTCTTCAGCTTCCTTTTCCCTGGTAATATCTTCTTCAATGGCAAAAAAGTTTATGACGTTTCCTGCTTTGTCAAAAATTGGTTGCCCGTTAATTCTCAGCCAATATCCTTCCCCGCCTTTTTTATAGTTATATATTTCACAACTAAAAGGTTCAGCATTTTGAATTTTACTTTTAATATAGGCCACTGTCTCCGGATCTGTATCTTTCCCCTGCAAAAAACGACCAGGTATCCTGCCTAAAACATCGGCTAAATTGTAACCGGTAACTTTTTCAAAAGCCGTATTTACCCATTCTACCTTCCCTTGGGAATCAGTTATAATTACCGCATTAATGGTTTGTTGCACAATCAATGATAACCTTTCCAGTTCCTGACTGTCTTTCTTTTTCTGCGTAATATCCCTTCCATAAATATTAATGTACCCATCGTGCTTCATGCTTATACAAACAAAAGAATATTCAATATCCCCTGATCGTGCTTCAATGGTCCATCTTGGTTTTGTGGTGTCGATATTTGTTGCAACCAGTTTAAAAAAATCATCATTCCGGTAATGCGTTCCTTCAAATTCCAGAAAATCAAGCTGAGCTGCTGTCGGGTTGTTTTGAATAACATCCCCGGCAAAGTTTATCCTGATAAGCGGGTCGGGGTTTTGGGTAGAAAATAAAGCAATATCATTAATGGCTGTGTTTGCCTCCTTCAGTTCATTTTTTTGTCTTTCTACAGTGCGAAGCAAATACTTCAGATCGTCGTTTGTAATTTCCTGCAGTTTAATTCCACGCAGCAGGTCGGTTGTAGAGTCATGATGGGCAAAATCGTTAACTGATAAGTTATTGCCCTTCACTTCCTCGATTGAATTGAACCGGGGTGAGCCG
>Ga0302322_100006976_pt1 | contig 10063 bp, 7 predicted proteins | sample Fen_T0_2_FD_203757 | JGI IMG/M metagenome (GOLD analysis project Ga0302322, IMG submission 203757) | Peat permafrost microbial communities from Stordalen Mire near Abisko, Sweden - Fen_T0_2 | ecosystem: Environmental > Terrestrial > Soil > Wetlands > Permafrost | place: Sweden: Abisko... | reverse complement strand
CCGCTTACCGACCAGGTCGAGCTCCGGTTGACCCCGCTCGTACGGTTCGCCTGCCCGCCGTGAGGGCGCCACCAGCTTTCGGGTGTAATTGACATGCATGGCGAAATTCGGTCGCTGCAGCCAAAGCGGCATCTCCGGATTTGCGCCACCGCGCATGGCCTCGCAGCCCGTGATACCGACGAGGCCTAGACCCGCGGCGCAGAGCACGCTCGACAGAGATTGCTTCACGGAGCGCTCGCGGGGGGCGCCGGCACGTTCGGCGCGCCGCCCGGGGGCTTGCCCGTCATGCCCTTGAGCAGCTCTTTCAGCTTCTCCGACGATAGACCTTTGCCGGAGCCGTCGCCCGCGCCCATTTGTTCGCTGAGCTCTTGGATTTGTTCCGGTGTGAGCGTGTTCGGGCTGGTGGTGACGGCGGTCGGATCGACGCGGCGCTGCAGGTCACGCACCGATTGCTGCAAGTAGCCGCTGCTGCCCGCCATGGATTTCTTCGCGTCCGTGCCCGCGCTCGCCAACGTATCGAGCCGCTTTTGGGCGTCTTTCAGGTATTCCTTGGCTTTGTCGGTGTTGCCGGCTGCGAAAGCCAAGCGGGCCTGGTGGTAAGCGCCGAGGGCGTTGAAGCCGAGCGCGTCGATGTTCGACAGTTCGCCGAAGGCTTTGAGCGCACCTTCCTTGTCGCCCAACGCTTCCGAGCTGATGCCGATGCCTTCCAATGCGCGGCCCTTCACTGCCAGATCTTGGCCGGCAAGCTTGCTGTCCTTGACCGCCTGGTAGGCGGCCTTGGCGTCCGCGAACTTGCCTTGGTCATAAAGCACGGAGGCCAACCCGAGCTTGGCGAACGTGGCGGCCGAGGTTGAACCGCCGTCTGCGATGGCGCGATATTGCTTCTCCGCCGCTTGCAAGCGGAGAGCCTCGGTTGCGAACGCGGGCCGGGTTTCGACCAGGCCCGTTTGCGGATCGGGCTTGGTGTCCTCTGGACCGATCCGAGCGCCTTCGGCGCGGATCGCGGTGCTGAGCTTGGCCGAGGCCTGCTCTGCGGCCCGGCCGGCGCGGTAGCTGTAGATGGCATAGCCGACCCAGCCGACGATGCCGGCAATGACGACCCATTGCACGACGTTGGCGTTCCGCTTCAGCCACTCGCCCGCGGCCTGCGTGCTGCGCGCCAATGCGTCATCGACGATTTCCCCGGCCTCCAAGTTGCGCACTGGGATGGCACGGGCGCCCTGCTTGGTGCGGCGCCCTCCGGCGACCTCTTCGCGCAGGCGGCGATTGCGATCGCGACTTGGCTCGGGTTCGGCCGAGAGCGCGCGCTTCTTCTTTTTCTTTTTTGGGGCTGCCGAATCGATGGCCGACGCCTCGCCCTCGGAGACGAGCTCCGCCTGCGCGGCTTCTGCCTCTACTTGCTCTGCTTCATTCGTCGCGGGTTCGGTTTTGCCGGGACCCGAAGACGATTCGGATTCGTCGTGCTGCTCAGCCACGGGCGCTTCTATACACCATTCCAGCGTTTAGCGGCACGCGCGGCGGTTATTTGGTTCCGACCACGAAATGCCTCGGATCCCGGTCATTTGCGTCACTCACCGGGCGACCCCGCCGGGCCGTTGCCCGCGCCCGGCTGCCAGGGCTTGGGCGGCGGTGGCGGGAGCTCGTCCGAGAGCGGCACCAACGACAGCGCGTCCAGCTGGACGGTGCTGTCCGCGAAAATCACGAATTTGGCGCGAAGGCCAGCGCGCGCGCCGACGCTCGGGGGGAGCTCGCCGTAGATCACGACCGGTTCCGGCCCGGGGGGAATGTGCAGCCGCAGGGCCTGCGCGGCATCGAGAGTTGGCAGGCTGGGCTTCTTCTTGCCGCCGCCCCAATCCGGAGCGCCGGCGGCGATCAGCACCTCGCCCGGCGCACCGCCCGTCGCGCGCGCGCGCACGAATGCTCGCACCCCGCGCCCGTTCCCGCCAGAGGGGATGGTCAGGGTCACGCTGACGCCGAGCGCGCTCTGGTTACGCAGCCGATTCAGATCCTGACCTTCTGGCCCGCCGACGTACTGCAAAATCTTGCTCTTCTCGGCGGCTTCCAAGCCGATCAAGAGCGGATCGGGCACGCCCATGAAGCGAACCAGCGGCGCGGCCAGGGCCGCTTCGGTCTTGAGTGCGACCAAGGCATTGACCAACGCGACGCGGGTAGACTGGGAACGCTCGTTGCTCAGGGCTTTCAGGAGCGAGCCCTGACCGAGCTCACCTCCGATGTGCGCCAACGCATCGGCGAGATACGGCCGTAGCCTCACGTCGTCCAAGCTTTGCACCAAGGGCCAGACCGCGTCTTTGGCGCGGATCGTACCGAGCGCAGCGGCTATTTGCCTCGAGCGATCGAAATTACGCGCGGCGCTGTCTTGCCACCAGGCGATCAAGGTCTTCTCGCCGCGACCGTCACCGGTCTCGGCCAGTACCAGCGCGGCCAGCCGCCGCACCGCGAGATCAGGCGATTTTTCGAGCTCGAAGGTGAACGGCGCGCCCTCACCCGAGCGGGTCAACGCGAGCGCGGCATAGCGGCGGACCACCTCGTCTTCATCTCGGCCCAGCGCCAAGCGCAACCCGGCTTTGGCCTCGGGACGGTTCAGCTCGAACAAAACCTCCGCCGCCTTGCGACGAATCGCCAAATCGGCGTCGTCGAGCAAGGCGGCGATCTCTTCCGCCGCATCACCATCCCCGCTGATTCCCCGCAAAATTGCCGGAGGCCAGCCCTTACCCTCGGCGCGCAGTCCATTTTGTTCGTAGCGACCATGCGATGCGCCCAATTCCCTCAACTGCGCGCGAAGCTCGGCGAAGTCTTTGGCGGACTCGGCCGAGACGTCGTGCTCTTCGCGCCCGTCGTGGGCCAAGTCGAAGAGTTTGCAGGCGCCCAGCTTGCGCGCACAGATCAAGCGCAGGGAGCCGCGGCCGAGCAGCGTTTGCTCGTCGGTCTCGGCCAGCACGAGGCCCGGACCTTCGGGCCGCTTGCCGGTCAAGAGCGGGCCCAAATCACGCCCGCGCAAGCGCGGCGGCCGGGGGATGTCGAGCGCGCTCAAGACGGTCGGCAACAAATCGATGCTCTGCACCGGTTCGGCGATGCGGCGTGCGCTCAAGCTGCCGGGCGCGGAGATGATCAAGGGCACGCGCACCTGCTCTTCGTAAACGCTCGTTCCGTGATAGTGCCCGCCGTGCTCACCGAACTCTTCCCCGTGGTCGGAGGTCAGGATCACCACCGCGTTCGGGCGCCGCGCGCGAAATGCGCTGACCAAAGCAGCCACGGTTTCATCCGCGAAGCGCACTTCCGAATCGTAGCGATCGAGGTCGCGTTCGCCGAAGGGAAATTCCGCGTGCTCTTCGTACGGCTCGTGCGGCGCAAACAAGTGCACCCAGGTGAACAAGCGTTTGTCGACGGGAGCCGCGTCCAGGTACGCGCGCATTTGTTGCACGCGCCGCTGGCCCTCTGTGAACTCGACCCAACGGTATTCGAAGCCCAGAAACGTGTCGCGAAAGCTTTGAAAGCGATCGGGATCGATGAAGAACACCGCCGGTGGGTAAAACGCGGCGGTGCGATAGCCATACGTTCGCAATAGCCCCGCCCAGGTGTCGGAGTCTTGGGCGATTCCTTGCAGCAGCAGCGGCCGCATGTACTTGCCGGTCATCAGGGAGGTGACCGAATAGGAAGTGTGCGGTGTCGGCGCGTAAGCGTGCTCGAAGAGCACGGACTCATTGGCGAGCGCGTCGATGTGCGGCGTCGTTGGCCGCGCGTAGCCATAAGCACCCAAGTGGTCCGCGCGCAGCGCATCCACGCTAATCAACAACAAATCACGCTGCCTGAGATCGAGCGTGCGCCCCGTCTGCTCGGCGGAGGCGGCCTGGCACAGCGCGTGCGACGCGCGCTCGCTCGCGCTAATCGCGTCGCACGCGACCTCGTCTTCGGGAGCGACCGGCACGACCAAGGTCGCTAGCTCGACGGCACGCCCGGCGAGCGGCGCATGCTCATTCACTACGAACCGGAAGTTGTCGAAGTGCGCGAGGCGACGTGCGCTTGGGAGCACCAGCAGCGCGGCCAGCAGCCAAGCCCCGAGGCTGAGCCAGGTGAATAGACCACCCCCCGGGGTTAACCGTCGGGGGCTCCGCTCTTCCATGGTTCGCGGCAACGCTTCGGCGGCCAGCGGCAGCAGAAGCAGTACCGAAGCCGCGAGCGCCAGATGGAACGCCGGATAGAGGCGCACCAAGATCAGTCGATTGCCGAGCTCCGCCGCAAGCACCGCGAGCGAGACCAGGCCGACACACGACCAGGGGCGTTCCCGCTGCAGGCGCGAAAGGGCTGGCGCGACTGCCCAAGCCAGCGCGCCGAGCAACGCGCCGACGATCATCGCGAAACCACCCCGTTGGCCCAATGTTGCCAGGTGCCGCCCCCCCCCCACCCCAAACCCCAAAACCGCACCGGCCGCCACGCCGAACGCCCCGAGCAGCGCGCGCACCGCGCGCTGCTCGGCTTGCTCCACGAGCCACGCCAGGAATGCGCCCACGAGCCCGCCCAAGGCCGAGACGGTCAGAGCCATCGGCGCTAGCCAAAGGACGCCATATTGGACTTCCCAGACGCTGGCGAGCTCACGCGCCGCGAAGCCGAGCGCGACCGCCAGCTCCAAAGCAACGAACGCCCAGACGGACCAGCACGCGCGCGCGACTCTGGCGAGCGCCGAGCCGCCCGCCACCCTGAGCGAGACCGTCACCTCAGCGGAACTCGATACTGCCGATTTCGTAGCGGCGCGTTCCGCCGGGAAGCGTCACGACGACTTCATCACCCGTGCTCTTACCAATGAGAGCGCGAGACAGCGGCGCCGAGACCGAGATCGTTCCGTTCTTCAGGTCCGCTTCGTCCGCGCCCACGATTTGGTAGGTGTTCTCTTCGTCGGTGTCGAGATTCGTGAGCAGAACGATGGCCCCGAAGCGCACGCGATCGCCGGAAAACTTGGACGGGTCGATCACTTCGGCCCGCGACAGCTTGTCTTCGATGTCCTTGATGCGGGCCTCGTTCAAGCCTTGTTGCTCTTTGGCGGCGTGATATTCGGCGTTCTCTTTCAGATCACCGTGATCACGCGCCACTCCGATTGCGCGCGAGATTTTCGGTCGCTCCTCTTTGAGGCGGACCAGTTCGTCGCGCAGCTTCTGCGCGCCGGCGGGGGTCATGGGGACGGGCTCGTTCATGTTGCCTCAGCGGCCATCTTTACCCGATGTATCCAGAGGCGCTAGTCTTGTGTTGCGGCCGCGGCTCGGAAGCGGCCCAAATCAGGGCCTGTCAACTTGCGCCCGAAACGGAACGCCGCTAGCAGAGGCGTCGAACATGCGGATCACGAAGCCGAACACACGCGGGTCGACGAATTCCGGCCCAGGCCTGGGAATTCCGCGGGGGATACCCTGGTTGGTGCTAGGCCTCCTTTTGACCAGTCCGTGGCTCGGCGCTTGCGACAAGGATAGCCACGCCAACACCCCTCTCGACTACTCGGAGAACGCCAAGCGCGACTACGACGCGGCGATGGACGACTTCGACGACAAGAATTGGGAAGCAGCGCGTCAGAAGTTGAGCGAGGTGAAGCGCAAGTACGGTTACAGCCGCTACGCACGCCTAGCCGAGCTGCGCTTGGCGGACGCCGATTACGAGCAAGACAAGTTTCCCGAGGCGACCGCGGGCTACAAAGCCTTCGTCCACGACTACCCTAACGATCCGGAGATCCCCTACGCTCGCTACAAAGTGACGATGACTCAGTACGACGCGGTGAGTGCCTCGTTTCTGCTGCCGTCTCTCGAGGAACGCGACCTCGCCTACGTGAACGACGCCCACGCCAGCATTCGAGCGTTCTTGAACGATTATCCGAACAGCGAGCATGCGCCGCAGCTGGCGTACATGCAGGCGGTAGTGACCGGTCTGTTGGCGCGCCACGAGCTGTACGTTGCGCGTTTTTACCTGGACCGCGGTCAATTCCCGGCGGCCGTCGCACGCATTCAGTATGCCATCAGGAACTACCCCAATTCGGGGCTGGAGCCAGAAGGGATGGTGCTTTTGGCCGAGGTGTATCTGAAGCAGAAGGAGCGCGAAAAAGCCCGCAGCGTGCTCTTGCTCGTACTGACCCGTTATCCGAGCAGCCCGTTCGTGGTGCCGGCCAAGCATTTCTTGGATCGCTTGGCGTTGCCCGAGAAGCAGGGCTGAAGACGATGCCCGATCCGACTGCGCTCAGCACCGTTCCGCCGACCGTTCTCGTGGTCGACGACGAAAAGAACATCCGCCGCACGCTGGAGATGGTGCTCTCGGGCGAAGGCTACCGCGTGCTGGAGGCCGAGTCCGGCGAAAAAGCGCTCGAGACCTTGAGCAACCCGCACGAGCCGGTGGATGTTGCGATCTTCGATTTGAAGCTACCCGGCATGAGCGGCTTGGAAGCTCTGCAGCGCCTGCGTGCGGACGACGCAACCCGAGATTTGCCGGTAATCGTCGTCAGTGGCCACGCCACGGTGCACGACGCGGTCGCGGCGATCAAACTCGGCGCCACGGATTTCTTCGAAAAACCGCTGAATCGCGAGCGGGTGCTGGTCAGCGTCAGGAACTCGATCCGCACCGCGCGCCTGAATCGCACGGTCGAGCAAATGCGGGGCGAGCTCGAGGCTCGCTACGAGATGATCGGCACCAGCGCGCCGATCCAGAAGCTCTTTCAAGACGTCGACAAAGTTGCGCCGACCAAAGCCAGCGTGCTGATCACCGGCGAAAGCGGCACTGGCAAAGAGCTGGTCAGCCGAGCCATCCATCGCTTGAGTCCGCGCACCGACGCGCCGTTCGTGAAAGTGAACTGCGCGGCGATCCCGCGGGAATTGATCGAGAGCGAGCTATTCGGTCACGAAAAGGGTTCATTTACCGGCGCCCAAGCGCGTAAGCGCGGGTTCTTCGAGCAAGCCCACGGCGGGACGCTGTTCTTGGACGAGATCGGCGACATGGATCTCACCGCGCAAGCCAAAGTGCTGCGTGCGCTTCAAAACGGCGAGGTCGTGCGCGTCGGCTCCGAGCACGTGATCAACGTGGACGTGCGGGTGCTGGCAGCGACCAACAAGGACCTAGCCAAGGCCGTGCAGCTCGGCTCCTTCCGCGAAGATCTGTTCTTCCGGCTGGATGTGTTTCCGATCCGGGTACCTGCGCTGCGCGAGCGCAAAGTGGACATCGCGATCTTGGCCGAAGCGTTCGTTTCCGGATTCTGCAAGGAAAATGGGCTCCGTTCGAAGCGGATCGACCCCAGCGTATTCGATGCGCTTTCGCGCCGTAAGTGGCCGGGCAACGTGCGTGAGCTGAAGAACGTGGTCGAGCGCGCCGCGATCTTGTCGAGTGACGTGATCACCGTCGCCGATTTGCCGGAAGACCCGCACGAGAGCCCCTTCGACGACGAGGGCGAAGAAGCGAGCGCGAGCTCCAGCGACGCCTTGCCGGAAGTGGACACCGCGCTCTCCCCGCCGCAGGCCTCTTCCGATCGCCTGACTCTACGCGAATACCGTGAAACTACGGAACGCTCGTACATCATCGACACCTTGAAGGCGCTCGACTGGAACATTTCCAAAGCGGCCATCGTGCTGGGGGTGGAGCGCACCAACTTGCACAAGAAAGTGCGCGCCTACGGCATCAAACGCGGCGAAGGATGAAGCTCCGCCGTGGTTCCCGGGTGAACGTCGAACTCGGCGCGTTGACCGCCGCGGCGCCGAAACCGATCTCTATTTCGGGACGCACGCCGGGCGTGGTCGCCTTCCACGGCTTCGGTGGTACGACACGCGAGATCGAACTCGCCGCCACTGTCGCGGGAGAGCTCGGACTGTCGGCACTGGCGCGGACTCTGCCCGGCCACGGGAGCCATGCTCGGGACCTAGCCAAGACGCGCTTCAGTGACTGGTTGGCTGGCGCCGAGAGCGCGTACCAAGAACTGGCCAGCGCGGGCCCGGTGATCGCGGTCGGTATTTCGATGGGCTCATTGGTCGCGGCACAGCTCGCGATCGAGCACCCCGAGCGCGTGCGCGGGCTGGTCATGCTGGCCAATGCCGCTTGGCTGCGCGCTCCCCTGGCGCTCGCTTTACGCGCGGGCGCCTGGCTGAGGCTGCCGGATTTTTTGATGAAGAAGGGCGGCTCGGACATCGCGGATGTCGCCGCGCGCCAGAGTCAGATCTCGTACACGGCCGACCCGGTGCACGCGGCCATCGATCTCGAACGCTCTGGCCGCGCGCTTCGGCAGCGTTTGGCCGAAGTGCGCTGCCCGACCCTGATTTTACACGGCGCGCTCGACCGCGTGTGCCCGGTCGAAAACGCTTGGCGTGTGGCCAACTTGCTGGGAACGAAGGACGTACGGGTCGTCGTCTTACCGCGCTCGCATCACATCATCACCCGGGACGTCGAACGCGCTGAAGTAGCCCGAGAGCTGCGCGAATTTTACACACGCATCGCCGCTCAAACGCCCGTCGAACCGTAGCCACCCGCGCCGCGCGTCGTCGGGTCCAGGGCGGGCACCAGTTCGAGCTCCGCCTGCACTACCGGGCAGATCACCAGCTGCGCAATGCGCGAAAGGGGTTCGACCAAGAATGGCTCCTGCCCCAGATTGATCAACAACACCTGCAGCATTCCGCGGTAATCCGCGTCGATGGTGCCCGGTGAATTGACGATGCCGATCCCGTGTTTCAGGGCCAGACCCGACCGCGGTCGCACCTGCCCCTCGTAGCCATCCGGGATGGCGAACGCGAGGCCCGTAGGCACGAGCAGGCGCGCGCCGGGCTCGATCCACTTCGACTCCGCGAGCGCCGCGCACAGGTCCAGCCCGGCTGCGCGCTCCGTTTGATAAGCTGGCAAGGGCACCTCGACCGGGCCAACCTTTTGCGCCCGGAGTGGGAGTCGAAGGGACGTCATGGCGGCTGAGATCGCCTGATCCGAGGCGCGCGTCGAGCGCTATTTCGACACCTCCGAAGTCCCCGAGCGCTCAAGCCACGCTGGCCCGCGAGCGAATGCGATGCCGCTCGAAGATCACGTCTGCCATCTGACTCAGCTTTTGCGCTTCGCGTTGGATGTCCGCGTTGTGGCGGTAGTGCAACGACGAAAACACGTAGCTCGAGAAAGCTTGGTAACTGCGGGCGACCTCCAGCTCGTTGCCGATCTCTTTGCAGATCGCGATCGAGCGCATGAAGTAATCGACGGCTTTGACTTCGTGCCCCTCACCCCACGCGCCCGCGCCCGTCACCTCACCCAGAGTGCGCAGCGCGACGGCCAAGTGCGGCTTGCTGCGCACTTGACCGAATAGATCTACCGCGCGTTTGATCAATTCGCGCGCTTTCTTCAGCTCGCGCTGCTCCAAATAGGTTTTGGCCAACGCGCGCTTCGCCTCGGCCAAGTGCAGCTTGTCGCCGAGTTCGTCACAAAGCTCTTCGGCTTGGGTCAGGTACACGACCGCTTCGTCGCTGTGTCCCATGCGCTGATGGGTGACACCGATGCTGGTGAGCACGCCCGCGATACGGTTGTGCTCACCGACGTCCTTGGCCAGGGTGTGCGCTTCGGTGAACAGGCGCAGCGCCTTGTCGTGTTCTCCTTGATCGAGCGCGAGGTGGCCGAGGTCATTCATGCTTTCCACACTGCCGAGCGGGTCATCGAGCTCGCGGCGGATCTTGAGCGCCGCTTCCAGTGCCTCGCGCGCCTGGGCTTGCTGGCCGTGGTCACGCCAGACCAGGCCGATGTTGTTCAGACTGAGCGCAATCGAGCGGCCATCACCGTGCTCTTTGCGCATGTCCAAAGCCTTTTTGAGCTCTTCCAGCGCCGCCTCGTACTCGCCGCGCATCCACAGCAATTTACCGATGTCGTCGTGACTAGCGGCTACCCCGCGCGAGTCGTTCACGTTTTCGAACAGCGCGAGAGCAGTCTCCAAGTGATCGCGGGCCAAATCCAGCGAGCCGGTATCGCGGTACACGCGTCCGATGCGATTGTGAGCAGCGCCGCCCTTGGCCCTCAAGCCCAGCCGGAACGCGATCGCGTGCATCTCGCGAAAGGCAGCCAGCGCTTC
>Ga0302322_100006975_pt1 | contig 10063 bp, 6 predicted proteins | sample Fen_T0_2_FD_203757 | JGI IMG/M metagenome (GOLD analysis project Ga0302322, IMG submission 203757) | Peat permafrost microbial communities from Stordalen Mire near Abisko, Sweden - Fen_T0_2 | ecosystem: Environmental > Terrestrial > Soil > Wetlands > Permafrost | place: Sweden: Abisko... | reverse complement strand
CCCCTCCGGTCGAAGATCTTCGAGAGGCCGCGCCACCGAGGTGGTGCGGGCCTCTCGCCGTCTCCCCGGCCCCTCCGTTCGGGGGGCGCCGACCTCCGGGCTTCCTCGTGAGCCCCCGCCGTCGATCCCGTGATCATGCGACCCTGTCAGGCCGCCGCCGACGAACTCGTCCCCGGGCCCGTCCCCGTCCCGGTGCCAGGACGGCGGGCCCGTGCCGAGCCCGGGCCGACGCTCGCCCGCGCGAGAGCGGTCACGCCGGCAGCCCGGGCGGAGGGAAGGGGTCCCTCAGCCTCCGACGTGTTCGTGCTCCCGTTGCTCGGCCGGGGGGACCGGTGGGACGCGTGGGGTCGGTGGGATGGCGGGAGGGGTCCCGTGGCGCGCGGTGCGGCGGCGCAGGACCTCGGAGAGGCGCCGTCCCGTGCGGTCGGCGGCGGCGTCCACCCGGACCAGGGTCCCGGTCACCACCCGGATCCCCGACAGCGGGAACCAGCGGGCCCGGCGGCGCATCCAGGAGCTCATCAGCGGCGAGTCGGCGATCCCGGTCACGACCGCCTCGACGTCGGACCGCAGCTCGCCGACCCCGCGCCCGGCCTCGTCGGGCGGCGCGTACCGGGCGTGTTCCAGGTCGGTCACGAGCCGGGCGAGCGCCTCCCGCGCGCTCGGCGGGAGCGCGTGGTCGTGACCCAGCCGGGCCTGGATGCCTCGCGGCGTCCAGGACGCCGCCCAGACGACGCCCAGGTCCTCGAGCCGTTCGCGCAACTCGTCCCACGCCGTCTCGACCCGCACCCGGGCGTTCGCCGCCTCGGCCCGCCGCCAGCGGCGCCTGATCACCACCCGCTCGACCGCCCAGGGCACGCCTGCGAGCAGCACCAGCAGCAACGCTGCCGCCAGCCACTGCCAGGGGATCGCCGCGAGCACCCGGTCGAGCAGCGGGGGCTGCTCCTCCTCCGCGGTGTCCGGCCCGCGCTGCTCGCGCTGCTGCGGCCCTGCCGAGAGGCTCGGCGCGGCCTGCGCCGTCACGGTCGCGGTCTCCGTCGGGGCCGGGGCTTGGGCGGGCACCGCCCAGCTCGGCGGGGCTCCGGCGCGCCGGGCCGGCGTCGGTTCGAAGCGGACCCACCCGATCCCGTTGAAGTACAGCTCCGGCCACGCGTGCGCGTCCTTGACGGTGACCTCCCACCAGCCGTCCTTCGCCGGCCTGCCCGGCAGGAAGCCGACGGCGACGCGCGAGGGGATGTTGAGCGTCCGCGCCATCACCGCCATCGCGGAGGCGAACTGGACGCAGTAGCCCTGCTTGTTCTGCAGGAACGACAGGACGGCGTCCTGGCCGCTGTCCTGCCGCCCGTTCGGCTGGGTCACCTCCGTGTTGTAGGTGAACCCGCCGTCGCTGTTGAGCCAGCGCTGGAGGTTGAGGACCTGCTCGTAGCGGGATCCGGTCCCGGCGACCTGGGTCGCGATCTCGCGGATCCGGCGCGGGAGGTTGTTGGGCAGCTTGAGGTAGGGCTCCAGCGCGGTCGGCGGCCGCAGCGGCGCGTTCCGCAGCTGGGCCTCGGTGGGCTGGACGTTCCAGTGCTCGACCGAGTACCTGAGGTTCTCGCTGGTCACGCCGTCGCCCACCACGTTCAGCGTCGCGGAGTCGTAGATCCACCGGCCCTGGACGGTGACCTTCGTGGGCGGGTAGGGCAGGGGCAGGTAGGACTGGCGCAGGTCCAGGGTCTGCAGCGTGGTGCGCAGCGGCGTCCGCGGGAAGTCCGACGCCATGCCGGGCGGGCTGGGCAGCCCGTCCTGCACGCGGTTGCTCCGGGGGATCTGCGGGCTGCTCGGTGCCCAGGTGGCGCCCGAGAAGACGTCGTCGCTCACGATCCGCAGCGGCTCGGGCTTCGGCGCGTTCGTCTGGTACCGGATGACGACGACGTTGCTGCGCGCGTTGAGGTTGTCGCGCAGCTTGAGGATGGGGTTGATGACGGTGATGTTCCCGCCGGAGCCCGAGCCGTGCCCGTTGTCCGTGTTCCCGATGAGGTGCTCGCCGAGCCCGGGCACGAGCGCGGGGACCACCGCCGCCACCAGGACGCAGCCGAAGGCGAGCCGTCGGGCCCCGGCGAGCGGGCCGCCGAGCGCGCGGTCGTCGCGGTCCTCCCCGCCGGGACCCAGGACGCGGCCCCAGCCGCGCACCCGGTCGATCGAGTCCGATCCCACCAGCACGAGGAACCCGGCCGCCGCCAGCATGAAGTACCACCAGGACAGGCCGCCGGGCAGCACGGCCGCGGGTACGCAGTAGACGGCGAGCAGCGGCAGGCCGGCCACCGCGGGCCGGCGCAGGGTCGCCGCGATGACGTCGACGAGCAGGCCGACGAGCCCGAGGCCGCCGCAGGCCAGCAGCATCACCCCGCGGATCGTCTCGACCGGCGGCGCGTCCTGCCGGGTCACCGCCATGCCGGCCTGCAGCAGGCTGTCGAACGCGCGCACGGCCTCGGGGCCGGGCACCAACCCGGCGATGGCGACCTCGCGCACGAACAGCCAGGTCAGAGTCATGATCAGAACGATCACCTGGACCGCGACGACGGCGGGGGGCCAGGGCAGCAGCCGCCGTCCCGCGGTACCGGTCCCGACGACGATCCCCACCACGAGCGCGACCGCCACGAACCAGCCGCCGCCCTGCAGCAGCGGCACCAGCGTCAGGCTGGCGACCAGCGTCGCGAAGGCGCCCGCCACGGCCGACCGGCCCTCACCGTTCCTCACCGTCCGCCTCCTCGCAGGGGTGTCGTCGTGCCGTTCGGCGGCGGCGCGCCGTTCGCTGGAGGTGCGCCGTTCGACCAGGGTGCGCCGTTCGGTGGAGGTGCGCCGTTCGACCAGGGTGCGCCGTTCGGCTGCGGCGACGGGAAGAGATCGGCGAACGGGCCCGGGAAGCCGCCCCCCGCCGTCCCGTTCCCCGCCGCCGGGACGCCCGCCGGTGCCGGTCCCGCAGGTGAGGGGGCAGCAGGGGAGAAGCCGGCCGGGGAGAAGTCGGCCGGTGCAGGTCCCGCCGGGGAGAAGCCGGCCGGTGCAGGTCCCGCCGAGGAGAGGCCCGCCGGGGAGAGGCCGGCCGTGGGCAGGCCCGCCGCCTGCGCCCAGATCGTGGGGACGTCATCGCCGGGGCCGGCCTCGCCGACCGACCAGCCGCCGTCGATCAGGATGGCGGCGACCCGAGCCCGGACGGCGTCCAGCTCGGCGGTCCGGCTGGGTGACAGGGCCGCCCACGACGTCGTGCGGGCCAGCAGGGCGATCCCGAGGGACCCGCGGCGCAGCAGCCGGGCGAGCGCGCCTGCCACCTGCTCGTCGACCTCGCCCAGCACCGCCACGACGAGGCCGTCGCCGCGGGTGCGGGCCAGCGCGGTGATCGCGCCGGCCAGGACGCCGGGGCCGCCCTCCTCGACGACGGCGAGCTCGTCGAGCAGGGCCGCGGCGCCGTCGCCCAGATGCGGCGACGACCAGGCGACCTGGCGCTCGTCCGTCAGGATCCGCACCGCGTAGCGCTGCCCGGCGAGCGAGACGGCCGCGGACGCCGCGACGCTCACCGCCCACTCCAGGCTCGACTCCGGGCCCTCGCCGCGGTGCCCGTCGTGGCGCAGGTCGAGCAGCACGGTGGCCTGCATCTGCCGGGGCTGCTCCTCGCGGCGCACCATGAGCTCGCCCCGGCGGGCCGTCGAGCGCCAGTGCACCCGGCGCAGGTCGTCGCCGTAGCGGTACTCGCGGGTGGCGATGTCGTCCTCGCCGGTCGCGGCGGCGCTGCGGGCGATCGACTCGCCGGTCCCCGTCCACAGGCCGCCGCCCAGCACCGGCGCCAGCGGCCAGATCCGGGGGACGACGACGAGCGGGTCCGTGGCGGTGAACGACCGGGTCACCTCGCACATCCCGAAGGGGTCGGTGAGCCGCAGCCGGACCGGGCCGATCTGGTAGCGCCCCCGGACGACGGACCGCACCGTGTACGAGACGGCCGCCCGGGTGCCCCCGGGCAGGCGGGCCAGCACGAAGCGCGGGGAGGCGCCCAGGGCGAACGGGACCCGGTCCTCGGCGAGCAGCACGCGGGTGCTGAGCCTGGTCAGGTTCTCCAGTTCCAGGCGCACCCGGGCGCTGCCGCCGGCGGTGACCCGGGACGGCGTCATCGTGCGGGTGAGGGCGAGCCGGTACCGGGAGCGGCCGAGCACCAGCACGCATCCCAACGGGAGGGTCACGAGGAGAGCCCCGACCCGCAGCAGGTCCCGCTGGCCGAGCACCACCGAGCAGGCGGCACAGGCGAGCCCGGCGGCCAGGAACGACCGGCCGCGGGTGGTCAGCCCGGCCAGCGCCGGCCGCAGCCAGGTGACGGCCGATCGCAGGGTCCTCACCCGGGCCCCGTCACGCGCCCGGTCGGACGCGGGGGATGGGCACGGTGGCGAGCAGCCCGTGCAGCACGTCCTGGGGGGAGCGCCGCGCGAGCTGGGCGTCCGCGCTCGGCAGCAGCCGGTGCGCGAGCACGGGGACGACGAGCTCCTGGACGTCGTCGGGCAGCACGTGGGTGCGCCCGGCCATGGCGGCGCGCGCCTTCGCGGCGCGCAACAGGTGCAGCGCGGACCGCGGGGAGGCGCCGAGGCGCAGGTCGTTCGTGACCCGGGTCGCCCGGACCAGGCTGACGACGTACTCCTTGATCGCGTCGGCCGCGTAGACGGTGCGGGCGGCGGCGATGAGCAGCCGCACGGTGTCGGCGTCCGTGACCGGGGCGAGCGAGGCGAGCGGTTCGTGGGCGGCGTGCCGCCCGAGCATCTCGAACTCCGCCGCGGCCGAGGGGTAGCCCATCGACAGCCGCGCCATGAACCGGTCGCGCTGGGCCTCGGGCAGCGGGTAGGTGCCCTCCATCTCGATCGGGTTCTGGGTCGCGATCACGATGAACGGCGGCTGCAGCGTGTAGGTCGTGCCGTCGACGGTGACCTGCCGTTCCTCCATCGACTCCAGGAGGGCGGACTGGGTCTTGGGGCTGGCCCGATTGATCTCGTCGCCGACGACGATGTTGGCGAACACGGCGCCCGGCTTGAACTCGAACTCCTGCCGCTCCTGGTTGTAGATGCTCACCCCCGTGACGTCGCTCGGCAACAGGTCGGGCGTGAACTGGATGCGCCGTACCGAGCAGCCGATCGAGCGGGCGAGAGCCTTCGCCAGCATCGTCTTGCCGACCCCCGGGACGTCCTCGAGGAGCAGGTGCCCCTCGGCGAGCAACACGGTCACCGCGAGGCGGACGACGTCCGGCTTGCCGTCGATGACCGACTCCACGGCGGAGCTGATGCTCCCCGTGATGTGGACCAGGGCGTCGATGCCCTGAGCCTCCGACGTGGTCGTCACACCATCTCCTCTTCGCCCCCGGGACGCCGTCACGTGCGCACCCATGGTCCGACACCAGACGGTACGACGCCGCGCGCCCAGTCTGACAGTCGAAGCGGCGTCCGGCAGCGCGCAGCCCGTCCGTCGTCCGGCGCGTCCGGACCCCCCACTTCCCCCCACCGCGGGCCCGGACCGCCCCCACGACGCTCCCCTCCGCCGTCGCGCCACCCGTTTTTGACGCCGTTTGGACCGGTTCCAGGCCCCGTCCTGATCGCGGTCGGTGCTGGGGACGCCGCTCGGCCCCCCACCCCGCCCCACCGCCCTGAGCTGCGGTGATGCACACGATTGCGGAGAGGCGCGCGCACGCTGCCGTTGACCGTGGGGGGAAGTGGAGTAGAGTGGAGGAACTAGGGGGATGCTGGGCGGCTCATGCGGAACGGAGCGTGGTGAGGGGGCGGGTCCGATGTTTCTCGGAACCCACACCCCGCGCCTCGACGACAAGGGCCGGCTCATCCTCCCCGCGAAGTTCCGGGAGCAGCTCGAGGCGGGAGTGGTGGTGACCAGAGGTCAGGAACGCTGCCTGTACGTCTTCCCGCTCGAGGAGTTCGAACGCCTCGCCGACCAGCTCCGGCAGGCTCCCGTCACCAGCAAGCAGGCGCGTGACTACCTGCGCGTCTTCCTGTCGGGCGCCAGCGACGAGTCGGTCGACAAGCAGGGCCGGGTCACGATCCCGCCCACCCTGCGCACCTACGCCGGGCTGGACCGCGACGTCGCCGTGATCGGCGCCGGCCAGCGCGTCGAGATCTGGGACCTGACGGCCTGGGAGACCTACCTCGCCGAGCAGGAGCAGGCCTTCGCCGAGCAGGCGGAGGAGGTGGTTCCCGGGCTGTTCTGAACGGGTCTCCACCGCGCCACACCGCACGCAGCCGTCCGGGCACAGCCCGCCGGCGCCCGACGCACCGCCGACGGCGGTGAGGTCTCCAGCCGCTCGACGCGTCCTGACGCCACTTCCCCGGTGCCAGGCCGCGGCCGAGATGCCCGTCCTGACGTCCCTTCCCCGGCGCCAGGCAGGGGGTCCGGCCCGCATCCGGCCCGTTCCGACGGGTCCGGGAGCGGATGGAGACCTGACCGCCGCCGGCCGCCATCCGGTCGGCCCGCACCGGGCCGACGGGTCCGCCGAGAGGGACAGGTCAGGGTCGAATGAGCACGGGGGACGGCGCGCGGGACGACGTGCGCACACGGCACGTGCCCGTGCTGCTCGACCGCTGCGTGGCCCTGCTGGCCCCGGCCCTGACGGCGCCCGGCGCCGTCGTCGTCGACGGCACGCTGGGCCTCGGTGGCCACAGCGAGGCGCTGCTGACCGCCTGTCCCGACGCCGTCCTGGTCGGCATCGACCGCGACCCGCAGGCCCTGGCGCTGGCCGGGGCCCGGCTCGCGCCGTTCGGGGACCGGGCCCGGCTCGTGCACGCCCGGTACGACGAGCTGCCCGCCGTCCTGGCCGACCTCGGCCTGCCGGGCGTCCAGGGGGTGCTGCTCGACCTCGGCGTGTCGTCGATGCAGCTCGACGAGGCGGCACGCGGGTTCGCCTACTCCGTCGACGCGCCGCTCGACATGCGCATGGACAACACGGAGGGCGTCACCGCCGCCGACGTCCTCAACACCTACGACGAGGCCGACCTCACCCGCATCCTGCGCGAGTACGGCGAGGAGCGGTTCGCCCGGCGGATCGCCGAGGCCGTCGTGCGCGAGCGTGCCCGCGAACCCTTCACGACGAGCGCCCGGCTGGTCGACCTGGTGCGTGCCTGCGTGCCCGCCGCGACCCGGCGGACCGGCGGTAACCCCGCCAAGCGGACGTTCCAGGCCCTGCGCATCGAGGTCAACCGCGAGCTGGAGGCGCTGGCCCGGGCCGTGCCCGCGGCGGTCGACGCGCTCGTGGTCGGCGGGCGGATCGTCGTCATGGCCTACCAGTCGCTGGAGGACCGGATCGTGAAGCGGACCCTGGTGGCCGGTGCCACCAGCACCGCGCCGCCCGGCCTGCCGATCGACCCGCCGGAGCACGCGCCTGTGCTGCGGCTGCTCACCCGCGGCGCGGAGACGGCGTCGGAGCAGGAGATCACGGACAACCCGCGCGCGGCCTCGGTCCGGCTGCGCGCGGCGGAACGGGTCAGGACCGGTCGGGGGAGCGCGGGCGGCCCGGCCCGCGCGAGCAGGAGAGGGGATGCCGCATGAGCCAGTCCACCGCCGTCCCGGCCACCCGTCCGGCCCGGGCTCCCCGCCCGCCGGCCCGCCCCGCGGGCCGCGCCCAGACGTCGCGCCTGCGGGTCGTGTCCGCACCGGCCTACGCCCGGTCGCGGGCGGGGCTGGTCGTGGCGAGCCTGGCCCTGCTGGCGATCGGGCTCGTCGGCCTCCTGATGATCAACCTCAGCCTGGAGCAGGGCGCGTTCGCCAGCCGGTCGCAGCAGGCCGAGATCGAGCAGCTGATGGAACGGCGCCAGGGCCTGCAGACCGAGCTGGCGGCGCTGAAGGCCCCGCAGGCGCTCGCCCGCCACGCGACGGCGCTGGGCATGGTCCCGGCACCGAACGTGGCGTTCGTGCGCCCGGACGGCCAGGTCCTCGGAGTGCCGTCACCGGCGGTGGCCAGACCCTCCGCTAGCGTCACCCCAGAGTCAGCCGGGGGCGCGTCCCCGGCCGCCGCGGCAGCCTCGCCGACGGCGACGCCGGCGTCGACGAAGGTCACCGGGTCGCGCCCGGCGACGACCACGTCGGCGCCAGGTGCCCGTGCCACGACGGGGACGACGCCGTCCCCGTCGTCGGCGGGGCACCGGACCGGCAGGACCGGCGCGCAGGCGGACAGGACAGCGGCCAGGCCGACCACCACACCGTGACGGGGGGTGCACCGATGAGCGACGGCGTCCGTGGCTCGGCGTCCGGACGCGCGGGTGCGGCTCCCCGCCAGCCGGCCGCCCGCCAGCCGGCCGCCCGCCAGCCGGCCGCCCGCCAGGTCCCCCCGCGCCAGGCGGCCCCCCGGCAGGGAGCGCAGGGCAAGGCCGCGCCGCGGCAGGGGACGTCCGGCAAGGCGGCGCCTCGGCAGGGAGGGCAGGGCGCGAAGGGCAAGGCCACGCCGCGGCAGCTCGCCGCGCGTCAGGCGGCGCCCGCCCGGACGGCGCCGCAGCGGTCCGCGGCACCCCGGGCGGCCGTCGATCCCGGGCGCGCGCCCGTCCCGCGCCGCGGTGCCCCGGCCGGGCGCGCCCCGGCGGCGCGGGCGGGCGGGCCGCCGCGCCGTCCCCCCGCCCGTCCCCGCCTGCCCCGGCGCCCCCGCCGCCCGCCGGATCCCGGACGCCGGTTGCGGTTCGCGCTGCTCGTGCTGCTGTTCGTGCTCACCCTGTTCGGCGGCCGGCTCGTGCAGCTGCAGGGCCTGGACGGCCCCGCGCTGGCCAGCGAGGCGCAGCGGCAGCGGACGGCGACCAAGACGCTGCCCGCCCACCGCGGGGACATCGTCGACGCCTCGAACGCCACCCTCGCCACGACCGTCGACCGGCCCGACCTGCAGGTGGACCAGACCCTGGTCGGCAAGTACAAGAAGGTCGTCGCCGGCCACGAGGTCGTCCTCGGCATCCCCGGCGCGGCGCGGGAGCTGTCCGCGGTGCTGGGCCTGCCGCAGAGCGTGATCACCCAGCGCCTCACCGGCCGGTCCAAGGGCGCGATCCTCGCCCGGGGCGTCTCCCCGGACGTCGCCCGCAAGGTGTTGCGCCTGCTCATCCCGGGTGTGGACATGGTCCAGGCGAGCAAGCGGATCTACCCCAGCGGCAAGCTGGCCGCCAACGTGCTCGGGTTCGTCTCGACGGCCGACGGCCACGCCATGGAGGGGATCGAGCGGGCCCTGGACGGCCAGCTGTCCGGCAGCGCCGGCTGGCTGCGCTACGAGCGGGCGCTGGACCGCGCGGGCACGCCGATCCCGACCGGGTACACCCAGGAGCAGGACCCGCGACCGGGCCGGACCGTGCAGCTCACCCTCGTGCAGGACCTGCAGTGGCAGGCCGAGCAGGCGCTGCAGGCCGCCGTCCGGTCCACCGGCGCGCAGTCCGCCGATGCAGTGATCATGGACGCGAAGACCTTCAAGGTGCTCGCGCTCGCCACCGCGCCCACGTTCGACCCGAACAGCTACGGCACGGCCCGGGCGTCCGACCTCGGCGACCGGCCGCTGCTGGACGCCTTCGAGCCCGGGTCCACCGCCAAGGTCATCACCATGGCCGCGGCGCTGGAGGAGAAGGTCGCCACGCCCACGACCAAGGTCGTCGTCCCGCCCGTGCTGCGGCGCGCCGACCGCGAGTTCCACGACGCCGAGGACCACGGCACCGAGCACCTGACCGTCGCCGGCGTGCTGGCGCAGTCGAGCAACATCGGCACGATCCTCACCGGCGAGCAGGTGCCGGCCCGGACCATGGACGACTACCTGCACCGCTTCGGCGTGGGCTCGCCCACCGGCGTGGGCCTGCCGGAGTCGTCCGGCGTGCTGGCGCCGTACCAGAAGTGGAGCGACTCCCAGCGGTACACGGTGATGTTCGGCCAGGGCATGTCGATGACCGCGCTGCAGGCCACGACCGTCTTCGCCACGATCGCCAACGACGGGATCCGGCTGCAGCCGCAGCTGGTCGCGGGCACCCGAGACGCCGACGGCACCTTCCACCCCCAGGCCCGGGCGCCCGGCGTCCGGGCGGTCAGCGCCGACACGGCC
>Ga0302322_100006974_pt1 | contig 10063 bp, 7 predicted proteins | sample Fen_T0_2_FD_203757 | JGI IMG/M metagenome (GOLD analysis project Ga0302322, IMG submission 203757) | Peat permafrost microbial communities from Stordalen Mire near Abisko, Sweden - Fen_T0_2 | ecosystem: Environmental > Terrestrial > Soil > Wetlands > Permafrost | place: Sweden: Abisko... | reverse complement strand
CGGATCGACCCAGGCCTGAACGCCTTCCGTGGTCGCGCGCGCCTGTTTCCCCTCCAAATCGAACGACCCGGCGTGGTACGCGAGATAGATGTCGGGATGCAGCGACTCGAGCACGGCAAACGTGCGACGGTAATCGTCTGCAATGCCCGGGTACGACGGGTTTTTCACAAAATGCGTCCCTGGGTTAATCCCGGCTCCGTCGGCAAATACTACGACATAGGAACGTCCACCTTCGGCAGCAGTCGTTGCCCAAGTCGTGCAACCCGGAGTGTGTCCCGGCGTCGCGTGGGCCGTCAGGCTCACGCCTCCCAGCGACACCGTATCGCCGTCCCTCAACACTTTGTCTGTAGTTACGGGCGGAAAGTGGAGTTTCGTATCCTTCGCAAAGAGGTAGTCCGCGGTTCCACCGGAATTCAGCAGTTCCACGTCAGCTTCCATCACTTCGACCTTTGCACCAGTCAGCTTCTTGAAGTCGGCAATTGTCCCAACGTGATCGAAGTGGGCGTGATTGAGCAGTAGGATACGAATGTTTTCGGGCTTGAATCCAAGTTTGCGAATGGACGCTTCAATCAGCGGCGCAGTTCCCAGCACGGCGCCGCCGAGCAGGATGAGGCCGTCAGATGTTGTGATGAGGAACACGCTCAAGCCGCGAGTGCCCACGTAATAGATGGGTCCGGCAATGTGGAATGGCTCAGTCGGCTCAGACCAGGACTTCGGGTTGCCGCCGGGGTTGCCGCCAGGCTTCCCGCCAGAGGACGCCTGTCCGTGTACTGCCTGCGCAACCGGACTGGGTGCGGCGGATAGCATCAGCCCCGCGAGAAAGAAGCCCACAAGGAACCGGCGATAAACCAGAATGCTGCGAACGAAACCCATGCCATGCTCCTCGATCCCCAATCTTGGTTCTGCAGGGTTCTGAGGGGACATCCTACTCCAAGCTCGTCGTGTCGAATCGTTTCTTTGTTGACTGTGTAGAGTCCGAATCAAGTCGCGGCAGCCCGGCATGCGAATTGGCGCCCGCCCTTTCCATCCGCAGCAATATCAGCGATGCTAGTGTCACGGGAGAATCTCAATGGGTGAGCCAGAAGGCAGCTGGACAACTGTAGTCCGTCAGCATCCGGAGCGCGCGGTTCCGCAGCGCGCGCAGGAATTTCTTGCGCAGGGGCATGTCGCCCACGTCGGCTTCGAGCACGACGGCCGTCCTTACGTCATCCCCATGCTCTATCACTATTCGCCCGATCGCCCTGATCGCCTCTACCTTCACAGTGGACTCGCCAGCCGCACCCTACAGCAACTGGCTTCGGGCATTCCGGTTTGTGTAACGGTGACGCAACTCGACGGCCTGGTGTACTCGCGCGACGCCAAGTACCACTCCGCGAATTATCGTTGTGTGATGTGCTTCGGTCGCGGCCGCACCTTCGAAGATGAGCAGGAAAAGCGCGCGATGTTCGAGGCCATGACTTCGCGTTACTTCCCCGGACGCACCGCCGGACGCGACTACGCTTCAGCGCCATCCTCGCACCTCACGACAACCGCTGTGGTGGAAGTGGTGATCGAGGAGATCAGTGCCAAGATGCGTGAGGGTGGCCCCAAGGGCCCCCAGGACGCTCAGGATGATGCGCCCGGCACCTGCGGCATTGTGGATGTTTAGCTACTCCGATTCCAATACCAGGTAACTCAACCCGCCCTCGCGCTCAATCTGCAGCACGATGGGATCGCCTGGATTGGCTACTTTCAGCGCCTGCTTGAGTCCTGCGACATCGGTAATGGGAGTGCTGTTGACCGCGTGGATCACGTCGCCGGGCTCGGGCCCCTCGCCCAGCAGCGAACTGGTCGGCCGCTTGGCGGCCACAATCACACCCGAAGGAATCCGCAGGTCCGGCATCACGCGCTTCAGATCGTCGTTGATGGTAATGCACACCACGCCCAGCCGCTCGACCACATTGACGGGACCGGTCACCATGTCGGCAAAGCGCTGCGGGTCATCGGGCCGCTCCGACACTTTCACGTCCACCGTGACTTCCTTACCGTCACGCAACACGCCGATCGGGGCGTTTTGTCCGATCTTGTAGGTGAACAGCAACGTGGCGAACTGCTTCACATCGCCAACCGGCTTGCCGCCAACGCTGACCATGACCTCGCCCACCTTTAAGCCGGCCTTTTCAGCGGACGAACCGGGCGACACGTCCTCCAGCAGCACTCCGTGGCTGCGCGGCAACTTCAGGCCTTCGGCGAGGTCGGGCGTGATGGTGCGGAGATACACGCCGATCTGTCCGCGATGCACGTGGCCTTCGCTCTTCAGCTGCTCATAAATATTGCGCACCACGTTGCTGGGAATGGCGAAGCCCAGTCCTTCGCTGCCGCCTGACTCGGAGAGGATGAAGGTGTCGATGCCAACGACGTTGCCGTCCACATCCACCAAAGGGCCTCCGCTATTGCCGGGATTGATCGGCGCGTCAGTCTGCACGTAAGTCGTGGGATTGTCCTCGCTCACCTGCCGCGCCGTGGCACTGATCACGCCCATGGTGACGGAATTCTCCAGCCCCTGCGGGCTGCCAAAGGCGAACACCACCTGTCCCTGCTTGAGCTGGTCGGAGTCGGCCAGCGGCAGCGGCGGTAGGTCCTTCAAGTCGATCTTCAGTACCGCAATGTCAGACTGGCGGTCGATGCCCACTACCTTGGCGGTCACCGGGCCGTGCGGTTTCGAGTCGTCAACGCCGGGTTCTTCCAAGCCCGGAAGCCGCACGCGAATGCGCTTTGCGCCTTGCACTACGTGCGCGTTGGTCACGATGTAGCCGTCCGGCGACAGAATCACACCCGAGCCAATGGCTTCCTGCGGCTCGAACAATGCCGTGTCCGACGACTCTTTCCCCGCGCTGAAGCCGTAGCCCGTGGCAACGATCTGTACCACCGACTTGGTTACCGTTGCCGTGAGCGCCTGTACTGACTGGCTGAAAATGTGCAATGGATCGTTGCGCAGCGCGGGGGCCGATGCTGCCGACTGGGTTGGCTTCTCCGTTTGAGCGACTGTGGCTGCGGGGGTAAACGACAGCGCTACAAGCAAACATAGGATGGCAAGAAAACGGGAGGAAATTAGCTTCATTGTGAAAGGAGTCTCAATCGAGTGTCACCCTGGACATTACAGCAGAAAGACGGGCCAACGAACCATTGTCGGATAGTGAATAGATGATCGCAGAAGTCGCGACGGCTCAGGATTGCAGCACGGAGCTACAGCCTCACATTCATGATTCAGGTTGGACGGCCCCAGGGTTCCACAAACTCCCCGTGCGATCACTCTCCCACGCCGGCACAGCGGCGCAGCATTACCGATCGGCGCCGACCGTGTGCGCGGCCGCTTCGGTCTTGTCCAGCGTTGCCGCGACGGCACCTCCGCTGGGCTGCAGCAGCACCATGCGTCCACCTGGTTCGAGCCGATACCAGTCGCCGCGCCACTCGATCTTGCGGCCCGAATAGCTGGCGCACCAGAACCCAAAGCCCATGAGATCGCGCAGTGGATAGAGCCACGCCAAACGCAGCGCCCGGCGGTCGCGCACCACACCCCATCCCGCCACCACCGACATAATCACGCGGTTGAGATAAGCGGCTGCGAACAGTGCTATTCCGAGCGCCCAATGATCCAGGGCACCAGGAACCAGCAGTCCCAGCAATCCGAAAGGCATAGCAAAGGTCAGTGCGGTACCCGCGTGTCCCGCCCGTCGCGAGAAGCGCGTGCTCTTCATCCAGCGAATCTGGTGCCGCATGGAGCAGGCAAAGCTGCGGTTGATCACCACGTGATCGATGATGTGGTGCGACATCACTACCCGCCTGCCGCTCCGGAAAACTTCGTGCCCCAGCACGTAGTCGTCGGCGCAATAATCGGCCAGCGGCTCGAATCCGCCAACCGCATCCAGCGCATCGCGGCGGATCGCCATGGTCGGGCCGAGCGCGAACTTCATCCCCTCCAGCAAATTGGCCACGATCGCGCCCGAGGTCATCTCCACGCTCATGCCCAGCGCTTCCAGCTTGGACCATAGTCCGCCGGTGGCCACACCGCGATACAGGCACGTCACCATGCCCACGCCTGGATCGAGCAACGGGCGCACGACTTCCGCGATGTAGTTGGGATTAACCTGCACGTCGCTGTCGCTGATGATGAGGTAATCGTTGGCTGCGCGAGCGTACATCTTCACCAGCGAGCACACCTTGGCATTGGGACGGAGCGGCTCACCCGTGGTGACGATCTTCACCGGCACCATGGGATACCTCGCGCAGATGCGGCGGACGACTTCCAGCGCCGGGTCATTGGCGTGGCGCGCGCCGAAGATAATTTCGAAGTTCGGATACTGTTGTTCGAAGAAGCTGGTCAGGTTGGCCTCGAGGCCGGGCTCCATGCCATGCACCGGCTTCATCAAGGTGACGGGAGGGAGCGATGCGATGTCGCCTATCGGGCGCGGCTGGCTCCGCCGAAAACGAATGCTGGCAACGATCACCAACACCAGGTACCCGGTACTCGTCACCAACCCTGCCGCCGCAACCAGCAGCAGCAGTTTGAGAAACATCATGCAACTCTCCCGCAGGTCTGAGCCAAGGGCACAAGTGCGACAGGCGACATCACGGCACTTCGCGCAGCCGCCGGCCCACTTCGTTTGTCACACCGACAGGTATCGTCCGGCCGCGCTCGAACACGATCCGGAAGCTATACTTGTACCGATATTATAAGGGAGTTCTTATGCCCCTCACCCAGCAAGACTCAGCTTCTGTCAGCCAGGAAATCACTGTCCATCCCCCAAATAGGCTATTGTTCGGACCCGGTCCAACACAGGTCCATCCCCGCGTCTATCGAGCCATGGCACAGCCGGTAGTTGGCCATCTCGATCCCTATTTCTTCGAGATCAGCCAGGCGAACCAGCGCATGCTGCGCCACGTCTTTGGCACCGAGAACGAGTGGACCTTCGTCATCTCCGCCACCGGCAGCGGCGGCATGGAGACCGCGATCAGCAACTTTGTCGAGCCGGGCATGAAAGTCGCGGTCTTCGCCAACGGATTCTTCTGCGACCGCATGACCGAGATGGCGCGACGCCACGGTGCCAACGTTGTGCGTTTCGAAAAACCCTGGGGTGGGGCCTTCGGTGATACGGAGGCCGCTGAGTTCATCCATCGCGAAAAGCCCAAGGTCGTAATGTACGTGACCGCCGAAACCTCTACCGGCGTGTTTCAGCGAGGCGAAGCAATTTGCCAGGCGGCACACGAAGTGGGAGCGCTCGTCATCGCCGACTGCGTCACTTCGCTCGGAGCCATGCCGGTGAACGTTGACAAGACCGGCATCGACATCGCCTACAGTTGCACGCAAAAAGGATTGAGCTGTCCTCCGGGGCTGTCGCCCATCACCATTTCCCCGCGCGCCGTCGAGTGGCTGCAGGCACGCAAGTCCACCAATCGGTCTTGGTATTTCGACATCAAGCTCATCGGCGACTACCTCTTTGTGTCGCACCGTTACCATCACACCGCCTCGGCCACGCTCTTCTACGCGCTGCACGAAGGCCTGAGCCTCATCGAAGAAGAAGGCCTGGAAACCCGCTGCAACCGCCATCGCCAGGCACACCTCGAGTTCGTCAAAGGCATCGGCTCGATGGGACTGGAGATGCTTGTCCCGGCCGAGTACCGCATCTGGAACCTGAATACGCCGCAGGTACCCGAAGGTGTGGACGATGCCAAAGTCCGGGCTTCTCTGTTGAAGGACGACGGCATCGAAATCGCCGGAGGCTTCGGTCCGCTGACCGGAAAGGTCTTCCGCATCGGACTGATGGGCCCGCTCGCCACCAGCGACCACGTGCAAGATTTCCTCGCGAAGTTCGGCGACGCGCTGCGCGGCGCGGACTACAAGAGTTAGGAAGAAGTCTTCACCACGGAGGCACGGAGAAACCCGAATTCTTGATTTCTAAAATCCTCCGTGTCCTCCGTGCCTCCGTGGTGCATCTATATCTGTGTGATACCGCAAATGCCACTTGCCGCCAATAACGCTCCCATGCTGGTGTATGACGGCTCGTGCGGATTCTGCAGCCGCGCGGTGCAATTTATCCTGAGCCACGAACGCCGCCACGACCTGCTGTTCGTGCCCCGCGACTCCGCGCTGGGCCAGGACTTGCGCCGCACCCATCACCTCGAAGCCGTCGAATCGCTGTTGTGGATCACCGACGATCACGCTGCGATCGAATCGGATTCGGTGCTGCGCGCCGCCGACTATCTCGGCGGAGGCTGGTCGCGACTGGCTACTCTCGGATCGATAATTCCGGCTGGTTTACGCAATTGGGGATATCGTCTGATAGCCCGCAACCGTCGCCGCCTGGCGTCGGGCTCACAATCCTGCCTGGTCCCTACCGCCGAACAGCGCGCGCGCTTTCTGTCGTAATTGCGGCTCACAACCTTGGGTTGTACTGGTGCGGCGCGTAGAATAATCGGTTCTAGAGAAGCACCGGGACAGCAACGTTATGCTGTCGCGATGTTGCGGTCAGAGATCCCGAGCATGTCATCACAGGAATGGACCCAATGAATTCAGAGCACCCTCTTACCATTGGACTGCTACAGTTCGTCCGCCAAGTTACCGCAATCTTTTGTGTTGGCGTGTTGATGCCCGGCGGCCCTGCATTCGCGGCAGCGCAGTCGCAGTTGCCCGACGCCCCGTCCGCGCAGGCCGCGGCCGCAGCGAAGATACCTGCCGACCAGCTCGATTCATTGGTGGCGCCGATTGCGCTGTATCCGGACCCTTTGCTCAGCCAGACGCTGGTGGCCTCGACCTATCCACTCGAAGTGGTCCAGTTGCAGCAGTGGTTGGCCCAGAATAAGGGGCTTAGCGAAAAGGCGCTGGCCGATGCGGTGAAGAAACAGGACTGGGACCCGAGTATCCAGGGACTGGCCGCGCTGCCCGAAGTCGTCAAGCTGCTGGGGGAGAACATCAAGTGGACGACGGATCTGGGGAATGCATTTCTCGCGCAGCAAAAGGATGTGATGGACGCGGTGCAGCGCATGCGCGCGAAGGCCCAGGGCAGCGGAAACCTGAAGTCGTCGGAGCAGCAGAAGGTGGAAACCAAGACCGTCGAGAACTCACAGGTCATCGTCATCGAGCAGGCCAATCCACAGGTCGTGTATGTGCCCAGCTACAACCCGACGGTGGTGTATGGCGCTCCGATTTATGCCTATCCTCCCATCTACTACCCGCCGCCGGGATATTACGCGGCAGGCATGGCGATTTCGTTCGGCGTCGGCGTCGCCATGGGCGCGATGTGGGGCGGCGGATGGGGTTACGGCGCAGGATGGGGCGGCAACAATAACGTCTACATCAACCACAACAACAACTTTGTGAACAACAGCAACCGGAACAACATCAACGGTGGCAACCGGGTCAACGGCGGTAACAGCAATTGGCAGCACAACCCGCAGCATCGCGGTGGCGCCCCGTATGGCGACCGAAACACCGCCAACCAGTACGGCGGTACCACCCGTGGCGACTCCATGCAGACGCGTCAGGCAAACGCCCAACGAAATCAGGGTGCGCAGGCGCGACAGCAGCCCAGCGCGGGCACTCGTGATATGTCGAACCGCGGGAGCGGCCCCAGCGCCGGTAACATGAGCTCCAACCGCGGCACCGGTGCTAACAGCGTCGGCAACCAGCAGGTTCGTAACACCCCAAGCTCCACCAACCGGAGTACGTTTGGCGGTGCCGGCAGCGGCATGAGCGGTAGCCAGGCTCGCGCCAGCAGTTCGCGCGGCTCCTCCAGCATGGGCGGCTCTCGCGGAGGCGGCGGCTCCCGTGGCGGTGGCGGCGGAAGGCGCAGGTAATCAGGCACATCATGATGAGCGAGGAACTTATGAACTCGAAAGTAGCGATTGGAAAGAAGTCGTGTAGCGTTGTCGTTCTCATCCTGTGCTGCCTCTTGACGGTTTCGGGAATAGCGCAAGTGCAGCCGGCAACCCAGGCCGCTGCCGTCGTTCAGAAAGGCTTCGACACTCCCCAGCAGGCAGCCGACGCCTTGATTAAAGCCGCAGGAGCTTTCGACGTCCCCGAGTTGATGGCGATCCTGGGCCCAGACGGCCACGATGTAGTCGCATCGGATGACACCGTCCAGGACAAGAACAACGCGCAGGCTTTTGCGAAAGAAGCAGCGGTCAAGAACTCCATCGAAGTGGCCAAGAACAATCCGAACCGTGCGACCATCATCGTTGGTGAACTAGGATGGCCCCTGCCTACTCCGTTGGTGAAGAAGAACGGCAAATGGTACTTCAACACCAAGGAAGGCCGCCAGGAGATTCTCTTCCGCCGCATCGGCGCCAATGAGCTCGACGCCATCACGGTGTGCCGCGGCTTTGTCTCTGCACAACGAGAGTATGCCTCTGAGATTCATGATGACTCGGGCGTGAACCAGTACGCGCAGAAGATCTTCAGCACGCCCGGCAAGCAAGATGGTCTGTTTTGGAAGAACGCCGACGGGACCCCTGGCGGCCCCATCGGCGAGGCTGTCGCCAAAGCCCTGTCGGAGGGCTACACCTCCGGCAAGGGAGGGTTTCACGGCTACTACTTCAAGATCCTGAAGGGACAGGGCGCGGCCGCACCCAACGGCGCCATTAACTACGTCATCGAAGACGTCATGATCGGCGGCTTTGCTCTGGTCGCCGTGCCCGCTGAATATCGCGTGACTGGCGTCAAGACCTTCGTCGTGAGCTATGAGGGAACCGTCTACCAGAAAGACCTGGGGCCGGATTCTCTGAACATCGTGAAGACCATGGAACTCTACAACCCGGACAAGACCTGGAAAGCAACGAATGCCGAGTGGCCACAGACCGCCGCGGTGACCGACCGGTAAACGAGGCTATCCGGCGTGTGCCGGCCGATGGCCCGCAATTTCCGTTGGCAATTGTGGGATCTTCAGGGGCTCTCTCTGCGTCCTCCGTGGTGAGAACGAATTCGTCGGCCGCACTCATTTGCCTCACGTCGTCACACGGGTGAGGACACACCTTCATCCCATTTCGGGAAATTCCGGTTACCTTCGTAATATTGCCCCGACGAATTTGCATGGCTGGATTCGCCCCGACGCCTTATCTATGAAACTGGCAGCTTTCGCGTCCAACCACGGGCGTGGAATTTCAGCGCCTTTCGGACTCCTCGCGTCGCTCAGTCCGAAGGCGTGCGTCACCCCCCGGCCAGTCCCGAGCGGGAGCCCTAAGTTCTTTGAATAGACGACTTTGCTCGTAAGTCCCATGGGATGACGACTTTGCGCGGACTTTCGCCTTTCGCCCCCAATGTTTTCAGGACTTTACGAGCCGTGGGGCAGGGGGGAGGGGGTACCCAAAAGCCTCAGTCATTCCCATTGAGGGAATCTCGAACTCCGACCAAATCGTCAACGTTTGAGGTAGCCCTTGGGATGGGACTTATGCCACTGCCATGCGCTGGCGAGGATGCTCTCGACATCGGAATACTTTGGATTCCAGCCCAGAATGCTGCGGGCTTTGTCGGAGCTGGCGACGAGCACGGCGGGATCTCCTCCGCGGCGGGGGCGCTCAATCACAGGAATGGCGTGTCCCGTCACTTTGCGGGCAAGGGCAACAATCTCGCGCACACTGCATCCGGTGCCGCTGCCCAGGTTGCAGATCAACGTTTCATGAGCTTCTAGACCCTGCAAGGCCAAAAGGTGCGCCGCAGCCAGGTCGTCCACGTGAATGAAATCGCGCACGCAGGTCCCGTCTGGCGTGGGGTAGTCGGCGCCGAAAATCGAGAATGCCTCGCGCTGCCCGAGCGGCACCTGCAAAATCAGCGGAATGAGGTGGCTCTCGCTGCGGTGCGCTTCGCCGCGCGCAGGCGTCGCCCCCGCGGCGTTGAAGTAGCGCAGGCTGGCATAGCGCAGGCCGTGCGCGCTGTGAAACCACCCCAGCATGCGTTCGACAATGAGCTTGGACTCGCCGTAGGCATTCGTCGGAAACAACGGATGTTCTTCGACGATGGGAATGCTTTGCGGCTCGCCATAAACCGCCGCCGTTGAGGAGAAAACGAAGCGCGAAACCTTGTGCTTGAGCA
>Ga0302322_100006973_pt1 | contig 10064 bp, 6 predicted proteins | sample Fen_T0_2_FD_203757 | JGI IMG/M metagenome (GOLD analysis project Ga0302322, IMG submission 203757) | Peat permafrost microbial communities from Stordalen Mire near Abisko, Sweden - Fen_T0_2 | ecosystem: Environmental > Terrestrial > Soil > Wetlands > Permafrost | place: Sweden: Abisko... | reverse complement strand
ACCATGTCATCATTACTTGCTACTAAAACTACCTGGCTATCTGCACCATGTTCGGCCTGACTTAATAAATCGGCAGCAACAAATGCTGTGTTACAGGTATCATCTGCATATACGGCAACTTCACTGGGGCCCGCAGGCATATCAATGGCAATACCAGATGCATTGATCAATTGTTTGGCACAGGTTACATATTGATTGCCCGGACCAAATATCTTATACACTTTAGTAACTGTTGCTGTACCATAAGCCATTGCTGCAATTGCCTGCACACCTCCAATTTTATAAATATTTTTTATACCGATCAGTTGCGCCACATATAATACCACGGCATTTACTTCGCCGTTTTTGTCACAAGGCGTGCATACTACAATTTCTTTACAGCCAGCCAGCATTGCAGGTATACCCAGCATTAATAATGTAGAAAACAATGGTGCAGTTCCTCCCGGAATATATAATCCTACTTTCTCAATAGCTACAGCTTTTCTCCAGCACACAACGCCGCTGGTCGTTTCAATTGTTGTAACTGTTTCTTTTTGTGCTTCGTGAAATTTGGTAATGTTATTTTTTGCAATAGCAATTGCTGCTTTTAATTTATCATCAACAATTGTACTAGCTGCGGCAAATTCTTTTTCGCTTACTTTTAAATCATTCAATTCCACACCATCAAATTGCAAAGCATATTTTTTTATTGCTGCATCGCCATTCAATTTCACTTCTTCTAAGATTGCTGCAACTGTTCGTTCCAATTTATGGGTATCAAAAACTGGACGTTGCAGTAACTGCTGCCATTTACTTCTTTCCGGGTTTATAAAAATTTCCATTTCCAAAATATCACTCCTATGGAGCTTTGATGAATATTGTTTTTTTTTCTACCAAACTGCCGCTACAATGGAGCTTTGATTTTCTGGTCTGTAGCTCTTTCAAAAAATCATCTTTGTAATCTGTTCCATCGGTGGCAAAACTACTTTGGACTTTGGCCCAAAGTTTACACTATCATCTTTTCAATTGGTATCACCAATATCCCTTCTGCTTCACACTGTTTTAATTTTTCTATCACTTCCCAAAAATCATTTTCATTCACTACGCTTTGTACGCTGCTCCAGCCTTCTTCTGCCAGGGGTGTTACCGTAGGGCTTTTCATGCCCGGTAGTACGGCAGAAATATTTTTCAATTGCCGGTTAGGCGCATTTAAAATAATGTACTTATTATTCTTGGCCGTTTTTACTGCATTAATGCGCAGCAATAATTTTTCAAGAATGCCTTTATTTTCTGCAGATAAATTTTTATTGGCGGTTAGTACAGCTTCTGATTTTAAGATCACTTCCACTTCTTTTAGCCCGTTGGTGAATAAAGTGCTGCCGCTACTCACCAGGTCGCAAATGGCATCTGCCAAACCAATGCCCGGCGCAATCTCTACCGAACCACTGATCTCATGTATCTCTGCATCAATTTTATTATCCTTTAAATATTGCTGCAGAATTACCGCATAGGTGGTGGCAATCTTTAAGCCGTTCAGATCGGCTGCAGATCTGTATTGCATACTTTTGGGTACGGCAATACTTAACCGGCATTTGCCAAATCCTAACCGGTATACCAGTTCAATATCTTTATTTTTTTCCAGCAATATATTTTCTCCCACAATACCAATATCAGCAACGCCATCGTATACATACTGCGGAATATCGTCATCCCTTAAAAAATATACTTCCAGCGGAAAATTTTCGGCTATGGTTTTTAATTGTTTGTTACCATTGTTTAATTGTATACCACACTCCTTTAATAATTTAATGGAATCCTCGTACAACCTTCCTGATTTTTGAATTGCGATCTTTAACATGTTCTTGTTGCGGTCTGGCCGCCATTTTAATATTACTGTTTTAAAAACTTTTCAAAACGGTCTGACCATGTGACGAGCGGTCTCACCGTAACTTTCGTTGTCAGACAGCACGTCAAACAACGAAAAAGGGCTTACTTTTCAGTAAGCCCTTGATTGAAATTATGTGTAGTTACATACAAATCAGCACGCTTACCCGTTGAGTAATGTATGGTGATGGTGTATGTGAACGGTTATTTGCATTGAAGGCACAAAGTAAAGACGGAATGTTTACATCTCCAAATAAAATTTGTATGCATGGTCAGACGAGGGCGTCAGGCCGTGTGATACCCAATCCCGGTTTATCGTTATAAATGATCTTTCCAAAATCAAAACCTGCGCCTGCAGCAATGTCTTCACTTAATAATAATGGACCATCCATATCCACTTTATCCAACAGTGGTGCCAGCTGCGCAATGGCTGCAGTACCCACACTACTTTCATTCATGCAGCCCACCATCACTTCCATATGTAAAGCCCTTGCTTTGGTTATCATTCGCCTTGCAGGCGTAATGCCGCTGCATTTGGTGAGTTTAATATTAATGCCATGAAAATGCTGGTGGCATTTTTCTACATCGTTTTCAAATACACAGGCTTCGTCGGCATATAACGGCAATACAGATTTTTCGTACAATACTTTCATACCTTCCCAGTTATCTTTTGCTAAGGGTTGCTCCACCATTTCCACACCCAAGGTTTTCAGCAATGGAATTTTTTGCAATGCCTCTTCCAGCAACCAGCCGGCATTGGCATCCACTCTAAAAATGGCATCGGTATGTTGCCGCAATGCGGCTACCATATCAATATCATCTTGCACCCCAACTTTTATTTTATAAATGGGCCAGGGTTTTTCTTTCATCTTGGCTACCATATTGTCGATGGTGTCTATGCCAATGGTAAAATCGGTAAGCGGGCTTTTAGCTGTATCCAAATTCCAGAGTTCATACAATGGTTGTCGTTTTAATTTACCGTACAGGTCCCAACCTGCCATATCTAATGCGCAAACTAAAAATGAATTGTTGGGAAAGAGATGGTGAAGGTAATGCCAGTATCTTTCCGGGTCGATGAACGCATATTTTTCCAACAGCATTCTCTTGCTTTCCAAATCCTCCACCATTTTTTCTACCGGTATATTGTAGTAGCTGATAGCCGGCGCTTCGCCATAACCTTTAATGCCCATAAACTCCAGTTGCACAATAAAGGTAGGCTGGTGCGTTTTGGTGCCTTTTGAAATAGTGAAGGGATATTTGAATGGAAGGCTGTATGTTTTGTAATTGACTTTCATGCCCATGACTGTACTATAGAGAGTTTAAGTGTTGTAATTAAATTAACAGCAGGTGAAGGTAGCAGAAAATACATCAACTGCTTTTGCCGGGCACTTAAAAAAATTGCCGTCGGATCTTATATAGGAACGTAAGTTGTTGCAGGGTGCCGCCGGCGATAATTCTTTTGCGAATCGGGGGCGGGTGTTGTTTTAATGGCAGAATCCAATGTTTTTTTGATCCCTGGTTTAATACTGTCAATTACCCGGCTATCGCGGGCAGAATCAGATACGGTATTCCCTGTAGTGGTACTGGCATCTTTCAAAGGTTTTTTATTTTCTGAAGAACAGGCCCAAATAAATAATGGCAATAACAAAGCAAAAACAATGCTGAAAGTATTTCTCATAGAAATGGCTAAGGTCTGGTAGTTTGGTTGAATAAAGTTTGTGCCAAATTACAAAAAATAAAAAATATAATCGAATAGTATATAAACGTAATGATTATTTCATGCGCTCCGGCATTTCGTCCGACATTCTTAGGGTTTATAAACGATTTGTATTCACCTGGCTTCAGATGCAATTCATTAACGCCTTTTGCAGTCCTCTTTTTTATGCTTGCCAACTACATTTTATTGGCAAGTTTTCAAAAATTACAATCAAATCACTCATGGAATACAGCGTCAAATCAAAATAATAATCCACATTACTCTACCTTTAACAATATTTCGCATTATTAACGTTTAATATTGTACATCTTATACCCCCAAAAAATGAACAAAACGATTTTAATTACCGGCCTCGTATTTACCACAATGGCCATTAGTATTTCGGGCTGTAACAATGCTGATTCGGAAAAAAAATTAAAGACCGCAGCAGACTCCGCAGCGGCAAAAGGCGGTCCGGCTGGGGCTACCGCTACACAGGTTGCTCCACTCGATACTGTTTTATTCGATAAACTTTTAAAAAATCTTGCCAATGGCGATACCACCGGAAGGTGGCCGCAAAAATTTCCCTATCCCCTGCCCGGTGCCATTTTACCTTATAACAGGATCGTAGCATTTTACGGCAACCTGTATTCAAAAAAAATGGGCATACTCGGTGAGATACCCAGGGAAGAAATGATTGCTAAACTACTGGGAGAAGTAGATAAATGGAAGGCCGCAGATAGTTCACTTCCTGTGATACCTGCATTGCATTACGTAGCTGTAACGGCTCAAGGTGCGGCAGGCAAAGATGGTAAACATCGCATGCGCATGCCCTTTCACCAGATCGATACTATACTGAGCTGGGCCAAACCCATCAATGCATTGGTATTTTTAGATATCCAGGTGGGCGGCAGCAGTGTAAAGGCCGAAACTCCTATACTGGAAGCGTATTTAAAATTACCCAATGTACATTTTGGTATCGACCCCGAATTTTCATTAAAGAATGGCGAAACACCAGGCACCAAGATCGGTACTTTTAATGCCACCGATATTAATGATGCTATTGAATACCTGGCGGACCTGGTAAGAAAAAATAACCTGCCTCCAAAGATCTTGATCGTTCACCGCTTTACACAAGGCATGGTAACGGATTATCAAAACATTAAAAAAGTTCCGGAAGTACAGGTTGTTATGGACATGGATGGCTGGGGCGATAAGGTCTTAAAAAATTCCACCTACCTGAGGTATATCCGTAAAGAACCAGTTGAGTTTACCGGTTTTAAATTGTTTTATAAAAACGATATCAAGTCCGATCCCAATGGCCTGTTTACACCGGCAGAGCTACTTAAATTAAGTCCTAAACCAAGTTATATTCAGTTTCAATAATCTTCATCACACCATAACATGAAAAATTGTTTTTTAGTTTTTACTGTTCTTGTTTTTTTATCCTGTAATAATAACAATAAAGAAAAAGATAAAATCACCGCAGCAACACCTGCTATACCTGTAAGCAATGATACAGCTGCTAAAGCTTCACCAATTGCTGATGCTGCAACTATTTTAGCTAAAAGGCAGGTACCGGTATTGTGCTTTCACCACATTTCCGATAAACCCATGGGAGAATATGGATTGTCACCTGCCTTGTTTGCAGCAGATCTGCAGGCAATGGCCGATAGCGGTTACCAAACCATATTGCCTGATCAGTTGTACAACTACCTGGCAAAGGGCGCTCCTATCCCTGAAAAATCTTTTATGCTCACTTATGATGATACTGACGAAGAACAATTCAGCATTGCCGGCCCCGAAATGGCCAAGCATCATTTTAAGGGTGTGTACTTTATTATGACGATTTCGATTGGTCGACCACGTTATATGAGTAAAGAACAGATCAAACAACTGGCCGATGATGGTAATGTTATTGCTGCACATACCTGGGACCACCACATGGTTACCAAATACAATGACTCCGACTGGAATAAACAGCTTACTGAATCGAAACTAAAACTTGAAACAATTACCGGCAAACCTGTTGATTATTTTGCCTATCCTTTTGGTTTATGGAACCAGGCTGCATTTCAACCATTACAACAGCGTGGTATTAAAATGGCCTTTCAATTATCAACCAAGATGGATACCACCCAGCCATTATATACCGTGCGCCGCATGATTGTTCCGGGTACGTGGAGTACTTCCGGATTTATGAAAGCAATGAAGTCAACTTTTCATTTGTAAGTTAAAATTACTGGTATAGTATAAAATAAAACCGGCAGAAAAAATCTGCCGGTTTTATTTACTTCGCTGGTCGGTGTCTCACCGACCGGAATAAAAATTGTGGTATTTGCAAGTAAGGCACCGTCCCTGGTTAGAAGGCGAAAACGATCACCTCCCACTCGCCACCACATACCCACTCACCTCTTCATTAAACTCATCTTCCTTCAACAGGTCTTCTAATGTTAAGTGCATACGGTATTTCCAGTAATGATGGGGATTGGCAGGAACATTGATACGTTCCTCTTCTGGATTTTGGCGGCGTATTTTTTCATTGATGCCCATCAGGTCCTGCAGTTGAAAAATACTCCACATGGCGGGGCAATATAAATGCTCCACCACGATCTCTTTGTTTACCCATGGCTCGCAGAAGTAAGGCGCTTCGCCATAGCGGCCCATAATGGTATTGTAAAAGCGTTGTGTTTTAGCACGGTCTTCCTGCCACCAGCCACGTATGGTACTCATGTCATGCGTACTGGGCGTTACCACGCTCATGTATGGTGCATCGTTAGGATGAAAAAATTCGGCGGTATCCTTCTTGGGCATGCGTTGTATCTCTAAACTTAAAATACCCAGGCGTTGCATTACATCAGGCACGCAATGCGGTACCATACCCAGGTCTTCGCCACAGATCAACATATTGGTGCTGCGCTTTAAACCCGGCAGTTTATGCATGGCTTCCTTCTCCCAAAAATCATCCTGTCTTCGGAAAAAATAATTGACAAATAATTCTTTTAATGCATTTTGAGAGTGGCCATCCAGATCTCTGAAGGATAAGGTCTGTTCCATTCCAATACGAAAATGAAATTTTTGCCCCTGCGATCCTTCTTCTTCAAATAAGATCACATTGCTGATGAGATTGAAAAGGCCGAATTTGATCTTATTCTCACCGTCATCATTAGCCGCAAAATAATTTTCTACCTTACGTTGCGTATTGAATTCGTATTTTAATTCGTTGTTAGTTAAAAAATGTTCCTTTACATAATTCACTTCTTCTCCAAACAATTCATACAGTACCCCATCGGTAATATAAGGTTTGCAATAGCGATGCCATTCATAAGAAATACTTCTTTCAAACAGCTCGTTGATGTGAATGGGGATAGCAGGTTCAAACCTTCCCATAATGCCTTCCACCGCTGATAAGGGAATACTCCAGATACGGAAGAACCCCAAAATATGGTCGATGCGAAAGGCATCAAAGTAATTGCTCATTTGCTCAAAGCGCTGGCGCCACCACGTAAAGTTATCTTCCTGCATGGCTTTCCAGTTGTAAGTAGGAAAACCCCAGTTCTGCCCTTTTACAGCAAAGTCATCGGGTGGTGCACCCGCCTGTGCATCCATATTGTATAAGGTGGGCGCCATCCATGCATCCACACTGTTGCGGTAAATGCCAATTGGGATATCGCCTTTTACCACAATGCCATTTTTATGGGCATAAGCGGTGGCTTCTTTTAATTGCAGGTGCAAATGATATTGCGTAAAATAATGTACTGCAATATCATCATAATGCTTTTGCGATGGGCTTACCAAACGCTGAATGGCATTTTCATCATACACACTGTTAGTCTTCCAGCTACTGAAAGCTGATGTATCATATTTATCCCTTAAAAAACAAAATGCTGCATAAGGAACCAGCCAGTGGCGGTTGAGTTCAAAAAATGCAAAGTAATCAGTATCGTTTTTAAAGGTTTCTTTTTGAGCCGTGTAAATTTCTTTTATTGCTGACTGTTTGAATTTGATCACACTATCATAATCCATATCTGCCAACGCGTTCAGCTGTTGCTGTTTTTTCTTTAATGGCTTTATTATAGCGGCATGTGCTGCACCAGCTGTTTTTTCTAAATTGATGAACAAGGGGTGCAATGCAAATGCAGAGATGGCAGCATAGGGGTAGGAATCTTTCCAGCTATGCGTTGCCGTGGTATCGTTAAGCGGCAATACCTGTATCAGTTTTAAGCCGGTTTTTTTTGCCCAATCCACCAGTAATTTGATATCTGCAAATTCGCCGGTACCAAAACTGTTTTTACTGCGTAAACTAAATACAGGAATGGCCACGCCGGCTCCTTTCCAGGGTTTATATTGTACATTTATAAAACCATCGTGGTTAATAATGATCTTTCGTTTTCCGGCATCGCCGGAAAGGGTTCGGTTATTACCACTTTCAAATGCAGTGAATTTTTTATTTTTTACATTGTAAATACCATACTTATAGGCAACCGGAAAATTTTCTTTACTAAGGTTAAGCCTTACCTTCCACCAGGTTTTATTTTTAGTGAGCAAGATTGGGTTTTCTGTTGACCAATCATTTAAAATTGCTGCCCCACCGGTAATGCAAATGGCTTCATCTTCACTTAAAATAGGTGCTTTTACCCTGAACTCGTGGGTATAAACTTTAGGTGCTTTGGCAGCTATTTTTGCAACTGCCGCAGGGGTCTTTAATAATACATCCTGAAAGGGCTGGGTAAAATACACGTTTTCTGTTTCGCCGGAATAATTCCAGGTATCAAAAAACACGATCTCATCGGCCTGGGTATCATCAAGCAATGCCACTCTGTCGTCGCCAAATTCCACAGTTTCTTCCTTACCCTCTTCCCTTAAAATATATTTATAGCGTATGGTATTTAAATCTTTAGTGGTATTAACGGTTATGCTGCCATGCCATAACTGATCGTTAAGATATTGAATTGGAAAGGCTTTAGCGAGATCGTCGTTACCTAAAATATCATTATTTCCACTAACAAAGATTGATTGGCCAAAATGGGTGGAAAACCGTAAGTAAAAATGTATAGTCATCAGCAAACAAGGTCTTAATCAGGGGGCAATATAAAACCTTTATAGCAAAATGTAAAAAATACACATTAAAAAATGCGCAAAAGGTTATAATATGTTTATAAACTGCCTGATTTTTTTATACAAAAGCAACTGTATCAATTCTTCTGCCCTATATTTGCAAAAAAAAATAAAAATGGAAACAACCAAAAAGAATACCGGGCTTTACTGGATACTATTTTTACTTTCTGTAGTGGGGTTTTTTGTAGTGCTGTATTCACCAATAGGCGCCTACTGTTCTATGGTGTTGCCTTTTAATGTAACTTTTTTTGCCAAGGCGCTCGACCTGATGTAATCCATCTTACTTAATGATATTTAAAACATCCGCCGAAAGACGGGTGTTTTTTTACGCCTGCCTGCTTTTAATTGGCCTTTACAAAATCGGGACGCCTTATAAAAGTACTGATATATTTAAACCGTATGTTACTGCTCACTTCTACCTTCCAGCCTTTCATGTCGCCATTGGTTCGGGGAAAATAGTAGCCTTTTAATTCAATGGTTCCAAATACCAGGTTTTCGTTACGGGTACGTATACCCCCACCCAAAGCAGAGTATAAATCGCTTTTTCTCAAATTTGCTTTACTGGGTTTTAGCAGGCTAAAATCGGTAAACACAAATGGCGCCAGCCGGAAGCCCAGTATTTTGGCGGTATTGTAGTATACCGACTCCACCCTCATAGTAGTACGCAGGTCAGAATTGATTCCATCCGGATTAAAATATGGCAGCCCGTAATTATTATTGATGAGCAAAGGTGTGTTGAACACGGGGTTAACTTGTGCCGAAATACCTGTAGAGATAAAAGTACGCTGGTACCATTTGGCATTAAGTTTTCTTAAACGTGTAAAATGCTCAACGTTAAACAAGAGGTCCATATCTTCAAAGCGATGCCGATTAAAAAAGCCTCCGGCCCTGAGTGTAAAATTGCTGTAAAATCCCTGGCGTTTAAAGTTGGTCAAATTAAAATCCACACCTGTATAAGGCCTTTTAATATTCCCTTTGTCAAAATAACCGCTGTTTTTTTTAATGGTATAGCCGGCAGTTAGGGCTGCAGAAAAACCTTCGGGTACATCTTCGTTACGGCCAAAGCCATAAATAAAATTGGTTTTATAAAAACTCTGCTTAAATACATTTATCGATGCCAGTACGGCTGTGGTGTTGGTAAAACGGTAATCAAAGGAATCCCTGAATCTGCCGGGCAATTCAAAAAAACGCTGGTCAAATCCTCTTAAAGCAACAAACTTATGTACCCTTATTTCCCTGTTGGCATAGAGCTTTCGCTTACTATCCAAGCTGTACCCAAGCCAGCCATCAATATTGGAATAACTATACCTGAATTCGGATTTATATAAGGAGTCGGAAACATAAGCATTACGGGTGGTGTAATACCCGCCCTCCAAAGAACCGGTGC
>Ga0302322_100006972_pt1 | contig 10064 bp, 9 predicted proteins | sample Fen_T0_2_FD_203757 | JGI IMG/M metagenome (GOLD analysis project Ga0302322, IMG submission 203757) | Peat permafrost microbial communities from Stordalen Mire near Abisko, Sweden - Fen_T0_2 | ecosystem: Environmental > Terrestrial > Soil > Wetlands > Permafrost | place: Sweden: Abisko... | reverse complement strand
GTATGAGGCCCAGACTCAGAGTAGCCCATCTTCTCCTTGGCATTGAGCATCGCCGTTTTAAATTTGACCGGGTCACCGATGCGCTTGAACAAGTTGACCCCGATTTCACTAGCGGTCAGAATTTCCACATCACCATAATCGAACATTCTGCCGAAAAAGGACTGACTCATTTTGACATCGTTTACTTTTTCCAATGAAGAGTCAACGACATTCTTATTGAAGATGCCGGAGATCTGGATCACACGGCGATTGGTCACAAGATATTCATGGTTGTTCCAGATGAACGTATCGCGCACTGCGCTAAGGATTGGCAGTAGGACAAGAATGAAGCCAAAAGCCGCAGGCGGAAAATAAAGCGTCGCCACGCTGACGCCTGCGATGATGGCAAGCGTAATCAATATCTCAGCCGTGATCGCGCTGAACAGCACAAACCAATGCTGACGTGTGATCAACAAAATACGCTCGTTCTCGCCCAACATGCTCTGGATGTAGCTTTTTGCCATTTTTCACTCCTTTTTGAGTTGAACCTACATGATTCTATCATTATCCACTCCCCAAAAATGAAGATTTCAAACCCGACCTGTGTCTAATCCAGTAGAATGACCGTTATGGACAGCCGCTGGCTTGAACAATGCCGTGTGGGAGATTCGCTAGCTATCGAACGATTAGTACAAACCTATCAAGGGGATGTATATCGCCTAGCGCTCTCCATTCTCGATGATTCAGACGATGCCGACGATGCAACCCAAGAGGTCTTCGTCGCGGCTTTACGCGCCCTCGAATCGTTTCGCGGCAATGCTTCGTTCAAGACCTGGCTGTTCAGTATCACCATCAACGTGTGCCGCACGCGGCTGGGACGCCTCAAGAATCGCGGACGCTTGGAACAGATTCTGCAGAGTCTATTTCACGTCCACAACGAGCAACTCCACCCTGAGAATGAAGCGATCCAAAACGAATCAGATTCTGCCTTATGGCAAGCCATCCACGCGCTCGATGACAAACATCGCATCCCCGTTATCCTGCGCTACTATCACGATCTGCCCGTTGCTGAAATCGCTGAAACGCTTGGAGTGCCCGTTGGCACTGTTCACTCCCGCCTGAACTATGCGCGTGAACGTTTGCGCGCGCTGTTGAAAGAAGAGCCAAGATGACCGGGATCACACACAAACAAGCCGGACGTTATATGCGCAAGGCTTTGGATGGATTGCTCACCGACAGCCAAAGCAGTGACCTTGCCGCGCATCTAAACGAATGCGAAGCCTGCCGCTTGGAATCTGAATCCTTATCTTTGCTGACAGCGCGTTTAAAAAACAACTTTCAGGCACGTTGGGATACACAAAACGGTCCTTCTCACAATGTGATCGCAAACATTCATTCACAATCACGGAGGATCAGCATGTCGAACAGAATCAACACTGGGTTAAGAACACTCGCGGGTATTGCCGCGTTAGTTATGCTGGGGTTTGTAATTAATTATGCTGTTTCACAAACACGGAATACTTCTGTTGCAGCAAATGGAACGCAAAACGTTGTAGCGGCAACTTCCACTTTCTCAACACAAACAAATAGATTGATTGCATTTGTTTCAGAACAAAATAGCAATTCTGAAATTTACACCATGAACACTGATGGCAGTGACATTAGGAATATCACCAACAATCCGGCATACGATGGCAATCCAGTCTGGTCGCCAGATGGAAGCAAAATCACTTTTGAAAGCGACCGCAATGGCAACCGCGATATTTTCATGGTGAATGCCGATGGGAGCGGATTGATCCAACTCACGAATGACCCGGCTAATGATGTTTTGGGTCCTTTTCCACAACCACAAAGCCTGGGATATAAGACACCAGATGTTTTTTCGCCGGACGGAAACCATATCTTGTTCGCTAATGACAAGAGTGGTCAATGGAAGCTGTATGTGATGAACGCAGACGGTAGCGGTGTAACCCAACTGGTACAAGCGAATGATCCACTCGCAGCAGACGGGCGCTGGTCACCGGATGGCAAACAAATTGCCTACAGTTTGAGCAATGCGAGCGGATTGACACAGATGATTGCCTTCAATAGCGATGGAACGAATCGCCGCGCAATTACGGTCGTAGACCCTGCAAAAGGCGATATCGCCCAGATGCGGGGCAGTATCATCGGATGGTCTCAGGATGATAAATCCTTATATTATGAATATGATACAGGCAGTGGCAACTGGTATATCATAAAAGCAACCACAGACGGTTCAGGCACGATTGAGAAGGTAGCAGATGGATACGCCTTAGATACAGGTTTATTTATTGATGGCTGGCTGGGAAGCAATTCTGTATTATCCTACGTCACAAACGAGACGGGCGGAAAATACGGTTCCCGTTTGCATAACACTCAAAATGGAAAAACCCTATCTTGGAATTACCTCGTTAGTTGCGGTTACATATTGCCGGGTAGTTCGCGGCAGCCAAACATTGACGGAGATTCCCCCTCCGAAAAGCTGGGTGTATCAAAGACTGGTTCGTTGGCAGTGCAGGGAGTTTCGTGTCCGAATAAAGGTTATTCGGAATTGTATAGCTTGGATTCCAATAGCGCCACCATCGCTAAAATTGCTCAGATCCCAACGGTTTGGGATACCATCAACATCAATTGGTCTGCTGATGATCAAACAGTTCTCATTCAGGGAAACGATAAATCCGGAAAAACAGATCTTTATGTTTTAAACGCAGAAGAGTTGCAGAAAAAATCGCCAGCATCACCGGAATCAATTTGGAGCGGGGAAAGTAGCGAGGCACTTTTACAACCTGTCCCGTTTAACGGTTTGACAGTCAAAAAACCTTCCACAGTAGTGCCTTCTACACAAACAACGTCTATCACCGCACCACTATGGACTGGTACCAGCAAAGGTGACTTGATCGCATATGTCTCCACCGCGAATGGTAATTCTGATATTTACCTCTCTAAAAGTGATGGGACCGGTGTAACGAATCTCACTCACCGCTCAGCCGACGATTTCGACCCAACCTGGTCACCAGATGGAAATATGCTCTCTTTCGCCAGCGGGGTCAACGGTAAATATTCCTTGCATATCATGCGCCCGGATGGCAGTAACGAGAAACAAATCGCTGACACCTGGTGGGGCTATGCCTGGTCGCCAGACAGTACAAAGATCGCGTATCTTGTCAGTCTGCCAGATAACCCATCTGATCCATATAGTCCTGCAAAAATATCGATCAAAGTAATCGACCTTAATGGCAACACCCTTCAAGACACAGCTTTAGGGACATATAACAAAGCCGATCAATTGAAATGGTCACAGGATGGACAATCCCTGTCCTATGTTGTAACCCAACTATCCACCACTCCAGTAGGAGAAGTGCGAACTACAGAATCGGATCTGTATCAGCTTAAGCTGGGCAGCGATTCGCCGGTATTGCTTGTAAAGTCAGACAAAACCATCGACGCCTGGACAATGAGAGGCGATACATTAACCTATCTTATCCGCGATTACATTGAATGGAATTTATTTCAGATCAACAACAATGGGCAAAAGAAACTTGCAACATTTGGCTTTGATCAAATCAAATGCGGCGTCGGCGCCAATCAGGCAAGTCAATTCACCTACAACTACGGCTCTGAAAATACAACCAAGAATTTTTCACCTAATGGGAAATATACCTCCTTCCAGGTTCTCTGTGATGATGGAAGTGTATGGCTTTATCTCGGCAGCACTGATGGAAATTTTTTCAAGCTGATCTATGATCAGCCCATAGATAATAATAATCTAACGAATTTACTAAGCTGGTCATCCGACAGTAAAAACATTGTCTTTTCTGCTGGAGGCAGTTCTATTGGAAACTCGAATATTTACAAAATGAATATCGATTCTGCGATCCAGAATCCTGCCATCTCGCCTGTTCCCCTGACCACATCAGGCTTTGACGAACATAATCCAGTCTGGCAACCCAAACCATAAGAATACTTCTCTTCCCCCACCTAAGCCTGATTCAGTTAAAATAAACTCATGCCTACTTATGACTATATCTGTAACAACTGCAACCAGCGCTTTGATGTGTTCATGACCTTTAGCGAATACGGCAAGAAGACTGTTACCTGCGCACACTGCAACAGCAAGAATGTCCGCCGCCGTATGACGAAGGTCCGCATTGCCAAATCTGAAGATAGCCGCATGGACTCTATCGCAAGCGGGCTCGAAGGTCTCAATGATGATCCCAAGGAGATGGGACGCATGATGCGTAAGATGGGCAAAGAAATGGGCGAGGCAATGCCGCCTGAGTTTGATGAAGTTGTCGGTCGGCTGGAAAAAGGTCAAAGCCCCGAAGAGGTCGAGAAAGCCGTACCCAATTTGGCAGATATCGCTTCAAGCGATGATGATTAGCGCACCATAGAAAAGCGTCCCGAAGGTATCCTTGAAAATACCTTCGGGACGCTGAGTAATGCGAATAAAAATTGAAATAACAACTAAGGGGTAATTGCTATACCGACTTCCAATTTTTCTTTCTCTGAATCTTTTCTCAAGACCCACGCATCGCCGCGCACCAGAGTCGTCTTCTTGCCGTCCACTTTTATATACGCGCCATCGTTCAACATCAACACGGCATTATCGTGAAATACGTGATAATCCATCAACCAATCATCATGCGCGGACTGTCCATAGACGTCCGCATCGTAATGCGCGACAAAGTTAAAGGGTGAGACATTTAAACCATCAAAGTGGGGTGTTTGCACAGTGTTCATATCTTTGGACGTGATAATGTTCGGCCCACAGAGGATCATCCCGGCGCTGAAACCAACGAACGGCAAGCCCGCCTGTATCTTTCTTTTCAAAGCAGGCATCACGCCGCTGACATGCAAGCGATGATTAAGCAGAAACGTATTTCCACCTGGGATATAAACCAATGCCGCTCGACGAATGATCTCTTCGATTTCTTTTTGCCTCATCAACTCCGCGTTGACTACTTCGAGGCGCGCCAAATTTTTAAATGCCTTTTCATTATCTTCCAACCATTTCTCAGCATACAAAGAAGCCAATGGCAGATAGGCCACAGTGGGTTCATCCTTATCTTCAAGATAAGGACGACAAGCATCAACTACCCAACGGATATCGCGGTCACCGGGCGTGGAAAACAAATGAAGATTCATCAAGAGTCCTAGCCGCTGATGGAATAAGCTTCTTGCAGCCAACCAATCAAAACAGAATCAACTTCATCGGCTGAAGTCAACTTTATTTCCTGATGATAGCGGCTTGCAGAAACTTTTTCACTCTTTTTGATACGCGCGTGTTTGATCGGTGAAGTTGACTTGATATTCAAGACCAGCGCAACTTTCTGTGTAGCGACTCCCGCAAATGCAGATTTATTCACCAAATGAATCGAGGTCTTCTTCGGCTCTTCGACCACTTTTCCGAATTTGCGCGTCTCTTTCAAGATGCGCTCATAGATTGATTTGACCACCGGGTCTTTACTTTCAAAATGTTGTGCGATTGAAAATTCGGTCATAAACCTTGTCCTTTCTTTACCGATCATTTATAGAACAAGTGTACGACGAATCAAAGCATAAATCAAGATGCCCCCTTGAAATTTTATAAAGTCAAAATGATCGGCTCATTCTTAGTGACGATGGTCGTGTGGTCATCCCCGCGCGGACAGAGTCCTGCATCTTGGGCAACGCTTCGGCACAAATGTGCCCGATGGCTTTGAGGTGTTGAATATCTTTTTGTGAGTCGGCAGTCATCTTTCCACTCAATCAAATAATGTTTATAAAATTAAGGGCTTAGCAAATCATCTGCATCATCGTAGGTAAGACGAAGGACGTTTGCACCATTTATATCCATGCGGTAGATTTCTTGATTTCCATCGCGATCGGATTGAAAGAAAATCCACTTTCCATCAGAAGACCAATGCGGATTCGAATCTGTTGCGGGATTTTCAGTCAACTGTATTATATTACTCCCATCTGAATTCATTACATATATTTCCATATTGCCATCTCGATCTGAGTTAAATGCAATCTGTTGACTAACTGGCGACCAATTGGGTGATCCATCAAACGCCAAACTATTTGTAATATTTGTTTCATCGGTGCCATCTGTATTCATGGTATAGATTTCACAGTTTCCATCGCGGTTAGAGCAAAAGACAATTTGACTGCCATCAGGCGACCATGATGGATAAAGATCATGATAAGCGGCGCATGTTGTTATTGGTGTAATGTCTGTTCCATCAGCATTCATTACGAAGATTTGTACGCCTTGCTGACAATCCCGTGTTGATTCAAAAGCGATCTTGCGATTGTCAGGCGACAAAGCAGGACTTGAATCTAAACCAATATCATTTGTCAGGCGGGTTTGCTTTTGCCCATAAGAACTCATTTTATAAACTTCATAGTTGCCGTCGCGAGCACTATCAAAAACAATCCATTTGCCATTTCGGGAAATTTTTACCGCGCCATCATCCATTGTGTTGAATGTAAGACGAGTTTGTTCAGAGCCATCTGTCAGCATCGAATAAACTTCCAGGTTGCCATCACGCTTGGAAAAGAAAGCGACTCTTTCTGCCCAATCATGTTCAGCTGTCTTTCCCAGCTTCCAACCGGTAAAAACAGCTAACAAAATAGAAACTAATACCAAGACCAGATTAATGAATTGAGCATTCTTTGTTTTCACACCTACATCTCCCTCACTATATTTTATTCAACCTCGCCTCGATCACCTTCCGCAACTCAGCCTGCACGGACTCCCACGGCTTACCTGAATCCACAACCACCCAACGCTTCGGTTCTTGCTTGACCATTACCAAATAACCTGCGCGCACGCGTTGATAAAATTGGATGGCATGATCGTCCATGCGGTTCCATTCGGCGTTATTTTTTTTCTTGCGCTGCAAGCCTTCTTCCACATCCACATCCAAAAGAATCGTCAGATCAGGGATCAGTCCACCTGTAGCATATTTCACCAGCGCGCGGACTTGCTCCAAGTCCTGTTGATGTCCGTAACCTTGATAAGCGATGGTTGAGTCGTAGTAACGATCTGACAATACAATTTCACCCGCAGCGAGTTTCGGCTTGATGATTTGTTCCACGATCTGTGCGCGTGCAGCTTGATAAAGCAACGTCTCAGTGCGCGGATGCATCTCGGCATTCTTCAGATCATGCAAAATATCGCGGATCTGTTCACTGATGGATGTGCCGCCCGGTTCACGCGTGGGGAAAACAATATGTCCCTTCTCGCGCAAATACTCCACCAGCGGCGGAATATGAGATGTCTTGCCAGAGCCTTCGGGACCTTCAAGTGTAATAAACATAAGTTAAGTATAAAGTAGACGAGAAAACAAGTAAACAGGGAAAGAAATTAAATTCGCACACAATTTTCATATAAGTTTTTAATCCGTGTGTAATTTTCGAGTACTACGATTACGGATGAATAAACACGGAGGCAGAAATGACTTTGAAAAGAATCGCTTACATCTTACTCGTCTTATTGTTTGGCGGCACATCGGCATTTGCTGGCGCACTGGCTGGCGGCGTGACTGTCTATCGGGCAGTGCAACAACGCGCCAATTTACCAGCGGCCATTCAACAAGTGATCCCGGCGAACAATACCAATCCAAACCAAACCCTGGTGCTCAACAACACGAATGTTGAAACAGCCGTCACGCAATCCGTTAAAACGGTTGGACCGGCTGTTGTTACAGTAGTCGGCACAGTACCCGGACAAATGACATTCTTCGGGCTTACCGGCGATCAAACGATCAGCGGCAGTGGCGTCTTCATCACCGATCAAGGGTATATTCTTACCAACAATCATGTGGTGCAGGGCACCAAACAAGTGAGCATTGTTTTATCGGATGGAACCGAAGAACAAGCCACGATCGTCGGCACCGATCAATATTCTGATATCGCCGTCTTGAAAACAGCTGGCAAAGTCCCAGCTGTGGCAACGCTCGGAAATTCAGATGCATTGAACCCAGGTGAATCTGTGATCGCAATTGGATCACCGCTCGGCAACTTTAAGAACACGGTGACAGTCGGAGTCGTCAGCGCGACAGGCCGCTCGATCGACACCGGTAACGGCTACCAGATCGAGGGCTTGATCCAAACTGATGCCGCCATTAATCACGGCAACTCAGGCGGACCGCTGGTTAATCTCGCGGGACAGGTCATTGGCATCAACACCTTGATCGTCCGCAACACCAACAGCGGCGATGTGGCTGAAGGACTTGGCTTCGCCATTCCGGTGAACACAGCCCAGGTCATCGCGCAACAGATCATCCAAAAAGGATATTTTGCGCGACCTTATATCGGCATCAACTTCCAGCCGATCGATCCGAACATCGCAACTCAATATAATTTATCAGCGCAATGGGGCGTGTACATCACGCAAGTGGAAAGTAATAGCCCCGCCAGCAATGCCGGTTTACAACAAGGCGACATCATCACCAAAGTCGGCGATGTGACACTCGATGAAACGCATTCGTATGTCAACACGTTGTTCACCTTCAAACCCGGTGACCAGATCACCTTGAATGTAATGCGAGGCGGTAAGGATACACAGATACAAATCACGTTGGGGGAAGCGAAACATAATTAGGGAAACACACAGACAAGTAAAAAGATAAACAAGAACAGAGCAGATGTCGTTATGGCATCTGCTCTTTATTTTTTACAAGAGTATTTCACTTAGATTATTTATGCAGGACGTATTGACGAAAGGATTGCCACAACAAAAATAGTAGCAGTAAATATTTTTCCAGCAACTTGCATGAAAAGTGTTCCAATCACATCATAATCCTTTTGGTCACTAAGGATAAAAGGGAGTCGGCTCCCGCTTTTTATTACTTTGATTCCGTTTTCCTGTGTCACTTGACCAAGCACAAAAATTTCATCACCTGGTCGTATTATCTGCTCGCGCACATTCAACAGTCTTTGGAGTCCCAAAGCATTTGTTGTCACGATACCCAGACTTTTTATGGTTTCATCAATACGTGGAGGCAGGGGGGTAATAGAATCATTTGCTTTACTTAAATCATCACGTAATATCAGTTGGGCATTGGCAGGGAAAATCTGAATTCGATCTATTCCATCAACAAGTTCAAATGGCTCAGTTGACATTTGCTCGTAAATTTTCACCCTTCTACTACGTCTTCCTTGATCTTCCTCAACTATGATTTGCCACAAACAACAATTGGTGCGTTTTAACAAGCTTTTGGTATTCTTTATATCCGCCCTTCCTACAACTTGAACCTGCCCCATTAAAGGAATATTACCAATGCGGCATATTGGCGTTCGATACATAAGAATTATTTTCTTGATTTCGGGGATTGAAAATATTAGTCCAACAAGCATACCAATTGCAATAAAAAGAATGATTTTCATGTATTACCCTCGTAATAAGACGAGGAAACAAGCCACGTGTCTCTGTGTACTTGTTTCCTCGTTTACGTTTTTACTCTTACTCTCTAAATATCCTCACATGCCTTCTGGGTTCTTTCCCATACGAATGACTCACCAACTCGGCACTGCGTGCCATTTCGTGTTGAAGTCTGCGCACGAGTGATGGACCGGGCGGCAAATCCACCCAGCGTTCGCCATTTAATACGGCGGAGATCGCTTGTTGAGTTTCACTGCGGATATCGTCCATGGTATCGCGCGGGGCTTGAGCGCTCAGGCTATATAAGTCACTAAGGAATTGTTCCACTTGTGCTACGGTGTTCGCACGCAATACATAGATCGGCAAACCACGTTGTTCGGCTTCGATCACGGTCTGCTGGCGGTTACGGTAATAACTCCGCAAGGTCACCAGCGCATCCGCTTCAGCAACATCGCGCACCACGACCGCGGGCACACCGAGTCGCTTGGCGCCTTGCATGAGTCGATTGCGTGCCACGCCATACGCAAAGACACGCACGGTCTGTAGTGCCGCACCAACGGTGGATGTAATTTTGGATGTGGCAACCGGCGCATCAAAGCTGGGAGTCGGCTCTTCGAAAGCCGAAGCAGACCGAAGTCCACGGCGAGGCGTTTTTGCATCCGCTTTCGTTTTTGTAGCAGGCGTAGATTTCTGA
>Ga0302322_100006971_pt1 | contig 10065 bp, 10 predicted proteins | sample Fen_T0_2_FD_203757 | JGI IMG/M metagenome (GOLD analysis project Ga0302322, IMG submission 203757) | Peat permafrost microbial communities from Stordalen Mire near Abisko, Sweden - Fen_T0_2 | ecosystem: Environmental > Terrestrial > Soil > Wetlands > Permafrost | place: Sweden: Abisko... | reverse complement strand
GAACTCCGGCATCCTCGGCAACTTCGGCCAGTCGAACTACGGCGCCGCGAAGATGGGCCTCGTCGGCTTCACCCGGGTGCTGGCCAACGAGGGCCGCAAGCACAACATCAAGGCCAACGCCATCGCCCCGGTCGCCAAGACCCGCATGACCGAGGAGCTGTTCGGCGCCGCCGGCGACCCGCTCGATCCCAAGCTCGTGACCCCGGTCGTGGCGTGGCTGGCCTCGTCGGAGGTCGACGTGACGGGCGAGGTGTACTCGGTGGCCGGCGGCCTGGTCGCCCGCTTCTTCATCGGGCTCACCCCCGGGTTCTACAAGTCCGACCTCACCGTCGAGGACGTCCGCGACAACTGGACCCAGATCCGCGACGAAGAGGGCTACATCGTGCCCGACGGCCCGAACGACGAGCTCCAGAAGATCTTCCAGGCCGTCACCGGCCAGCAGGGCTGAGCGGGGCGCCTCGGCCACGGTCCGGGCTCGACTCCGCTGGACCGTGGCCGCGGGACGGGCGATCCTGTGCAGATGAGCGCATCAGGCACCAAGACCTTCGGCACCGGCGACCCGCACGACTTCCTCGAGATCGGCGCGCTGCTCGACGACGAGGAGCGACTGCTGCGCGACACCGTCCGCCAGTTCGTCGACGACCGGATCCTGCCCGATGTCGCCGACTGGTTCGAGGAGGGCACCTTCCCCAAGGACATGGCCAAGGAGATGGGTGCCCTCGGCCTCCTCGGCATGCACCTCGAGGGATACGGCTGCGCCGGCACCAGCGCCGTGGCCTACGGCCTGGCCTGCCTCGAGCTCGAGGCCGGTGACTCCGGCGCCCGCAGCTTCGTGTCCGTGCAGGGCTCGCTGGCCATGTTCCCCATCTGGAAGTTCGGATCGGAGGAGCAGAAGCAGGAGTGGCTCCCCCGCATGGCTGCCGGCGAGGTCATCGGGTGCTTCGGCCTCACCGAGCCCGACAGCGGCAGCGACCCGGCCAGCATGCGCACCCGGGCCCGCCGTGACGGCGACGACTGGGTGCTCAACGGCACCAAGATGTGGATCACCAACGGCGGCCTGGCCGACGTCGCCGTCGTCTGGGCACGCGGCGATGCCGACGCCAAGGAGGGTGGTGGCGGCTCCGGCCCGATCCACGGCTTCGTCGTGCCCACCGACACCCCCGGTTTCGTGGCCAACGACATCCACAAGAAGCTGTCGCTGCGGGCGTCGATCACCTCCGAGCTGGTGCTCACCGACGTCCGCCTGCCCGACTCGATGCGGCTGCCCGAGGTGTCCACCATGCGTGGCCCGCTCTCGTGCCTCAACGAGGCCCGCTTCGGCATCCTCTGGGGCGCAACCGGCGCCGGCCGGGCCTGCTACGAGGCGGCCCTCGCCTACGCCAAGGAGCGCGTGCAGTTCGACAAGCCGATCGCCTCGTTCCAGCTCACCCAGCGCAAGCTCGTCGAGATGATGGTGCGGGTGCAGAAGGCCGAGCTGGTGGCCCTGCACCTCGGCCGCATGAAGGACCAGGGCAACCTGTCCTCCGCCCAGGTCAGCTTCGGCAAGATGGACAACGTCCGTGAAGCGCTCTGGATCGCCCGCGAGGCCCGCTCGGTGCTCGGGGCCAACGGCATCACCCTCGAGTACCCGGTGATCCGCCACATGAACAACCTCGAGTCGGTCTACACCTACGAGGGCACCAACGAGATCCACCAACTCGTACTCGGCCAGGCCATCACCGGCATCAGCGCTTTCAGCTGAGAGCTCCCGGCGCGACCGTGGCCGCCCCCGGAGGGACGGCCACGGGCGACCAGCGGCGATCAGAGACGACGAGGTCGAATCCGACCAGCCGATGAAGGTGGCTAGCCGGTGAAGGTGGCGGCCGCAGCCGCGGGCGCGGCCGGCGTGGCCGGCGGCGGCGTCACCGCGCACACGGTGAGGTCGACGTCGAGGGGGATGGCCACGACGGGGGTGGCCCCCTCGCCCGGCAGGTTCCCCACGACGAAGACCGCCGTCAGCACACCATCGGCCACCGCCACGTCGGTCGGGCCGAGGATCGGGCTGCCATCGAGCAGGACGGCCACCGAGTAGGTAGCCGCAGGCAGCGAGGCCGAGAGGGACTTGCCATAGGTCAGGCTGCCGGCGGAGGCACCGTTGACCTGCACGACGACCTCCGGGGCAGCGGCGGCGTGGGCGCCGGTGAGTCGGCCCTGCCCAGCTTTGATGCACGCCACGTCCAGCGGGAACACGGCCAGCTCCGGATCGACCACGTCACCGGGGGGCGACGTCGCCACGAGGGCCATGGCGGCACCGGTGGGCGTGACGTCCTGGTTGATGAGCGCGTCGGCGGGATCGGCGGTCGCGCAGTTCACCGGTCCGTCGGTCTGCACGTACACCTGCACGCTCTCGACCTCACCGGTGGCCAGCGGGACCGGGCCCACCACCGCGCCGAACTGGAAATCGGGGAGGAGGGAGGTCGTACCGGAGCAGACCGTCACGGCGGTGCCGCCGTCATCGGCCGCGGCCTGGCCCTTGAGGTTGAGGCCGTGCACCAGGTAGACGTCGGTCGTGGCCTGGGTGATCTTCAGCGACAACGCCGTCGCCGTGGTCGGGAGCCCCAGGAAGGTGTCGACCGCAGTGGAGATCGCACAGTTGGTGGCGTCGACGGTGACGGTCGGGACGCTGAAGCCGGCGTCGGTCAGCGTGGCCGCCGGTGGCGTTCCGGCCAGGCTGGACCCCCCGGTCTTGGCCGTGGACGGGGCGGCGACGACCGGCCCGATGTTGCAGGTGGCCGGGAGCGACGGGATCGCGATCTCGATGTTGTACTGCGCCGCCAGGGTGATGGCGCCGGTGGCGAGGTTCCAGGTCCCGGTGGACGGCGCGGCATCACTGAGCGTGATGTCGGTCGCGACCGGCACCGTGGCGCTCGCCGGCACGTGGATCGTCGGGATCGAGGCGGTGCCGGCGGTGATCGCACCGGTGACCGAGTCGACCGTGGCCGTCCACGTCGACCCGGCGGGGATGTCGATGTGCGTGGCGGTGCCGATGTCGAACGACCCGCTCAGCACGAAGGTCTTCTGCTCGGCTGCCGCGCTCGCCGGAGCGGCCGAGAACACCACCGCCCCGAGCAGCGTGAGGACCCCGACCACGGCGGCCGCCGAACGACCGAGCGTGCTACGGCGGGATGGACTCTGCATCGTGTAGCTCATGTGCTGCCCCCTGCGTGCTTGGATGGTTGGACTCGAGGGTCCCACTCACGGCACCGCTGAGCCGACTCGAACGTGGTGTCGACGACCAGGTTTCGCCCGAGCCGCACGCACGCCAAGCTCTCGCTGACCCAGCGTCAGCGCCCCTCTCCCGCGGACCGTAACACTCTCGTCGCTGCCGCGCCCTGGGGACGTGGTCGGTCGTCAGGCGAGCACGGGAGAGCCGTGGTGCGCCACGAGCCGCCAGCCCTCCTCGGACCGCACGAACACGTTGAGCGCGCTGACGGTCGATCCCGCCTGGTCGCCGATGATGTTCTCGTCGAGGGTGACCCAGGCCGTGTCCCCCGCCAGCTCGACGTGCTCGTCGGTGAGGATGAACTGAATCTGCTGCGGACCCTGGAACATGGCCAGCCAGCTCGCGGCCACCGCGCCCCAACCCCGCAGCACCGACCACCCCGGATGGGTGCAGCTGACCCGGTCGGAGTGCTCCCAGAGGTCGGACATGGCATCGAGGTCGCGCGCCTCGAACGCCTCGTAGAACGCCTGGTTGCAGCGGCTGATCTGGTGTGTGATCTCGTCCTCGGTCACCTGGGGAGCCTAGAGCGGAGCGGCCTGGGCCATTCGACCCAGAAGTAGGCCTAAAGACCCACGTCAGACCGGCCGATAGCCACTCCGTGAGCTTCACCCCGCTGACACCCCGACCCAGCCTGGATGGCGTGCTCGATGCACTGCCGTCGAGCTGGGCCATCGGTGGACGCGAGGACGCCCGCCTGGTGGTCGGCCCGACCGGTGCCTTCGTGCTCGTGCCGGGCGAGGAGAACCTCGCCTCCGCCGCCGAGCGGGCCCACAACCTCGCCCAGCGAACCAGGGGCGCGCTGGCCCGGCACCTGAGCTGGGTGCCCTTCATCGATGCCGCGGTCGTCACCTCCGGCAACCACCACGGTGAGGACGCGTCGATCGTCGTCGCCGTCGACCTGCTCGGTGAGCTGCTGGTGCAGGGGCCGCTCGTGATCGACGCTCCGGCCATCGCCGTGCTGCGCGAGCTGCTCGTCGCCGGATCCCTCGACGCCTGGCGGATCTCGACGGGTCGCGACGATGTCAGAATCGACCTGTGCGAGCCCCCTCTCCAGGCGTCGACGACGGCGCATCCCTGAGCCGACCGGCCAGCTTCTCGCCGGTCGCGTCGACCGATCAGGTCACCCTCACCGTCCACCAGCTCGACACGGGTGACCCCGGGGCACGTGATGCTGGGCGGCCGATCTTGTTGACCCATGCCACCGGGTTCCACGGCATGGTGTGGGCGCCGCTGGCCCGACACCTGGAGGGCTTCGTCGCCTTCGCCCCCGACCTCCGTGGCCACGGCGACTCCCCGGCGCCCACCGGACGCGACATGGAGTGGGACGGCTTCGCCGACGACGTGCTCGCGGTGGTCGACGCCATGGCCGCCGCCGGCATCGACGTCGACGGCCTCGTCGCCGCCGGCCACTCGAAGGGCGGGGCCTCCCTGCTGCTGGCCGAGCAGCGACGGCCCGGCACGTTCGGGGCCATCTACTGCTACGAGCCGGTCGTGGTGCCTCCCGACCTGCGCTCCGCCATGGGCGCGGTCAACGGCGAAGCCAACCCGCTGGCGGAGGGCGCGCTTCGTCGCCGTGACGTGTTCCCCTCGAAGGACGCGGCCTTCGAGAACTACCGGTCGAAGCTGCCGTTCTCCGCACTCGACCCCGACGCGCTGCGCGCCTACGTCGACCACGGCTTCGCCGACCAGGCCGACGGCTCGGTGCGGCTCAAGTGCCGGCCCGAGATCGAGTCCGCCGTCTATCGGATGGCTGGCGGCCACGACGCCTTCGACCATCTCGGCGAGGTCGCCTGCCCGGTCACCATCGGCATGGGTGTCGTCGACGGGTTCGGCCCGGCCGCCTCCGCACCTCTGGTGGCCGATGCCCTGCCCCACGGCCGACTGGTGGAGTTCCCCGACCTCGGCCACTTCGGCCCGCTCGAGGACCCGGCCCGCGTCGCGGCCAGCATCATCGACGCCGTGACCTGAGGTTGCGGTCGCTCTGCGTGTCACACCCCCGGCGTACGCTCTGAACCATGGCTCTCGAGCTGCCGTACAGCCTCTCCCCATCCAAGGTGTCCACCTTCACCGACTGCGCGTTGGCGTTCCGGTTCTCCAGCATCGACCACCTGCCCGAGCCGCCCTCGGCCCCGGCCACCAAGGGCACCCTGGTGCACGCCGCGCTCGAGCGGCTGTTCGTGCTGCCGGCCGAGCAGCGCACGATGCCCGCCGCGCTCACCGCACTCGACCAGGCCATCGACGTCATCCGTGACGACCCCGAGTTCATCGAGCTCGACCTCGACGACACGGCCGAGGCGGCCTTCCTCGACGATGCCGAGCAGCTCGTGCGCCGCTACTTCGAGCTCGAGGACCCCACCGTCATCACCCCGATCGGCATCGAGCTCAAGCTCGAGGCGTCGGTCGGCGACCTCCGCCTCCGCGGCATCATCGACCGGCTCGAGCTCGACGACGAGGGCGGCCTCGTCGTCACCGACTACAAGACCGGCAAGGTCCCCCATCAGAACTACGAGCAGGGCAAGCTCGGCGGCGTCCACTTCTACGCCTTCCTGTGCGAGCGGCTCTTCGGGCGTCGCCCGGCCAAGGTGCAGCTCCTCTACCTGGCCGAGCCCGTGGCCATCATCACCACGCCGACCGAGCAGTCCATCCGTGGCCTCGAGCGCAAGGTGTCGGCCATCTGGACCGCGGTCGAACGGGCCTGCACCGCGGAGGACTTCCGCCCCCGGCCGTCCAAGCTGTGCGACTGGTGTGCCTTCCAGGCCTACTGCCCAGCGTTCGGGGGCGATCCTGATTCCGCCAAGTCGGTGCCGGTCGATCTCGTAGCATCCCCCGGATGACCACGCCCCCTCCCGATCCGCTCTCCGAGGTCGAACCTCCCGCCGCGCTGCCCATCATCGGCGACGTCATCGAGGCGGTCGAGGCCGCCATACCTCACCCCATCGAGCAGTTCGCCGAAGCCGGCCCGCACGACATCGAGCCACCCCACGACCTGGGTCCCATCGCCCGCTTCGACCAGATCGTCGACAACGCCTTCGATGTGCTCCGCGGCAACCTGGTCGCCGACCGGCTCTTCTACACCGCCACGGAGCTCGGCGACTTCGGCCTGGTGTGGGTGCTGCTGGCGTGGACCCACGGCCTGCGCTCCGACCGCGACACGGCCATCGCGGCCAAGCTCACCGCCACCCTGGCGGTCGAGTCGGTCGTGGTCAACGGCCTCATCAAGCAGCTGTTCAAGCGCGAGCGGCCCGTGTCGCAGGAGCCGCGCCCCTACAAGATGCGCATGCCCCTGACCACCAGCTTCCCCAGCGGGCACTCGAGCACCGCCGTCGTCGCCGCCACGATCTTGTCCGCGGCCCGACCCAAGGCCGCGCCGGTCTACTGGGGCGTCGCCGCCCTCGTGGCGTCGAGCCGGGTCTACGTGCGCATCCACCACGCCAGCGACGTCGTCGGTGGCGTCGCCACCGGCCTCGTGATCGGCACCGCCGCCCGAGCCTTCTGGAAGCGGGTCGCCGCCAACTGACGCTGCGAACTGCAGGGGCACGGGGAATGCCCAGCGGCTCCGAACGGTTCAGCCCAGCATGACCACCTCGTTCTCCGTCACCTGGGACTACCGCTGCCCGTTCGCCCGGATCGCGCACGAGCACGTCGTCGAGGGCCTCCTCGACGGGGCCGACTGGGACGTCACCTTCGTCCCGTTCTCCCTCGGCCAGGTCCATGTCGAGGAGGGCCAGCCCGACATCTGGGAGACCCCGGAGCTCGACACCGGCCTCCTCGCCCTCCAGGCGGGCGTGGTGGTACGCGACCTCCACCCCGACCGCTTCCTCGAGGTGCACCGGGCCTTCTTCACCGCCCGTCACGTGGACGGCGCCCAGCTCCGCGAGGCCGACGTCGTCCGCGACGTGCTCACCAAGGTCGGCGTCGATGCCGACGCCGTGTTCGCCGAGATCGCCACCGGCGCCCCGCTCGAGACCATCCGCAAGGAGCACGAGGCCGCCGCCGCCAACTTCGAGGTCTGGGGCGTCCCGACCTTCATCGCCGGGGACAAGGCCTCGTTCGTCCGTCTCATGGAGACCCCCGACGGCGACCCCGCCGTCGCCCGCCGCACGATCGAGCGCATCGTCGACCTGCTCACCGGCTGGCCCGAGCTCAACGAGTTCAAGCACACCAGCCTCAGCCGCTGACGCCGGCACCACCTTCCCCTACCCTGGCCCGATGGCCGCGTCGAAGGCATCCGGGGATCCCAAGCGAGCACCGCTGTCGAAAGGCTCCGAGGAGCGGGCCGATGGCGCCGACCGGGAGATGCTGGGCGGGCGCCGCATGTCCGACCTCGAGGCGCTCCTGTGGAACGTCGACAAGGACCCGTACCTGAGCTCGAACTTCGGCAGCGTGTCGTTGCTGGCCTCGAGTCCCGACCCCGGGCGCTTCCGGCGACGCATGCTCCAGGCGGTGTCTCGCATCCCGCGTCTGCACCAGCGAGTGGTCCCGGCCCTGGGTCGCATGGCTCCCCCGGAGTGGCAGGACGATCCCGACTTCGACATCGATCGTCATGTGCGCCACCTGGCCCTGCCCGAGCCGGGCAACGAGCGCCAGCTCTTCGACCTCGCCGCCCAGTTCGTCCAGGACCCGATCGACCGCACCCGGCCCCTGTGGGAGTTCCTGCTGATCGACGGCCTCCCCGGTGGTCGGGCCGCCCTCATCCAGAAGATGCACCACACGATCACCGACGGCGAAGGGGGCATCCGCCTCTCGGAGCAGTTCATCGACGTCACGCCCGACGCTCCCGACGTCGAAGACACCATCATCGTCACCGAGGCCACCGCCCCGGGCTCCCTGCTCGGCACCGCCACCGAGACCTTCGGCCATGGCGTGAGCCGCACGCTCGGCATCGCCCACCGCTCGATCGGGCTGGCCGCCGACACCGCCCTGCACCCCACCCACCTCGCCACCATGGGCACCGATGCGGTGGAGACCGGCCGTTCGGTCCTGCGTCAGCTCACGGTGACCGACCAGCACCACTCCGCCCTGTGGGACGAACCGACCCTCGGACGGCGGCTCGAGGTGCTCGACGTGTCGTTCGACGACGCCCGCCTGGCCGCCAAGAGCCTGGGCGGCAGCCTCAACGACCTGTTCGTCACCGCATCGGCCGCGGCCGCCGGTGCCTATCACCGAGATCTCGGCCACCCGGTCGACGAGTTGCGCATGGCGATGCCGGTGAGCACCCGCCGCGATCGCTCCGCCGGGGGCAACAGCTTCGTGCCGACCCGGGTGCTCATGCCCACCGGAGACCTCGATCCGACCACCCGCTTCGCCATGGTGCACGAAGCACTGGGCCGCACCAAGAGCGAGCGGGCCATCGGCCTGGTGTCGGGCCTGGCCGGCATGGTCAACCTCCTGCCCACCTCGGTGGTGGTGCGCATCGCCCGCCAGCAGGCCGAGACGGTCGACTTCACCACGTCGAACGTGCGGGCTGCCCCCTTCGACCTCTACATCGCCGGTGCACACCTCGAGGCCACCTACCCCCTCGGCCCGTTGGCCGGCTGCGCCTTCAACGCAACGGTGATGTCCTATCGGGGCTGGCTGAACGTCGGCCTCCACCTCGACACCGGGCTCGTGACCGAGCCCGAGCTCTTGCGGAGCCACCTGGTGGAGGCCTTCGCCGAGCTGATCGCCGCCGGCTCATGACCAGCTGACCCGCCTGACCCGCCTGATCCGGCCGACCGCAGACATGAACCGAAAACAGCGAACGGCCCCGGTTGACCGGGACCGTTCACGTCGTTCGTGGGATGTGGTTGCGGCGCGTGCCGCGGCGAATCAGTTGGCGGCGACGCCAGCCGCATCGAGCTCGGACACCGGAAGTTCGGTGGTGGCCGCGAGCAGCGTGCGCACATCGAGGAGCAGGTCAGCGACCTCGTCGGTGGACACCAACGCCCGATGCGTCATGTCTCCGAGGCCCTTGTCGATGATCGCAAGAGCCTCGTTGATCACGTCAAGCTCATGGGTCTCCGTCATCTTCGCTCCGATCGTGGGGGGTTCACCTGACAACCCCGTAAGCGTTCCTGATAATCCGACCTGCACGTTCCAATCGGCATTTCCTACACGCACTGTAGCGACACCCTGTGACGGGAAGGTTTCACATCCGTGATCTTCAGGAACTTGTCAGGTCTTCCGGGCGACCCCGCGGGGCCGCGATCAGCCCGTAGCCTGCGCCGGTGATCTACTCCCCGGTGCAGCGACTGGGACGCGGCGGCATGGGCGTCGTCGACCTGGCCCTCGATGCCGAGGGGCGTCCGGTGGCGGTCAAGCGGCTCGCGCTCCACGGCAGCGTCCACGACATGCACCGCGCCCGGCAACGGGTCCGACGCGAGGCCGCAGCCCTGGCCGCCCTCGATCACCCGGGGATCGTGCCCCTGCTCGAGGTCGTCGACGAGGGAGACGACATCGTGCTCGTCATGCCCTACCTCGGCGGTGGCACCCTGGCCGACCAGGTTCGGGCCCATGGCCCCATGAACGCCGAGATGATCGACTACCTGGCCGGCCAGCTGCTCGGCGCGCTGGCCGCGGCCCACCGGGCCGGCATCGTGCATCGCGACATCAAGCCGGCCAACGTGCTGTTCGACGAGGCCGGCCACGCCTACCTCACCGACTTCGGCGTGGCCACCATGCGCGACGCCACGTCGGGGCTCACCGCCACCGAGATCGTGGTCGGCACCCCGGAGTTCATGGCGCCCGAGCAGGCCCGCGGCGAGGGAGCCACTCCGGCCAGCGACGTCTTCTCGCTCGGTGCCACCCTGCGCTACGCCGCCACC
>Ga0302322_100006970_pt1 | contig 10066 bp, 7 predicted proteins | sample Fen_T0_2_FD_203757 | JGI IMG/M metagenome (GOLD analysis project Ga0302322, IMG submission 203757) | Peat permafrost microbial communities from Stordalen Mire near Abisko, Sweden - Fen_T0_2 | ecosystem: Environmental > Terrestrial > Soil > Wetlands > Permafrost | place: Sweden: Abisko... | reverse complement strand
GGTTTCTGCTGGATCGGCCGATCGAAGAGGTCGCCGAGACCCTGAACTGCTCGGTGGGCACTGTCAAAAGTCAAAGTTCACGAGGGCTCGAGGCCCTTCGCGGCATGCTTGCCAGGATCGAGGAGCGCTGATGTACGAGGACGAACTGCACGATCTGATGCTCGCGGTCGAGGTGCCGGTGAGCAAGGCAGACGTGCATAAGGCGATCGTGAAAGGGCGGCGGCAGGCCCGGGTGCGGGCGGCCCTGGTCAGCGGGGCCACCGGGGTGGTCGTGGTCGCTGTCGTCGGCGCATTCGTGGCGCTGAGGCCGCAGCCGGAGACGTCCGAGCCGCAGCAGGGGCCGCCCAGCCATGCGGCGCCGGTCAAGGGCTGTGTCGGCACCGCGCTGGCGCTGCCGAAGGGGACCACGGAGGCGACGGTGAAGGCGATCGACCCAACCGGGGAGATCGTCGCTGGATACATCGGCACGGAGAGCCCCAAGCCGGTGGTCTGGAAGGGCGAGGGCGCGCCCGAGCTGCTGCCCGGCGTGGCCGGCGTCGCGGTGGCGGTCGCCACCGACGGCACCGTGGTCGGCTATGACGCGAACCAGGCGGACGAGAGCGTCGGCTGGGTGTACCGCAACGGCCGGGCCACCAACCTGGCCAAGGTGAACGGCTACAAATGGACCAACCCGAACGCGATAAACGCGAGCGGCGTGATCGCGGGCTGGGTGCACGGGGAGGCGCTCGACGACACCGCGCCGGTGGTGTGGGCGGCCGACGGGACCGTCCACAAGCTGACCGTGCCGCAGGGCGTGGGCCATCAGGACGTGCACGCGGCCACGGCGCGGGACGTCGCCGATGACGGCACGGTCGTCGGGGCGGTGCGGGACGTGCCGATGCTGTGGAAGCCCGACGGCACCCCGCAGGCCCTGCCGCTGCCGTCCGGCGTCGACAACGGCATGGCCATGGCGGTCGCGGGTTCGTACGCCTACGGCAACACCAGTGACGGCCCGGTCCGCTGGGATCTGCGCACCGGCCAGGTCGTCAAGCTGCCGCCGAACGGGGACTTCGGCGCCTGGGACGGCTCCGCGAACGGCTTCGCGCTGCTTCCCGGCGACCGGGACAAGTCGGCGCTGCGGGTCGGGTTGGACGGGCAGACGGACAGCTTCACGGCCCCGAACAACGAGAAGGCGCTGCCGTTTGCCATCAGCGCCGACGGCGCGACAGTGGCGGGGGTGGGCGCCGTCGGGGAGGACACGGCCCATCCCGTCGTCTGGCACTGCAACTGAGTGAATGGGGCCCCGGAAAAGGGGCCCCATTCAGCGCCGGAAGGCCCAGAGCTTGCTGAGCTGGTAGTTGATCAGCGGGGCGACGACGATCAGGATGGCCGACGCCACCAGGACCGGGATGCCCGCCCACTCGACAAGCGGTGGCAGGCCGATGAGCGTGAACGCCAGGGCCCACAGGCAGATCACGTAGAACTTCAGGAAGCCGGCGACGACCGGGCCCTTGGCCTGGAAGACATACTTGCGCTGCAGCGGATAGGTGACCAGGGCGCAGAGCAGGTTGGCGAAGAACGGGACGACCAGGTAGTGCACGCCGTGGTCGCGGGTCAGCAGGTAGATGACGGCGAAAAAGGTGTAATACGCCACCGAGGAGATGCCGCCGACCACCACATACCGGACCCGGCGATCGTTCGCCAGCGTGACCGCCGTACGGATCGCCCAGGGGCGAGTCGAAGCGGGCTGCTCGGTCATCACCCGCGGGGCCGGTAGGACTCGACGGCCGTGATGACGGTGTCGATGTCGGCGTCGTCCATGCCGGCGTAGAGCGGCAGGCGCAGGAGGCGGTCGGCCACGTCCTCGGTGACGGGGCAGCCCTCGGGGCCGACCCGGCCGAAGCGCTCGCCGGCCGGGGCCACGTGCAGCGGCTGGTAATGGAACGTGCCGAGGACGCCGTGGCCCAGCAGGTGCTTGAGCATGCCCGTGCGGCTGTCCAGGTCGGGCAGCAGCAGGTAGTAGAGGTGGGCCGGGTGCTCGCGGTCGGCGGGCACGGTCGGCTGCGTCACGCCGTGCTCGCCGGCCCAGGCGGCCAGCCGCTGGTGGTAACTGTCCCACACGTGCATGCGGCGGCGCTGGATGTCGCCGAAGTGCTCCAGCTGGGCGGTCAGGAACGCGGCCAGCAGGTCGGACGGCAGGTAGGACGAGCCGATGTCGATCCAGCGGTACTTGTCGACCATGCCGCGGAAGAACTGGCCGCGGTTGGTGCCCTTCTCGCGGATGATCTCGGCGCGCTCGTAGAAGCGCTCGTCGTTGAAGATCAGTGCGCCGCCCTCGCCGCACTGCACATTCTTGGTCTCGTGGAAGCTCTGAGTGGCCATCGAACCGATGGAGCCGAGGTTGCGGCCGCGATAGGTGCCGCCCAGGCCGTGGGCATTGTCCTCGATGACGACCAGGCCGTGCTTCGCCGCGATCGCGTTGATCTCGTCCATCTCGACGGCCACGCCCGCATAGTGCACCACGACGATCGCCTTGGTGCGCCCGGTGACCGCGGCCTCGACCTGCCGCTCGTCGAGGTTGAGCGTGTCGGGGCGGCAGTCGACGAAGACCGGCACCGCGCCGCGCAGGGCATAGGCGTTGGCGGTGGAGCAGAACGTGAACGACGGCAGAATGACCTCGTCGCCGGGCTCCAGGTCGAGCAGCAGCGCGGTCATGTCCAGCGCGTGCGTGCAGGAGGTCGTCAGCAGGGTGTGCCGCGCCGCGATGATCTCGGTCAGCAGCGCACTGGCCCGCTTGGTGAACGGACCGTCCCCGGTCATCGGTCCACTCGTCATTGCCTGCTGCATGTAACCGGTCTCGTCACCGGTCAGGTAGCCCTTGTTGAATGGAACGGCGAGTTGGTTCGTGGGGGTCACTGCTGGAGCCTACCTAACGGACGTGCGGTCATGGGGGGCCACGTGCGGCCCGGTGGCCTGCTCAGGATCGGGGCAACTCGTACACCACGCAGACACCCGATCGGTAACGCTCGGTAGCGAAGTCTGCGAGATGCGGTGACACGCTGCTCTGCGTCTCATCGACGAACAGCCAGCGTACCCGGTAGTGGTCGCGGAGCAGAGCGACCGACCGGGCTGACGGTGCGTCGAACACAGCGTCATTGTCGGCCAGGATCTGCGGTTTCCAATAGGGGACGTAACCCACCCAGGTGTCGAGCTTCGCGGCCTGCTGATGTGCGGTCGTGGTGAAGCCCCAGCCCTCGACCAGCATCCGGCGTTCGCTGTATGCCGTCATGGAGAAATGCAGGTCGCTGCAGCGCCCGTCCCACATCAGGCAGTGCGCATTGGTGGCGACCAGATCGTCGGGTGAGGAGTGCTCGCGCAGCCAGCGCCCGGCCTGCTCGGTGCCGGCCGAGACGATCACGGTCCCGTGCACCACGTTGCGCCAGCCGGACTGCCGCGACTCCTGCGCGATGAGGTAGAAGTTCTGCACGCTGGTGTTCAGGCCGAAGCCGGCCAGCAGGGCGACCACCAGCGCCGGGATCATCGGGCGCCGGGCGAGCATGAGGGCGATCACGAAGGCGCCGGCGAGCAGTGCCAGTACGATGTAGGGCGTCACGATCGCCACCGTCAACGAGCCGTACGAGCCGGCGCTCTGCAGGTTGGGCGGCGAACCCGACCCGGTGAGCTGGATCGCCTGCACCGCCACGACGCCGAGCGCCAGCGCGCCGATCAGGTGCAGCGCCGTGCGCCGCGTCAGCCGGCCGGCCGGCACCAGGGCGAACAGCCCGGCGACCGCGGCGACCGACAGGTACGGCCGGGCCGCCTCGACGAAGAACCGCTGGCTGTCGCCGGACTGGCCGGTGAGCAGCGTGGCGGCGATGCCGCTGAAGCCGATGCCCAGCAGGACCGTGATCTCGGCGGCGGGCAGCCGGCGGCGCAGCAGCCCGCCCAAGCCGCCCCAGATGGCCGCCCAGGCGAGCACGGTGAGCGCGGCGAGCACCAGCAGCCGCCCGGTGTCGCCGCCGACCGAATAGCCGGTGGTCACGCCCAGGCCGCCGGTCTTCATGTCCGTGAGCGGCTTGAGCTCGGTGCCCTGGCTCGTGCCGCCGAACAGCACGATCTGTGAGAAGGCCAGACCGCCCAGCGTGATGCCGAGCGCGATCAGGGCGCCCCGGTTGAGGCTGCGGCGAAACACCAGGTCGGCGGTCAGCACCAGCAGCAGCCCGCAGAACAGCAGCGGCAGGAAGGTCGCCTTGCCGCCCATGACACCGGCCAGCAGCAGCGTGAACAGCAGCCAGCCGCGCGGGTTGCGCCGCTCGCGCAGCAGATCGACAAGCACCAGCATGAGCGGCACGAACAGCAGCGCGCCGAAGGTCTGCGTCGGCCCCGTCCACGCGGTCAGGCGCAGCGAGGACCCGTCGTCCAGCCCGCTGAAGGCAAGATTGCGGTAGAACTCCCAGAGCCGCCACTGGTACGGGTGGGGCGAGAGCACGAGCAGCGTCAGCGCGCTGCCGGCGACCCCGGTCCACCAGGCGCCCGTGACCTTCCGGGCGAGCAGGCCGACCAGGACGGCGAAGGCCATCAGCATCGGCAGCACCGAGAGGCGCAGGAGCAGCACGTTTGGCTCGATGCCGGTCACCCAGCTCGTGGCGGCCATCTCGGGATAGACGAACCAGTGGTACCACAGCGGCTCACCGGTGAACCAGGCCACGACCATCGGCATGTGGTGCCTGGCCTCGCCGAGTAATGCCAGATGGAAGGTCGAATCGGTGTCCGGCGTGGAGTTGTAGGGATACCGCAGGCCGTAGCTGCGGAAGAACTTCACGCTCCACAGCAGCGTCACGCCGGCGAGCACGGTCATCGACCAGCGCCAGAGCAGTGGCGGCCGCTCGGCATCGGGGCCGGTGCGCCAGTAGTGGCGCAGGGAGGGCACCGCGGCGAACGCGGCGATCGTGCCCAGCGGCCACATCAGCACGAGCAGGGGCAGGCCGACGACGCGCGCGCCGATGTAGGTGAAGACCTCGCCGATGTAGCCCAGCGCGAGCCCGGCGGCAACGTCGGCGACGAACGATCCCCGGCCCCGGTGGAAGAAGCGCCACCACAGCGTGCCGGGCAGGACGATACCGAGCGTGAGGTAGAGGCAGAAGATCGCCGTCGTGCCGGGTGACACCTCGAAGTACCACAACACGGCGAAGGTGAGCGCGAGCAGCAGGCCCGCGGGCAGCCAGCCCGAGCGCAGAATGCCCTTCCACTGCGTCACCGGCGGCTCGGCGCCCTGCACGGGCGCGATGGCCTCGGTTGGCGTCTGCACAGTCTCTGGGCCCCCCGGCGCGGCAATGTGGATGCACGCACGGTCACCAGGCCGAGCGGCGGTCACATGCTATGACCTCCCTCCGGCAGTGTCGACCGCGCCCGACAGATGCGGTTTCCGGTCGTCCGGTTGTGTACCCCGATTGTCCAGTTCGTGCCGTCTTCCCGTCGATACCGGCGGTCGCCACGACATCCAGCTGTGTGCCACGGTCGTTCGGCGCAGTGACTCCTGCCGTACCGAAATCGAAAATGTATCCGTGGACCGCAGCGGCCGGAGGACCAGTTCCTCGACCGTGCTCATCAGGCGCCCAGCAGACTCTGGCCGCAGACCCGGATGACATTTCCGCTGACCCCGCCGGATGCGGGATTGGCGAGCCAGGCAATCGTTTCCGCGACGTCGACCGGCAGCCCGCCCTGCGACAGACTGTTCATCCGGCGCCCGGCCTCCCGGATGAACATCGGCATGACCGCTGTCATTTTCGTCTCGATGAAGCCGGGCGCGACGGCATTGAGCGTGAGGCCGTGAGCCGCCATCGCCGGAGCGTTGGACTGGACCAGCCCGATCACGCCGGCCTTCGACGTCGCGTAATTCGTCTGCCCGCGATTGCCGGCGATGCCGGAAACGGACGAGACCGCGACGATCCGGCCGTTGCCGCCCAGCAGATTCTCGGCCAGCAGGACGTCGTTGATCCGCTCCTGACTGCAGAGATTGACGTCGAGCACCGACTGCCACTGCTGCTCGTCCATGCGGCCGAGCGTCTTGTCCCGGGTGATCCCGGCGTTGTGCACGAACACGTCGGCGTGCACGTGGCGGGTCGCGATGAAGTCCGCCAGCCGCCGCGGCGCGTCCTCGGCGGTGAGGTCGAGCTGCAGCGCGGTGCCCTTGAGGTCGTTGGCGACCCTGGTCAGCTCCTCACCGGCACTCGGCATGTCGAGGCAGATGACGTGGGCGCCGTCGCGGGTGAGCACCTGGGCGATCGCCGCGCCGATGCCGCGGGCGGCCCCGGTGACGATCGCGGTCTGCCCGACGAGCGGCTGCTCCCAGTCACCGGGCACGTCGACGGCGGCCGGCCCGATCCGGATGACCTGGCCCGATACGTAGGCCGAGCGCCCCGACAGCAGGAAGCGCAGGGTGGACTCGGTGGCGTCCTCGGCCCCGGGCCCGACGTAGACCAGCTGGGCGGTGCCGCCGCGCCCCACCTCCTTGCCGACGGAGCGCACGAAGCCCTCCAGGGCCCGCTGGGCGGTGGCCTCGCGGGCGCTGGCGCACAGCTCCGGCGGGCTGCCGAGCACGATCACCCGGCCCGACGGGGCGAGCGAGCGGATGACCGGGTGGAAGAAGTCGTACAGCGCGCGCAGCCCGTCGGCGTCGACGATGGCGGTGGCGTCGAAGATGAGGGCCGCGGTGCGCTCACTCTCCCGTTTGGTGAAGGCGTCAAGGATCTTGCGGGTGGGCTCGACGAGCCGACCGACGCCGCCGATGATCACCGGACCGGCGAGAATCGGATCATCCGGTATGTGCCGCCGGATTTTGGGTGGGTCCGGCAGCCCGAGCTTCCTGACGAAGAACCTTCCCGGTCCGGAGCGGGCGAAGTTGGCGTAGCGATCGGTCATTGCAGTGCCTCCCCAGTCACAACAAACGCGCTAACCTACTCGCCAGTAGGGTAGCGCCAGGGCGCCCCCGGACGCGTCGAGAAGGAGACTCGGATGGCCTCGTATCGAGTTGCGATCGTCGGCGGCAATCGCATTCCTTTCGCGCGCTCGGGCAGCGCCTACGCCACTGCATCAAACCAGGACATGCTGACCGCCGCTATAGACGGCCTCGTGGCGCGTTTCGGCTTGGCCGGGGAGCGGCTCGGCGAGGTTGCGGCCGGTGCCGTGCTCAAACACAGTCGCGATTTCAATCTGACGCGGGAATCCGTGCTCGGGTCGCGCCTCGACCCACGGACTCCTGCGTATGACGTGCAGCAGGCCTGCGGAACCGGTCTTGAGACGGTCATCCTGGTCGCCAACAAAATCGCACTCGGGCAGATCGAGGTGGGCATCGCCGGCGGCGTGGACACCACCTCCGACGTGCCGCTCGGGGTCAACGAGGACCTGCGCCGGGTTTTCCTGGAACTCAATCGGGCCCGCTCGCTGCGTGCCCGATTGCGCGCAGTCAGCAAACTCCGCCCCGGGCTGCTCAAGCCGGATATTCCGCGCAATTCGGAGCCGCGCACGGGGCTCTCGATGGGCGACTCGGCGGCACTGACCGCGCGTGAGTTCGCCGTGACCCGCGCCGAGCAGGACATCCTCGCGCTGGCCTCGCACCAGCACCTCGCCGCCGCCTACGACCGGGGCTTCTTCGACGATCTGGTGACGCCGTACCTGGGCCTTGCCCGCGACCAGAATCTCCGCGCGGACACCTCGCTGGAAAAGCTCTCGGCCCTCAAACCGGTGTTCGGTCTGCCGGGAGGCCCGCAGGCCACCATGACGGCCGGCAACTCCTCGCCGCTGACCGATGGTGCCGCGGTGGTACTGCTGGCCTCGGAACCCTGGGCCGAGGCGCGCAAGCTCCCGGTCCTGGCCTATTTCGACACGGCCGAAACGGCGGCGGTCGACTTCGTGCACGGCGGGGATGGCCTGCTCATGGCCCCGGCGTACGCGGTGCCCAGGATGCTGGCCAGGGCCGGGCTGAGCCTGCCGGACTTCGACTACTACGAGATCCACGAGGCCTTCGCCTCGCAGGTCCTCGCCACACTGAAGGCCTGGGAGGACCTGTCCTTCTGCAAAGAGAAACTGGGGCTGGACGAGCCGCTCGGCGCAATCGACCGCTCGAAGCTCAACGTCAACGGCTCCTCGCTGGCCGCCGGCCATCCGTTCGCCGCGACCGGCGGCCGGATCGTCGCCACGCTTGCCAAACTGCTGGCCCAGCGTGGCTCGGGCCGCGGCCTGATCTCCATCTGCGCCGCCGGCGGCCAAGGCGTCACGGCCGTCCTGTCGCGCTGAAAGCGGCGCTGACCAATATCGTGGGTCCATGGCGATCCAGCCCACGATGCTCCGCCCGCCCGCTCCGCGCCCCGTCTGGCAGATGGTCACCGGGTTCGCGCTCATCCTGCCCGCGTTTGTGCTGCTGCTGACCAGCTACGTCGAGCCGGCGGTCTGGACGGTCCGGTCCAGCTTCAACCACTTCACCGGGTTGCGCCTGACCGACTCCAAGGGCAGCGGCTTCGACAACTACTCCCGCGCCTTCGACGCCGGCCTGGGCGGCGGGCTGGGCTTCGCGCTGAGCCTGGCCGTGCTGCCCCTGCTCGCCGTGCTCATCCTCGCCCCGGCGCTGGCCTGGGCCGCGGACCGCACTGGCAAGGCCGGCCGCTGGGCGACCCGGGGCCTGCTGACGATCCCGCTGGCCGCCTTCTCGCCGCTGGCGGTCGCGATGGCGTGGAACGCCAAGAAGATCTTCGACGACAGGCTCGACGCCGCGGATGTCCGCGTCGTGTATTGGCTGGGCACCTTCGGCCTCGTGACCGCCGCCGCGGTGATGGTCTACCTGGCCGCCTTCCGCCGCCGCGACCCGGACCGCAATCCCTGGCCGGCGGTCGTGGTCGCCGCGCTCATCGGCGTCCTGGCCGTGATCGCCGCGGCCCTGCAGGACTTCACGTACTCCACCGTGATGGGTGCCGGGGGCAACGGTGCCACTCCGGCCCGCCAGGTGGTCGAACGGTCGCTGGCCCGCTTCGACTTCGGCACCGGCGCCGCCATCTCGACCGTCCTGGTGCTGCCGCTGATCCTGTTCGGCGTGACCACGACCCTGCTCATCGTCGTCACCGGCCTGCGCCTGGAGGTGGACGGCACCAACCCGCAGCCCACCACCCGCCCCAGCGCTGTGGCCTGGGTCGTGGGTGGGGTCCTCCTGCTCGTCGCGCTCGCCGGCACCTGGTCGGGCCTGGGCCCCTGGCTGTCCCACGCCGCCGACGACAACGCCGCATTCACCGAGCCGACCTGGGTCAACACCTGGATCCCGCCGCTGATCTCCACCCTCATCGGGGTCACGGTCGCCGCCCTGGCCGCCTTCGGCATCAGTGCCCTGCGCCCCCTGGGCCGGCACAGCGAGTGGCTCCTCATGCCCTTCGGCCTGTTCCTCTTCGTCGGTGACGCCCCGCTGGCCCTGCGCGCCTACGCCAACGGCATGACCGGCGCCCGGCTGGACTCCTTCGTCGGCCTCATCCCGCCGTCGCGGGTGGCGATCCCGGCCCTGTTCGTGCTGGCCCTGCTGTTCCGCGGCCAGGCCCTGCGCCGCGAGACCCTGCACCAGGAAAACCGCCCGATGTCCTGGGCCGCCGTCATCCTGCCGGCCCTGCCCATGCTGGCCCTCGCCTACCTGGCCACCTGGGTGGTCCAGGCCCAGGACCTGCTCTGGCCCTACATCACCTCGGGCCGCGGCCACCTGACGGCCCAGCTCGCCCTCTTCCAGGCATTCCAGACCTTCGACCTCGAGCACATCCCGTACTCCCGCCTGTTCCCGCTCTGGATGCTCATCCCCCTCATCCTGATCGGTATAGCCGCACAACTCCTCTACCTGGACCGCGTCGGCCTACGCCTCGGCCTCCCCGAACGCGACCACCCACCCCGCACCTGACACCAGCATGGGCCGGCCGGAGCCCCGGTGGCTCCGATTCCTGTCATACCGGGCTGGAAGAATGGGGTCCGTGAACAAAGCGCGGATTCCCGATGTGCTCGCCTCCCGTTATGCCTCGCCGGAGTTGGTGGAGATCTGGTCGCCGGAGGAGAAGATCCGGCT
>Ga0302322_100006969_pt1 | contig 10067 bp, 8 predicted proteins | sample Fen_T0_2_FD_203757 | JGI IMG/M metagenome (GOLD analysis project Ga0302322, IMG submission 203757) | Peat permafrost microbial communities from Stordalen Mire near Abisko, Sweden - Fen_T0_2 | ecosystem: Environmental > Terrestrial > Soil > Wetlands > Permafrost | place: Sweden: Abisko... | reverse complement strand
TTCAAGTCACGCCTCCGGGTGGCGGGGCTCTGAGCGGCCGCACGAGGCGTCGCTGGGCGACACCACTATCGGGGAGTCCTGCGCCGTCGCGAAGATAGCGTCGGCTACCCTGAGAATGGCTTGGAACCGCCCGTTGCTCGGCGGGTCGCTGGCTTTCGTTTACATAAAAACCTACTTGCACTGCGACAATTGGGATTGGATCGCGGTTGGCGGAGGGCCTACAAAGTACGGTGCATGTCTCCGCTGCCGCTCATTGCCCACCTCGATGCTGATGCGTTCTTCGTGTCGTGCGAGCTGGCGCTGAAGCCGGAATTGCGGGGTACCAAGTGCGCGGTGGGCGGTCGCGAACGAGGTATCATTTCGTCGGCCAGCTACGAAGCGAGGGCCTGCGGCGTTTATACGCCGATGCCGACGAAGACCGCGTTAAAGGTATGTCCTGACCTGATTCTGCTCCCGCATACTTCGGGTCTTTATAGCAAAATGTCACACGCGATGTTTGACCTGTGCGAAACGCTGACCCCGCTGGTGCAGCGCAACTCGATCGACGAGGGCTATCTCGACCTCGGATTGTGCGGATTCAAGTCGGTGGCGGAGATCGACGCGCGACTGCGAGCCCTGCAGCAAAAGATCTGGGATGACCTGCAAGTGCCCACCTCCTTTGGGATCGCCACCAACAAGCTGGTCTCGGCGATCGCGAGCAAGGCGCGGAAGCCCCGGGGATTCACGCTCGTGCGCCCCGGCGAGGAGGCGGCATTTCTGGCGCCGCTCAAGATCAGCGTCATTCCGGGTGTCGGGAAAAAAAGCGAACAGCGCCTGGTGGAGGCGGGAATCCGGCTTGTGAGCGATCTTTTTCGGCAATCCGAGAGGCAAATGCTCGAGCTGTTCGGCAACTCCTGGCCAGAGATGCTGCGGATGGCGCGCGGCGAAGATGACCGGACGGTCGAGACGGAGCACGAGGACGCCAAGTCCTATTCGACCCAGGAGACGTTTGGCGGCGACATCGCGGATTTTTCCGCGATCGAGCGCATTGCGAAACGAATGATCGACGAGCTGATGCCGAAAATCCGCGAAGACAGGAAACGGGTGAAAACGATGACCGTGAAGGTGCGTTATCCGGGGATGGAGGACAGCTCGTCCGGTCGCAGCCTGACGGAGGCCACCGATCTGGAGGCACCTTTCTATTTGCTCGTGACCCCGCTGCTGCGGGCAGCCTGGACGAAGCGTCGGCCGTTGCGACTTGTCAGCGTGAAATTCTCCAGCGTCGAGCAGGGTGGAGGCCAATTGGAAATGTTCGGTCAGACCGACGAACGGAAACGACGCCTTGCCGCCGTGCTCGACCGGATCAACGAGCGCGGAAAGAAAAACATCGTGCAGCACGGTCACCAGCTGCCGCGACGTGAAGGCTGAACGATATCTCACGGCTAGAACGTCGTTTGGCCGAGAAATAGAGCCTCAGCAGCGTGGCACGCCAGCTCGATTGAGCCCAAAGCCGCCACCGTCAGGGCGGTTACTGCCGCCTACTTCTCGGGGTGGTTGAGTTCAAACGTGCCCAGGTGCCCGAGGGCGGCGGTGAAGCCACCTCCTTCAAGCCATTGCCGGGCTGCTGGATCACCTTTGAGCCAGGCATCCCAGAATGCGGTCGAACCGGAAAGCACGCGGGTTTGGAACTCGCGGTCGGTCGAGCGAGCCGGTCCAAGGCGTCCCGAAAACACCATATGGTCGCCGCCCTCCAGCACGAGCAGGTAGGCGGGGGCGTGTCGGGTATGGCGGAACGGGCGAAGGCGTTCGGCCGCGGTGGTGTCACCCACAATCGGGTCGGAATCGCCCTTGAGCCGCCGTCCGGGCAACTCGTCCTTGGTTCCGGTCAGGTGAAAAATGGGAATCCTGATGGCGTCAAACGCGGCGTCGGTGTCGTTGTCCTTCGTGTTTGGCGTGCTCATCGCCACGGCGGCCTTTACGCGCGGGTCGGGGCGGGGAGCGTCGTTGCCAAGGGTCAAATAACGCGCTCCGGCCACCGCCATGGTCGTGAAGGCGCCGAACGAATGTCCGGCGAGGCCGACCCGGTTCAGGTCGACCTGGCCGTGCAGAGGGAAAGACGGGTCGGCCTCGAGCGCCGTCAGTCGATCAAGAGCGAAGCTGACGTCGAGAGGGCGGTTGATCGCATTGGCCGGAACGGTGGCGGCCTCCCGCATTTTTTTCAGCGGGCGCAGGCCACGGAGCACCTCGGAGTCACTGCCCAAGTGTTGCAGGTGCGCGCTGACATAGCCGCAACTGGCCCAATGTTCACCCAGGTAGGCGTAACCCTCGCGCGAACCGCCGAGCCCATGGGAAAAAATAATGAGAGGAAACGGGGCGGCGTCCTTTCCGGCGTCCTTCGGGAAATAGATCTTCACCGGGACATCTCGATTTCGGACGCCGTCGTGCCAAGTCAGCAGCAGCGATCCGACGGCATATTTGCCCGGTTGGGCGGTATAGTCGGTTCCGGCGGAGGCGCGATTGAAAAGGAACAGAGTGGCAAGGGCGAGGCAGTGGAATCGACGCATGGGCGGGAGTGACTTCATGGCTACGAAGCCGGACTCGAAAAGTCGCTAGAAAAATCCGTCCAGCCGGCGGGATTGATCGGTGCAAATAGGCTTTCGCTTTTCCCAACAGTGAACTTCAGTGTCGGCTGTGGAAAACAATCCAGAAATCGAACCGCGCATCGCCGCCGCCAAGCAAGCCGTCATGGCCGAGACCGCCTTGATGCATCGTGAATTTGGCCGGGCCAAGCCCGTGATCAAGCACGACGGAACCAAGGTGACGCCGGTGGACCTCGCGATTTCGCAGCACATCATGGACGCGATCACCGGGCAATTCCCCGGCGATCAGTTTTTCAGCGAGGAGCTTACTCCGACGGAGATCCCCGTGCCGGTCACCTCGCGGTTCTGCTGGGTATTGGATCCGATAGACGGAACCAACAATTATGCCGGAGGCATCATTTACTGCGCCATCTCGCTGGCACTGCTGGAAGACGGAATGCCGGTTTATGGTGTGATCTACGACATGGCCCGACGGGTGTTGATTCACGGCGGACCGGGACGCGGGGTGTGGGATGGGGATCGAGTGGTGACGCCGCGCGTTGGGTCGCCGGATCAGCACAGCCTGATCGGATTCCATTCGCCAGTCGACAAGTCCTACGCGAATGAGGGAAAGCGATTGATTGAGAATTTCAAGATTCGCGGTTTGGGGAGCAGCACCTTGCACCTGGCCTACGCCGCGGTCGGGTTGTTGAACGGGGTGGTGGACCACAACAACAAAGTCTGGGACATTGCCGCCGCCTGCGCCTTGCTCAGCGAGGCCGGCGTCGAGATTCATTATCTCGAAAATCCACCGTTCCCTCTGCGGGAGTTTTCGCTGAAGGCGCCGCGAGTCCAATACGCCGCCGGCAACGCGGCCATGGTGAAACGCCTGCGCGCGGTGCTTGGGCGATAGTCGGGCGGTTCGAGGCGGGAACAAGCCTTCCGCGGGAAAAGCGGGATCAAACTTCGTACGACTGAAGCGGGATTGGGTCGAGAATCTTGGCCTTGGGCAGCTGGGCGCCTAGTTGCTCGACGAACCAGGCGCGGGCGGCGGGGTCGCCGTGAGTGAGGACTACGGAACGCGGAGCGCATTTGACCGCGTAGGTGAGGAGTTCCTCGCGGGCGGCGTGCCCGCTGAATTCGAAGCGCTCGATCTGGGCGCGAATCCTGGTCTTCACATTGACCGCGGCGAAGAGAAATTCCTCACCGTTCTTGGTGGCGAGCAATTGGCCGCCCGGCGTGTCGGGGTCGCAGTAACCGACAAAGCACAAGCTGTGCTTGGCGCTGCCGACGAGGCAGGAGGCGAGGGTGTACGAGGCGGTCTTTTCCACGAGCATGCCGCTGCTGACGACGTAAATGCCCTGCGTCGGCGGCTCCTTGCCGGGCACGATTTCGCGCGGGGATTTTTTTACCTTCAGGTCCTTGAGGATCGTGCGGGTGAAATGCACGAGCCCGGTCTTCTTCGCGATGTCGTCCATGTAGTCGCAGATGTCCAGGCCTAGGCCGGAGGCAAAAACCGGGGCGGGGGCGAGGCGGTTGAACTTGCGGGCGTCGTGCAGGATCGCTAGAATCTCCTGCATGCGCCCGAGGGCGAAAACGGGAATGAGGACCGAGCCGCCGCGTTGCAGGGTGGCGTTGATGGTCTCGATGAGACGGATCATCTCCCGCGAGCGCGTGTTGCCCGGCGGCTTTTCGGTGGCGCCGTGGGTGGTCTCCGTCACGAGCGTGTCGAAATGACCGGACGGGAACCGGGCGCCGTCGAGAATTCGCTGGGTGCCGAAGAGCACGTCGCCGGTAAAAAAGATGCGGCGGTGCTTATGGACGATTTCCACGCCAGCGGCACCGGCGATGTGGCCGGCGGGATGGAAGGTGAATTCGATGTCGTCGTGGGCACCGGAGAATTTCTTCGGGTTGTTAAAGCCGTGGGGAAACAGTCGTGCCGCCGCCCGGTCGATCTCGTCGTGCGTGAAAAGCGGATATTCCGTGATGCCCTTCTCCTCCCGTTCGCGCACCATCACATTGGCGGAATTGTGCAGCATGCGCTCGATCAGCATGCGGCTGGGCAGGGTCATGATGACGGGAGTAGTGGGGAAGGCCCGCATCAGCAGAGGCAGGGAGCCGATGTGATCGAGGTGGCAATGCGTGATGATGATCAGGTCGAGCTTCACGCCCTGCAGCGGCCGGAGGTCGGGGGCGGCGATCCGACCGGCGTGCTTGGGATGCAGGCCGCTGTCGATCACCAGGTGAAAGTCGCCTAATTGCACGTACATGGAATTGGCGCCGATTCCGCCGCTGGCGTTGAGGTCGATAATCTTCATTGCTGGAGAAAAGAGAGGGGGACTCGACAGTCGGGTGCAAGGTTTTGTCGGAACCGATCCCGGACCGCAGTTCGAGCCACCTCGCGCACTAGGGCCGGCTCGCGTGCTGCGACCAGCAGTAACGAACCAACGCGGATCGGAGTAATCCTAGCTGGGAATAAGGAGCTCAAACGGTGGAATTCGGACAAAGATGCGGTGTTCATTTTCGTCCAGACCGTGAAAGCTGCCGTGGGCGCGGGCGTTGCAAGCGGTGACGTGATAGCTGTTGTAGGAGAAATGCTCGCCGGGGGCGAGGCGCGGCGACTCGCCCACGATCTTGTCTCCTTCCACGACCAATTGCGTGCCGTCGGCATGCTCGACCACCCATTTGCGCCCGAGCAGCGTGACCGTGCGGGTGGAATCGTTACGTATGGTCAGGTAGTAGATAAACGCGTGCGGCTGGTCCGGCGGCAGTTGTTCGCCGCCGTGACGATAGACAACTTTGTCGATCTCAACGCGTAGGCCGGGCAGTTCGAGGGGAGCGGTCATCGGGCGGAACGAGTAGAAACGAGGGCGGCGGTTTAATACACGAAAAAGTGAGGCATAAGCGCCGGCTTTCGCTTGCTGTGGAAATCGGCTGGCCGCAGAAAAGCGGGGTTATGCAAAAGCTCGCGCTCCTTTCCGTCAGTGACAAACGCGGCCTCGTGGATTTCGCCACGGCGCTCGTCCGTCAGCAGGGCTACCGCCTGCTCTCGACTGGCGGCACGGCCAAGTTGCTTGCCGAGGCGGGACTACCGGTCACCGAGGTGAGCCAGCACACGGGATTTCCTGAGATCATGGAAGGGCGGGTCAAGACGCTGCACCCGAAAATCCACGGCGGGCTGCTTTGCCGCCGGGACAAGGCGGACCATCTGGCGCAGGCCAAGCAAAATGAAATCGAGCTGATCGACCTAGTGGTGGTCAATTTGTACCCGTTTGAGCAAACCGTGGCGAAGCCGCACGTGGAGTTCGAGGAGGCCATCGAGAACATCGACATCGGCGGGCCGTCCATGCTGCGCAGTGCGGCGAAGAATCACGAAAGCGTGACGGTGGTCTGCGATCCGGCCGATTACGCCGCGGTCCTGGCCGCGCAGACGCCGGATGAACTTGCGGCGTTGCGTCGGCGGCTGGCCCTAAAGGTTTTTCAGCGCACCGCCTCCTACGACGCCGCGATCGCGCGTTACCTGGAAGGCCAGCAGGCTGCACCGGACTTGGAGGCGCTCAGCGGTTTTCCCGCCGTCTTCACACTCTCCCTGAAGAAAGCCCAAAGCCTGCGGTACGGGGAAAATCCGCACCAGAAGGCGGCGCTGTACGGCACCTTCCATGAGCATTTTCAGCAACTCCAGGGCAAGGAGCTCAGCTATAACAACATTTTGGACATCACGTCCGCGACTTATCTGATCGGCGAGTTCGAGCGGCCGACCGTGGCGATCCTGAAGCACACCAACCCGTGCGGCGTCGGCAGCGCCGACACTCTGGCGGAAGCGTGGGAGAAAGCCTATGCGACCGATCGCCAGGCCCCATTTGGCGGGATCATTATCGTGAACCAAACCCTCGATGGCGCCCTCGCCAAGATCATCGCGGAGATCTTCACCGAGGTGATCATCGCCCCGCGATTTAGCGAGGAAGCGCTGGCGGTATTTGGGCGAAAGAAAAATCTGCGCCTGATGATCGCGAAGGAAGGGATTGGCGCGGACGCCTTGCAGGAGGTTCGCTCGGTGATTGGCGGCGTCCTGGTGCAGGACCGCGACCGCACGCTGGGAAATATCAAGGAATTTAAGGTGGTGACGAAACGCGAACCCACGCCGGAGGAATGGACCTCGCTGATGTTCGGTTGGAAGGTCGGCAAGCACGTGAAATCCAACTCCATCGTCTATTGCCGAGGGGAACAGACGCTCGGGGTCGGAGCGGGGCAGATGGCTCGGGTGGACAGCTCGCGGATTGCGGTGTGGAAAGCGGGCGAAGCCAAGCTCGACCTGAAGGGCTCGGTGGTGGCGAGCGAGGCCCTGTTTCCGTTTGCCGACGGGTTGATCGCCGCGGCCGAGGCGGGAGCGACCAGTGCTATCCAGCCCGGCGGCTCGCTGCGGGACGAAGAGGTGATCCGCGCGGCGGACGAACGCGGGATGGCGATGGTGTTCACAGGCAGCCGGCACTTCAAACACTGAGGTCGCGAGGGCCCGCGCGGAGGGGTGACGGCCAAGTTTGCCTTGGCCGGTGCGGAGGAATTGGTACAATTGCCGCATGAAGAATCTACTTCGGTCGGCGGTCTTGGGCTTGGTGGTGACGCTGTGCGGCTGCTATACCGTTCCTGAGACGGGACGGAAATCGTTCATCCTGCCAGTGACGGACGACGTGGCGGAGGGCGCCGCAGCCTTCGACGAATTGAAGACGAAGGAGAGGATTTCCACCAATCCCGTGGACAATGAGCGGGTCCGGCGCGTGGGCACCCGCATCGCTGAGGCGGTCGGCAATGCGCTGCCGAATGCGCAGTGGGAATTTGTGGTGTTCGACGAACCGGAAACGGTGAACGCTTTCGCTCTGCCGGGCGGGAAGGTGGGGGTCTACACGGGCCTGCTAAAACTCGCGACGAGTGATGACGAACTCGCGATTGTACTCGGGCACGAGATCGGGCATGTCACGGCGCGCCACGGGGCGGAGCGAATCTCGAATGGCATGCTAGTCGCCGGGGCGGGTGTGCTGCTGGACGCCTCGCTCCGTGAAAATAAGAACCATGATCTTTTTCTGACGGGCTATGGTTTGATTGCCGGCGGCGGTATGTTGAAATTTTCCCGAAACCACGAAAGCGAAGCGGACCATATCGGCGTCCGCTACGCCGCCAAGGCGGGCTACGACCCGCGGGCGGCCGTCACGTTCTGGCAGAAGATGGAAAAAGCAGGCACGGGCAGCAACGTGCCGGCGTTTCTCTCAACCCATCCTTCCCATGAGAAGCGCGTGGCCGATCTGCAGGGCTTGATGCCCGAGGCCCTGCCACTCTACGAAGCGGCGAAGGTTCGCTATCGCTGAGGTTTGGATCCGTCCGTCTGGCGCGATCAAGCACGCTCGGGTCGGCGAGGACTCTCGTGGCGACATTCGTTTTAGGGTAGGGCGGGACCGCTGGGCCCGTCGCGTGGAACGGACGGCCCGGGGGGCCGTCCCTCTATTTCCGGCCAACACGCGAATCTCAACGGACGGCTGGAAAACGCCCGCACGACTCGAATGGGCGCGCGGCGTTCTCCCGGGCCGGGTAATTCGGGCTAGCCGCGCGCGCTTGGTTGAGGCATGGTATCGCCATGTTTGATCCTCTCGAAAAACTGAAGGAATACGTCCGTCACGCGAGCGTGTCCGCCGACCCGCAATACCAGGCTGGCATGGTTGGGGCGCAGCGATTCGTCAGCGGTTTGCTGACCGAAATCGGATTCGCGGTGGAAGTGGTCCCGACCGCGCTGCACCCGGTGATTGTCGCGAAACGCGGCGGCGACCCGAAATGGCCACACGTGATCATTTACGGGCATTACGACGTGCAGCCGCCGGACCCGGTTGAAAAGTGGGACACGCCGCCGTTTGAGCCGACCATCAAGGACGGACGAATCTACGGACGGGGCACGGCGGACAACAAGGGTCCGCTAATGGTGCACTTTGCGGCGGTCGGACGCCTGTTGGAAAAGAATCCGAATCTTCCGCTGCGAATCACGTTCGTCGTGGAGGGCGAGGAGGAGATGGGGAGCAAGAATTTCAAAACCTTCCTTCTGGCGAACAAGGAAAAACTCCGGGCCGACTTCATTTACCTGTCAGACACCGGAATTCCCACGCCGGAGCAAGTCGTGATCACGGTCGGGTTGCGCGGCATGGTGGCGTTTGAAGTGGAAATCACCGGACCTAAATCCGACCTGCATTCCGGATTGCACGGCGGAGCGCTGATGAATCCGCTGCAGGCGCTGGCCGAGCTTTGCGCCTCACTGCACACGGCCGATGGCCGCGTGAACATCCCGGGATTCTACGACGCGGTGGTCGAGCCGGAATTGTGGGAGAGGGCGGAGTTGAAAAAGCTTGGGCTCCAAGAGAAGCCCTACGCGGATTTTCTCGGCATCGCCGAGTTTCACGCTCCGCCTGGCTACACTCCGTTCGAGGCGATCCGCTTCCTGCCGACTTTGGAGTTCAATGGTTTCAGCGGCGGTTATCAAGGGGCCGGCACCAAGACGGTGATACCAAGCAAGGCCAGCGTGAAGATCTCCTGCCGGTTGGTGCCGAACCAGACTCCGGACAACACCAAGCAGAAAATTTTTGACGCAATTCGCTCCCGGTGCCCGAAGGGTGTCACGCTCAAGATCACCGAGCAGCATTACGCTACGCCGTATGTGGCGATCCCTCCGGACCGCACGAACACGCCCAAGAACCAGTCGCCGATTCTGGCCCGCGCCTTTCGCGCGGTGGACAAGGCGGTGACGGAAGTTTGGGGCAAGGCGCCGTTGTATCTGCGCGAGGGCGGCAGCGTCGGACTCATCGCCGATCTCAACCAAGTGCTCGGGCTGGACGCGGTGATGATGGGGCTGTTTCTCCCGGAGGATAACCTGCACGCGCCGAATGAGAGCTTCCACCTCGGCGTGATGGAGAAAGGCATCGAGGCCTCGGAGCGAATGCTCGCGGAATTGGCGAAGGGTTGACCGCGTTGTCGGCGCCCGGATTGGCACGACTGACACCGGGTGCCGAAGGTGATCGCTGCTTGCGAGGTTCGATGTAGGGCGCAAAAAAAGCCGCGGATTGCTCCGCGGCTTTTTGATGAAAGGAGATTTACTTTTTCAGCTCGACGAAGTCTACCCGGCGATCCTTCTGCCATTCGGAATCGCCGCCGCCTTGCTTGGCGTCGGTCGATCCTTTGGAGAGGGTCTCGAGCCGGGCGGCATCGACGCCGAGAAATTCGAGGTAACGCTTGACGGCGTTTGCGCGGCGGTCGCCGAGACCGAGATTGTACTCAGCCGTGCCGCGCCAGTCGCAGTGGCCAATCAGGACCAGATTCTTGCCGGTGTTTTCCTGCAGCCACTTGACGGCGGCCTGGAGTTTGGGGCGTTCCGCCGGAGCGACGGCGGAGCGATCAAGGGCAAAATAAATTGGGTCAACCACGCTGTGGTTTTCGTCGCCCGGGGTGCCGGCATTCGGATCGCGGCCGGTCAGGTTG
>Ga0302322_100006968_pt1 | contig 10068 bp, 12 predicted proteins | sample Fen_T0_2_FD_203757 | JGI IMG/M metagenome (GOLD analysis project Ga0302322, IMG submission 203757) | Peat permafrost microbial communities from Stordalen Mire near Abisko, Sweden - Fen_T0_2 | ecosystem: Environmental > Terrestrial > Soil > Wetlands > Permafrost | place: Sweden: Abisko... | reverse complement strand
ACGAAGTGAAGAGCATCAGTTACTCAGGCGTACAATAACCGTCCTTTAGGCTCAGGAACAAATCGACCCAATTCTTTCGCAGTTTCTATCCACTCGCCAATAACAACCTCGGCATTGTTAACAGCTTCTTGGTAACTTTTACCATCAGCCATACAACCCAGCAATTCAGGCACTTCGACAATATAAGCCTGATCTTCTTCACTCCAATAGATAATCATTTCGTATTTAGTCATTTTTCAACTCCAAACGATAGCGGACGATAATTTGGCGCACTTGTTTAACCTGATAGGGTTTTGCCATTGCACCCAATGGTTGCAAGTTGATAATTTCAACTACACCTTCCTTGCTAAAAATATGATGATTGCCGCGAATCCGTTCTTGAAAACCCAAAAGTAAAAGTAACCGCCTTAAATCAGAAAATTCAATATTGGTATCAGAACGCCCGAATAAAGTTTTTTCTAAAACTTTATCATACTTCCCCATTACCCAACCGACCCTTCCAGACTCAACCCCAACAAAGCCTGCGCCTCAACCGCAAATTCCATGGGCAATTCCTTAAAGACTTCCTTACAAAAACCATTAACGATCATTGATACCGCATCTTCCGCTGAAAGCCCTCGTTGCTGGCAAAAGAACAATTGGTCTTCGCTGATTTTGGAAGTGGTCGCTTCGTGTTCGACTTGCGCGGACGGCTGTTTGACTTCGATATAGGGGAACGTGTGTGCGCCGCATTTGTCGCCGACTAACAAGGAATCGCACTGGGTATAGTTACGGGCATTTTCTGCACTTTTTAAGACCTTAACCAAGCCGCGATAAGTGTTTTGCGCTTTTCCGGCGGAAATACCTTTCGACACGATGGTGCTGCGGGTGTTTTTGCCGATGTGGATCATCTTGGTACCGGTGTCGGCTTGTTGGTAATTATTGGTCAATGCCACAGAATAGAATTCGCCGATGGCGTTATCGCCCGTCAGGATGCAGCTTGGGTATTTCCAGGTGATGGCGGAACCGGTTTCCACCTGCGTCCAAGAAACCTTGGAATTAACCCCTCGGCAATCGGCGCGTTTGGTGACGAAGTTATAAATTCCGCCCAAGCCATTCTTATCGCCGGGATACCAATTCTGCACGGTGGAATATTTGATGGTCGCATTGTCCATGGCGATTAACTCAACAACGGCGGCATGAAGCTGGTTTTCATCGCGCATCGGCGCAGTGCAGCCTTCAAGGTAGCTAACGTGACTGCCTTCATCGGCAATAATCAAGGTGCGTTCAAACTGTCCGGTGTTGGCGGCATTGATGCGGAAATACGTGGACAATTCCATCGGGCAGCGCACGCCTTTGGGAATATAAACGAATGATCCATCGGTAAACACCGCCGCATTTAAAGCCGCAAAGTAATTATCGGTATGTGGCACAACTGAACCGAGATATTGCTTGATTAAATCGGGATGGTCGCGCAAGGCTTCGGAAATCGGGCAGAAAATCACCCCGGCATCTTTCAGTTTGCCTTTAAATGTGGTTGCCACCGACACGCTATCAAATACCGCATCCACCGCAACGCCGGCCAGACGTTCCTGTTCATCCAACGGAATACCGAGCTTTTTGTAGGCTTCCAAAACCTGCGGATCGACTTCATCCAGGCTTTGGGGCCCGTCTTCTTTGCGTTTGGGTGCGGAATAATAGCTAATCGCCTGATAATCAATGGGATCAAACTTGACGAAAGCCCACTCCGGCGACTTCATGGTTTGCCAATGCCGAAATGCTTTCAAACGGTACTCCAGCATGAAATCCGGTTCATTCTTGACTTTAGACAGCTTGTGGATAACTGACTCATCCAGGCCAACGGGGAACGTGTCGGTTTCTAGTTCGGTGACAAAGCCTTGCTTGTAGGTTTTGTTAATCAGGGTATTGATTTCTTTTGCGCTTGCAGACATGGCTAACTCTAAATTGAACGATATAAACTGGAAACAGGAATCAAAAACTCTTGGGGTACGTTAATTGGCTTAATCATATCCGCCAGGGTTACCGCTTCCAGCGCATGTTGGATGGCCTGGTTAATCAAGCCCCAATTGGCACTGATGCCACAACCCGAAGCCTGTTCACAACCTTCATGGGAAATGCTGCACTCGGTCAAGGCAATCGGCCCTTCCAACGCGCTGATCACGTCAGCCACGGAAATATTTTCAGGTGGCCTAGCCAAGGCATAGCCGCCCTTGATCCCGCGTGTTGACACCAATACATTGGCATTCACCAATATTTTCAATACCTTGCTGACAGTCGGCAACGCAATGCCAGTTGCGTCCGCCACGCCCATTGCAGAATGCGTTTGACCGCTCTCTTTTGCGATATGGCTTAGTATGACTGTCGCGTAATCGGTGAGTTTGCTTAAGCGTAACATGCACTGCTCCAAGTAATTGAGGACTATTTTAGTCCTATTTAGTTTCTAAGTAAAGTGCTGGGTTATTTAAGCCGTAGTTGCTAATATCCTTGGTGGCTGGCAAAATGCGTTGTAGAGATTAAAGTGAAGCTACTCAAGCTTGAAGAGATAACAATGTGACTGTAAAGAAAACCCAAATCGACACCAACAAATCAGCCCAGATTGTTACCGAAGCCCGGCGCAATCAGGAATTACGGGAGCAATCTTATCGTGGGCAAGCCCTGAAACTTTATCCCTGGATATGTGGGCGATGTACTCGTGAATTTGACCACAAGAACCTTGGTGAACTAACCGTTCACCATAGAAATCATAATCACGACGATAACCCAGCAGATGGCAGCAACTGGGAATTGCTGTGCCTTTATTGTCATGATAATGAGCATCAACGCTATGAGGAAACGCGGTTTGGCAATGCAAAAACGGCATCTTCAAAGGATACAGCGGGTGCAGGTCATAATCCCTTTGCTAACCTTAAAGATTTGATGAATAAGAAATAGGCATCTTACTAAATTAGCCGCTATTTGCCTCAGATTGATTGACCAGCATATCTATCCCAAGATTAGCCAACTCATCAGCCCTGTCGTTACCTTTATCGCCGGAATGGCCTTTTACCCAAAGCCATTCAATACGATGCGGCGTTCTAGCGGCATCCAGCCTGCGCCATAAGTCTTCATTTTTGACGGGGGATTTGCTTGCAGTTTTCCAACCCCGTTTTTTCCAGTTTTCCATCCACTCGGTAATGCCTTGCAGAACATATTTCGAATCGCTGTTTATCTGAACGGGGCTAGGCTTGGTCAATGCTTCCAGCGCATTGATGACTGCCAAAAGCTCCATACGGTTATTAGTCGTCTCGCGTTCGCCGCCGTAAAGCTCCTTGGTATTGCCTTTATAGCTAAGGACTGCACCCCAGCCACCCGGCCCAGGATTGCCACGGCACGCGCCGTCGGTATAGATAATGACTGGATCACTCATTTTTTTTTAGCTGGTGACTGGTCATAGCGGAACTTGCTAGCGCCAAACGTGGGTTCAAATTTTTCACGGGAGTCAAAGGGATCAAATTATACCGCCTTTTGATAGCCTTAACCCCATAAGCAGTTGCCGACAAGGAAAAGCCATTGGACATTTTGAAATGTGTCGTTTTGATGGAATCCAGATTAAATTGAGAGACCATCGTCACTTCAAAATTCAACAGCTTTAACCAGTCGACAACCCTTGAACGGCGGATAAAATGACCTTTCCATGAATCGGCTAAGCGCTTATCCCAAAGATACTGATACCTAACCCAAATACTCCAAGGATTAAAATTAATAATAACGACTGCCCCCTCCGGCTTTAAAACCCGCTCCACCTCGCGCATGGTCTGGAAGCGGTAGGCATCAAACTCCAGTATATGTGGCAATATAATCATGTCGACACTGTCGGATTGCAAGGGCAAATGGTATGACTTCGCACGGATTTTTCTTGCGCCTTGATAACCTAGGTTTTTTGCGTCCAGTATCGTATAATTTGTGTAAAGTGTGCAGTCGATGAACTCGTTTTCCCAGCCTAAACCACCGACTTGCAAAATAGTTTGTTTGCAGCTCACAACGATGGCGCTCTGCATATAATCGACCTCAAGGTCTCTTAAAAGCTTGCCTCGTGGGGTTTCGTAGTAAGCAAACAGGAAATCGCGTTTCATGGCTTATACACACTCAAACATAAATTTAGATTTTTCAATAAAAACAAGCTACAATGAAACTATTCTATATTTAAACTTTACGTTAATGGGTTAGATAATGCGTAACAATTCTAACAGGTCAGTAAAATTTTTATTCCTTTCAATTGCACTGATCGTTACGGGCTGTTCCGATGTGCCAAAAGAACCCCTAGTCGTCAATGGTTCTGATTCAGCTGTCGCTTCAACGCCTTATGCCAGCTCGGCAAAGCAACGACCACGCTTACATTTCCAAAAACGGGTAAAGAATCTTTTTTCCCGCCACGACACCGTCTGGGAAAGGATGATTTCCCTATACTCGCTACCAGAAGTCGATAATGAGCGTATAGACAGGGAATTAAGTTATTACCTGAGCCACCCCGATTACATCGCCAGAGTTCAAGAACGTGCTGCGCCTTATATGCACCTTATTTTGGATGAAATTGAGGCGAAAAACCTACCCGGTGAGTTAGCTTTGCTGCCCGTCGTCGAAAGCGCTTTCATCCCCGAAGCTTACTCCAGAAGCGCAGCCTCTGGACTTTGGCAATTTATCCCGTCAACTGGCCGCCTGTTCGGGCTTGAACAAAACTCCTGGTACGATGGCCGCCGCGATGTCTATGCCTCAACAGTTGCAGCAACTACATTCCTAAAAGAGCTGAGTGAAACCTTTAACGGCGACTTTTTTCTCGCCTTAGCATCCTATAACTATGGCAAGGGCAATATTGCTAAAGCCATCAACCGCAACGATTACCAAGGCTTGCCAACCGACTATTGGTCATTGAGTCTTCCCAAAGAAACAGAAGATTATGTACCACGGTTATTGGCGATTGCCAAATTATTCGCCAATGCAGAACAGTATGGCATCCGTTTACAAAATATCCCCAACAAACCTTATTGCGAAATTGTTAATGTCGGTTCTCAACTGGATATAGACAAAGCGGCCGAACTGGCCCAAACCCCGCTCAGCCAGTTCTTGAAATTAAATCCCTGCTTCAAAAAAGGCAGCACCGCCCCTGATGGCCCGCATCGCCTGTTAGTCCCATCCCATCGCGTCCAGTCATTCAAGCAAAACTTGGCGCGTTTACCTTTTGAAGAAAGAGTCGATCAAAGACAGCGTGATGAAGAGCTGTTAGCTGAAAAAATTCGCCAAAATGAGTTGTTGGCGCAAAGAATGCGGGATGAAGAAGAAAGAAACGAAAACCAGCGTAGACGTGAGATTATCCCCGCGAAACATTATTTTTCACCAACACCAACCCAGCAATACCAGGTACATCGTGGCGAAACTTTGTCTACCATCGCCAGGAATCATGATACCACAGTTGATAATTTACGACAAATCAATCGCTTATCTAAAAGCAGCGTTAATTCTGGCGCTTATCTAAAAATTCCAACATCAAGCCATACAGCCGCAATTAAGCAGATAAGCAGAACTGCGAATACTAAAACATCAGGCGGTCAAGTCTACGTTGTCAAAAAAGGCGACACCTTTTTTAACGTCTCCAAACGCTTTGCAGTCAGTCGAAATAGCATAGCTTCTTGGAATAACATATCAGCCAACAGCAACCTTAGGCTTGGGCAAAAGCTGGTCATAAAAGGCGGCGGACAACAAGTCGCCTCCGCATCCCCAACCCGTCTCATCCGCTATACGGTAAAACGTGGCGATTCATTAATGCAACTTTCTAGAAAGTTCGGCGTTTCTTTAAACGATCTGCGTAAATACAACCCAGCAGCAGGCTCCAAAGGACTGCGCCCAGGCCAGAATTTAAAGATTTTGGTTGATAACGCCGACCGCGCAACCTAAATATTGCCTCCTCCTGTTTTATAAAGTAGGTTGCGAGTGAGGAGAACCCCAATATTCAATGGTGGTGTGGTTTAGGTTGGTAAGGCGTATTGCCTTTCGGCGAATACGCCTTACTGGTTACGGGTTAGTTTTTAGCAATCAATCTTGGCACAATTTCACAATGAAGCACTGTTTTGATTGGAGCTCATAGGACACAGTGAAGCAAACCCCTTCAAACGTTAACACGTAGCATTGGGCTTTTGCACCGCAGGTTTTGATCACAAATTCCCTTGATACACAGCGAGGTTTATTATCCTCGCACGGCCCGATGTCTCCAAAACAAATAGGCCCGGAAGGAACGACCAGCACAGAGGGTGTCCCATCTGGTAAGGTCGGCACAGGTTTCCCCGCACTATCCGTTATCCGAATACGACCAATGGTGAAATCGTTAAAAGTGACATTGCAATAGCAGTTACAGACGGTAATACATAAAACTTCAAAATCATCCGTCTCAAAGCCATCACATTTACTGTCCCCCCATTTGACCGAAATGAAAGGATTAATGTCCGGGAGTGTTACTGGAACACATTCGCAACCACAGTCCCCTTCTGGCGGAGCGTCGCAATCGGGATATTCACAGTTTGTGCGTGGCAGGTGATTGAATTTATGTTCGCATTGCTCACGAAGACAATTGTCCTGGTCTTGTATGATAGCTGAACAAGATTTACAGCCAGTATCATGGTCACCATCTTTATGTTTCTTTGTCATTTTCATCTCCTTTTTCCCCTTCAAATTGGTTAACGAAAGATTCCGAAGGGGATGGGAGAAACCTTGCGTAAAACGAACTAGCCGGGAATATGAAGGAAAATAAAAAAACCAACTGCTAAACCCGATCAGGTTGAGCGCAATGTCAGGGCATTGAAAAGAAAAATCAAAGCCAAAACATTGAGTCGGCTCAAGTGTAGGGATAGTTAAGCTTGATGTCTGTGAAGTAATTCGCTAAGAAAAAGTGAATTTTTTCGCATACTAAATTCAAAGGGCTTGATACTATTGCAAACACTTCCCCACGGCAATTGGGAGGTAAGCGAAGAATCTATGCCATTGATTTGATAGCGACAATTTAGGAGGCTTAGGGCGTGCCGCTACATCCAGCTGTCGTTCGAGATTCAATCAAGCCCCATCTCATCTTACAAACAAGCAAAAACTGCCAAGCTGGGTATCTGGAAACTTGACAAGACTAGTCGATTCACTGCGAACACCTTGGATGACATAGGGCCGGAGCAGGGAAGTCTAATATATCCAAAGATTTTTTGTCGTTGCGTTGATGCTCTACGTTGGGCTGGTGGTGAGTTTGAGCCAGGTCGCGACATTGATGACTTTATCGCCGATTCCCCAGGGGAGAACGACAAGTTCATCGTCCATGCCAGTCACGGGGCCAACTTAAAAGCAGGCTCAGCGATGTTTTGGAACAGATCAATAATCAGATCAGGATTCAAGTCGACTTCAACACGGTTGAATTTATTTCGAAGTAGCTGGGAAATGATCGAAGATTTTCACTGTCAGCTTTAATCGCAAGGACTTTTTCGATCATCTGGCGTAGGCAAAAGGTGGGCTACACCTACCCAATCTGACGTATATGAAAGATCAAGCCACCTGAACCGGAATAGAAGACGCTGAACGAATGATCTCGTTCTTTTCATTGAAGTAAATCAGCACGGGTTTATAAGTTGCCAATTCTTTTTGATCCAGGATGACGTAGGAGCAGATAATCACCAAATCGCCTGGGCATGCCAAGCGTGCAGCCGCGCCATTGACAGACACAGTGCCTGAACCATTTTCAGCGCGAATGGCGTACGTAGTAAACCGCTCGCCATTATTGATGTTGTAGATCTGGATTTGCTCGTATTCCCTGATGCCAGACAATTCAAGAAAAGAGCCATCAATTGCGCACGAGCCTTCATAACCCAATTCTGAACGGGTTACGGTAGCTCTGTGCAACTTCGCTTTAAGCATTGTTGTTTGCATATTAAAACGATCCAAACCTCTATAGGAATCGACAATTATCTCTTAATTTAAGGACTGTATCAATATTATACATTCCAATTATTACAAACAAGACTATCTTACAACTGAAAAACAAATATTATCAATCAAACGCGTCCGTCCCAGCTTCGCCGTAGCCAGCACAACCAAGTCAGTGTCTCGCTTATCAGCCTTGTATAAATCGTTCACCCTGCACACGCTGAAGTAATCCGGCACAAAACCTGCGTTTTGCAAATAAGTCACGGCTTCGTTTTCTATTACCGAGTATCTCTTTTCACCCGATAGTATTTCATCACGGGCGGCACATAAGGCTTGATACAATTTCGGCGCAAGCTGCAATTCTTCTGCCTTTAGATAGCCATTTCTCGAACTCAACGCCAGTCCGCTGCTTTCCCTGACGGTTTCTACAGATCTTATTTCAACGGGAATGTTCAAATCATTAACCATCGTGCGGATAATTGCCAACTGTTGAAAATCTTTTTGACCAAAAAAAGCCACCTCAGGTTGCACCATGTTAAATAATTTACAAACGACTGTTGCAACGCCGTCAAAATGTCCTGGTCTTGATGCGCCGCAGTGTATCGTAGAAAGATTTGTCGCACTGATAAGAGTTCTTGATCCATTGCCATACATCTCAGAAACACTGGGCAAGAACAGCAAATCTATACCGGCTGCATCCAATTTTTGCTTATCCTCAGCTTCGGTACGCGGATAAGCCTCAAAATCTTCACCCACACCAAATTGGGTAGGATTTACAAAAATACTGACAACCACACAATCCGCAGATAATTTGGCCTCATCAACTAATTTTAGATGTCCGGCATGTAAATTGCCCATCGTGGGGACAAAAGCGATACGTTCGCCAGCCGTCCGCCAGCTATTGACCGTTTTTCGCAATTCAACAATTGTATTGATTATCTGCATGGCTTTTAAAAACTGTGTTCTGAGCCTGGAAACTCCGCGCTCTTAACTGCTTTGTGGTACGCTTTGATCGCTTCTTCGATGCCTTCATTTCCCGGCATGAAGTTTTTGGAAAATCTTGGCCGCTTGCTAACGCCAATATTGAGCATGTCATACAAGACCAATACTTGACCATCACAATCAACACCCGCACCAATGCCAATCACGGGAATGGTCAATTCAGCGCTGATTTCTTTGGCAAGCGCAGCCGGGACACACTCTAAAATTAACAGCCCCACACCGGCATCTTGTAATTGCTGCGCATCATCACGAATTTTTTGTGCAGCTTCGGGTTCTTTTCCTTGCACACTGTACTTTCCTAGCTGATGGATTGATTGCGGCAACAAGCCTAAATGCCCACACACAGGAATGCATTGCTCAACAAGAAAACGGATACAATCGACCTTGGCCCCTTCCAGCTTTACCATTTGAGCACCACCCGTCTGAAGTAATTGTGCAGCATTTTTTGCGGCAATCTCTGGGCTGCTATAGGTCATAAACGGCAAATCGGCGATGATATATGCTCGTTTACGAACCCGACTAACACACTGGGTGTGATAAACCATATTATCAATCGTGACAGGCAAGGTCGTACTATGCCCCTGAACCACCATGCCCAAGGAATCACCAACCAAGAGCATGTCAATACCGGCCTTATCAATGACCGCGCTAAAACTGGCATCGTAGGCGGTAAGGCAGGTGATTTTTTCACCTCTGCGTTTCATCGCTGAGATGTCGTTGATCGACAAGGGTTTGTCAACTAGCTGATTCATATTCGTTTAATCGCCGTAAACCTGCAAGTGGACAGTGGGTTAGCAAATCGGAAAGCTTACCTTTTCCTGGGATAGTCAAATCCGGATCACACTCGGATAAGGGATACAAAACAAAAGCCCGTTCGGCGATACCCTTATGCGGCACGGTTAATTCGGCTGTATTAATCTGAGTGTCACCATAAAGCAATAAATCCAGATCCAATGTCCTCGCACCCCAACGTTGGACACCTCGCACCCGCCCATGCTCCAGCTCAATACCTTGCAGGGCATGTAATAAATCCAAAGGGGATAAGCTTGTAACCACGGACATCACGGCATTTACATAATCCGGTTGATCTTGCGGGCCCATTGGGATGCTTGCATACAAACTTGAGAATGCCAATTC
>Ga0302322_100006967_pt1 | contig 10068 bp, 7 predicted proteins | sample Fen_T0_2_FD_203757 | JGI IMG/M metagenome (GOLD analysis project Ga0302322, IMG submission 203757) | Peat permafrost microbial communities from Stordalen Mire near Abisko, Sweden - Fen_T0_2 | ecosystem: Environmental > Terrestrial > Soil > Wetlands > Permafrost | place: Sweden: Abisko... | reverse complement strand
GGCCTCGAGTCCGTGCGATCGCGCATCAGCAGTCATTGAGCGGGGAGGAGCTCGCCGCCCCAGTCTCCGGGGTCGATGTCGGCGAGGGTCTCCGAGAAGGTCCACCGGTGGCCCGCGAGATCCTCGACTACGTACTGCCGCTCGCCGAAATCGAAAGTCGTTGGTTCCATCACGATGTGTGCTCCGTGCTGGATCGACCGCTCGCGATGCGAGTCGAGGTCCTCCACGCGCACCATCACCGAGTGCGTCACATGGTTCGGCTGAGGTGGGCGCCGGTCTCCCCCGACATCAGCGACGATGACCGCGCCCTCGCCCGCAACCAACTGCGAGCGATGGCCGTCGCCAATGCGCAATCGCTCCTCGAAGCCGAACGCATCCGTGAGCCACGCGACGGCGCGGCGAACATCCGGATAGGTCAGTACTGGAACAACTCCCGCAGCCGGGACCGATCGATTCGGCTTCACCGTGTACATGGTGCCCGTTGGACGTGCGCGCCGCCACCGTTGACGACCGGTTCGAACCGGCGATCGGTGTGCGCACTCGGACCGACACGCGACACGACCCGGCCACTGGGACCGGGTCGTGAACGATGGTGCTGAGCTGGAGCCGGAGAAGGGACTTGAACCCTTGACCTGCACATTACGAGTGGGTTCGCCCTGTGCGCTGTGCTCACCCCGCGACACGCACCAGTAGCTCATGCCGGCGCGAGCGAGACCCCATTCTGGGTGTCGTTGCCGACGAGAGAACGGCTCACCCGTTCGACGGCCGTGCGCGACCCGGCGGGTCGGGTGCCCTGCCTACGCAGGAGGCCCAGAGCCGAGGTGGACCGACGCGTGGTGCGCCGCGCCAGATGAGTCGCTCCAGGTGACTGACACGTCGTCGTTCGGCGAAAAGGAACTCATCGCGTGGGTGAGCGCCGAAGCGGAGTCGACGGTCTTGCCGTCGATTCCAGTGATGATGTCGCCTTGAGTGATGCCGGCACGGGCGGCACCGGAGCCCGACTGCACACTGTTCACGGTCGCACCGGGCGTCGACGACGAGGAGCCGTTGGCGTAGGGGTCGTTGCCGCTCGTGGAGCTGTCGGGTTGGATGGCGACGCCGAGCAGCGCGCGGCCGGCACCGACATGAATGTTGGTGCCGCCGTCACCAGTCACGATCTTCTTGGCGATCGCGAGCGCGTTCTCGATGGGGATCGCATATCCCTGGTTCGCGGATTGTCCGGAGAAGCCGAAGCCTCCGCTCCCACTTGATGCCGCAGAGTCCATGCCCACCACCTGGCCGCTGGTGCTGATGAGCGGGCCGCCGGAGTCGCCCGGTTGGATGTCGGCGTCGACCTCGACGAGGTGACGGAGCGTCTCGGGGTTGGAACCGTCCTGGTCGGACGCGGTGATCTGCTGGTCGAGCGCGGTCACTGATCCGGTGACCACGCTGGGGTTGCCGCCCTGGCCGCCGGCGTTACCAATCGCGATGATCTGATCGCCCACTGAGAGGCTCGACGCAGTGCCGATCGGCGCGGCGGTGAGTCCCGAGACATTCTGCACCTGGATGAGCGCGATGTCATCGGCGACGTCGTAACCGAGCACCTTGGCTGCGTGCTCAGTTCCGTTGCCGTTGATTTCGACCTGCAACGAGGTCGAGTCGGCAATGACATGGTTGTTGGTGAGCACCAGTCCCGACGACGTGAGAACGATCCCGGTGCCAGCGGCCTGACCACCCGAGGAGAGCGTCGTGTTGATGTTCACGACCGACGGGTCGATCTGACCCGCGATCGTCGACGAGTCGACGTTGGCGTTTCCAGACGACGAACCGGTGGCTTGCGAACCACCGAACGACACCGGCGTCGCAGCGGTACTCGTCCCGAAAGCGGACCCCGACCCGTGACCGTGGCCGAGTTCGAATCCGACTGTCGCGGGGATCGCCAACACGCCGACGACAGCGAGAGCAACCGCGAGACGGCGGCGACCGTAGTGCGGGACCGGTCGCCGCCGTCGCGCGACGGGGTACTGCGTACCTACTGGGGCTGCGACTCGTGCACCGGTATCGGCGATTTCTTCCATGAGGAGCACTCCTTGCTCAGACGGCGGCGTCCGGGTATGCACCTGTGGAACGCCCTGCACCACGACCGAGTGCCCCGCTTCCTGAGAGCGGTCCTCAGGTTCACCGTCCTCCACTCACACGCTCGAACAGGCCCGCGCACGCGAACGAGTCCGAGGAAGAGAAGGAGGTAGCCCCGCTCCGTCACTCGGGAGAGGGTTCTGGGCTCGGAGCGGGGGCTACCTCTGTACGTTTCGGAGAGAGACTTGAACCCTTGACCTGCTCATTACGAGTGGGCTCGGCTCGTGCGCTGTGCTCAGTGGCGCGACATGCACCAGTAGCTCATGCCGGCGTGAGCGAGGAGCACACACTCATCAGCTGTGGAAAGCGGCGGGCCGCGAGAACGAAGAGCACTGCCGAGCGCACACCGGCGTGCCGTTCTGTTCGGCCTAGCGCGTTGGCGCGATGAACGTTCGGGTTGCGCGTTCTGTGGGTCTGCGCCTGGGCCGCTTTCCAGCTCCGTCGATAGTCAGCGAAGCAGCATGCGGATCGCTGCCAGGTTCACCCGGCAGGTGAGTTCGATTGCCTCTTCGCGTGTGATGGTGCCGGCCAGCGCCGCGGCGACTGCCCGGTAGTAGCCAGCCAACATGGTGTCACGCACGATGGCGATCTCGATGTCGCTCAACCCGAGTGTGCGCAGCGGGGCACTGAGCTCGGAGTTGGTCAGCGGTTCGAGCCGGCCACTGCTCTCGCGAAGGTCGCGAGCGATGTCGCGGTCGGTGGTGATGATGAGCATCGCCATACGAAGTTCGAGCGCCCCCGGATTCCAGTCCTCTGGGGACCAGATGCGCTCCGCAAGGCGGTGGGTTGTCGCCGGTGTGTGCCCGCGCCGGGCGTTGGCGGCCGCGTGGATGCTCGCTGCCGCCTCGTCTGCGCCGATTCGGCTCGCGTAGATCGCCGCATAGGTCTCCGGGATCGAAACGAGGAGGTCCTCACGCGTCGGGAAGTAGCGATACACCAGCGTCCGGGCACATCCTGCCGCAGCAGCCACGGTTGCGTGAGTGACGAAGTCGACTCCACGCGTGACGACCAGATGTGCGGTGATCGCGACGAGCTGCGCACGCCGACGCTCTCCCTGGCTCTCCAACTGCGCGACCGCAACTGTCGAAGTGTCCGCTGCCATCCAACCGCTCTCCATGACGTGTGCGTGCAGTCTAGATGGGAAGGGAGCTGCGCTAGCCGGTGAGGTCCTCTTCGAGGATCACGTGGTTCGCGGGCTTGCAGTCGAACGTTGCCTTCTTCGCCGGCCAGCTCCGCACGAACTTGCCGGCCTTGAATTGCTCCAGCATCGTGCAAGAGCTCGAGATCTTCTGGGCGATGTTCGTCGTGCCGACCATCCCACCGGCGTCGAACTTGGTGAGGGTCCCGAGTCCGGCGAGAACGGTCGATCGAGTGATCCCGTTGACGCCGTGCTTGGCAACGACGTCCTTCAGTGCATCGGAGAACGCAAGACCGGCGGTGAACCCGTACACCGCGAAGCCATTGGCCTTGTCCGGGCCGACGTACTTGAGGAAGTTGGCCAGCATCGCGTTGGACGATGCTTCCTCGAACGGCAGGAAATTCATCACGATGTAGGTGCCATCCATCGCGCTCGCGTTCTGCAGGAGGGACTTGTCGTATCCGCCGCTGGGCACGACCCACGTCACCGCGGAGTTCGAGATCCCCTGCAATGCCGCTTCGTTGCGCAATTCCAGCGTGCCACTGAGCGCAACTGTGCTGTATCCGAGGTTGGAACCGTCCTGCTTCATGCTCTGCACGATCGGCGTGTACGCGCTCTGAGGAGCCCGGCCGGAGATGCCCACGTTCTGATCGGCCTTCGCGCCAGCGTGCACGAAGAGGGCGATCAAGCCCTTGCCGCCCGCGGCTGCCGTCTGCGTGTCGTTGGAGAAGACCATCGCCCCGTGGAGATCATTCTTGTGCTGTTGCACCAGTCGCTTGAACGCACCTTGGTTGCCCTGGTACTTCTGCGGATGCTGGTCCAGCGTGTTGCACAACACCGCGGGAGGATTCACCGGGAACGACGCGGGCGAGCAGCCTTCGCTGGTACCGACAATCGCGCCCACGTCGGGGAGACCGGTGGCGGCGCCTGCCTGGTCCTTGCACGAGGTGATGTCCTCTGCCGTCGAGAGGAACAACGCGGCCGTTCCCACGAGTGCCAGGTCCTGCGAGCAGGCCGTGATGACCGCGTTGCGGGCCTGGTTCGCGTTCAACTTCGAGTCCATGAAGTCGACGACAAGCTTGCGGCCCGCGATCCCACCACCGCCGGCCTTGCTGTTGATGTACTTCACCGCACCCTGCACACCGTCGACGACACCTTGGAAGAGGCCCGGCGAGAAGGGATTGTCGACGTCGGCGACGACGGCGATCCTGATCTCCGTCGCGGTCACGCCGATCTCCGTCGCCTTGGGCGCCGGAGACTTCGTCTGCGCCGCCACCGGCATCGCGGCCGCCGCCCCAACAGCCAACGTCACGGCGCCGACCAACCCCACCACTGCAACCCGGAATCTGCGCACGGTCCCCCACGATCGGTCGACGTCAGGAGCGTTGTGCAACTGCATCGCTCCGCCGCCGGAAGGTAACAGGCGAGTTGACAAACTGTCAACTGTTAAGACAAGCTGTCATTTCCACCCGATATGAGAACCGGAGAGCAGTCATGAGCGACGCCCGAGAGGACGGAACACTGCGCCTGACGCGCTCCATCCCCGTGCCGGTCTCCGTCAGCCCGCATGCGCAGGCGGTGATCGCCGCAGGTTGCGCCTCGGTCCCAGCGCGCCTCGCCAATCCCCCGACGTTTCCTCCGCTCGATGACGTCGCCGGTTGGAAGGACCGGATCCGACAGATGGACGAGGCGGTCGTCTCGTTGTTCGGTACCCGCGCCGACAGCGTCGGCGCAAGGGTGGAACAGATCCGGATCGGATCAGTCGACGTGTACGTCATCGAACCTCCTGGTGTCGAGGTCGGCAATGACGCTCCGATCCTTCTCGACATCCATGGCGGGGCGCTGATCGCCGGCGGCGGCGAGGCATGCCGCATGATGGCCACTCTCGCCGCTGTCCGTGCCGGGTTGCAGACCTGGTCGGTGGACTACCGCATGCCCCCGGACCACCCGTACCCGGCAGCCCTCGACGACTGCCTCGCCGCGTACCGAGCGCTGCTCGACATTCGCCCACCGGAGCAGATCGTGATCGACGGCTCATCGGCGGGCGGCAACCTCGCCGCTGCCCTCCTGCTCCGAGCGCGCGACGAGGGCCTGCCCATGCCGGCCGCACTCGTGCTCATCAGCCCCGAAGCCGACCTCACCGAGAGCGGCGACACCTTCAAGACCAACGAAGGCATCGACTACGTCATCGTGCAGGGTCTGCCGGACACGGTTGCCCTCTACGCCGGGGGCCACGACATTCGCGACCCCTACCTCTCACCGGTATTCGGCGAGTTCACCGGATTCCCTCCAACCCTCCTGCAATCGGGAACCCGAGACATTCTGCTTTCGAACACTGTTCGCCTCCATCGGCGGATGCGCGCATCACGAGTCGAAGCCGAGCTCCACGTCTGGGAGGCAATGCCCCACGGCGGCTTCTTCGGAGCGCCGGAAGATCAAGAGGTCATCACCGAAGTCCGAGCGTTCATCGCGAAGCGCGTCGCTCGCCCTGCGTAGCCGCGGCAACTCACCGATCTGCGCACAACCGGCCCAGGCGTAAACGGCCGAGCTCTCGCGCACAGACGATGCCGGTTGCCGACACGCAAGCTCGCACCAACCGGCGATCTGTCGCGCGCGGCCCGACACGCGACACGACCCGGTCACGAGGACCGGGTCGTGAACGATGGTGCTGAGCTGGAGCCGGAGAAGGGACTTGAACCCTTGACCTGCTCATTACGAGTGGGCGGGGGCTGAGCGCTGTGCTCACTCCCGCAGACCCTGCGCACTGCTCGAGCCTGCCCGAGCGAAGGACGCACAGTTATCAGCTGTTCGGAGACATCCGGATCCGGAGCAGCCGGCCAACCCGAGCACACACCGACGTGCCGATCGGTGCGGCACGCCGCGCTCCGCGGGTGAATATTCGGTGCGTGCGTTCTGCGCGCGGACCGGGTACGTGTCAGGCAGTTCCGCTTCTTGCTGTCACGCAGTCGCGGCGACTTCGCGGACCTCGCAACGCCTGACGGACGCAGCCACGGGCGAGTCCGACTCGGGGCCGAACTGGGCGATCATGCCCCATGCGTCCGCTTCACTCTCCCAGAGAGTCAGCGACAAGCCGAGCCCGGCCTCGTTCCCGGGGAGCCAGGTTCCGGACTTGAAACCTGACAATTGCTGCACCGCAGGGACGATGTGTCCGCGCAGCATCGCCAGCCCCTGCTCCTGATCGACTCCCGCAACATCTACTTCTATCAACACCGCGTACATGGGTCGTCGCCTCCCAGACCATCATCGACATTGCGAACGCTGCACATACTGCCCTGCGAGGCGTGCACGCCGCCATGGAACAACGCGCACTGATCTGCGAGGACCTGATCGCAAGCTCGAGCGCACACCGACGTGCCGATCTGCGCCCCTGGGGCTCGCGCGTCGGTGAACACGCGGTCGTTCTCGCCACAGTCCGAGTGCGGTTCACGTCTTGTTAGAGTCCGGGCGCATTCGGAGAAGTGGAGCGTGAGCCGTGAGAAGAATCGGTGTGGCGGCGATCGGGCTCGCCAGTTTGATCGCCGTGGCGTTTGGACCGACGACCGCGTCTCTGGCGTCAACCGATACGGGGTTCTCGTTGCCGTTCTCCGGCCCCGCCAAATTCGAGTCCCTGGCACCCACACAGGCCACTGACCCGAGCCAGATCAACGAGCAACTCGGGCAGCAGCGCGCCGATGCCATCGCGGAGCAAATCGGCCTGGACAAAGACCACACCTTGACCGAGGCACAGTTCCTCCAGTTCATCAGCGGTGGGGGAACCAAGGGCGACAAGGCGAGCGCGGCATTGGCGGACCGCAGCGTGCAGATCTTCATCAACACGACCGGCAACCCGCTGCAGTCGAACGTCGACGGCGTCCCGACGGAAACGGTGCTTGCCAGCTACGGGCTCTTCGTGGACGAACACGGGCTGTTGATGAGCCTCGCCAACCGAATAGCGCCGACGCGCATTGCGAATCGGTTGTTGGTGCCAAACGGCTACATCAACACATGGTTCCTCGCCAACCATGCCCAACGTGCTTTGATCCAGCTCTACCGGTCGGCGTATGTGGTGGAGGCCCTGTACGGGAACCGTGCGCAACAGACCTCCGAGCCATGGCAACTGGTGCCGAACGTCAAGAATGGCGTGACGACGATCGTCGGGATGTCGATGGCGCCCGCGCTCTGGCTGACGAACTTCGCCCTGCTCTACACGCTGAACCCATCAATCGCTGCGCAAATGCCTGCCTACTGGGCTCCGATCCCCGAGCCCGTCGCCCGCGCGATCGAGGCAACCCAGACCGGCTTCGTCCCGTACGGTGCGTACGCGTCGTTCTTCGCGCCGTAGAGCTGAGGCACTACCCCAGCGCGGCAACCAATTCACACGTGTCAAGCCACGGCCGGCCCGGTGCGCACTTCCTGTATTCTCGGCCGCGCGCCATTCGGGGTCGGGGTCGGGGTCTGCTAGGACGACCCGTTGGTGAGTTGGGAGCGGGCCTGGGTGATCTGGTCTCGCGCGAGCGCGACCATTTCGGCGCTGTCCATCGCGGCGCCCTGTCGGACGAGCGACGCGAACACCTGGTCGCCGAGTCGGTCGCCCAACTGTGCGATGGCCTGCTGGAGGGCCGGGTACAGGGCTTCGGTCGCCGACCAGGTGATCCACCCGGACATGATCGCGGCCGGTTCGTCGCGGCCGATCTGGGCGAGCACGTTCACCAGGGTTGCCAACGGTTGGCCGAGTGCCCAGCGATCGCCGGCCCCGTACGCACTGCGAATGACCTGCTCGCAGAGCTGGAGTGCGGTGAGCGGATCACCATGTTCGGCTTCGGCTTGGGCGAGGAGCAACGCGGCGACGGTTTCCAGTGTCCGGCTCCCGTGGTTGTGCGCGACGGTCATCGCCCGCTCGAGCCCAACCATTGCGGCGGGCGGATCGCGGCGGAGGTTGGCGATCGCATACCCGTAGAGCGCGCCGGACAGCGCGGTCGCGTTGTCGGCCGCTTCGGCGGCTTCGAGCACCTGGTCAGCCAGAGGGACGGCTTCGTCGACCCGGCCGAGCATGGCCAGCGCGACCACCACACAGGTCTGCGCGTAGAGCGGCGGGTCGCTCATGCGGGCGATCTCCGCCCGGGTGAAATCGAGCCACGCGTCGGCGCGGTCGATGCTCAGGTACGGCGTGGCGGCGAACGCGGCCCCGATTCCGAACGGCAGGCCGACGTATCGGGCGTCGTCGAGGAGGCCGGTGACAGCGTCGAGGTGTCCGAGTGCGTCGTCCATGCTCCCGAAGACGCCGCAGAGGCATGCCACCTCGTACAGCGAGACGAGCAGGCGATGATCGCAGGTCCGCGCCGGTTCGATCAGCTCCTCCGCCCACGCGATCGCCTCGTAGTTCTCGACGTAGTAGCCGAGGGTTCCCGCCACGACCGCGATGGTGGCCGCAGTGTCGAGGTCGTCGGCGTCGGTCGCGGCCCGGAATGCTGCGCGCAGGTTGGCGAACTCGCCCTCGAGCCAGTCGTACGCCTCGCGTTGGCGGGGACCGTCCCACCACCGGATCACCGTCGCGGCCTCGGCCGCATACAGCTCGGCGTGCAGCATCTGGACACCGGTCAGATCCGCAGCGCCAGCGAGTTGCTCCTCGGCGAACTGGCGGATCGTCTCGAGCATCGAATAGCGCGTCCGTCCCGATGACCGATCTGCAGTGAGGAGCGACTTGCGCACGAGCGCGTCGAGCACATCGAGCACCGCGTACTCGTCGAGCCTGCCGTCGCTCGCGAGCGTGGTCGCGGCGGCGAGATCGAACCCACCGATGAACACCGAACAGCGGTTCAACAACACGCGCTCGTCGTCGTCGAGCAGGTCATAGGACCATTGCACCGCGTGGCGCAGGGTCTGATGCCGTTCGAGGCCACGTCGGGAACCGGCCAGGAGGCGGAACCGGTCGTCGAGACGGTCACGCAACTCGGGTGTGCTCATCGAGATCGTGCGCGCCGCCGCCAACTCGATCGCCAGCGGGATCCCGTCCAGCCGGCGACAGATCTCGCGGACCACCTCGATGCCACCAGACGACTCCACATCGAAGTCGGGCGCCGCGGCGCGAGCCCGCTCCACGAACAACGTCACCGCCTCGTCCCCGCCGCCGTCCCGTCCCCCCAGCGACGGCACCGGCCACAGTCGTTCGTCGGCCACCCGCAAGCCTTCGCGGCTCGTCGCCAGGATCTTCACCCGCCCCGGACGAGCCAGGATCGCCTCGACCACTTCAGCAGCCGCGTCGAGCACATGCTCACAATTGTCGAGCACCAACAACGATCGGCGATCCGCCAACGCCTCGGCGATGCCCGCCGTCATCGAGACGCCCGGCTGTGGCACGAGCCCCACCACCGTCGCCACCGCATCCGGCACCGCGGTCGGGTCACCCACCGGCGCCAACTCGACCAACCACACTCCATCGGGAAAGTCGCCCACCGCGTCAGCGGCGGCCTGTACCGCGAGTCGGGTCTTGCCGACGCCACCGACTCCGGTCAACGTCACCAGTCGCGATCCCGCCAACGCATCCGTCACCGCGGCGAGCTCCGCGTCGCGCCCCATGAACGAGGTGCGCTGCGGAGTGAGATTCGTCACGAACGCATCGAGTGACCGCAGCGGAGGGAACTCTCGCTCCAACTCCGGGTGCACGACCTGGAAGATGCGTTCGGGTTCACCGAGGTCCTTGAGTCGATGCTCACCGAGATCGAGCACCCCGAACGCGGTCTGCGCGTCGCGGGTGAGCTCCTGCGTCGCCGCCGACATCACCACCTGCCCGCCGTGCGCGACCGACATGATCCGCG
>Ga0302322_100006966_pt1 | contig 10071 bp, 6 predicted proteins | sample Fen_T0_2_FD_203757 | JGI IMG/M metagenome (GOLD analysis project Ga0302322, IMG submission 203757) | Peat permafrost microbial communities from Stordalen Mire near Abisko, Sweden - Fen_T0_2 | ecosystem: Environmental > Terrestrial > Soil > Wetlands > Permafrost | place: Sweden: Abisko... | reverse complement strand
CCGACCGGCTCTGAAAAAAGCGGAAGTCCGAGCAATAACGCGGCAGCGGGCCCGGTGAGGTGCGCGTCATCGGCGACACAGAGCCCGAAGGCGATGGATCGCCGACGGAACCGTTCCCGGACCGTATCCGATTCCCATTCGAATGCCTGTACGAAGGCCGACTTGGCGATCCGAATCAGCTCGCGCCGGTCGGCTTGCCTCAGTAGCAAGCCGCGCGAGATGCCACTGGCGTCCGCGTCCCGCAGATGGACAACGGGACCCCAGCGTCGAAAGAGCTGCTCGGTCTGTCGGCGGTCGGCAATGATACCCACGGGGCAACGTTTGCCGCTCTGACGGGTGCGAGCCACCCGCTGATCCAAAATGTGCACAGCTTCGGGGCATGGGGATAACTCACTCCAGCCGCGCGTTCTTGGGCTGCGCGTTCTTGGGCTGCGCGGCTGAACCAGTTGACTCAAGGCACACCCGTCCCATCGCGGGGGAGTTGATCCGCGCGGCGGGAGTTGATCCGCGCGGCGGGAGTTGATCCGCGCCGCACGGGGCAAGACCGTGTCCAGCTTGCTCCCCGCCCGCCCACTAACCTCATCGGAATGAGCTCTCCAGTCCTGACCGCGGTGGCCTGGCCCTACGCCAACGGCCCCCGCCATATCGGCCACGTGTCCGGTTTCGGCGTTCCGGCCGACGTGTTCTCGCGCTACCAACGGATGGCCGGGAACGACGTGCTGATGGTGTCGGGCACCGACGAGCACGGCACCCCGATCCTCGTGCAGGCCGACGCGGAAGGGGTGTCCGCCCGCGAACTGGCCGATCGTTACAACCGGGTCATCGTGCAGGACCTGCAGGGCCTGGGCCTCAGCTACGACCTGTTCACCCGGACCTCGACGCGCAACCACTACGCCGTGGTGCAGGAACTGTTCCGCACCGTTTACCGCAACGGATACATGGTCCCCAAGACGACGATGTCGGCGATTTCCCCGTCCACCGGGCGCACCCTGCCCGACCGCTACATCGAGGGCACCTGCCCGATCTGCGGGTTTGACGGCGCCCGCGGGGACCAGTGCGACAACTGCGGCAACCAACTCGATCCGATCGACCTGATCAACCCACGATCGAAGATCAACGGCGAGACCCCGGTGTTCACCGAGTCCGAGCACCTGTTCCTGGACCTGCCGGCGCTGGCCGGGGCGCTCGGCGACTGGCTGCGCACCCGGACCGACTGGCGACCCAACGTGCTGCGGTTCTCGCTGAACCTGCTGGACGTCCTGCGCCCGCGGGCGATGACCAGGGACATCGATTGGGGCATCCCGGTGCCCCTGGACGGCTGGCGGGACCGGCCCGACAAGAAGCTATATGTCTGGTTCGACGCGGTCATCGGCTACCTCTCGGCGTCGATCGAGTGGGCCCGCCGCTACGGGAATCACGGGCGTCCGGACCCCGACGCCTGGCAGCGCTGGTGGTCACCGGACAGTCCCGGTGCGCGGGCGTACTACTTCATGGGCAAGGACAACATCACCTTCCACTCGCAGATCTGGCCGGCCGAACTGCTGGCCTATGACGGGAAAGGCGCCCGCGGCGGCAGCCCGGGCGGGCTCGGTGCGCTCAACCTGCCGACCGAGGTCGTTTCCAGCGAGTTCCTGACCATGAGCGGCTCGAAGTTCTCCACCTCCCGCAGGACCGTGATCTACGTGGGCGATTTCTTGCGCGAGTACGGCCCTGATGCGCTGCGCTACTTCATTGCGGTGGCCGGCCCGGAGACTCAAGATGCCGACTTCACCTGGGAGGAGTTCGTGCGGCGAAACAACTTCGAGCTGGCCAACGAGTGGGGCAACCTGGTCAATCGGTCGATCTCCATGGCGCACCGGAATTTCGGTGAGATTCCGACGCCGGGCGGGCTCACCGACACCGATGCCGAGCTGCTGCGGGCCTCCGCCGCCGCATTCGCCACGGTAGGAGATCTTCTGGGGCGCAGCCGGTTCAAGGCTGCTTCCGGTGAGGCGATGCGGGTCGTGGGCTTGGCGAACAAGTACATCTCGGAGTCCGAGCCGTGGAAGCTCGGGGCCGATCCCGCTCGTCAGGGCACGGTCCTGCACACCGCGCTACAGGTCGTCGACGACGCCAAGACCCTGCTGACGCCATTTCTGCCGCATTCTTCCCAAAAGGTCTTCGCGGCTCTCGGCGGCGAGGGGGTCTGGGCGGGACAGCCGGAGATCCGCGAGGTGACCGATTTCGCCGACGACGTCGAGGGTGTTGGCGTGCCGGAGGTCGTCGACTATCCGGTGATCACCGGCGACTATGCCGCCGAGCAGGCGACCTGGATGCGCCGGGACATCGAGATCGGCCGGCCGCTGACCAAACCGACCCCACTGTTCACCAAGCTGGACCCGGGACTCGGCGAGACCGGCCCACCGTGGGCCCCGTTGACCTGAGCCGTCGCTAATTCGTCGCGTGGCAGATGTTGATCATGCGGCCCGGCCCGCGACACGCCGAGGACACGCCGACAATGGTGTGCCGAGCCCCATGATCAACAGTCAGTTGCCCAGGCGGCGGGGCGGGCAGGAGGAGAGGGCGCGATGACGGGTCAACCGCACCCGGCGGTCGCCGACCGCCCCCTGGTGCCCGCGCCCGAACCGCTGCCGGGCCCGGTGGTCGACGCGCACACCCATCTGGACGCCTGCGGCTGCGCGGTCGCCGGCGACGTGGCGGCGGCGATGGCAAAGGCTGCGGCGGTCGGCGTCCGCCAGGTGGTCACGGTGGCCGATGACATGGCTTCGGCCAGGTGGGTGACCGCGGCAACCGGCTGGCATCCGGACCTGTACGGCGCCGTCGCACTGCACCCGACCAGAGCCGACCGGCTCGATGCCGCGGCCAGGGCCGAGCTGGAAACCCTCGCAGGGCGGCCGCGGGTGGTGGCGATCGGCGAGACCGGTCTTGACTACTACTGGGACGCCGCGCCGCACACAGCGCAGGCAGAGGCCTTCGCCTGGCACATCGACCTGGCCAAGCGGCTGGGCAAGCCGCTGATGATCCACGACCGGGACGCGCACGAGGACGTGCTGGCGATCCTGCGACAGGAGGGCCCACCGGACACGGTGATCTTCCACTGCTTCTCCGGCGACGCCGCCATGGCCAGGGTGTGCGCCGACGCCGGATACCACGTCTCGTTCGCCGGACCCGTGAGCTTCCGCAATGCCCGCTCGCTGGCCGAGGCGGCCCGGATCGTGCCCGCCGAACTGCTCATGGTGGAGACCGACGCACCCTTCCTGACGCCGCATCCGCATCGCGGGAAACGGAATGAGCCCTATGCCCTGCCGTACACCGTGCGGGCGCTGGCCGAGATCCGTGAGGTTGCCCTCGAGGAGCTGTGCCACACCGTGACCTTGACCACACAAGCCGCGTACCATTTGCCGGTTTTCTGACCGCGCCCCGCTCGGAATCGGGTCACCGCACGTCACCGAACGTTACCTTACCGTCTCTTTGGTTGCTGTTCCGTGCCTGCGCCGTTACTCTCCCGTGACAACAGCCGGGATGGGGAAGTCTCGGGTGCGAGGGCAGGACTTGTCGGCATGGTGCCGGCGCGGATCATCCCGCGCCGGGCGGTGGGGACGAGCCCTGCTTTTGTGTGCCTGACGGGCTCTTGTGTGCCTGACGGGCAACCGCGCGCACCTGTCTCCTGCCCGGGCTCGACGACCTTCGGACGTGACGTGACCTCGACCAGCGATCAAGTGGGCTCCCGCACCGACGGCGGCAGTGCCGACGGTGTTGACCCCGCGACGATTCTGGGCGGTCTCGGCAGCGTTCTCGGCCCGGCCAGCGGCTCGCTGTTCACGCACGATGGCGCCGGTCGGCCAGCGCCGGACCTCTACCCCCTTACGGTGCAAGCGGCCGATGCGAGCGCATCGGATTCCGATGTCGGCGGCTCCGTCCCGCCCACGGCTCGGACCGCCGGTGGCCGCCGGTGGCGCATGCCGGCACTGATCGGCGCGGCCGCCCTGGTCTGCGCGCTGACGATCGGCGGGGTCACGGTCGCGGCGCTGACGAAGAACGTCACGATCACCGTCGACGGGGCCCCCCAGGAGGTCACCACGCTCGCCGGGTCGGTGGCGGGTGCCCTGGACGCCGCCGGCCTGACGGTGTCGGAGCACGACACGCTGGCCCCCGCGGCGGATGCGGGCATCTCGGACGGAACCCAGATCGCGCTGCAGCGCGGCCGGTTGCTCACCCTGACCATCGACGGGCAGCGAAGGCAGATCTGGACCACCGCAACGACGGTCGAAGACGCGTTGGCGGAGTTGGGCCAGGATCCCTCGTCGTTCAAGCTCTCGGCCAATCGGTCCCGCCAGATACCGATGAATGGCCTCGCGGTCATCGCCGCAACGCTGCACGCGGTCACCCTGACGAACCGGGGCGCCAGGTCGGAGCGGATCAGCTCGGCGGCGACCACCGTCGGCGGGCTCCTCCGGGACCAGGGCATCACGCTCGCGGCCGCCGATCGGGTCACGCCCGCGCCGAAGACCAGGCTCACCGACGGCGCCAAGATCACCGTGGTCACCCTCCCGACCGTAAGGCTGGCGGTGGGCACCGCCCCCGCCTCGAAGCAGATCGCCGAAGGCAGGACGGTCGGTGACCTGCTCGCCGCGGCCAAGGTCAAGCTCGGCCCCGACGACACCGTCGTGCCGGCCGCGGCCACCCGGGTCAAGGACGGCATGAAGGTCGCCGTCACCCGGGTAAGGTTCACGACCACCACCAGGACGGAGCCGGTCGCGCAGCCCGCCGACGAGCAGCAAAACGATGGTTCGCTGGCCGCCGGGACCAGCACCGTGGTCCAGCAGGGCCAGCCCGGGTCGGTCGAGATCACCTACCGGACGAGGGTCACCAACGGTAAAGCGGGCGCACCCAGGGAGCTCTCGCGCCGGACCGTTACCGACTCGTTGCCCACGATCAGCAAGGTTGGCACCAAGGCGGCACCCGCACCTCAACCCGCCGCGCCCGTCGCGGCCGCACCCGCACCCGCCCGGGCGGCAGCGACCGTCGCACGGGCTGCCCAACCGGCGCCCCCGCCGGCGCCGGCGTCCACCCCGGCACCGGCGCCCGCACCGGCCACCGGGTCGTCCGGCGTGAACTGGGATGCCATCGCCAATTGCGAGTCGACCAACAACTGGTCCATCAACACGGGCAACGGCTACTACGGTGGCCTGCAATTCGACATCGGTACGTGGCTGAGCAACGGAGGTGGCCAGTACGCCCCCCGGGCCGACCTGGCGACCAAGGACCAGCAGATCGCGATCGCCGAGCGGGTCTACGCCTCGCGCGGGCTCTCGCCCTGGGCGTGCGGATACGCTGGATGACTCCGGCCGAACCAGTGGCCGGATCGGCGTCGTCGAGGCGCCGGTCCCGGGTCCGGATGCGAGGGCGGTCGGTGCGGTCTACCGCCGGAAATGTGACCGACGCCACGGAAATTCGACCCACGACTATGTCACCTGCGCCACATTCACCTGTGCAGGGGTATCACAAACGTTCCGGGTCCGTTATTGTTCCGTGATAGCAGCTGGGATGGGAAATCATTCAAGCGCGTCGTATCAGGTAGTAGGCCGAGGACCCCGAGCATTGTCGGGAACGTGTCGACGAGGTCGGCGGAAGCCGAATGAGAGTCTACCTGCCGCGTATCCAGGCAATTCACCTGATACCACCGGCGAGCTGAACCCTGCCCGGACACTACTGAAACAATCGGATGAATCTTGGCCTCCAACACTGACACACAGACCACCGACCTTCTCGACGACGACATTACATCGCACGACAGCGACAACGTTGCCACCCCCCCGGCGAAGACCGGGCGGAGCCTGCGGAAGCCGGTTCTGCTGGGCGTGGCCGCGCTGGTTGTCGCCCTGGCCATCGGCGGGGGCACCGTCGCCGCGATGAGCAAGGATGTCACCATCACCCTGGACGGGCAGGCGCAGCACGTCAGCACCATGTCCGGTTCGGTCCAGGGTGCCCTGGACTCGGCCGGGCTCACGATCTCCCAGCACGACGTGCTCGCACCGGCTGCCGACACCGCGATCTCCGACGGGTCGCAGATCGCGCTGGAGCGGGGCCGGCTGCTGACCGTCACCATCGACGGCAAGACCCGCAAGGTCTGGACCACGGCGACGACCGTCGAGGAGGCGCTGACCGAGCTCGGTCAGAACCCCAACGGGTTCGCACTGTCCGCCGACCGCGCGCGGGCGATCCCGGTGGGCGGGCTCGCCGTGACCGCCGAGACCCTGCACACCGCGAAGGTTTCGGTGGGCGGAGCGGCACCCAAGAACGTCAAGACCGCCGCCAACACGGTGGGCGACCTGCTGGCCCAGCAGAAGATCAAGCTCGGCAAGCTCGACGCCCTCACCCCCAAGGCCTCCACCGCGCTGAAGAACGGCCTCACCATCTCGGTCGCCCGGGTGGCGAAGACCAAGGTCACCGAGCAGGTCGCCATAGCGCAGCCGGCCGACCAGCAGGTCCAGGACGACTCGTTGGCGCAGGGATCCTCCACCGTGACCCAGCAGGGCACCGCGGGCAAGGATTCGGTCACGTACCAGGTGACCACCACCAACGGCAAGCAGACCGCCAAGAAAGAGATCTCGCGCAAGGCCGTCACCGCGGCCAAGCCGACGATCACCGCCGTTGGTACCCAGGTGACGCAGGACGAGAGCGTCGGTACGTCGAACACCTCGGCCAGCACTGACACCTCGGCCAGCACTGACACCTCGGCCAGCACTGACACCTCGGCCAGCACCGACACCTCGGCCAGCACCGACACCTCGGCCAGCACCGACACCTCGGGCAATGCGGCCGCGGCGCCGGCCTCCTCCAACTCCAGCGGGATCAACTGGGACGGGATCGCCAACTGCGAGTCGACCAACAACTGGTCGATCAACACCGGGAACGGCTACTACGGTGGCCTGCAGTTCGACCTCGGGACCTGGGCCAGCGGCGGCGGCGACGCGTATGCCTCGCGTCCGGACCTGGCCACCAAGGACCAGCAGATCGCGGTCGCCAACAACGTGGCCGGCTCCCGCGGCACCGAGCCGTGGGCCTGCGGGTACGCGGGCTGACCTGCCAACGTCCGGCATGACCGGCCTCACCTCGGGTGAGTTCTGAGCGACAGCAGCACGACCAGGGCCCCGATCCGCACCGCGGATCGGGGCCTTGTCTTTCGCGCTCCGGGTCGTTGCGCGCAGGCGAGTGCGAGATTGGTTTAGACAACGTTGGCGGTGTGAGGCAGCCAACGTTGCCAGTATTTGGGCGCGTACGTTATTGTTCTGTGATAGAAGCCGGGATGGGAAATCGCCGCCCGGGGTTTGCCGGGCAGGCGCCCGCCTGAGGATTCTCGCCGATCTTGAATCGCGGAAGAACCGATCTTGATTTCGCGGGAATAATGGCCTGCTCTGTGTCACGGCCCAGTGCCCCGCACGATTTCGGTGAATCCCTGCCCCTGCCCGGAAACGCCGACCCTTGGATGTGACGTGAACGGACGCGACGACAAACCTGAGAAGGCCCTCGAGCCTTTGCTGGCGACTTCCCCGAACGTGAATAACGACCCCACGAGCCCTCTGGGCGACTCTGCCGAGGACTCTGCCGACGGCTCGGCCGACGGCTCGCCGGCCGGTGCCAACGAGCACCCCGTAGCGGCGCCGGCCGGGCTCCGCACCTCGGGTCGGCGCCGCAAGGCGTTGCTGGTCGCCGCCGCCGCAGCGATCGGCCTCATCGCCGTCGGCGGCGGAACGGCCGCGTCGCTGGCCAAGACGGTCACCATCACCGTCGACGGGCAGCAGCGCGAGGTCACCACATTGGCCGGGTCCGTGGACGGGGCGCTGTCCGCCGCGGGCCTGCAGGCCGGCGAGCACGACATCCTGGCGCCCTCGTCGGACAGCGCGATCTCGGACGGCTCGAAGATCGCGCTGGAGCACGCTCGGCTGCTCACGCTGACCATCGACGGTGCGCAGCGGCAGATCTGGACCACCGCTGACACCCTGGACGCGGCGCTCACCCAGGCCGGGCAGGATCCGAACGCATTGAAGCTGTCCGCCGACCGGGCCCGCGGGATCCCGCTGGGCGGCCTCGCCGTCTCGGCCGACACCCTGCGGACGGTCTCGTTCTCGGATGCCGGCGCACACCCAACGGCGAGGAAGACCGGTGCCCGCACGGTCGGTGATCTGCTCGCCCAGCTGCACGTCCGGCTCGGCGCCACCGACACGGTCAAGCCGTCCGCGTCGGCCGCGCTGTCCGATGGCCTGACGATCGCCGTCACGCGCGTCAAGGTTGACACCGTCAAGGCGACCGTCGCCGTGCCGCCGGCGCGACAGAAGGTGAACGACCCGGCCCTGAACACCGGCACCAGCAGGGTGGCTCGGAAGGGCACGGCCGGCCAGCAGCTGGTCAGCACGAGGGTGACGACGGTCAACGGCACGGAGACCGAACGCAAGGTCTCCCGCAAGACCGTCAGCAGCGCGACCCCCACCGTGATCAAGGTCGGCACCAAGTCGGTGCTCGACCGGCAGGGCGGCCGGGTCTTCTTCCACGACACCGAGTACGGCGTCAACTGGGACGGGATGGCATACTGCGAGTCCACCAACAACCCGCTGGCCGTCAACAACCCGGACGGCTTCCTGTCCACTTACGGGCTGTTCCAGTTCGACCTGCCCACCTGGGCCTCCGTGGGCGGCAGCGGGAACCCGCTCGATGCCTCGCCCGAGGAACAGCTGATGCGCGCGAAGCTGCTGTACAAGAGTCGCGGCCTCGAGCCCTGGTTGTGCGGTTACGCGGCCAGCGGGCCGCCGGCCGGTTGATCGCCGGCCGGCCGGTCGCTGGACCGGCCGATCATCGGCCGGCGGAACCCCGGAGATGCCGGAACGTCCAACCCGCCACAAACGGGCCCCGACCACGGTCGGGGCCCGTTTTGCTTCCGGTCAGCGGGTCGGCGCAGTGATTGATCCGCGCGCAGCAGATGATGTGAGGATGACCGTTGTGACTGATCGCTCCCGCGTTTCTCTGCTCGGTGCCGTGGAGATCCGTCGGCTGGCCGAAGAGCTCGACCTGCGACCGACCAAGACGCTGGGGCAGAACTTCGTGCACGACGGAAATACCGTCAGGCGGATCGTGGCGTTGGCCGACCTGCGGTCCACCGATCACGTCCTCGAGGTCGGTCCCGGGCTGGGCTCGCTCACCTTGGGGCTGCTGGACGCGGTGGCCGAGGTCACCGCCGTGGAGATCGATCCGCGGATGGCCGCGCGGCTGCCGCTCACCGTGGCCGAGCACGCCCCCGCTCGAGCGCACGCCCTGCGGGTGATCACGGCCGACGCACTGGAGATCACCGGGGATCGACTGACCGTGCTGGACGACGTGCCTGCACCCCCGGATCCAACGGCACTGGTGGCCAACCTCCCCTACAACGTCGCCGTGCCGGTCTTGCTGCACCTGCTCGCCGAGGTTCCGACCCTGCGGCGGGTGATGGTGATGGTGCAGGCCGAGGTCGCGGACCGGCTGGTGGCTCCGCCCGGCTCGCGCACCTACGGCGGCCCGAGCGCGAAGGCGGCCTGGTACGGCACCGCCCGTCGGGCCGGATCGGTGAGCCGGTCGGTATTCTGGCCGATGCCCGGCGTCGACTCGGCGCTGGTCGCGCTCGAGCTTCGTCAGCACCAGCGCACCGACGACCGGGCGGCCGTGTTCGCGGTGATCGACGCGGCCTTCGCGCACCGGCGCAAGACACTTCGCGGCGCCCTGGCCGACTGGGCGGGATCGGCCGGATTCGCCGAGAGTGTCCTCACCCGTGCGGGAATCGATCCGTCGGCGCGCGGCGAGGTGCTCGCTGTCGACGATTTCGCGCGCATCGCGGGCGCCCTGGGAGAGCTCGATGCCGCCGAGCACGAATGACCGCCGTTTCGCGCGCGCTTTCCGGCAGCATCCGGGTCCGTGCCCCGGCCAAGATCAACCTGCACCTTTCTGTGGGCGCGCTGCGCCCGGACGGCTATCACGAACTCGTCACCGTGTTCCATGCAGTCGATCTCGCCGATGAGCTGACCGTGACACGAGCCCAGCGGC
>Ga0302322_100006965_pt1 | contig 10071 bp, 9 predicted proteins | sample Fen_T0_2_FD_203757 | JGI IMG/M metagenome (GOLD analysis project Ga0302322, IMG submission 203757) | Peat permafrost microbial communities from Stordalen Mire near Abisko, Sweden - Fen_T0_2 | ecosystem: Environmental > Terrestrial > Soil > Wetlands > Permafrost | place: Sweden: Abisko... | reverse complement strand
TGCGCAACCTGCCCGAGTTCGTGATCGCGTTCTGGGGTGGCGCGCTCAACGGCGCGATCGTGGCGCCGCTCAACTCGCTGTGGACGGGTGAGGAACTGAGCTACGGCCTGGAGGACTGCGGCGCGAAGGTCGCGTTCCTCGATCCCGACCGCACCGACAAGGCGAGGGAGCACGGCATCCCACAGGGAACGACCGTCGTGACCGTGCGCTCGCACGAGTACAGGCCTGACCACGGTGTCGCGTTCGACGATCTCGTGCACGGTGACCCGCTCCCCGAGGACGAGTTCGCGCAGCTCACGCGCGACGACCTCATCACCATCCTCTACACGTCGGGCACGACCGGCCGCCCGAAAGGCGCGCCGGCCACCAATCGGGCACACATCACCAGCATCTTCAACATGGCATTCGCGAACGCGCGCGAGGCGATCGTCGCGCAGCGCGAGCCCAAGCCGCCGCGCCAGTCGGCCACCCTCTCGGCCCAGCCCCTCTTCCACATCGGCGGCGTCGCTTCGATCATCAGCGGCCCGATGGGCGGCACCAAGCTCGTGATGATGCACAAGTGGGACCTCGAGCAAGCCGTCCGGCTCGCCAAGGAGGAGGGCGTCACCAATCTCGGCGGCGTGCCCACCATCGCGCGCCAGTTCCTCGACTACCCGGGAATCGGCAACCTCGGCCTCGACATCCGCGGGTTCCCGATGGGTGGCGCGGCGGTGCCGCCCGACCTGCCGATCCGCGCGGTCGAGACCTTCGGCCACGACATCCAGTTGCTCAACGGTTACGGCCTCACCGAGACCACGTCCGCGTGCGCGACCAACATCGGTGTGGAGTTCGAGCAGCACCCCGACAGCGTCGGGCGGGCGAATCTCACCGCCGACATTCGCATCGTCGACCTCGACGGCCGCGTGATCCCGGTGGGTGAGCGGGGCGAGATCTGCTTCCGGTCGCCGCAGAACACGAAGGGGTACTGGAACAACCCCGCGGCCACCGACGAGGTGTTCCGCGACGGTTGGTTCCACTCGGGCGATGTCGGATACCTCGACGACGAGGGTTTCCTCTACGTGTCCGACCGCCTCAAGGACGTGGTGATTCGCGGCGGCGAGAACATCTACTGCCCCGAGGTCGAGGCGGTCATCTTTCAGCACCCCGCGGTCTCGGAGGTGGTGGTGTTCGGTCTCCCCGAGGAGTTCATGGGCGAGCGGTTGTGCGCGGCGGTGGTGGTGCGCGACGGCGAGTCGCTCGATCTCGACGGCCTGCGCGCCCACGTGGGCGAACACCTCGCCGCGTTCAAGTGCCCCGAGGCGCTCTACCTCACCGACGAACTGCCCAAGACCGCGACGTCGAAGGTGGCGAAGCGCGAACTCCGCGCCCGACTCGCCGCCGACGACTCCGCCGTCACCAAGCGCTACTGACCGGGGTCAGCGGCAGACGCCGGACTCTCGCAGTTCGGCGACGTCGTAGGGGGTGAGGCCGAGCACTTCGCCGAGGACCGCTTCGGTGTGCTCGCCCATCAGGGGCGCGGCCTCCGCCCGGCGCTGCGGGAGGCGGGACATGCGCAGCGGGTTGCCGATGTGGCGCTCGTCGCCAGTGAGCGCGTGGTGCAGCGTGACGATGGCGCCACGCTCGAGCAGGTGCGGATCCGCGTGGTGGTCGAGCGGTCCCATCACCGGCATTGCGGAGACACCGTGCGCCTGCAACTCCGCGGCGGAGGCCTCCTTGGTGCGCGTGCTCGTCCACTCGGCGAGCCGCGCGTCGAGCACGTCGCGCGCCGCGACCCGTGCCGCCGCCTCTGCGAGCAACGGGTCGCCAAGGAACGGATCGGAAGTCCAACCCGTGACCGTGCACAGGCGCGTCCACGCGTCGTCGTCCATCACGGCGATCGCCACCCACTGGTCGTCGCCGGCCGACGGGTACACCCCGTGGGGCGCGGCGGTCGGGTGCGCGTTGCCGAGCGGTGCAGGGTCCACAACGTCACGCGCCGCCTGGAGGTACTGCTCGCCGATGAGGTAGGCCGCGGCCTCGGTCTGGGCGAGTTCCAGCAGTTGGCCCTCGCCACTGGCCTCGCGCTCGCGCAGCGCCGCGAGTACCCCGATGGCGAGGATCCGGCCGGCGATGTGGTCGGGGTGGTTCATCGACGTGCCGCACGGGTACGGCGCGTCGGGGTGGTTCCAGAGCATGTGCACACCGCTGAACCCCGCGTTGAGCGGCCCGTACGCGGGCATCTCCCCGAAGGGGCCGCCGCGACCGTACCCCTGGGACGACACGTAGATCACCCGCGGATTGAGTGCCCGCACGTCGTCGTAGCCGAGCCCTCGGCGGTCGAGCGCGCCACCCCGCTGGTTCTCGGCCACGACGTCGGCCGACGCGCACAACGCCAGTGCGAGCTCGCGGCCGCGCTCGGTGGTGAGGTCGACGAGCACGCTGCGGCGGCCACGGCACTCGTCGTTGAAGGTGAAGCTCTGGTTGACCAGTTCGACCCGGCCGGTGCCCATGCGCAGCACGTCGGGGTTGGCCATCGACTCGATCTTGATCACGTCGGCGCCGAGTTCCGAGAGCACCGCGCACAACTCCGGGACGACCGCGGCGACACCGAACTCGACCACGCGCACGCCGTCGAGCAGGAGTTCCTTCCCCGCGCCGAGCGGCGCGCCTGCCGGCGCGGTCACCGGTCCGAACGCGGCGTCGTCGCTGACCTGCGCGGGCAGCCGGATCGACGAGGGCGTGCGGGCCAGACGGATCGGGGAGACTGCGAACGGCAGGCCCTCGACCCCGGGAAAGCCGGTGTCGACGAACGCTTCGCGCGTGCGCACCTGCGCGTGGGCCACGAACTCGCTCGGTTGGTGCAACACCCCCACCGTCGCGCCGTACCCCAGCGCCTCCTCGAACAGCTCGGCGCGGGTGCGGTCGGTCAGCCGGTCCTCCGACACCATGCGGATCACGTCGGAGTTCTCGAGGCGGAAGCGCGGGTTGGACCACTCCTCGGCGTCGAACACCTCGGGGTCGCGCATGAGCTTCTTGAAGCCGGCCCACTGTTTCGGTGAGCCCACGACCACACGCACCCAACCGTCGGACGCCGGGAGCACCCAGTACGCGCCGTCGGCGTTGCGGCGGCCGTCGACCGGCAGGTAGGAGCCAGGGGCGGCGTAGTCCTGCATCGCGATCGACCACGGGATCGTGGCCGCCAGCGCGGCCTCCTGCACGCTGACCTCGACGAGCTGACCGGCGCCGTCACCGCGTCGCTCGCGGTCGAGCACCCCCGCGACCGCGCCGATCGCGCCGTACACCGACGCGCAATCGTGCGCGAGGTGACCAGGTGCGTTGCACGGCGGCAACTGCGGGAATCCCGACGCCCAGAGCGCGCCCGAGGCCGCGAGCGCGGGGAGCGGTTCGAGGTGCCACTCGGACCTCGGCCCGCTGAGGCCCAGGTCGGCGAGCACGACCTGCACGAGGTGCGGGTGGGCGGCCGCGAGCACGTGGTTGTGCAGGTTCGACGCGTCGCACATCGCCTCGTCGAGGTTCTCGATCAACACGTCGGCGGCGGCCAGCAGTTCGTCGAGCCGCGAGCGGTCGGCGGGGTCGGCGAGGTCGAGGGCGACGCCCTGCTTGTTCGCGTTGCGGTAGGCGTGCGCGAGCACGTCGTCGGGAGGCGCGGCACCGATCTGTTCCACCCGGACCACGTCGGCGCCGAGATCGGCGAGGATGCGCGCGCACAACGCGCCGCGGAGGTCGGTGAGATCGACGACCTTCAGCCAGGAGAGCGGACCGGTTGCTGTCACGGGCGCAAGCTACAGCAGTCGCCTGCTCCGGTCAGCCTGGTCAGGCCGGTCAGCCCGCCGCGTTCCACCTCGCGACCAACGCGCCGCTCTCGCCCTTCGCCGACTCCCGCACGATGTCGGCGAGCGGCGGTGACGGCTCGCCGCCGGCCAGCACGTCGCGCCAAGTCTTGGTGAGGACGGAGCCGTTGCCTTCGGCCACGACGGCCCAGTCCTCGATCATGGTGAATGTGGCCGCGGCGCGGATCGCCTCGGGCGTGTAGGGCAGCTCGAGCCCGACCGCGGTGGTGACGAGGACCACCAGGCACTCGTCGGTCGAATCATCGAGCTGCTCGAGCATGGAGACACCCATCGCGCCGCGGCACCAGATGGCGCGCCCGGCCTGGAACACTCCGCCCTCGATCGGCTCGGGGTAGTAGTCGAGGATCCGCTCGGGCGTCATGACGAACTCCCGGACGCGATCGGGTGGGATGGCCAGGGGCATGACCTCGTGGTGCACGTAGCCGTCGGCGGTCATTCGTCCTCCATCGTGATCACCTGAGCGAGTAGCGAACGGGCACGCGCTTGGGGCCACCGACGAACAGTGCGTGCATGAACTCGGCCTCACCCGCGGGCTCGATGTCGAGGATGCGCGGCATCAGCTCGTTGTAGAACGCGCGAGTCTCGAGCCGCGCGAGGTGGGTGCCGAGGCAGTAGTGCGCGCCGAACCCGAACGCGATCTGCTTGTTCGGGTTGCGGGTGACGTCGAAGCGCTGCGCGTCGGGGAACACCGACTCGTCGCGGTTGGCCGACGGGTAGGACAGCAACACGCGGCCGCCCTCGGGGATGCTCACCCCGCTGACGATGTGCTCCTCCTTGGCCGTGCGCACGAACTGCTTCACCGGTGACGTCCAGCGGAAGAACTCCTCGGTCGCGCTGCCGACGAGGTCGGGGTCCTTGCGCAGGAGGTCCATCTGGTCGGGGCTGGCGAGCAGCGCGGCCATGGCTCCGCCGATCGCGGAGCTGGTGGTGTCGTGACCGGCGGTGGCGATGATCACGTAGTAGCCGATCACCTCCATCAGGCCGATCAGCTCGCCGTCGATCTGCGCGTTGGCGATCACCGACGCGAGATCGTCGCGCGGATTGGCCCGCCGATCGTCGACGAGACCTTGGAAGTACTCGAAGAACTCCAGCATCGTGGCCATCGGGTCGTGCGCGTCTTCGCCCTGGCGCTGGAGCTCGGGATCGCTGCTGCCGAACATCTCCTGCGTCAGCTTGAGCATGCGCGGGAAGTCCTCTTCCGGCAGGCCGAGCAGCGAGAGGATCATGTAGAGCGGGAAGTCCATCGCGACGTCGCGGAAGAAGTCGCACTCGTTGCCGAGTTCGGCCATGTGGTCGACCGAGCGCTTCGCCAGTTGCGCAGCGCGATCGCCCAACTCGGCGATCCGGGCCGGCTTGAACCAGTCGGCACTGATCTTGCGGTACTGCGTGTGGTCGGGCGGGTCCATCTGCACGAGCGTGCGGATCGGCGTCTCCCCGGGGTCGCCGCCCCCGTAGTCGGGACCGAGCGCGGGACGCATCGTGGCGAGCCAACCGTGCACGTTGCGCTCGATGTCCATCACGTCGTCGTAGCGGGTGGCGGCCCAGAACGCGGGGAAGCCCTCGACCTGCACGTAGGGCACGGGTTCGTTCTCGCGGAGGTACTGGGTGGCTGCGTGCCAGTAGGGCTCGTTCGCGTACGCCGAGGCGTCGGTGAACACCCGGCTCGCGGATTCGACGGTGAAGTCCATGTCCGTTCCTCTCACGTCATCTCGACGTCGATACGAAGTCGCGTGAGCTTCAACGTCTTGATGTACCACGCGCTCCCGGAATTCTCGGTGCCCACCTTCTCGTAGGTCTCGTGGTAGTGGCCGTAGCCGTGCAGGTGCCGGAACCCGAGCGGGTGACCCTCGGGCACCCAGAGGTGATCTTCCATCGCCCAGATGCCGGTGGCCGTGGTGTCGGAGGTGAGCTCGATCTCGGGCATGTGGCCGTGGTGGCAGGTGGTCACGCCCTCGAGTTGGCCCGACACGAACGCGATGCACTCCTCACGCCCGACGATGATCCCGTTCTGCGGGGCCTCTTCGGTGCAGTCGATGGAGCCGTCCTCCGCGAACACCTGGCGCCAGCCGTCCCATTGCTTCGTGTCCATGCAGCGGTAGTAGCGGGCCTTGAGGTGCTTGATCGCCTCGATGTCGGCAGCGGCGTCGACGGTGGTGTCGCTCACGGGTTCCCCTCCATACGGTCGAACGCCGCCTCCAACGCGGCGAGACGGGCGTGGTACTCCGCACGGTACGCACCGTGCGTGATCAGGTAGGGCTCGTTCGCGACGACGTCGGTGACGAGGTTGCGCACGGCGTGCTCGGCGGTGGCCACGTGCTCCTCACCCACCTTGCGGCTCGACATCATCGCGTCGATGTCGTCAGGGGCGATCACCCACTCGCCGATCTCGTCGGGGCGGGCGAGCTTGCTGCTCTCGAGGTGGCGGGTGCTCATCCCCGCGGGGAACACGATCATCACGCCGATGCCCTCGTCGGCCAACTCCTGGCGCAGCGTGTCGCCGTAGCCGATCACCGCGTCCTTGCTCGCGGTGTACGCGGCGAGGCGCACCCCGGGCACGAGCGCACCTGACGACGCGGTGAGCAGGATGCGGCGGAGGTCGGCTCCCTCAGCAGGGGCTCGCTCGCGGATCATCGGCAGGAACGCGGCGACGGTACGCACGGTACCGAGCACGTTCACCTCGAGCACCCAGCGCCAGTCGTCCTCGGTGAGCCGGTCGATCGAGCCGAACTGCTGCACGCCGACGTTCGCGCACAGCACGTCGCAACCGCCGAGTGCGGCGCGCACCGAGGCCGCCGCCGCGTGCACCGACGCGGTGTCGCCCACGTCGACGCGCGCTGCGATCGTCGGTACGCCGAACTCGCGGGCGAGGCTCTCCGCGGTGGCCTGCGCGTTGGTCTCGTCGATGTCGAGCGCGGCGACCGCCATGCCGGCCGCGGCGAACTCGCGGCACATGGCCGCGCCGAGACCGGAGCCGCCACCGGTGACGACCGCGACGCGGCCCTGGAGATCTTCGAGGGTGCTCATGGCGGGCGATGCTAACCCGCAATTGTCTGACTATTCTCGGCCCGTGGCCGGCCCCGGAAATCGCCCCGGAAATCACGACGTGCTCGCCGACATCGAGCAGTGCTTCGAGAGTGGTTGGTCCGACGGACTCCCCGTCGTGCCGCCCTATCGCTCGCTCGTCGACGAGATGCGCGACGCGCTCGGTTGGAACGACGGTGCCGAGGTCGTGGGCGCGATCGAGGCGCAGCGCCTGGAGATCACCGCCGACCACCTCGCCGCCGCGGCGGTGATGAGCGGCTGCAAACCGGAGTACGCGCGGGTCCTGCGTCCACTCTCCGAATTGCTGGTCGATCCCGAGTTCAACCTGAGCGGCGTGGAGGTCACCACCGGAGGTACGTCCGTGATGGTGGTGGTGAGCGGGCCCGTCGTCGCCGAACTCGGCTTCGAGCACGAGGCCAACGCGGTCGGCGGCGCCAACTGTCGCGTGAACGCGACCATCGGCCGCTACGCGCAGATGGTGCGGCTCTTCTGCGGGCGCGGCGGGGGCGTGCTCCCCACCCACGGCACGATGGGACACCCCGGGCGCCTGTCGTTCCTCGTGGCCGAACACCCCGACACGCAGTGGGGGCCGTTCCACACGCAGGTGGGCCTGCCGGCGGAGGCGTCCGCGGTGTCGATCATGGCCTCGGAGGGACCGAACTCCGTCAACAACCACTACGGCAGCGCGGCGGAGCAGATCCTCGACACCATTGCCGACTGCCTCGGACACTCGGGCTTCACCAACTACTACTGGCACTTCGGCGCGACGACCATCGTCGTGGGGCCCGCGCACGCCGAGACGATCGCCGCGACCTTCTCGCGCGACGAGGCCCGTCGCTATCTCTTCGAGCACACTGTGCGGGCCACCGATGACCTCGCCGCGCTCGGTCGCATTCCCCCGGAGCCGCGTGAGAAGAGCAAGGTGGTGCCGGGCACGGTGCGCTCACCCTTCGATCACGAGGAACAGATCCACTTCCTGGAGAGCGGCGCGCCCGGAGGCCGGTTCAGCGCCATCGTGCCCGGATGGGTGGGCAACTACTTCGTGATGGCGAAGACGGTTGACTGAGAGACGACGATGAGCGACACGAGAGCGCCCGACGAACTGGTCAACCCGATCCCGCGGCCGAAGGCGGGGCCGTTCACGGTGCGGATCCAGCCGGAGATCGAGCAGGTCGTGCTGTTCGACAACGGCAAGCCGAACTCCATGGCCATCCTGCGGCGCACGCAGCAACTGTTGCGCGAGCGCGGGATCGACGTGAAGGAGGAGATCCGCGGCAAGGCGTTCGCCGGCGGGCCCGTCGACGACCAGACCCTGGGCATGCTCGCCCAGGAGCGGGGACTGCTGCTCTGCGGCGTCCATGACTGAGGCAGTTGTTCGTCGGGCGGTGCGCTCGACTCCGTGTTGCTGCAACGCCTTGGCGTGGCCGCGTTCGTGATCCTCACCGAACCGTTCCGAGCGGTGGTGGCGAAGATGCTCGAGTTCCAGGAGACCGACCGGCCCTTGCCCTACATCGTGCTCGACCACCCGATGCAGAACCTCGACGCCAACGGTGTCGAGGCGCGCGCGCGACAGCTTGCCGCCGCCGCGCAGCGCCTGCTCGCGGGCGAGGAGCCCAATGGCTGAGGGCCTCGCCGTACCGTTGTCGGTGCTCGGGATCGGTCTCGAGCTGCCGCCCACTGTCGACGTGCGCGCGGTGGCGCGCTCCGCTGGTGCGCGCCACGAGCTGGTCGACGGCTACACGGGTTGGGACCGCGCGTGCCACGCAGTGCCCGACGACCACCCGAGCACGCTCGGTGCGCGCGCACTGGCGCAGGCGCTCGCGCAGGCCGAGGTCGCGGCCGACGAGTTACGGCTCGTGCTGTTCACCGGCTCGTCGCGCGACTACGTGCCGTCGTGGTCGGTGGCGAACGAGCTCATGCACGCCAACGGCGCATCGAACCGCTGCCTCGGCCTCGATCTCACCGCGGGATGTGTCGCCACGCTCGCCGCACTCGATCTCGCGCAGGGCTGGCTGTCCGCGCACGGCGGCGGGTGCGCGGCGGTGGTCGCGGCCGAGCGTTGGTCGCAGACGATCGACTACACCGATCCCGGCACCGTGAACCTCTGGGCCTACGGCGACAGTGCGGGCGCGCTCGTGGTGGGCGCGGACGCCGATCACACAGCGCAGCTCCACTACCTGGGTGCCGAGTTCGCCTCCGCGGCCGAGCTCAATGGGCACGTGCTCATCCCCTACGGCGGCACGCGCGAGCCGCTCGCCCCCGAGGGCGCCAACCCGTTCGCCCGGCGGGTGAGCGATCGCCCGAAGGACGTCATCATGTCCACGTACCGCGCGAACTACCGGCGCGCGTTCGACGCGCTGCGCGAGCGCTTCCCGCTCGAACCCACCCGCATGGTGAGCAACCAGACCTCACCCGCGATCATCGGCATGACGAGCACGTCGGTGGGCATGGACGGGCGCACCATCGTGACCGGCCACGCCACCGGTCATCTCGGCGGCACCGACATGGTCGTCGGCATCGATACCTTCGTGCGCGACGCGGGAGGTGAGTACGCCGCGGACGACGTACTGCTCGTGGGCGCGAGCGCGTCGTTCGGGTTCGGTATGGGTTTCCTGACCCGACCCAACACCTAGCAGGAGATCGCACGATGGTCGACCTCGCGGGCTTCTCGCCCGACGACGAACAACTCCACGCGCACGACCCGGACGACTGGTCGTGGAACGAGTCGTGGTTCTTCTCGTTCGTCGACCTCGACGGCGGTCCCGCGTGCACCTTCCGCCTCGGGGTGCTGCCCAACCAGCAGCGGGCGATGCTCTGGTGCTTCCTGCACGTCGATGGCGAGGGCGGCCCGGATGGCGGCGAGTGGGTCACGGTCGAGGAGTCGCGCCTCGCGTTCGGTGACTTCGACTTCTCGCACGGTGCCGCGTACGACAAGTGGGCAGTCGCGTTCGCGTCGCGTGACGACGAGCCGTTCACCGCGGGGTGCTTCACGTTCTCGGCCGCGGGACTCGTGCGCTCCGGACCCCGCGCCGGCGCACGCGTGCCGTTCACCATCGACCTCGCCTACCGCGCCGCGGGCGACGTCCACGGCTCCGGGCACTCCGACGCGGATACTGCCAAGACGACGTACCCGATCGGCCGGTTCGAGCAGCCGCTGGTTGCCGAGGGCACGGTGACA
>Ga0302322_100006964_pt1 | contig 10072 bp, 10 predicted proteins | sample Fen_T0_2_FD_203757 | JGI IMG/M metagenome (GOLD analysis project Ga0302322, IMG submission 203757) | Peat permafrost microbial communities from Stordalen Mire near Abisko, Sweden - Fen_T0_2 | ecosystem: Environmental > Terrestrial > Soil > Wetlands > Permafrost | place: Sweden: Abisko... | reverse complement strand
CCTGAACGCGGAGGTCACCGGCGTCTGCAGCACCGGCAACCTCGACCTGGTGCGCCGCCTCGGCGCCGATCACGTCATCGACTACACCAACCAGGACATCTTCACCGGTCCCGCCCGATACGACCTGGTCTTCCAGCTCGGCGGGACCTACGCCCCGGCAGCCATCCGCAAGGTGCTCACCGCCAAGGGGACACTCATCCAGTCGTACGGGGATGGCAACCGCTGGTTCGGACCTATCGGCAACATGATCAAAGCCGCGGTGCTCAGCCCCTTCGTCGGCCAGACCCTGAAGAGCTTCACCGCCAGGGAGACGACCGAGTCCCTCGACGAGATCACCGACCTTATCGAGACTGGCCAGCTGACCCCCGTCATCGACCGGACCTACCCCCTCGCCGAGGCCGCACAAGCCGTCGCGCTGGTCGAACAGGGACGCCCCGCCGGCAAGGTCACCGTTACCGTCATCAGCGACCCGTGACAGCAGACGCCGCATCCTCAAACGGATGAGCGCGCCCCGGGGAAGGGTGCACACTGAGTACACCGCTCCGGTCGGCGCCCCGACGCCGGGCCTGGGCCTGACCGCTCACCTAGCCGGAGACGATACGTTCATGGATACCATGTTGCTGGAAGCCGAGCCCACGGGCCTGACCCATCGCGTTGCCGTCGAGATCCGGTGGGGCCGCCCCAAGGCCGCGAAGTCCCCGAAGATGTGCGAGTACGAAACCGATCAGGAGTGCATCTGCGCTGAGGGTGAAGACTGCTGGCTGGTGTAACAGCGCTGTTCCGGCCCGACATACCAACGAGAGCGACGATCCCGTGCTGACCACGTGGCGAGGTGGGCGGACACCACACCTTGGGTGGCTTCTACCTGATGCTGCACGGGTGGAAGGTGATATCAGGAGGGTTCATCCAAGGACCCGAGACACCGAAAGGGAACGGTAGGGGTCAGTCCCCAGCTCCCGCAGCGTTGTACGAGTGTGATGGATGGTGGGAGAGATGAACGCCACAGTCTCGACGGTCACCGGGCTGATGGCGATTGCCGCGTCGTTGCTGGCGGGGTGCGCCTCAACATCTGGTTCCTCACCGCCGAGCCCATCCCAGGTGCAGGCCTCGACTGCACCGACCAGCGCCCAGACGCCGGCGACGGTCTCACCATCCGTGACGTCGTCCCCGACCCCGACCCCGACCCCGTCCTCGACGCCGGTAGCCACCGTTCCGGGCCTGGCTGACGGCCGGTATGCAGCACGAATCACCGCGCTGGACTCACCTCGCCGCCGCGTGACCATCGACGTCGTGCAGCTCTTCCTGGGAAAGGCCGCGGCAGCTGCTGCAGCTCATGACCACGCCGCTGAGGTTCCGCCGCCCAACGACGTCTGGATCCGCAACGAAAGCCACCTGCTGCGCACCCTGCCCGTCAGGCCCACCGCACCGATCACGGTGAACGTCCTGAGCGCCGAGATCACCCACAGCGCCGTCAAGAACCTGCCGGTGAGCCTGACCAGGCTGGGGGAGTTCCCCGACCTGGATGCGGGCGTCTTCTGGCTCGAGGTGGAGCACGGTGTCGTCACCCGGATCAACGAACAGTTCCTGCCCTGAGCAGAGACACTCTCAACGCAAGGAAGAGCGACGACCATGAACGCGACCATGCAGGAGACTGCAGCACCTGGGGCCAGTGCCTTAACAGGCGAGGTGCACCGCGAGTTCTCTGACGACTACTCAAAGGGTGAGCTCGAGGAGATGGGCTCACGCGAGCTGCTCGACGGGTACGCCGAGAGTCTCCGCGGCTAAGGCGGTCCGGGCGAAACGCGCGGAGGGGTGGCTTGGCTGCCGTCATCGCTCCGGCCGACGACCAGCCCCAGTTCCAGCGCCAGCTCGGCGAGCCGGGCGCGCTTCTGGTTCTGCGGAAGGGCCTCGATGCCGAACTTGTGAAAGAGCGCGCGCAGGTGGGTCTTCACGGCGTCCAGGCTCAGGAACAGCTCGCTCGCGATCTGCTGGTTGCCCGCCGGGCTCGCATACGGGCGCCCGTCCTCGTAGGGCCGGCACAGCGCGACCAGGATCGAACGCTGTGCCTCGGTCAGGCGTGGGACAGCGGGGAGCATGCCGCCGGCAATCGTTGGCTGGCTCGTGGTCTGCGCCGGGGCGCAGAAGGTCAGAACAGTCTCACCAATCCTGATCGTGTCCCGGTCGCGCAGCGGCGCGCGGTGAGCCAGCCGCCGGCCGTTCAGGAACGTTCCGTTGCGGGAGAGCCCATCGTCCACGATGGTCCACAGGCCGGCGACCCGCTCCAGGACGACGTGCACGCGCGACACCAGGCTGTCCCCGCTGAGGCACACATCGGCTGAGGCGGCCCGGCCGACGGTCACGGCGCCGCCCCCTGAGGGCAGCGCCCAGCGCTGTTGCTCGCCTCGCGCGTCGCGTCGGGCGAGGTAAGCCTCGCCGTGTTCTGGCGCTACGCCGACCATGTCGGCCATGTCGGCCATGTCGGCCCCAGCAGGCTTGGACATCTCGGCCTCCCACCTCCGAGCATGCACCGTGGACCGGCAGGCGTCCATGCCCGCGGCCCCGGCAGACGGGTCGGGGTACGGCAAAACTGTTCCTGGCTCTGCAGATCAGTGGCTCCGGACCTGATGGGCTTGCCGCGAGGTGCTCAGCGTCACAAGATGGCCGGGAGGTCGCGGGGGCGCATGACCGCGGCGAGGATGGCCTCGATGGCGAATGCCGTGGACCCCGCCAGGTCAACCGCCTCCGGGTCGAGCAGCCACTGGATCTGAAGCCCGTCCATCACCGCGACAATCGCTTCCGCGGCCGACTCGATCTCCGCTTCCGGCCGCAGGTTCTCCGGGCCGCACACCTGTCTGAGGGACTCCACGAGCAGGTCACGAAGCCCCTGGAACCGCGCTGTGAACCAGGCCTGGCCCGGGTGGGCGTCCGTGACGGACTCCGCAGACAGCACCGTGTACGTCTGGACGATGCCCGGGCGGTCCATGTTCGTCCGGGCCGTGGCGATGAGGTGGCGGAACAGCTCCAGCCCGGTCGGCGCGTGGTGGCCGCTGAGATGCTCGACGTCGTCCTGGTCGCGATACTCCAGCACTTCGATGAGCAGCTGGTCTTTCGAGCCGAAGTGATGCAGCACCCCGGCATGGGTGATGCCCACCTTCTGTGCGATCTCGACCAGGGAGCCGTTGTAGTAGCCCTTTGCCCCGAACGTCTCCATCGCGGCCCGCAGGATCTTCTCCCGGCGCCGTGCCGTTTCCGGGCGGGGTCGCCGGGCGCCGGCGGGTCCACGCTCCGCCGCGTGCTGGATCCGGCCGATACCAGTGGCCGCCGGGTCCTTCAGATCGCTCATCACTGAGACCTTACTGTGATCTGGATTACTTACTGACCTGTAAGTAACTGTGGTTGTATGGGCTTCAAACTACCGTGGCCCACAAAGGAGTGACCGGTGAAGCGTGCTGCGAGTCCCCGCCCCCAGCAGGTAGAACCAGGCTCCGGAGCCGGTCAGCGGCAGGTCCGGCGGGGACGCAGTCGAGGCGCGACTGCGGCGTTTGCGCTCAGCTTGCTGGCACCTCTGGCCATGGTGACGATCGCGGCCCCGGCGCTCGCCGCCCCTTCGGGTCCCGGCGTTGCGACGGCTCGGGGGGTGGCTGGCAACCCGGCCTCCGGCGGGGTCGAGTCCTGGGTGACTGATCTCAACACCGACCAGCGACTCACCCCGCAACCTGTGACAGCGTGGCAGCCCGGGGCGGGTCCGGCCGGCAGCACGGTGGTCATCGACCCTGCCAGGCACTACCAGACGATGACCGGCTTCGGCGCGTCGATGACCGATACCTCTGCCTGGGTGCTGACCAACAAGCTCGACGCGGCCACCCGGACCAAGACCATGAACGCGCTGTTCTCACCCGGGGCGGGAATCGGGCTGAGCATGCTTCGACAGCCGATGGGCGCGTCGGACTTCGCCGTCCACGGCTCCTACTCGTATGACGACCAGCCGGCCGGTAAGCAGGACCCCACCCTGTCGGGGTTCAGCATCGCGCACGATCAGCCGTACATCATCCCGCGGCTGCAAGAGGCGCTGCGGATCAACCCGTCGCTGACCATGATGGCCAACCCGTGGAGCGCGCCGGGTTGGATGAAGACCAGCGACTCCATGGTCACCGGTTCGCTGAAGCCGCAGTACTACGACGCCTACGCCCGGTACTTCGTGAAGTTCCTCAAGGGCTACCGTGCCGCCGGGCTGCCGACCGACTACGTCTCGGTGCAGAACGAGCCACTGTATGAGCCGGGGGACTATCCGGGCATGAGCGTGCCGGCCAGGACCTCGGCCGAGTTCATTGGCAAGTACCTCGGGCCGGCGCTCAGCAAGAGCGGGCTGAGCAGCCGGATCCTGGCCTACGACCACAACTGGGATGTGCCTTCCTACCCCGAGGTGATCTATCACGACGCCGCGGCTGCTCGCTTTGTGCCCGGGACGGCGTGGCACTGCTATGGCGGGAACGTGTCGGCGCAGACCGTCTCGCACAACGACTACCCGCACGCGCAGGCGTTCCTGACCGAGTGCTCCGGTGGCACGTGGCAGGGCGACTCCGCCGCCGCGTTCGAGCAGTCGATGGCACTGACTATCGGCGTGCCACGCAACTGGGGTCAGTCCGTAGTGATGTGGAACCTCGCCCTCGACCAGCGCAACGGACCCACCAACGGTGGGTGCCAGACCTGCCGCGGCGTGGTTACCGTCAACGATGACGGGACCGTGACGAAGGAGGTCGAGTACTACGCACTCGGTCACGCCAGCAAGTTCCTGCGCCCGGGTGCTGTCCGAATCGCCTCATCCCAGCCTACGGGTGCACCAGTGGCGAACGTCGCCTTCCAGAATCGCGACGGGTCACAGGTCCTGGTGGCCTACAACGGCACCGGAACCCGGCAGCAGTTCTCCGTTCAGCTGGGTAGTCGGCATGTCAGCGAGACTCTGGCAGCCGGGGCCGCAGCCACCTACCGCTGGACCAGTCCCGGCAGGGTTGCCGTAGCGCGTGCGGACCTTGGCTGGGTCGACCTCGACCTCGGCGCCGGTCCCGCGGGCACGCCCGGTGGCCGGCTCGTCCAGAGCGTCAGCCCCGAGGTGGTCGCCAGCCTCAACAGTGTCCGGCTCGGCGACACCTGGCTGGCCTACTCCCAGCCGTATGGCGCGGAGGTGCGCAGCCTCGGAGTGACGCAGGATCTGCCTCGCGCCGGCTGGACCCTGGCGGCATCCTCGAGCGAGCCGGCCAGCCCGCTGGCGAACCTGACCGATGGTGATCTGACCACGCGATGGAGCTCGGGCATGGGACAGGGGCCGGGGTCGTGGGTGAGCGTCGATCTTGGCTCGGCCCAGGAGCTCAACCAGGTCGTGATGAATGCCGGCACCAGCCCCGGGGACTACGTCCGCACCTACCAGGTGGAGACCTCACCGGACGGCGTGAGCTGGACGGCCATTGCCCGCGGGCAGGGCAGCACGGGCGAGATGGTGATCCCGTTGCCTCCCACGACGACCCGTCGTCTGCGTATCGCCAGCGAGGCGTCCTCGGGCAGCTGGTGGTCGATCAACGAGCTGAACCTGGGCAGCACTGCCGGAGCAACACTCCCCGTCGCCCCACCCGGCCAGAAGCTGGTCACAGCGTCCGGAGCGCTGCCGGGCGGCGCGGCGGTGACCGGCGTCTACAACGCGGGTCCCGGGGACGCCCAGGTCGACTTCCCGGCCAGCGGCTTCGGCTACTCGTACTGGCTGCCGCCGACCGCTGCGGTCACCTTCGCGGTCTCGCCGGTGAAGCAGGGCACCCCCGTTGTCACCCCCTTGCACCCCGTTGACAGGTGATGTCCCGCACGGACCTCGACCACCCGCAGCCGCGGACGGTTGCCCATCTACGCGTCATCGGCTGAGCCGCAGCGCACGGAGGTATACAGCATGAGCACCGCTCCTTTCAACTACTCCCGGGCCGGCCGGTCGCGACCAGGAGCGCTTGTCGCTCTGGTGGCCGCAGCCGGCTTGGTCACGGCCTTTTCGACGCCGGTCGCGGCGGCCTCTACCGCCACGACCGGCAGTCCGGCTGCGGCGGCGGCTCACGGGCTGCCGTACGAGAACGCCCGCCTGCCCATCACCAAGAGGGTCGCTGACCTGCTCGGGCGGATGACGCTCGCTGAGAAGGTCGGGCAGATGACCCAGACCGAACGGGGCAAGGTCTACGACGACGCGACCCCGATCACGACGTGGAACCTTGGCAGCATCCTGTCGGGCGGGGGGTCTACGCCCACCGAGAACACTCCCGTCGCCTGGGCCAATATGGTCGACCGTTTCCAGAAGGCCGCTCTGGCCACCCGTCTGCACATCCCGCTGCTGTACGGCATAGACGCCGTTCACGGTGACGGCAACATGTTGGGGGCGACGGTCTTCCCGCACAACATCGGCCTGGGCGCTACCCGCGACCCGGCCCTGGTCCGCGAGATCGGGCACATCACCGCGTCCGAGACCCGGGCCAGCGGACCTCAGTGGTCCTTCTCGCCCTGTATCTGCTCCCCGCAGGACGACCGCTGGGGTCGCACCTACGAGGGCTTTGGTGAGGACCCGAAGCTGGTCATCCAGATGGAGACCGCGATTGACGGGCTTCAGGGACCGCCCGGTCATCTGGGCGATCGTGACCGTGTGCTCGCCACGGCGAAGCACTTCGCCGGCGATGGCGACACCACGTACGGCACGTCGACCGGCGACTACAAGATCGACCAGGGCATCGCCGTCACCAACCGCTCGAGCTTCTGGCAGAAGTCGCTGCAGCAGTACGTGCCGGCCATCCAGAAGCATGACGTCGGCACCGTGATGCCGTCCTACTCCAGCGTCGACTGGACCGAGGACGGGATCGGCAACCCGATCAAGATGCACGGCAACAAGGAGCTCCTCACCGATGTCCTCAAGGGGTCGATGAAGTTCGACGGATTTGTGATCAGCGACTGGGAGGGTATCCACCAGCTCCCTGGTGACTGGCCGACCCAGGTTCGCACCGGGGTCAACGCCGGGATCGACATGATGATGGAGCCCAGCCTCTACCAGGAGTTTGAGACCACGCTGACCGAAGAGGTCAACGCCGGCCGGGTCCCGATGAGCCGCATCAACGACGCGGTCGCCAGGATCCTGACCAAGAAGTTCGAGCTCGGCCTCTTTGAGCACCCCTATACCGACCGGACCAACCTGCCCGCCATCGGTAGCCCTGCGCACCGCGCCGTCGCCCGCACAGCGGTAGCGAAGTCGCAGGTGCTGCTCAAGAACGTCAACCGGGTGCTGCCCATCAAGACCAGGAGCCGCATCTATGTCGCCGGCAGCAACGCCGACAGCATCGGCAACCAGGCCGGCGGATGGACGCTGACCTGGCAGGGTGGATCCAGTACCAGCATTCCCGGCACCTCGATTCTGGCCGGCATCCGCTCGGCCGCGGGCCATTCGGCGGTCACCTACAGTCTCGACGCAAGCGCACCCATCCAGAAGGATGACGTCGGCATCGTGGTCGTGGGAGAAACTCCCTACTCCGAAGGTTTCGGAGACGTCGGCGGTCCCCGCTGGGGCTGGGACCCTGCCGACAACGGGGTGCTCCGTCCGGTCAAGGACATGCAGCTCTCGGCCGCGGACAAAGCGGCGGTGGACAAAGTCTGTTCCGCCGCAGCGAAATGCGTCGTTGTCGTCGTGTCGGGCCGGCCGCTGATCCTGGACCCCCAGCAGCTGTCCGAGATCGACGGGCTCGTCGCAGCCTGGCTGCCCGGCAGTGAGGGCGCGGGAGTTGCCGACACCCTCTTCGGGAAGGTCCCCTTCGGCGGGAAGCTCCCCGTGACGTGGCCGCGCACCCTCGCTCAGGAGCCGATCAATATCGGTGACGCCAACTATGACCCGCTCTTCCGCTACGGATTCGGGCTCACCACCAGGTAACCATCCCGGGGCCGCCAGGTCCGGTCGAAGGTTCGACCGGACCTGGCTCCCTCGGTGTCGGACAACGCCTGCGGGCAGAGGTCAGCCCAAATGGATCATGGAGAAACAGAGGGACTCTCTTGACCCATTCGTCCCTTTCGAGCCGTTATGTTCTTGCCCCATGAGTATCGACGCGGCACGGCGATGAACGACCCAGGCTGGACCTTCCTGCTCGGCGTGGCTGCCGGGGCGTCGTGCGTCGGTCTCGGCGTGTACGTCGCGGCCTTTGACAGAGTGGCCCTGAGGCGACTCCGCCTCGGCGACGCCGAAGGGTGGAGGAGCCAGCCGGTATGGCGCCTGCTCCTCCTCCTTCCCGTTTCAGACGAGGTCGAGAGCAACCCCGAGGCCATCGCGAAAGCCGTCTAGGGCGCAGCTCGTGTCCGCCCTCCGGGTGTGACCACCCTCACGAGGCCGGCTGCCGCTCCAGCGTTCCCGGCGGCGGTAACGTTTTGCAGGAGAGGGTAGTTCGCTGCGCCGGTGATCACCAAGTCCGGAGAAGACCGTGGTCGCGTGCTGCGGCTCGTTCCCTCTCCGGCAACCGGCTTGGTCGTGCCGATCTTCCACTTCTCATGGCTTTACCGGGCCTTCGTCGATCGTGCGCTGCTGCGGGTCCAGTGGGGACCATCGCGGCTTGCGCAGCCAGGTCCTCGAGCAGGTTCGATCGCCGCAGGGCCGGGATCGCCGGCGCACCATCCGCACGCCCTCAGGTGCTTCTGGTGCCTCTGTTGAGGGCCACCAGTCTGGTCTCAGACCGATCCGATGAGTGCGATCACGTCGATCACGCAGACGATCACGATGAAAGGTAAGGAAGCAGTGAGCAGCCCAGCGGGATGGTACCGACAGCCCCACAGCCAGCCGAGATACTGGGATGGCGAGTCGTGGAGGGAGCACTACGAACCGGGTGCCCCGACCCCTACGACCGCTTTCCCCATGTCGACGCCGAAGCGGGCTACCGCAACACCGGCTAACCCCCCTACCCAGCGGAAGAGAGCCACAGCGCCGACAACGGATACCCCGCTGACCTCACTGACGGGACGGGATACGACGCCACTTCGCCATAAGCCCGGCGTGGCCGACTTGTTCGGCTGGGGCGGTCTGGCCCTGGTCGTTCTCATCGGCGGACTGGCTTTCGGACTGAGGGGCGCGGCGATCTCCGTGGGGATGTTCGCTCTCGTCGTCGCGCTGATCGCCCTGGCCAGGGGCAGAGTGGGGTGGGCCAGGCTGGGAAGCAGGGCGGCGGGCGGCGCTGCGCTGGCGGCGGCCATGGTCCTCATCACCGTCGGCGCCGCCGCCGCGCCACCCAGCAAGACCGGCCACGGCGCTGGCGTTGCGCCGCAGACCTCCCCTGTCGCCACCAGCCAGAGCTCGGCGCCGTCAGTGGCTACTGCGACCCCGCTCAGGCCAAGCCCGACGTCGACGCCATCCCCGGACGCGGTGAGCACTCCCACGGACGTTCCGGCGCCGAGCGTGGTGCCAGCGAGCCCGAGCCCGTTGGCGACAAACCCGACAGGTGGCGTTGACGGTAATGCCGGAACTGGCAGCACCGGCTCGACCGTCAGCCCACCAACGGCTCCAGTACCCACCGTGACGACCCCTGCTGGCCCCTGACCCAGCTCCGGCCCCGGCAGGCTCTGGCGCCCGAGCACGGCGCCGTTGGAAGCCGGTCTAGGGTGAAACCAAGTGACCCAAGGATCATCTGGAGCAGCTATGTCGACGAACCTGTCCGAGTCCGACCTGGAGCTGATGCGCAAGAAGTTCCTGGCCAGCCCCAAGAACCGTGTTGCCCAGAACGCCGTGGCGCAGACCTCGATCGACGGCGTCGCGCTGGACCGAGAGGTCGTCGTCGGGACCGACAGGACGGTGTCGAACCTGCTCGACGACTGGAGTGTCACCAACCAGAAGAAGAGCGGCCGCTGCTGGCTTTTCGCTGGGCTGAACCTCCTGCGGGTGGGTGCGGCACAGACGATGAACCTCAAGGAGTTCGAGTTCTCCCAGAACCACCTCATGTTCTGGGACAAGCTCGAGCGGGCAAACTTCTTCCTCGAGGCGATGATCGAGACAGCGGACCGGGACCTGGACGACCGCACCGTCGCGTTC
>Ga0302322_100006963_pt1 | contig 10072 bp, 7 predicted proteins | sample Fen_T0_2_FD_203757 | JGI IMG/M metagenome (GOLD analysis project Ga0302322, IMG submission 203757) | Peat permafrost microbial communities from Stordalen Mire near Abisko, Sweden - Fen_T0_2 | ecosystem: Environmental > Terrestrial > Soil > Wetlands > Permafrost | place: Sweden: Abisko... | reverse complement strand
CACTGCACGAAGGTTTCGCCGCGTTCGCGGCGGGAGAGGTAGCCGGTGAGGATACGCTCGACCAGCGGCGTGATCTCAGTGGCAGAGAGGTTACGGAAAATCTCGCGACCGATGCCCTGCTCCTGATCCATGCCGCCGCCGAGAATGACACAGTAACCGGGTGAGCCGTCGGCAAGTTTGACGCCGATGAAGCCAAGGTCGCCGCAGTAATGCTGGGCGCAGGAGTTGGCGCAGCCGGTGAAGTGAACGTTGATCGGGTGATCGAGCTCGGGAAATTTTGAAGCGAGGTGTTTTATTAGCGCGACGGCAGAAGCTTTGGTGTCGGCGTTACCGTATTTGCAACCCGCACTGCCGGTGCAGGCGATGATACCCCCGGCGGCGAGCGAGGCTTCGGTGTAACAGCCCATACGCTTCACCGCGCGGCAGACGGCTTCAACTGAGTCTTTTGGGACGTGCGGAATAATTAGGCTCTGCCAGACGGTTAGGCGGAGTTCGCCGTTGCCGTAGCGCTCGGAAAGCTCGGCGAGTGCGCGCATCTGTTTCGAGGAGAGACGTCCGACTGGAACGCCGACGCCGATGCTGAAGAGACCTGCCTGGGCCTGACGACGGGGTCCGAGCCATCCGTGTTTGTCCACGGGATGACGGGGCTCGCAGGCGGTGAACGGAAAGCGCACGAGCGGGAAGGCGAGGCGTTTGCCGGTTTCTTCGAGGAATTTGTCGAAGCCCCAGTCGGCGAGCAAGTATTTGAGGCGTGCCTTCTTGCGATCGGTTCGGTTTCCGTGGTCGCTAAAAACGCGAATCATGGCGGCAGCAACGGCGACAGCCTCGGAAGGTTTGATCAGCAGGCCGGTGTCGCGGGCAAAGTCGCCGTGCCCGGTGATGCCGCCGAGCTGTACACGGAAGTAGACCCCGGGCGAGGGGCGAGAGGCGAGAGGCGATGGGCTGGAGGAAGAGAATTTGTCAAAGGAGGCTTCGGTGACCCGTACGGCGAAGAAGCCGATGTCGTTGGTATCGGCGGCGGCGCTGATGAGGCTGCCGTTGTCGAAGGCGACGTTGAATTTTCGTGGAAGTCCGTAGAGGTCCCGGTTGTTAATGATGTAGTGGTGCAGCGCTCTGGCATGCGGGCGGACGTCGATCAGCTCGTGCGGGGCGAAACCGGAGTCAGGCGAGGCAGTGATGTTGCGGACGTTGTCGGCACCGGCGCCGCGGGCGGTGAGGCCGAGATCCTGGACTCTGGTGAGTAGTTCGACAACGGAACGAGGTTTGAACTCGCGCATCTGGAGATTAGCCCGGGTGGTGATGTGCGAGTAACCGCCACCGAGGTCGTCGGCGATGGCGGCGAGTCCGCGCAACTGATACGAAGCTAGTTCGCCAGCGGGAATGCGCAGACGGACCATAAAACTGTCCTGCGTAGGCGCGACGTAGAAGATCCCGTGGGTGCGAAAGCGGTAGTTGTGCTCTGCGTCCGGCGCTTTGTCGGCCTGCGCGTGGTGCAGGATTCGTTCCCAGGCATCGAGCGGATTTTCGTCGAGCTTCCAGCGTTCCTCTTTGCAGAGATCTTCGATCGGTGTGCCGTAGACTGTGGCTTCGGCGGGCGCGGCGAGATTACCCGAGTTGGCGGCGGCGGGTGTGGCAGTCAGCTGACCCGAACCTGTCGTACCGACAAAAGGAAAGGCGCCCGAGGCCAGTGCGCCAGCCATGAAGCCCTGCAAATATTCCTTCTGCGCAGGCGTGAAGGGCGTGGCGGAGAGCTCGTTGTTGAGATTGGATGCAGGCATGAAACGTGGCTCTGTAGTAGCGCCCATTGTGCCAGCAGGCGGCAGGTGAATGAAAAATACGGCTCAAAGTTCTCATCTGAATGATGAGCCATATTCATCGTTATTGCGCCGGATCGCCGAAGCAGTTTTTGAGGTAAAACGAGTGATTTAAAGGTTCAGCGTTATCTGCAAATAGGCGTACCCGGCATCTTTTGAGCCGACGGCGCTCAGCGACTGTTTGATGTAGTTGCCGCGGAAGTAATGGCAGAGACCGAGTTCGATCTGGGAGTAAGCCGTGACCGACCAGCCAGTCACGAGATCGATTTCCTTGCCGAGTTCGTGGCTGAAGCTCGGACTGATGGCGTACCCTGTTCCGGCGTTAGCGGCACCACCCGCGCGGGCGACGCCAGCGACGTTGTACCAGCTGTCAGTCGTGCGATCGAGGTACTGGGCGTGGGCTTCAAGTGCGACGCTGATGGTGGGCTTGGGTTTGAAAGTATAACACAGGCGGAAATCGTGAAGATTCTGGAGGCTGTTGAGGTCCATGTATCCATAAAATAGATGCGTTGTAGCGAAGAGATTCTGGAACGTCTGGCTCTTGCCATCGGTTGAGCTTTTGTCGCCTGAGGCGTAACTGTAGGTGAGGCCGATGCGGTGCTGCCAGGCGCTGTCGGTCAACGTATAACCGCCCTGCAGTATAGCGGCGTAGGCGTCCTGACGCAGACGAGGGGCCGAAGCAACCGCAGCCGACAAAGCAGTCGGACCCGTGGTGGCGCGATTGCCGAACTGATGCATAAGCTCTACGCCGTAGTCCCAGGGGCCATACGCGAGGGGTTTGGACTTGATGCGAAGACCCGCGGTGTAGAGGTCCTGTTTGGCTGGATTGCGAAAGGGTGCGGCGACGCCGGCGTAGGGATTGTTATTTGCGTCAACATTCACGGTGGCGCTGGCGACCGTCACGTTGCGCGAGTAGAGAAAAGCTTCGACGATATTGCTGGTAGAGACGGCGGGAATTGTTGGGAAGTTGAAATAAATGCCGGAGAAATGATCGGCGGAAAGGTGTGAGCGATTGAAGTTGTTATTGTCGTTGTAGACGAGCCCACCGGTGAACACGTCGACACCGAACCAGGCGTTCTGCCAGCGGACTTTCGCGGCATCGAAGGTGCGGGCGTTGTTGTTCCAGCGGAAATTTCCGAGGGTGCGCTGGTCTCCGTAGACGAGTTCCTGGCGGCCGATCTTGAGCGAGAGCGGAAACTCTTTGTGATTTCCGAGAAAAAAATAGGCCTGGTGAACGTTTAGGTCGTAGTCGTTTTCGGCGAGAGCGTGACCGGGTCTGTTGGCATCAGCCGCCACACGTTGGTCACCGCGTTCGTCGCGATAGGAAATGCTGCTTCTTCCTTCGACGAGAAACGCAAACCGTTTTGCCGTGTAACCGACACGCGGCATGATGCGGGTTAGGTAATAGCTATTGTTATTGTCGTTATTGAGACCAGTGCCGGTGTCGCGAAAGTCGGCGTTCTGACCAGAGTAAGTGAAACCGGCGTTGTCCTTGTCCTCGACGCGTTCGCGAACGTTCAGCGCGATGTCCCAAGCGGCCATGTAAGGATCGGAGGCGCGCAGATATTCGTTGAGGAAACCCGGGAAGGGACGCGGCGGAGGAGGCGGTGTGTACTGGGCGTGGAGCTGGATGATGGCGAAGAAGGCCGTCACGGCCAGGAGGAGAGGTCGGAGTGTTATTGGCATGGTGTGTTAGTGGTGGTTCGGTTGAGAGTGTCGTGCTGGAGGCAGGCAAAGCCGTCGCACCTCGTCGTTGAGGCGTGTTGAAAAACCGGGCTCTGAATCAACTCCGGCTATCTTCGCCGGTAGAAATCAGGATTACTTCGCTGCTTGAAGGAGAACGTTGGGCGTGGTCGGTGACGGCGGTGAAGAGGGACGCAGATGCGAGCGCACCTCGAGGAAGGAAATGAGCTGTTCGCGCAGCTTGTAGTAATCGGGGTGCTCCATGATGGCCTTGCGATTGCGCGGGTGCGGGAAATTTACCTCGATGATTTCGCCGACCTCGGCGGCGGGGCCGTTGGTCATGCAGACGATGCGGTCGGAGAGAAAAATCGCTTCGTCCACGTCGTGCGTGACCATGAGCGCTGTGATCTGGTTTTTGCGCCAGAGATCGACCAGCACCTGCTGGAGTTCGTAGCGGGTGAGCGAATCGAGCATGCCGAATGGTTCGTCAAGCAGCAGCATTTTTGGCTTGAGCGCGAAGGCGCGGGCGATGCCGACGCGCTGACGCATGCCCTGCGAGAGCTCGGCGGGCTTTTTATGCATGGAGTCGCCGAGACCGACCACGGTCAGATAATATTCGGCGATCAACCGGCGATCTTCGTGAGTAGCGGTGAAGAAAACCTGATCGACGCCAATCATCACGTTTTCGATCGCGGTGAGCCAGGGGAGCAGCGACGGAGATTGAAAAACGATACCGCGATCCGGGCCAGGGCCATCGAGTTCCTTGCCGGCGAGAATAATGCCGCCTTCGGTGAGGGGATTCAGTCCGGCCACCATCATGAGCACGGTGCTTTTGCCGCAACCGGAGTGGCCGATGATGGAGACGAATTCGCCTTTTTTAACTTTGAGGTCGAAGTCTTTTACGATGACGGCGGGACCCTTCGGCGTCGGGTAGGACTTGCTGAGCCGGGAAATTTCCAGATAGGCGCTCATGGCGTTTCAACCGTTTCCTCTTTGATTTCGCTGCGACGAATCGGGCGGCGCTTCGGGCCGATGTAGTTTCCCCGGCTAATGTCTTCGGGTTCGATATCGGGCAGGATGAGCGACTGGGTGGTTTTGTGGAGGTTACGGTTAGTTGCCTTTAACAGGTAGTCGATCACCTCGGCGCGGATTTGTTTGAAGTCGTAATTTTCGTTGAGCTCGGCGCGATTTCTTGGGCGTGGCAGCGTGATCGGTATGCTGGGTCCGAGCGTTGCGCGCGGGCCGGCGGTGAGCGGGATGACGCGGTCCGCCATGAGGATGGCCTCGTCGGGATCGTTGGTGATGAGCACGACCGTCTTTTTGTCTGCCTCCCAGATTTGCAAGGTCTCCTGCTGAAGCGTGCCGCGCGTGAGGGCGTCGAGCGCACCGAAAGGTTCGTCCATGAGCAAAATCCGGGGATTCATCGCAAGCGTGCGTGCGACGCTCACGCGCTGGCGCATGCCACCGGAGAGTTCGTGTGGTTTCTTGTCGCGGGCGGGCGTGAGTTTAACCATAGCGATGTAGCTCTCGACGTGAGTGCGCCGCTTTTCCGCAGTCCAACTCGGGAAGATTTGGTCGACAGCGAGGGCAATGTTCTCAAACACGCTCAGCCACGGGAGGAGCGAGTAGTTCTGGAAAATGATGCCGCGATCAGGTCCGGGACCGGTGACCGGTTTGCCTTCGAGCAGGACGCTGCCGGTGTCAGATTTGACCAAGCCAGTGACAAGATTGATGAGGGTACTTTTGCCTGCGCCGGAATAGCCGACGATAGCCACGAACTCGCCTTCGTTGATTTCGAGATTGATGTCGGCCAATACCTCGGTGCGGACTTTGCCGGTGGTGTAGGTTTTGGAAGCGTTTTTGATTTCAAGAAAAACCATTTGGAAGATACCCGGATCAGTTGACGAGATTGTGCAGGCTGAAACTGGTGGCGTAGACTTCTGGCCGGGTTGGATCGAAGACCTTGCCGTCGAACAGCGTCTCTGGTCCGTCAAACGGGCTGGGCGTGGTCACGCCGAGTTCGCTCAACGCGGTTTCAAAGAAATCGGCGCGGATGATGCGGGCAGCGATGCCGGCATAGTCAGGTTTCCCGTAGTGCAGCCCCCAACGCCGAAACTGCGTCAAGAACCAAATGGCGTGACTGACGCGCGGGCGGTTGGTGTTGCCGGAGGAGAAAGTCATCGGGTGCGTATTCGGCGCAGTGCGACCATCGCCGTAGGAAGTCAGTTCGCCGAGGCGCGCCGCGATCCAGGCTGGGTCGCAATCCAGATATTCGGGACGGGCGAGGAGCGCGGCGGCTTCGGAACGGTTAAGAGGGTCGTCCAGCCAGACGCCCGCCTGATAAAGTGCCTTGAGGGAGGCGACGACGGTGGCGGGCTGCTGACGGGCGAACTCTTCGGTGAAGGCGAAAACTTTTTCGGGATGGTTGGGCCAGATTTCCTGCGAGGTAATGGCGGTATAGCCTAGTTCGTTAGCGCTGGCGCGTGCGTTCCACGGTTCACCAACACAGAAGCCGTCCATCCGAGCCGAGCGCATGTTTGAAACCATCTGCGCGGGCGGCACCGTAATGAGCGCGACATCGTTGCCCGGGTGAATGTCGCCGGCGGCCAGCCAGTAGCGGAGCCAGAGTGCGTGGGTGCCGACGCGTAAGGTGTGGCCGAATACGAGGGGACGACCGCTGTCGCGGCCCTCGATGGCGGCGGCGCGGAGATTTTTAGCGTCGGTCGCGACCTTGCCTTTGTAGGCGTTGTGCAGCGTGATCGCCTGACCGTTGCGGCTTAAAACCCAGGGAACGATGAGCGGCTTCTGGTTAAGCCCGAGCAGGCCGCAAGCAGAGGCGACGGGCATGCTGAAAAGCATCTGAGCGGCGTGAGTTTCGCCTTTGTTTACAGCATCGCGCAGGGCGGTCCAGCTGGCTGCCCGACGGAGCGTGACGTTCAAGCCCTGCTCGCGGAACAGCCCCTTTTCGTGAGCGACGATGAGCGGCGCTGCGTCCGTGAGAGCCATGAAACCGAAGGCGAGTTCGGCGGGAGAAACGTTCGTGGAAGATGTGTTCAAGCGGGAGGACTTGGAATATTTATCGCTGGGGGCGGGTTATAGAACGGACTTGAAGCGCCGCTCGACCACGCTCATCAGCCGGTCGAGAATGAAACCGACGAGGCCGATAACGATAATCGAAAGAATGATGTGCTCGTAGATGAGCGCGTTGTACTCCTGCCAGAGAAAGCCGCCGACGCCTGGTCGACCGGTGAGCATTTCGGCTGCGACGATAACCAACCAGGCAATACCAAGACTCAACCGAAAGCCGGTGAACATATAGGGCAGGGTGGCAGGGATGAGGATTTTGAAGAGCGTTTTGGTGCGCGAGAGTTTCAGCACACGACCGACATTGAGATAGTCCTGCGGGACGGCGCGCACGCCCACGGCGGTGTTGAGCACGGTCGGCCACATCGAGCAGATGGCGATGGTGAAAAGCGCAGCGAGGGTGCCTGCCTCCTTGCCTGCCTCCAAAAAGATGACGAGTCCCAGCGGCAGCCAGGCCAGTGGCGATACCGGGCGAAGAATTTGGATAAGCGGGTCGAACATCTTCGCGAAGGTCGGCGACAGGCCGAGTAGGAAACCAATCGGTACTCCTACGATGAGTGCGATGGCGTAGCCGACGGCGACCAGCCCGAGCGAATACAAAGTAAAGCGGAGAATGCCCTGGTCCATTTCGCCGCGTTTGGCGAACGGCTCCAGGATGTAGAGTTTGCACGAATCCCAAGTCTCGATGATGTTCGGCAGGGCGGGGATCATTCCCTGGCGGACCTCGCTCGTGATTTCTCCCTGAGCGTCCTTGGTGACGACTTTCTTCCCTGCCACAGCGTGCCAGGTGCCGAGAACGATCAGGATGCCGATGATGGGCAGAAAGAGCCAGTCGAGTTTGTTACTTTTCATGAAGGAGGTGTTTCATGGACTCAGCCTTTCATGCTATGCACGGCAAAACTTTTGGCGTAGGCCTCTGGTTCGGCTGGATTGAAAGTCGCGCCGTCGAAGAGCGTTTCGGCGTCGTTATTCAATCCGCCGTGGGCGACGCCGATTTCCTTCATGGCCTCTTCGTAGATGTCGTTTCGCATGACGCGTTTTGCGATGCCTTCGTAGTCGGGCGTGCCGGTGACGAGGCCCCAGCGGCGATACTGCGAAAGAAACCACTTGGCGTATTTGGGCTGCGGATAGTTGCAGTTGCGCTTGCTGAAGTGCATGTAGAACTCGTCCTGAACCTTGCGACCGTCGCCATAGTCGAGCTGGCCCTGAAGGCGTCCGAGAATGGTTTTGGGATCGCAGTTGATGTAAGTGGCTTTTGAGACGATGGCGCACTGTTCGGGGCGGTTGGTCATGTCGTCGAGCCAGACGCTCGCCTCGTGGAGTGCCTTCAAGATGGCTTTGACCGTTTTCGGATTTTTCTCCGCAAACTCCTCGGTGAAGGCGCAGACTTTTTCCGGGTGGTCCTTCCATATATCCTGGGTGGTCACGGAGGTAAACCCAATGCCATCGCTAATTGCCCGTGCATTCCACGGTTCGCCGACACAGAAGCCGTCCATTTTCCCGATCTTCATGTTGGCGACCATCTGCGGAGGCGGGACGGTAATGAGGGAGACGTCTTTGTCGGGGTTGATTCCGCCAGCGCCGAGGTAATACCGCATCCACAGGGCGTGCGTGCCGGGCGGGAACGTCATGGCGAAGGTGAGTGGTTCGCCCAGTTTTTTCGCTTCTTCAACGAAGGGCTTGAGCGCTTTTGGGTCGGCCCCGACTTTGCCCTTCCATTCGGTCTTCAGGGTGATGGCCTGGCCGTTGCGGTTGAGCAGCCACGGAATGATCATGGGTTTTTTCGGCGAACCGGCGAGGCCCATGGTCGAGGCAAGCGGCATGCCGAGGAGCATGTGCGTGGCCTGAATCGAACCAGTCGACAGGTTGTCGCGGATGGCGGCCCAGTTGGCGCCCTTGGTGATTTTGGCGTTGATGCCGTATTTTTTGAAAAATCCTTTTTCGTGAGCGATGACGATGGGCGAGCAGTCGGTCAGCGCGATCATGCCGAAATTGATGTCAGCGGTCTCGGGCGCTTCCGAAGCCGAACCCGCCGTGGCGGCCCAAGACTTTTTGCCAAGGGCAGACCACAGGGCGACAGCTCCGAGACTGGTGGCGCTTTTGGTGAGGAAAGCGCGGCGGTTGAGCGCGGCATTGGTGTTTGAATTAAGAGGAGACGAGTTCATGCGGTGAGTTGATTCGGGTTGCGTGTTTGAAAATGTCTTCGCGGAAAAGGCGGCGCGGAAGCTCGGCGGTCACGGAGCCGGAGGGCAGGAGGCCGGCGGCGACGAGTTCCTGCTGGATGGCGGCGGCTTTGGCGGTGGTGGGCTGGTTCGCATGATCGGCATGGAAGACATGGAAATCAGGCACGGACTCGGTCCGGTCATGGCCGCAATCGAAGGCGCCGGTGAGGGCCGGAGAGATGATATGGGCCGACTGGTTGACGTAACCGGCGCGCGCCAGCAGCTGGGCGAGTGGTTCGCGATTGGCGGGTTTCTCGCACCAGGCGCAGGCTTCAAACAGCGCGGCGATCGCCGCGGCGTGTTCGGTCGGGTGGCTTTCCGCGAAACGCTCGGTGACCATGAGGACCTTTTCAATATGGCCGGGCTGCAGGCGCGAACTCCACGTCGGGCACCAGCCGATTTTCTCGCGCACGGCGAGAGAGTTCCACGGCTCGCCTGCAAAGTAGCCGTCGATTGTACCTGCGGCGAGGTTGCGGAACATCTGTGCGGGAGGCACGACGACGATGCGCACGTCGCGATCTGGATTGATGCCGCCCTCACGCAACCAGGCACGCAGCAGCAAGTGGTGTGAGGAAAAGTTGAATACAACGCCGAAGGTGAGCTTGTGCTCGCCTTTGCGGCTGTGCGCCTCGTCGCGCAGTGTTTTGGCGTCGCGCACACCCGCCACCCAAAGCCGCTCGGAAAGGGTGAGCGCATTGCCGTTGAGGTTGAGCACGAGGCCGGTGGTGACAGGGCACGCGACAGATTCCAGGCCGAGGCTGGTCGCCCAGAGCATCGGGGCCGGCGCCTGCGCGGCGTCAAGTTCACCGTAGATTACCTTTTCGCGAATGGTGGCCCAGCCGACTTCGCGACTGAGCTGGACGCGCGCGCCGTGTTTCGCGAAGAGCCCGCGTTCTTCGGCCACGGCGAACGGTGCGGCGTCGGTGAGTGCCAGGAAACCGACGCGGAGCGGACGAGAAAGCAGACTGACTTGGGTTTTTGTGGCGGAACGCGACATGGCTTTTTCCCCAACACCTAGCCGTCGCCGTGCCAGCGGAGCCCTTTGGCGTGATTACTGCTCTTCAAACATTTCATAAAGATAATGAATCACGCTCATTCATGAGAACGACCCTCGACAGCCGTCAGCTGGCCGCTTTTGAAGCCGTGGCCCGCCGTGGCAGTTTCACTTTGGCCGCAAAAGATCTGTTTCTGACGCAGTCAGCCGTCAGCCACGCGATGAAGGCGCTTGAGACCGAAGTGGGCTGCCGTTTGCTTGATCGCATCGGCAAA
>Ga0302322_100006959_pt1 | contig 10074 bp, 9 predicted proteins | sample Fen_T0_2_FD_203757 | JGI IMG/M metagenome (GOLD analysis project Ga0302322, IMG submission 203757) | Peat permafrost microbial communities from Stordalen Mire near Abisko, Sweden - Fen_T0_2 | ecosystem: Environmental > Terrestrial > Soil > Wetlands > Permafrost | place: Sweden: Abisko... | reverse complement strand
AAAAACAGGTGATGCAGTAAAAGGAAAAAAAATGCTTAGCCTTGGTTTAAAACACAACCCCGTATTGCCGGAGGATATTAAAAAAGAGAGTGCGGAAGCATTACAGAAATTATAAGTAATGCATAAGGATGAAAAATATAAGAAACTTTTAGTGCTGCTGCTGTTAATAGAAATGGAACAGACAGCTGTTGCACACACCATAAATTATGCACTGGAAAATGCTCCTGTGCACCAGGTTGCGTGGTATTATTTTAAACTGGGTTTTACACATATCGTTCCGCAGGGTATCGATCATGTGTTGTTTATTATTAGCATTTGCCTCATCAATACAAAAATACGATCGATCATATACCAGGCATCTGCTTTTACCGTAGCACATACCATTGCACTGGCTTTAAGTATGAAAAATATTGTTGTGGCACCCAGCCCGGTAATTGAACCGGTCATTGCAATGTCAATAGTATTTGTGGCGGTTGAAAATATCGTACTCAGCGAATTAAAACCCTGGCGCATATTGCTGGTATTCCTCTTCGGCCTGGTACATGGCTTGGGCTTTGCCAGCTCGCTCAACGAAATAGGTTTGCCCCCCAATAAATTTATTACTTCTATACTCATGTTCAACGCAGGGGTGGAAGTGTGCCAGGTATTCATCATTACCACAGTGTTTGTATTGCTCATTCGGCCATTTAAAAATAAGACCTGGTATCGATACAGAATCGTATACCCCATATCCGTTGCCATAGCTTTAATAAGCGCCTACTGGACTATTGAAAGAATAGCGGGTTAATAAATATTATCCCTGCAACAAACCCTGCTTTATTATTTTAACAAAAATAAATTTGGTCCATTACGAATTATTCGTAGATTTACGAAAATTTCGTAGAAATGGAAAAATTAACCCATGTTGAAGAAGAAGTAATGCAGGCCATCTGGCGCACCGGCGAAGCCAATGTAAAAACCTTTATGGAAAATTTAGAAGAACCTGCACCTTACACTACCGTAGCCTCCATTGTTAAAAACCTGGAACGCAAAGCGTACATCAGCAGCAGGCTGGTGGGCAATGCCTACCTGTACAAGCCGGCCGTAAGCGAGGCCGACTATAAAAAGAAATTTATGGGCAACGTGGTAAAAGAATACTTTGATAACTCTTATAAGGAGATGGTGAACTTTTTTGTAGAACAAAAGAAGTTATCCGCCAAAGAGCTGAAAGAAATTATCACCATGATAGAAAAAGGAAATAAGTAACCTTAAAATTATTGTATGCATTTTTTACCGGACTATATTCTAAAACTTTCTGTAAGCCTTTCGGTAGTGTATTTATTTTATTATGCAGTTTTGCGTAAGCTTACTTTTTATGATCACAACCGCTGGTATTTGATGGGCTACACCCTGCTGTGTTTTGTAATTCCCTTCATTAATATTTCAGCGGTGTTGCAAAAGAACAACTGGCATAGTAGTGAGGTGATCAATTGGGTACCGGTTATAAATAACAATGCCGTAGTTGATCTGCCTGCAACAGGTGCAGCAGCTTGGGGCCTGCGGGAAATAGTTATTGCAGCAATAGCAGTGGGCATACTGGCGATGCTTAGTCGCTTGTTACTGCAGGTTTTTTCTTTTAAAAAAATGCTGCGCAAAGCAGAACCCGTTAGCACCGATGGTATGAACCTTTACCAGGTAAACGATAATATTATCCCGTTTTCATTTGGCAATTCCATTTTTATCAACCGGCATTTGCATACCGAAAGTGAATTGCAGGAAATTATCCACCATGAATTTGTACATGTAAAACAAAGGCACAGCTTTGATATCATTTGGGCAGAACTGCTTTGTATTGTTAACTGGTACAATCCATTTGTATGGTTATTAAAAAGATCGATACGCCAAAACCTGGAGTTTATTGCGGATAACAAAGTGCTGGAGAACGGCCTTAATAAAATAGAATACCAGTACCTGTTGCTGAAAGTGATGGGGAACAACCAATATAGTATAGCCACACAGTTTAATTTTTCTTCACTTAAAAAAAGAATAGCCATGATGAACAAAACAAAAAGTGCCAGGCGGCAGTTGATACGACTGCTGTTTTTATTACCCGCCACCGCAGTTTTGCTGCTTGCATTCCGTAGTAAATGGAATGCAGCAGGCAAAACCAATACTGCCGATAAAACTGTTGCAGTAGCGGGTCTTGTAGTTGATGCTAAAACACTGCAGCCTTTAGCAAATGCAGGTATCTACTGTAAGGAAAAAAACATTTCCATTCAAACAGACGACAAAGGGTATTACCTTTTGCAATTGCCTTTCGAGAACAAGCCGCTTCAGTTTACATTGCAGGTAACAAAAGAAGGTTACCAGCCATTTCAGCAAACTGAAAATTGGGGTAATTTTTACGACAAACAAACTTATGTTCGGTTTAGCAAGTCTGTCGAACATTTTGGTTTGTCAAAAAGTACAGGCAGGGGTTTTTCATGGCTGGGCAGTGCTACCAGTTTGGAAGGGCTTGGCTATATGGCCGTGGCATCCATGCTGCCGGAAGTTAGTAATTGGAACACCGCGGCTTTGAATTCACCGCAAAGGGATACTAACAGTAAGGGATACCTTATTATTGTGCGGGGCAACACCGTGATAATAAAAAACAAAGACGGTAAAGAAATAAAAAGGGTGCCACTGAAAGAATGGAATGAGAATGCTGAAAAGTATGAAGATACTTACGGCGAACTGCAACCGCCACCCCCGCCTCCTGCACCACCAATTCCTCCACCGCCTCCAACTGCACAACTAGCTCCTCCAACACCAGACATACCTGCACCACCTGCAGCACCAGGAGCACCTGTGGCCCCGCCACCACCTGCTCCACCTGCACCGCCAGCTCCGCCTGCACCACCTAAACTGCCGGCTAATGTAAAAAGAATGGAGATCAATAATAATAAAGTCACAATATGGTTGAAAAACGGCCAGCAGGAAAAATATGATTTGAATATAAAAGAACAAAAAGAAAAATTCGAAAAAAAATATGGTAAGCTGCAGGATACGCCTGCACTACCAGATGCTGCCACAACTGGCACGAAGGTTAGTAAAGGTGCTTATCAAATTACTGCCGCAGAAAGTACGGTGCACGGAGACCAGATATTTGTAAAGCCAACTGTAAACGCTGAAACAAAGAATAGCGTTATCAGTATAGCTGTGCGTAATCCTGAAATTAAAAATAGTGAAAAACTGCTCGTTCTTGATGGGAAAGAACTTGCTACAAATAGTACAAAGTTAACCGGGGTTTTTAGGTTGGTTCCTTTAAGTAAAGAACAGGCCGAAAAAAAGTATGGTACCAGGGGACAAAATGGCGCCATCGAAATTATTACACAACAATAAAAGGAGTAACCACATTCGGCGCAACGCCAGTTTAAGTTAAACAAGCGTTGCGCTGAATAATTTTAAGTAAAACTATAGTCACTCTTCCATCCAGTGCAAGCTGGTCTTCCTGATATCGGTTGCAATATTATCGATAAAATTAAACTGGTCGGCAACAGGCTTAAATTCGGTAAGCATTTTTTGTGTATTACTTTGTAGTATGCCCTGTTGCAATTCATTACGCCTTGCCTGCAGTAATTTTTGTAAGCGTTGCTGAATAATATTGTGGTGCAGTTCATCAGGTGCAACACTATCACCCGGGGTTGCTGCAATTATTCGTTCTGCATCTTCAAGGCGTGCCGTGGTATTATTGATCAACGGCACAAAATCCTGCGACGCAAACTTTTGCGACAGTGGTTTTACATAGTAAGACAGTGTGGCAATATGTGATGTAAGCATATGGTTCTGCACCACAAACTGGTGCAGCTGCGTGCTGTTCTTTTGTTTGTTTTTGGGTTCGGCCAGCATACGGGTAAAGGCATCCGAAAGATTGGCCAAACCCACAAAGGCATTCTTGCGGCTTACTTTGTATTGTGTATTGGTAAACGTATTGCCCGTGAAAGCGCCAGCAATAGTAGTGAAGTAGATTTTATTGCTTCTTATTGCATCCATCATATAGTTATTTACCTGCTCATGCTCCCAAGCCGGTAATAAAATAAGATTGGCTAAAAATGCAATTACCGAACCTATAGCGGTATCGGTTACCCTGTCGATAATGATCGTTTGAAAACTGGCATTACTGAGTAAATGAAAAAGTAATAAAATATACGGTGTCATAAAAATAACACTGATCATGTAGTTGGTGCGCATTAAACTGTATGTGCCAATCATCAGTACCAGCATAATGATAAACAACGCCTGGTTATCATGAATAAAATATAAGATGAGCATACCCAGTGCAGCACCAAGTACTGTACCCACCACTCTTTCGTAATTTCTTTTTTTGGTAAGGCTGTAGGCTGGTTTTAAAATTACTATAATGGTAAGCAGTATCCAGTAACTGTGCCCAACCGGCAGCAGCAGCGAAACAATAAAACCAAGTACAGTAGCAATGCTTATTCTTACCGCATGCCTGAAATTGTTGGATGCAAAAGAAAGGTTGTCACGCAACACTTTCCAGTCAATAACCTGGTGGGTAATAAATTTATCGTAATCAACAGGGTGGGCCGTTTTTTCAAGCAACTCTTTATCGTATGCCGTATACAAATGCAGGGTGTGTATGCGGCCTGCAATATCGCCGATACTGTTAAGGATATGCCGCATGCTGATGAAGCTGTCTACATTTTCTGCAGTACGGTTATTATCCCTGAAAGTATTGAAGTAGTTAGTAGTGCTGGTGATATGCGTTGCAAGTAAACCGTTATCCTCCGATTCACGGCCGCTCTTCACCGCAATACCAATCTCATCCAGTTCATTGGCAAGTTCTAAAATCAGCTGCCGGTATTGTTCCAGTATATCATTGTCGTTAAAAGTATCATGTAGTTTTTTATAGTCATGATACGAGGCCATAGTTCTCTCAAAAAGATCAACGATATCGGTAAACATCATCACCAGTGTTCTGCCGGTGGTAGTAGATTCTTTTATTACATTGCGGCTTTTAAAAAGCAATTCTCTTACCAGGTTTTGTTCGGTATGCACTACTATCTGCAGTTCCATCATTTGCTGGTACGTTTTTTCGTAATCCACTTCCTTGTCATAAAAGGCAGCTCTTATGCGCAGGTAGTTGGCGGTGGCCATAATGCAATCGCCTAAAGCCTGCTGCGCCAGTTTGTAAGGGCGAAAACTGTACAGCAATAAACTCAGTAAGGTATACCAGACTGCGCCGGAAAATATCCAGGCTGCATTAATGAGTATGTCCCAGCCTTTATGGCGTCCCGTCATGTTCAGCACAATCATCAGCAATGCAGAAACGCCGATGGAATTTGCCCTGCTGCCATACACTGCAATCATAGAAAAAGAAAAGCAGGCTATCAACAGCAATGTACCAAGCAATACCGGGTAAGGGGCTGCCAACCCCGTAAGCAAGGCTATAATGGTGTTAACGATGGTACAGGCGATCATCCCGTTTTTGCGATGGTGAATGGGGCCGGGTGTATCAGTAATGCTCACACTCATAGCGCCCAGCGATACCACCAAACCAACGGTTAATAAATCAAAATGAATAAAGATTACTGCAGGTAAAACAATACCTGCAGTAATTCGTATACCATCACTCAAATAATGACTGCTGATAAAACTTTTGTATTCCTTGATGTAATCCATTGGTGAAGAAAAACTATTGTGCAATACAAAGATAGTTTTTCCTGTAGCAGGCTGGGGCAACAATTTAAATGAGAACAGGATACTTTATTTATGCAGTAAAAAATAAAATGCGTGTAATCAGTATATTTGATAACGCATAGGTTAACGCAAAAAGATAACTGCAGCGCAGAAGAAATACAATACATTACGATGCCGGATATTTTATACAGAGAAGCAACACAGAATGACATTCCTTTTTTAGCCGCACTAAGGGCAAAGAATCGGGAGACGGAAATTTTCTGGATCAACAGTATTACCAGCTATATTGAAGGCACCCGTAATCCGCAACAGGCATTGCCATCGCGGGTGCTGTTTGTAGCATACGAAGGTGAACAGATCGTTGGCTTTATAGCCGGCCATTTAACCCGCCGTTATCAATGTGATGGAGAACTGGAATGGATAGATGTTGCAGCAACTCATCGCAGAAAAGGTATCGCATCTGAATTGATACTGGTTTTGGCAAAATGGTTTATCTATCAGCGGGCTTATAAAATATGTATCGACCCTGGTAATGATGTCGCAAGAAAATTTTATTATGCCAATGGTGCTGCTGCATTAAACGATCACTGGATGTTTTGGAATGATATCAGCACAATTATCGGAAAATAAAAATACAGCTCATGGAAAATAATTCACCTCCCACATTTGGCAATGGCAAGATCTGTTATATTGAATTGCCTTCGCATAACGTCACTGAATCAGCCAATTTTTACAAAACAGTTTTTAACTGGCAGATAAGAACCGGTGCTGATGGAACAGCATCGTTTGATGATGCCGTAACTGAGGTAAGCGGTACTTTTAGAACCGACAGAAAGCCGGTAAACGAATTGGGTATATTGATACACATTATGGTCTTTAATATAGAAGACACTATAAAAATGATACTTGAACACGGCGGAAAAATTACACAACCCGTGGGGATGGAGGCACCCGAAATCACCGCAAGGTTTAGCGACCCGACAGGGAATGTGCTGGGATTGTACCAGCATGGAAGATAAAGTTGCATACCGGTTTGTAAAGTCGCCAATCTATCAAACAGCTTTTGATGTAGTATAACTTTTAAAAGATTGGTAAACTTTGTTGCAAAGGTTTGTTTATTTTTGACTGGTTGCAGGTACCATAATTCATTGCGCAATGGCAGAAGAGTTTCCTAAAATATATTTATACCATCGTATTGTACAGGCCAAATTGTTTATCGACAATAATTTTGCCGGCAATATCAACCTGGATGCAATTGCAGATGAAGCCTTCTTTTCTAAATTTCATTTTATCAGGCTGTTTAAAATGGCCTATGGCAAAACACCGCATCAATACCTTACCGCATTACGGATAGAAAAAGCAAAACTGCTATTGCAAACCAATACATCTGTAACTGATACCTGTTTTGCGGTAGGCTTTGAAAGCCTGAGTTCTTTTGCAGGGCTTTTTAAACGTACTACCGGTACAACACCTTCACTATACCAGCAGCAGCAAAAAGAAAGGCAACATGCGATCAGTAAAAATCCGCTGCAATTTATCCCGAATTGTTTTGCAGAAAACAATGGCTGGACAGAAAATCGCAATTTTAAAGAAGTGTTATAAGGTTAAATGCTTCAGTTTTACAGTATCAAATAATTAAAACAACATACCATGATCACCAAAATGAATCACGTCAGCATCTTTGTGCTTAACCAGGACAGTGCCTATGATTTTTATGTAAATAAACTGGGATTTAAAGTACACACCGATGCAGCCATGGGGCCGGGTATGCGTTGGCTTACTGTTTGCCCGCCCGAACAACCCGGCTTGGAGATCAGCTTAATGGCTATTGCAGATGGCATGATGTTCAACAAAGAATCGGCACAGCAAATGAGGGAACTTGTAGCAAAAGGTACTTTTGGCTTTGGCGTTTTTGAATGTAACGACCTGCTGGCCACTTACGAAGAGCTTAAAGCAAAAGGTGTAGAGTTTACCAAAGCGCCCAAAAAAGAATTTTATGGTTTTGAAGCATTGTTTAAAGATGATTCGGGCAACTGGTTTTCTCTTGGAGAAAAAGAACAAAAATAATTCTTTACAAAAATTAAATTTAGCCACAAAGACACGAAGTAAAAACGGATGCATAGCATTTTTCTCTTTGTGACTTAGTATATTTGTGGCTAAATTTCCTTTCTCAGCAATGCTGAGAAAATCCTTTCTTATTGTATTTATTCAAGCCGCTACATTTTTTTATTCGGCACAAAACCATCACCTTTCAAATACTTATCTAAAAACTCCAGTGTTTTATTGGCTGTAGTAATTTGATTTTCTTTTTTGGCAAAGCCATGTCCTTCGTTGGGATAGGTAATGTATTCTACCGGCACATTATTCTTTTTTACACCTTCCACAATTTCCCTGCTTTCAATGGGCAGCACCCTTACATCATTCATACCCTGGAAAACGATGAGGGGTTTATTTATTTTTTGATAATTGTTTAGCGGAGAAATATTTTTCAACCTCACGGAATCTGCGGTATTAGGATCGCCCATTTCATCATACAATGCTTTTTTAAAAGATTCCCAGTAAGGTGGAATATTGCGTAGGGTACGAACCCAGTTGGCCACACCAAAAAGATCAACGCCCACTTTAAATTCATTGGGATGAAAAGCCAGGGCGCCTAAAACCATGCAGCCGCCATAGCTGCCGCCTTCAATACCAATTTTTGCGGTATCAATATAGTCCTGCTGTTGCAACCATTTTTTGCCCCATACACAATCGTTAAGATCGCCGTTGCTGTGGTCTTTATTATCCAGTTTGTAAAATGTTTTGCCATAGCCGCTGCTGCCACGGTTATTAACTGCCAGCACTGCATAGCCATGATTAACCAGGTGCTGTATAGCATTGGAAAAACCAATTCTCGATTGCCCGCCCGGGCCGCCATGTATCCAAAGCAATGCAGGTACTTTGTTTTCTTTAGATGCGGTAAGCGGTTTATAGTAAATCGCCGGAATTTCTCTCCCGTCAAAAGATTTAAAACGGATCACTTCGGCGCTTACCAGGTCATCTGCGTTCACTTCTTTATTCAGGGTTTGTGTAAGTTGCTTTAATGTTTTGGTTTCAAAATTATAGCTGTATAAATTATCAGGACTTCGGCTGCTGCCTACAGTTAGTAACATGTTTTTTTCTGTTGGAGAAATGAGCGCACTTTTAACATCCCCATCTTTTATCTCAGGAAAATCAACCGGTTTATTGGTAGCATGATCAAAAAGCAATACTTTATTCTTTCCATCTTCATTGATAAAAATGGTATGGTATTTTTCATTTTCGCTCAGCGACATACCGCCAACATCCCAGTTGGTGCTGTACATTTTTTCCGTGGTACTGCTGTTGATATTGTATTTAACCAGGTACGAAAATTCACTGCCATCATTGGTAATGTAATACATGATGCTATCGTTCTTTTCAAACCCGCTGGCAAACCAGGTGGCTTCATTATCATTGCTGATACGCCTAGTGGTTTTGGTTTTACTGTCGTACAGGTATAACTCATTCTTATCCGTAGTAATGGATTTACTTAGCGCAATATACCTTTCGGATTTGCTGATATCGTTTACTTCATAACCCGAATCATTCAAAAAAAATGGCGTAAAAGTCCAGGTTGCAGTGTCTGCTTTCCACACATCGAAAAATTTCGGGTTGCGTTTATTGGTGGATACGTAAACGGCCTTCTTATCAAAAGTAAAACCAAAAAAAGTATTGGCACTGCCCGCCCATGGTGTAATATCTTTTGCTGCGGTATCGCCGGGAGATTGCAGGTAGAGATGCGAATTTTCGTTGCCACCCTGGTCGGCGCTGTAAAAATATTTATTGGTGCCAGGCAAATAAGTCACCGGGTAAAAAGATTCTTTTGCTGATGCGGTCAATGGCTTCAGCGCCGTATCGGCAATGCTAAGTTCGTACAGGTTGCTGGTGCCGGTAATATTGGCGCCAGCAAGTATTTTTGTTTCATCAGTATTAAAAGCAACGCCACTGATGCTTTTATTATTGTACAATTGTTCGGCACTGTATTGTTGTATTACTTTTGGGGTGGCTGGTTCGTTAGTACAGGCTGTAAGTAGCAATGCAAAAGTAAAAACGGGGAGTGTGTTTTTAAGCATACTAGGTTTTTTATGTTGTTAAGGTAATATTTGTTTCCCTTTAAGTGAAATATTTACTTTTTTATTTTAACTTACTCTCCCTTAGCGTATCCCACACACCTTTAACTACTAAACTAAATTGTCATGAAGAAATTAATGCTCTCATTTTGTATTGCTGTATTTTATAGCGGCGTGAGTATGGCGCAAATTGATGCCGGTTTATTCAGATACCCCGATGTATCCAAAACTCAGATTATTTTTTCTTACGGCAATGATATCTGGA
>Ga0302322_100006958_pt1 | contig 10074 bp, 11 predicted proteins | sample Fen_T0_2_FD_203757 | JGI IMG/M metagenome (GOLD analysis project Ga0302322, IMG submission 203757) | Peat permafrost microbial communities from Stordalen Mire near Abisko, Sweden - Fen_T0_2 | ecosystem: Environmental > Terrestrial > Soil > Wetlands > Permafrost | place: Sweden: Abisko... | reverse complement strand
GGCTTCTTCTCGGCCGCCTGCAATTCGCGCAGGTATTCCTCCAGGCGGTCGAGGCGCTGCTCCCAGTGGCGGCGGTACTGCTCGATCCACGCCGAGGCATCCTGCAAGGGCTCTGCCTCCAGTTTGCAAGGCCGCCACTGCGCCTCCCGGCTGCGCGTAATGAGCCCGGCGCGCTCCAGCACCTTGAGGTGCTTGGTGATAGCCGGCAGCGAGATGTCGAACGGCTCCGCCAGCTCCGTGACCGAAGTCTCGCCGGTAGCCAGCCGCGCCAGGATTGCGCGCCGGGTCGGGTCGGCGAGGGCGGAGAAGGTGTGGCTGAGGCGGTCGGCTTGCATGGGGTTGGGTGGCTTTTTGTAGTTAACCGGAAGGTAAAATACAAAAACACAGGCATCCTTGTCAAGCGAATTTCATTTGCCGGTAAATTTTGCTCGGGCGATACCGCGTCGGCCGCCGCAAGCTGCTTGCTATATGGTTGCGGTCTACAATGGACCACAGGGCAAGAGAAAAGGGCATCACGATGTCGGTTGTCCAGCTTGGCGAATTGCCGCAGGGGGCGCTTCTCAACAAGTACAAGAATGAGGGCGCATACGCGGACTGCTATTTCATCGAAGTGACACGTCTTGTCTTGCAAGCCGACTTCGTCGAGGCGTTTTATACGACGCCTCTGTTCAAAGCCGAGCGATTGATCCTTTCACGATTTGCCGGCAAGCCGTCCAGTGACTTGCAGGCGAGGCAATTGGCCGCCGGCGAGATTGTGGATTTCGCGGCGTGGAGCGTGGAGGCGCGTACCGAGAACCAACTACTGCTGTGCGACTACCTGGGCCGGACCCGATCCTGGCTGATGAGTGCGCCAACGGAAGTGCATGGCGTAACCGGGACGCGTTTGTATTTCGGCTCCGCGGTGGTGCCGAGGAGGAATACGGCGACCGGGCGAACCTCAATGGGATTCATCTTTCATGCGCTCTCTGGCTTCCATCGCCTTTACTCGCGAATGCTGTTGCGCGCCGCGCGTTCCCGGCTCTTGGCTAGAATGCCAACTTGATCGACAACCGGCGACAAACATGGCCCGTATCCTGGAAATCCGCACCTACAACCTGAAGCCCGGCACCCGCGCCGAATTCCACCGCATTGCAACGCAAATCGTGCTGCCCATGCTGGACCAACACCCGATGGACGTGGTGGCGGTCAAGCCCTCGCTGGTCGAAGAAAATTCCTACGTGCTGATGCGCGCCTACGCGGATGCCGCCGAGCGTGCGGCCAGCCAGGGGAGTTTTTACGGGGGTGCGGCGTGGAAAGAGGGGCCGCGCGCCTCGGTGCTGGCTTGCATCGAGAGCTACGCGACCGTGGTAATCGAGGCGTCTGAGGCCACCATCGACGGCCTGCGCGACCGGCCACCCAAGCTGACGTAAGCTGGTTCTTTGTGGGCTGGAAAGTCAAAGGCCTGAAACACAGAGACACAGAGAACACAGAGAAGGTCAAAAGCAACTCGGGTTATCTCTGTGGCCTCTGTGTCCTCTGTGTCTCCGTGGTGAACACCTTTAACGCTTTTGACTCCGCAGACGTTGCAGACCGGCACGCAGCAGCGAGCCGGCTGCGGCGGGGGTGGTCTCCAACCGTTCCGCGAGAGCCGCGCTTTTTTTTGCATCGCTTAGCAAAACCGCACCGACGGCGGCGCGTTGCTTGACGGTGAGATTCGACAGGGCGTGGTGGATAGCGGTCTGCGGCATCGTCACTTGCAGCAAGTCCGGCAACGCCTTCGTTCCTGCCGCAGCCACCGACCGGTCGCGCACCTGCCCAAGTAGCCACGGCAACGAGGGACCATCGATTTCGGCGGCATGGTGCCACAACGCGCAATAGGCTTCCTCGATCACCGCTTCCGCAGCGCCGCCGGCGCCGACGATGCAGACGGCGAGTCCGTAGGAGCGCCCCACGGTCGCATCGTAAAACGCCGCCATGGCGGCCTGCTCGCCTCCGGCGATGCGTGCCAGCAGTGCGGCGAGTATCGCGCCTTCCTGTTCGCGGCGGTGGGCTTCGATGCTGATTAGTGTGGCGCCCGCTTTTTCCACGGGGGGTTTGGCGGGCGCTGCGCGCTTCCTGGTGCGCGGGCTGGCAGCGGGGCTCATAGTTGCGGCAGGTATTGGTTGAGCGGCGCGGCGTAACGCAGGAATACCAGCGCGCCGTGGTCCGACACCAATTCGGTGTGGTGCGCGCCGGGTTGCACCACCTCGTAATCGCCCGCACGCAGCGTGCTGCCGCCGATATAGCGCACCGAGCCGGACAACACGATGCATTCCTCCACGGCGGGGTGATCGTGCGCGGGCGCGCGCGCGCCGGCTTCCATTCGCACCAGCCACGATTCGGCCACACCATCGGTGTAGACGCGCTTGGCGCGAATATTCGGGATCAGTTCCTGCCAGCCTTCCGCGCTATCGGGAATGGTGGTGATGAGCGGGTCGCCGGCTTGCGCGGCTTCGAGCCGAATGCGCCCGAGGACGCGGGTTTTGAGGCGGGCAGCCCTGGGTGGGTTGAGCGGCCGGATCGAGCGTAACAGTGCCTCGGTGAGCGGGTCCGGCAGAGGGGAGGTGGTGGCGCGGGTCTTCATGGTAGTGGTTTTCAGGGGGACATGATGGCTACGCGAGGTCGCCGCGACTGGATGTGGGGCCACATTGCTGCGCCGCGTGGGCAAGGCGGGCAGGATTCGGCTAGAGTACGGTTTCGTTTCCCGGAGATTCTCCATGCGCACTCCATTGGCTTCCCTGCTCGGCGCGGCATCGCTCTCGGCGCTGCTGCTGGCCGCCTGTTCGACGATCGAAGTCGTGCCGCCGGCGCCGTCGGAAAGCGCCAGCGCCATCGTCGCCGCCGCCAACCGCGGCGACGAGGACCGCAAGACCGACGAACGCCGCAAACCCGCCACGTTGCTGACCTTCGCCGGCGTAAAACCGGGCATGGTCATCCTCGACATCGGCGCCGGCAGCGGGTACACCACCGAGCTGCTGGCACGCGCGGCCGGGCCCAGCGGAAAGGTGTGGGGCCAGAATTCGCAGCAAATGATCGACATGTACGTGAAAACCGCCTTTGACGACCGTGCCAAGGGCCTGAAGGGCGTGAAAATCTACAAGAACGTAGCCGAATTCGACGACCCGGTGCCGCCCGACGCGCCGCCGCTCGATCTGGTCACCATCATCCTCATCTACCACGATACCGCCTACCTGCCGGTTGATCGCGCCAAGATGCTGTTTCGACTGCATACCGCACTGAAGCCCGGCGGCGTGGTGATCGTTACCGACCACTCGGCCAAGGACGGCGAGGGCATCAGCGTCGTGAAAACCCTGCACCGCATCGAGGAGGCGACTCTGGTGCAGGAAATGAAGGCGGCCGGCTTCAAGCTGGTGGCGACCTCGCCCGCCTGGCGCAATCCGGAAGACCCGCGCACCGAGTCCTTCTTCAAAATGAAGACGCACACCGACCAGTTTGCGTTGAAGTTCGTGAAGTAATCGTTCCCCTTCCCATTTATAGCCGCCCATGACCATGCATTTCATTGCCCGCAGCTCCTGCCTGACCTTGTTTTTCGCCGCCGCCGTATGTGCCGCCGAACCCGACTGGAAACAGGTCGAGGAGTCGCCGACCAGCAAGGTGCTGATCCAGGTGAGCTCGATCAAGGCTTCCGGCGCCGGCAAGGCGTTTACCTATCGCGTCGATTTCAACGAAACGCAAAAGAACACCAAGAACGGCAAGGAATACCGCTCGGTGGTGGTGAAAGCGTTGGTGGTCTGCTCGACACGGCAAATGAAGCGAGGCGAGGTCAATGCCTTTGCCGAAGCCGGTGGTACCGGCGCGATGGTCGATACCTACCTGCCGGCCGGCGACGAAGCTCGCCCTTTCGGCGTCCCGCCCGGCAACAGCGACGACAAGTTGCTGAAATTCGTTTGCTTCCTGTCGCCCCCTGCGGCGAAATAGGCGGCGCCATGACGCCGATGGCCACCGCGCGCCTGCACCTGCGCGAGCTCACGCCCGACGATGCGCCGTTCCTGCTCGCACTGCTGAACGACCCCGACTGGATCAGGAATATTGGCGACCGCGGCGTGCGCAGCGTAGATGCCGCGCGTGACTACGCCGTCAAAGGCCCCATTGCCATGTACGCCAATCGCGGCTTCGGCCTGTGGATGGTGGAAACAAGAGACGGCACTCCCACCGGCATGTGCGGACTCATCAAGCGCGATACGCTGGAGGATGTCGACATCGGCTTTGCCTTCCTGCCGGAATTTCGCGGCAAGGGTTATGCGTTCGAAGCGGCTACTGCGTCGCTCGCCGTTGCGGCAAAGCTGGGTATGAAGCGTGTGGTCGGCATCGTTTCCTTTCACAACGCGGATTCGATTGCCTTGCTGGTGAAGCTGGGGTTTGCGTTCGAGCGGCCGATTCGGATGCCGAACGATAGCGAAGATATTGCGTTGTACGCGAAGGCAATCGATGCAAAAGATTGACACTCGCGCCTGCAGCGCGTAGCGTGAATCGAGAGTCGGCAGGCATGTGCACAGCGCCCGGCCGACACGAGAGGGGGGCTTAGGTGCAAGCGGCAAGAATTCCTGCGAACGAAGACGAGCGGCTGGCCGCGCTACACAGTTATGAGCTTCTCGATACGCCTGCTGAGGCTACGTTCGACGACATTACCCGGCTCGCTTCCTATATCTGCGGCACGCCGATCTCGGTGATGACGCTGGTCGACGCAGATCGCCAGTGGCTCAAATCAAAAGTCGGACTGGACGCGAGCGAGACGCCGCGCGAGCAGGCCTTTTGCGCGCATACCATTCTCGGCAGCGAGCCTCTGATCGTGCGCGATGCCTTGGCCGACGCACGCTTTGTCGACAATCCCCTCGTGACGGGGGCGCCCAATATTCGCTTCTACGCCGGCGTACCGCTGGTGACGCCGGACGGCTATGCGCTGGGCGCACTGTGCGCCATCGACCGGGTGCCGCGCGACCTGGATGCGGCGCAGCTCGAAGCGATGTCGGCGCTGGCCGACCAGGTGGTGCAAAACATGGAGTTGCGGCGGTCGCTTTTGCAATTGCAGAAACAGGCGTTGCGGCTTGCCCGGGTCAACGAGGGCAAGGACCAGTTGTTCGCGATGATCTCGCACGACCTTCGTTCGCCAATGGTGGGTGTGCTCGGCATGCTGGAACTGCTGGCGGAGGAATCTCACAAGATGAGCACAAAGGAAGTGCAGCACTATCTTTCCGTTTTGGCAGAGTCGACCCGGCAAACCTTCAGCCTGCTGGAATCACTATTGCAATGGTCGCTGTTCGAGTCGGGCCAGATGAGTTTTCACCCGCAGGCGCTGTTGCTCGATCACATCATCGCCGACGTGCTGGCGCTCACCGGCGTGGCCGCGAAGAAGAAGTCGATTACGCTGGAAGCGACGACCCACCCGCATTGCAAGGTGCAGGCTGATCCTGCCATGCTGCGCTCGGTGATTCAGAATCTGGTGGCCAACGCGTTGAAATTTACCAACGCCGGTGGCACCGTCACAGTGCGTTCCGTTGTGCGCGGCGATAGGGTGGAGGTGGCGGTCGAGGACACCGGCATCGGCGTGGCCCCGGTTGTGCTTGCGAAGCTGGTCGAGGGTTCGGGCCACAGCACCCCCGGCACTGGCGGCGAACGCGGCAGCGGTCTCGGCCTCCGAATCTGCCGTCAATTCGTGGAAAAGCAGGGCGGAATCTTCACCGCCCGCTCCGAATCCGGCAAGGGCACGACGTTCACCTTTACGTTGCCGCTGGCAAACTAACGAATTAGGTCAAGCCAAATCGTCAACACGCATTGCTGGCTTGCGTTGCGGAAATCTGCCTTACTAGCGCTGGGGAAGTTTGCGCAAAAATGCCAAACCTAATGTGAATTCCAGGTTTCCAGATTGCCTTTGTTTATTCCAAGTCGCTCTTTTTATTACCGAAAGTTTTGCTCAAAAAACACGCGTTTGGGCTCGCCTGCAACAAATGGACTAGTACGTGCCGCCGCGAATAAACCGCGCCATGCCCGCCGCCACTTCCGCTTCCTGATCGACGTAGCCGTGCGGCGCGCGACCCTCGCAGGCGGCGAGTCCGCTGCCATGGAAGGCAGGCCCACCGGTGACGGCGACAACTTGTTTGCGCGGGCTGGCAATTCGTTTGGCTACCGACTCCATGAGCCCGGGTGGCGAGCGTGCGCAGGTATCGTTGGCGTGGCCGACCAGGAGTGCAGGCAGGCGAATCTCTTCGAGCGGCAGGTCGAACACCGTCTGCGCGACCCAGAGCCGCTTGCCGCTGGTGGTTCCGCTGGTCAATACCGAGGTGAGTACAACGCCGTCCGGGCGCGCAGCTCCTGTGAGGCGCGACGCTGCGTTGGCGGCCGAGATGGAGCCGCGGCTGGTGCCGACGACCCACACCGCACTGTTGTTTTTTTTGCGTATTTCGGCAATCACTTTGCCGAGGTCCTCGGCGTGCAGCCTGGCGGTGCGATAGCCGCCGAGGCCATCGTCGCCCTGGTAGTCGGCGGGCGCATCGACCAGCGCGGTGCCGAAGCCTTCGCGGGCGAAATCGGGTAGCGAACGGATTAGCGAATTGCCCTTCAGCTTGCGCGCGCAGCCTTGTGTGTCGAGGTCGATGTAACCGGCGCCGCCGGGCAGCAGCACCAGCGTGATGTGTATTCCGGGTGGACCGTTCGCCGGCGGCGGTACGAAGGCATAGCGCATCGCCCCGCCGCCTTCGGTTTGAATCGACGTGAGTTCACCGCAATCGCTTCTTGCCGGCGGCGCGAAGCAAATTGCCGCCAACAATATGACGACGGAGCAAGCCTTGCAAATATTATCGAAAGCCCGGTGAAAGATATTCGCCAATGACTTACGCCATTTGCAAATTCTTCAAGGGTAGCGATCGCACCGGCTTGCCGGTGGCCGCATAAATCGCGTTCAACAGGGCAGGCGAGACCACGCAGATGGTCGGCTCACCAACGCCGCCCCAGAAATCATAGGTGGGAACAATGACGGTTTCGACCTTGGGCATGTCGGCGAGCTTCAGTACGCCGTAATCGTGGAAATTGCTTTGGCTGACGCGGCCCTTGTCGATGTTGATTTCACCGTAGAACGCGGCCGAGAGGCCGTAGGCCACCGAACCTTCCACCTGTGCCGCGATCTGGCCGGGATTGACGGCGTGGCCGCAGTTGAGCGCCAGCACCATGCGGTGCACTTTCACCTTGCCATCCTTGCCGATCGAAACTTCGGCAACTGCCGCCGAGTAGCTGCCGTAACCCATGAATTGCGCGATACCGCGGAACACGCCCTTGGGCAGCGGCTTGTTCCAGCCGGCTTTTTCGGCAGCGGCGTTGAGTACACCCAAATGCTTGGGGTGGTTTTTCATCAGTGCGCGGCGAAATTCCAGCGGATCTTTACCGGCGGCGCGCGCGACCTCGTCGAGGAAGCACTCCATGTACACGCCGTTCTGGTTGGTGTTGACGCCGCGCCACGGGCCCACCGGCACGTGGGTGTTGCGCATCGCGTATTCGAGCAGGAAGTTGGGGAAGGTGTAGCCGAGCTGCGCATCGCCCGGCTTCTCGTAGAAGCCCTGCAACAGGCGCTCGTCCTTGCCGTCCTTCATCAGCGTGGGGTTGAAGAAGGCGTTGATCGACTGGCCTGCCACGCGCGCATGCAGCGCGGTGAGGTTGCCGTCGGCATCGATGCCGGCGGATAGTTTGGCCTGCGAGATCGGTCGGTAGAAGTCGTGTTGTATATCTTCCTCGCGGCTCCAGATCAGTTTCACCGGCACGCCGGGGAATTGCTTGGCGATTGCGACCGCCTGGCGGGTGTAGTCCTGGGTGCCGCCGCGACGGCCGAAGCCGGTGCCGAGGTCGAGCTTGTAGACTTCGCATTGCGCCGGCGGCAGGCCCGATTCTTCGGCGAGTGCCGTGTGCGAGGCTTCGCCGTTTTGGGTGGGCAGCCACACTTCGGCGCGGTCGGCGCTGATTTTGGCGGTGCAGTTCATCGGTTCCATGCAGCCGTGGGCGAGGAACGGCGTCGAGTAGACCGCTTCGATTTTTTTGGCCGATGCGGCGATCGCCTTCATTGCATCGCCTTCGTTGCGGTGCGCGAATACGTTGTCGGCCGTGAGGCCTTCCTGCAGGCGTGCGGCGATGGTCGCCGAGGATTGGGTGGCGCCTTCGCCTTCGTCCCAGACGATGGGCAGCGCATCGAGAGCCGTCTTGGCGTGCCACCAGGTGTCGGCGACCACGGCGACGGCGGAGTCGTTGACCTTCACCACGCGTTTCACGCCGGGGCGGTTCAAGACCTTGGTGTCATCGAAGCTCACCAGCTTGCCGCCAAACACGGGGCTTTGCTTGATGGCGGCATTGAGCATGCCGGGCAGCTTCAGGTCGATGGAGAATACTTTGCCGCCATTCAATTTGTCGGCGGTATCGAGGCGATGCAGGGCGTGACCGGCGACTTTCCAGTTGTGCGGATCCTTCAGGACGATGGCTTTTTCATCGGGAGGCGTGAGCTTCGCGGCGGCGGTGGCGACCTTGCCGTAGCTGGTCTTGCGCTTGCTGGCAGCGTGGGTGATGACGCCCTCGGATACGGCGAGTTCGCCGACGGGTACCTTCCACTGGTCTGCGGCCGCTTGCAGCAACATAATGCGCGCGGCGGCGCCGCCGCGGCGCACGTAGTCCTGGGAGGTGCGGATGCCGGCGCTGCCGCCGGTGCTCATATTGCCCCAGGCGCGCTTCTTGGCGGCGTTCTGCCCCGGAGTGGGGAATTCGATGGACACTTTTTTCCAGTCGCACTCGAGTTCTTCGGCGACCAACTGGGCGAGGCCGGTGGCGGTGCCCTGGCCCATTTCGGATCGGGCGATGCGGATCAGGCAGGAGTCGTCCGGCTTCACTACCACCCAGACGTTGAGTTCAGCGTCGCTCAAAGCATCCGCCGCTTCGGCGGAGCCCATCAATATGGGCAGGTGCATGCCGAGCGCAAGACCGCCGGCAGCAGTGGCGGAGCCGACCACGAACTGGCGGCGCGAAGGATTGGCGATGGCGGAGCCGTTGGCTATCTTTTTCATGATCGTCTCCTATGCCTTCGCCTTATGGGTCATCGACTCTGCCGCAAGGTGCACCGCGGCGCGGATGCGCTGGTAGGTGCCGCAGCGGCAGATATTGGTCATGGCCGCGTCGATGTCCTGGTCGGTGGGCTTGGGTTTGGCGGCGAGGAGGGCGGTGGCCGCCATGATCTGGCCGGACTGGCAGTAGCCGCACTGCGGCACATCGAGCTCGGCCCAGGCATGCTGCACCGCCTTGGCGACCGGTGTGGCCACCGCCTCGATGGTGACGATCTTGTCGGTAGCCTTGATGGCGGACAGCGGGATCGAGCAGGATCGCACTACCGCGCCATTGAGGTGCACGCTGCAGGCGCCGCAAGCCGCCACGCCGCAGCCGTACTTGGTGCCGGTGAGGCCGACCTGTTCGCGGATCACCCACAGGAGCGGCGTATCGTCCTCCGCCGTCACGTTATGCATTTTGCCGTTGATGTTGAGCGTTGTCATGACGGAGTCTCCGATAGGTGGAACTGCCAGTGTAAAAGCTATTTTGCCAATTTCTTGGCAAACGCGCTTGCGCGGCGTCCTATTCCGCCAGATGGAATTGATCGACGGTGCGATTTCCTGGTTCGTTGTGTACTATCGCAATCGTGAACCCGCTACCACCAATATGAACAAATCCCGGCTCGAAGCCTTCAGCGACGGCGTTATCGCGGTCATCATCACCATTATGGTGCTGGAGTTGAAAGTGCCGCACGGCGAGGGGCTGGCGGCCTTGGTACCGCTGCTGCCGGTCCTGGCGAGTTATGTGCTGAGCTTCGTCTACGTCGGCATCTACTGGAACAATCACCATCACATGCTGCATGCGGTGAAGCACGTCAACGGCAAGGCGCTGTGGGCCAACCTGCACCTGCTGTTCTGGTTGTCGCTGATTCCGTTCGCGACCGGCTGGGTCAACGAGAATCACTTCGCACCGGTGCCGGTGGCGGTGTACGGCGCGGTGCTGTTGATGGCGGGGGTTGCCTACTAC
>Ga0302322_100006957_pt1 | contig 10074 bp, 7 predicted proteins | sample Fen_T0_2_FD_203757 | JGI IMG/M metagenome (GOLD analysis project Ga0302322, IMG submission 203757) | Peat permafrost microbial communities from Stordalen Mire near Abisko, Sweden - Fen_T0_2 | ecosystem: Environmental > Terrestrial > Soil > Wetlands > Permafrost | place: Sweden: Abisko... | reverse complement strand
ACCTTCTTGGGATGGAACTGCTTCTCCGGCAGCTTCAGCTCCGCCAGCACCTGCTTGATGAGGCTCTTCTGATCAGCCGGATCGAAGATGACGAAGTCCCGGCCCACCGGCGTGCGCTCGCCTTCGCGGCGCAGGATGCGGGTGCAGAAGCTGTGGAAGGTGCTCACCCACATCTGCGCGGCGGGCACGGAGACCAGCCGCTGCACCCGCTCCCGCATCTCCTCCGCGGCCTTGTTGGTGAAGGTCATGGCCAGGATGGACCCCGGATGCACGCCCTCCTCCTCGATGAGCCAGGCGATGCGCCGGGTGATCACGGTGGTCTTGCCGGAACCGGCGCCGGCCAGGATCAGCAGTGGCCCGTGGGCATGGCAGACCGCCTCCCGCTGGGGGGCGTTCAGGTTGCGGAGGAGGGGATGGTCGATCGGTTCGGAGGCAGGGCCAGGCATCTGACCATGCTACCGGGCCCCTGCTCAGGGCGCCGCGATGACCTTGCCCTTCTCGGCCTTCCGGACGATCTCCCTGACCAGGAGCTGCATGTCATCTTCCGTGAGCCGGTCCTTGAAGGCGGGCATGACCACCCCGAACAGGATGCCCTTGCGGATGGTCTTCACCATGTCGGCATCACTCTCCTTGGCGGTCTGCTTGGCATCCGTGAAATCGAAGCCACCCAGCTTCTTGCCCTCGGGACCACGGGCCGAACCATCCACGCCATGGCACTTCACGCAGTTGGCCGCGTAGAACGCCTTCAGCTCGCTCAGTGTCTTGGCCGGGGCCTGGGCCTGGACGGGAAGGAACAGCAGGGCCGGAACCAGGAACATCCACCGCATGGCGACCTCGTCGAGTCAGGAATCACTCACTATGGCTCCAGTTCCCCACGCTGCAAGGGGTCAGGCAGGTTTTTTCCGCCCGGCCATGGGTCGGATCACGCTGGCCAGCAGGCGCCGGACCTCGGGTTCGCTGAGCTGGCGCCGGAACCCGGGCATGGCCCCCCGGCCCCGGAGGATCGAAGCGGCGAGGTCTGCCTCCGGCTGCTCCGCCAGCCAGCGGGCATTCGCGAGGTTGCGTCCTCCGAGCCGGACGCCGCCGGGCCCCCGCCCCGTTCCATCGGCACCATGACAGATCGCGCAGCGCTCCTGGAAGAAGGCCTTGAGGTCCCGGACTTCGGCCGCCAGGGGCCGGGTCAGCAGCAGCAACAGCAGCGTGGCGGAACGCGGAATCATGGGTCGAACCTACCATGGCTGCGCCGCTCCCGTTAGGGACCCTCGTGCCGTTATTGGATTCAGAACGGCTAGGCTAATTCGGTACGACGGCTTAGGCTGGAACGGCGCGCCCGTGGCGGAATGGCAGACGCCAGCGGGAATTTGTGCCTTCTCACGGAACCTGGTGCGGGTGGTGGGACTCGAACCCACAAGGGATTGCTCCCGGCAGATTTTAAGTCTGCTCTGTATACCGTTCCAGCACACCCGCTTGAGGAAAGTTTACCGCAGTAGTGGCCATCGCCTCACGGGTGGGCCGCGGTCAACACCCCTCCTTGGAATTCCATACCTGGAGCAAGTAATAGAGCCGCCGAGGGTCTTGGCCTTCGTAATTCTCTGCCCCAAGCCGAACTTCATCGCTTGTCTGGACGCCCTCAGAATCGCTAGACTTCGCAGGCTTAACGCCCTTTTGGGATGCTGAGCTAATGAGAGCCCTACCCTTTACTGGGTCTAATTGGAGCGGTTCGACTACATGGATGTCATCACTAAGGGAGATCCCCCAATCACCGGTGTAAAGTTGCCCTAGCATCATTTCCGCCTCGGCAGACCCGAGTTCTGAAGCTCTTGCCAGTGCGATAGCTGCCGATGAAATTCGGGTCACTCTCCTGAGTGCTTTCCCGTACTCCAGCCACGAACTAGCTGGCGAGTGCTGCTGAAGCAATTCCTGAATGTCGACAACAGTGTTTCGGTCACCGGCCCATGACTTCCTGACTTTGGGTTCGGCAGGGGGCTTCGCAGGTTCATCAACAATGAGTGGAGAGAACCTAGCGGCAAGGACAGGATCCTTAGTGACGCCCAATCCGTTCCTGTACATTGTCGCAAGTGCGGAAAGCCCATCCGAACCGATACGGCCACGCTTGGACGCATCAAGCAGGTAGTGTCGAGCCTTCTGAAGATCACGCTTCGTAATGCGCCCCTCCCAGTAGGCTAGGCCGAGGTAGCTAGCGGAGAATTCCGGAGACTTCTGAAACCAGTCAAAGGCCTTAACCTCATCCTTCGGGATTTCATACCCGGTCTGATATAGCACGCCAAGCTCATACCAAGCTTGGACCATTCCTAGCTCGCCAGCCTTTTCAAGGTGCTCCACAGCCTTTTTGGGGTCCCTCTCGGTAACAGGCCAACCCGAGCCACAGTAGGAATGGGCTAGGTTCCAGTGAGCCATGGAACTGCCCTCTTTGGCCGCCTGCTCCTGAAGCCTCCGTGACGCCAATTTGTCATTCGTGACATAGAACAAGTTGGCTGCATTTATGAGATTTCTGGGAAGAAGAGTCCCTTGGGTGAACATCTCAGCAAGCCTTAATGCATCAGCCGGCCTACCAATCCAGGGTGTAGCTTGACTGGCATCAAAGCGGAGTCTGTCTTCGATTAGTTTGGCAAAGTCCGAGTCTTGCGGAACGCCAGTCCCTGTTCGGTACATGGAGGCCAAGTTCAGGTAGGCATCCAATGGGCCAGCACTTCCTCCCCGAAGCGCAAGGACAAAACACCTAGCCGCGCCAAGCGCATCAGCAGGTCCACCCTTCCCGTCCTTAAGCAACAACCCCAATTGGAAAGCGGTATCGGGAGAAGTCCACGGAGCTTCATTCTCCTCGTCCCACACTTCACCTGGCCGCACAGCCTTCACCAAGTAGTCTCTGGCTTCCTTAAATCGTCCTGCCTGAGCAGCCTGGCGGCCTCGATGTTGAAGATCATCCTGGCTTAACTCACCCTGCGCTTGAAATGTACCTCCAACGACCTGAGCAGTGTTTTCCATCCCCGGAAAAAGCAGAAGTCCGTAGAACCCCAGAATGTTCGGTATTTTCATGGGCATAGCATAATCCAGAATGTCGCGGGCCAACCTGGTTATGATTCTCGGCCCGTCGGGTTCCCGGCTCAGAGCGCTACCTTGGCAGCGCCCATCGCCACCAGGCTGAGCTTCGCCCTGGGATGCACCTGCATTTATCTCAGTCCCGCCTTCCGACGACAGCCTGTGGCATAACCTCCTCGCCGGGTCCCGACTTCGCGCCGTCCACTGGACGGCGCTCCATCACCCGGCGGTCGATCAAGTCTTGAACCGGACCAGGAGGGAGGTCAGTCCCTCCGCGGTGCGCACCAGATCCTGGGTGGTGACCGCGTTGCTGTCCACGGTCCCCGAGAGCTCGATGGCCGCGCTGGCGTTCTGGACGGCCTGCTGGGCGCCCAGTTCCACCTGCTTCGCGACCTCTTCGCTGGCCTTGGCCTGTTCGCCGGAGGCGGCCTCGATCTGGGTGGACATGGCGGCCACTTCGGAGATGTGATCCCGGATGGTCACCAGTGCCTGGACCACATCCTGGACGGTGGCCTTGCCCTGGGCCACGGCGCGGTTGCTGCCTTCGATGAGGGTCGCGATCTCCCGGGCGGAGGCATTGCTGCGCTCAGCCAGTTTTCGCACTTCCTCGGCCACCACCGCGAACCCCTTGCCCAGCTTGCCGGCCGTGGCCGCCTCGATGGCGGCATTCAGCGACAGCAGGTTGGTCTGCCGGGCGATCTCCTGGATGACCTGGACGGCCTCGACCATCTGCCCGGTGGCCTCTTCGACGCGAACCATGGCCTGCATGGCCGCCTGGCCGGAGGCATCCGCGGACCGGGCGGTGCGATCGGCCTCCGTGGACCGGCGGTGGCTGGACTGGACGTTGTCGGAGACCTCTCGGACCGAGGCGGACAGCTCGGTGATGGCGGAAGCCATGCGATCCGTGGAGGTGCGCTGGTCATCCGCATTCCGGGCGATCTCGTGGCTGGTGGTGGCGATCTCGTGGGTGGCCGAGGCGATCACTTCACTGTTCAGACGCACGCGCTCCGCATCAAACCGGATGCGGTTGATGGTGTTTTTCAGATGGGCCTGCATGCGGCGTACGGTGAGCATCAGACTGGTCCGGTCGCCGGGTCGCGTGGGAATGTCCGTGCGGAGGTTGCCGTCGGCCAGAGCCTTCGCGATGGCGAGGGCGTGCTTAGGATCGCCGCCCAGCTGATGATCGAGGATCTGGGCCAGCTTGCTGAAGACGAAGAGACCGCAGGCCAGGGCCAGGATGGCCCCGCCCCCCAAGGCCCACAGGCCGTAGGTGGAGTGGGTGGAGATGGTGACAAGCCGCGCGGTAACGTCCTTGACTTCAGCTTCACGGACCTTCATCACGTGAGCCGTCAAGGCATTCGAGGCTTTGTCGAAATCGGCCATGACCCGGTTGCCCTCTGCCAGACCCTGGTTCTGGTAGGCGGTCACCATGGCCTGGCCCTTGGTATAGAAGGCCTCGAACTCCTGCTCGAGCAGGTCCAGGTCCTTCTGGCTCGTTGTCCCGGACTTGGCAAGCTTCCGGAAGGTCTGTCCGGCCCGACGGTAGGCTTCCGCAGCCTGGGCCGCCTCCTTCAGGGATTCGTCCTTCCGTGTGAGGGAGGCATCCGTGAGAGATTGCTGCACCTGCACCGTCTGGAAGGCCATTTCCGCAGCCTGGAGGGAAGAAGGCAGGTTCTCCTCATTGACGGCCGCCACCTCCGACCGAGTATTGGTGAGCCCGATGAAGTTGACCGCCGCCACCAGGAAGAAGATGGCCAGAACGGTGGCCGCCGTGGCCCAGACCCGGTTCCGGAAGCTCATCTCAGGATAGGGGATCCAGATTTTCGTTTCCGGGTCCTCCATGGGCTGCCCCGCCCGGGCCCTGGTGTACATGCGCTCGGCTTCGGCGATCTGGGCCCTGGTGGGCTTGCTCCGGATGGAGACATACCCGGCCACATGACCCTTCTCCTCGATGGGGGTCACGCTGGCGTCCACCCAGTAGAAATCCCCGTTCTTGCAGCGGTTCTTCACCATACCCTGCCAGGGCCGGCCCGCGGTGACAGTGCGCCAGAGGTCCTCGAAGGCCGCCGTCGGCATGTCGGGATGCCGGACCATGTTGTGGGGCTGACCGATCAGTTCATCCTGGGTGAACCCGCTGATCCTGATGAATTCCTCGTTCACATAGGTGATCACGCCCCGCAGGTCGGTGGTGGAGACGATGAAGGCCCCCTCCTGCAGCTGGTGCTCTCTCTGAGTGACCGGCATGTTGACGCGCATGGTTTCTCCGATGACCAACATCCGGTCGGACACGCCTGAAGGCCGTCGATGGCCGGATACTCCAGTCGCTTCGGGAGAAAACCCGCCAGTCTTGACTTTTAAGGAAGCAGCTTCAGCAGCGGGATCAGGATCCCGTTGAACCGCTTCCAGCCGGACAGGTCCCCGTGGACCAGCCGCCGGACCTTCACCCAGTCGTCTTCGGCGGCGGCCTTGGGGACGCCCTTCAGCATGAGCGCATAGGCCAGGATCCGGGCGGCCACCGCGGGATCGAGGGCCAGATCAGGCTGCTCCACCAGATCCGCCCCCACCAGCTTGCCGAAACGGGCATATTCCGAGCGCCCCAGGAGGGGAACATAGCCCCGGCCGCAATATTTCGCGCCGTCGCCCGACTCGACGTTGCCGAGGCTGCGGTCGAACTCGTACATGCGGCGGAAATAGGCCTCGCTGCCCGCCTCCTTCTCCGGCGCGAAGAGGTAGCTTTCGGACCCGATGGTGGCGATGGCGGCCACTTCCATGGCGGGATCGAGGATCTTCAGGGCCTCCAGCGCCTCGACGACCAGGGGCCAGTGCGCCTCCACATTCGCGCGGGGTGCGTGGAGGAGGGTGGCGATGGCGTCCGCCGTGAAGTGCATGGCTGGCTCCCGGAGGGAAAGCGGCTGGCAGGAAGGACGGGAAGGGCCAATCTACCATGGGCAGGTAAGCTTTCGGCATGGACACCCACACGCTGCACCGGGAAGGTTGCGAAGCCGAAATCGCGCAAACCGGCGCCGAGCTGCAGTCCCTTCGTGTCGGAGGCGTTGATGTGCTCTGGAATGCAGGTGCACTCTGGCCACGCCGCGCGCCCCTGCTCTTTCCCGTCGTAGGTGGACTGAAGGGGGACGCCCTCCATCATCAGGGGAGCACCTTCCCCATGCCCAGGCACGGCTTCGCCCGGGACCGGGACTTCGCCTGGATTCGCAGTTCGGAGACGGGGTGCGCCCTGGAACTGAAGGATGATGCCGGGACGCGTTCGGCCTACCCCTTCTCGTTCCGATTGGCGGTCTCGTACGAGCTGGAGCCCTCGGGGCTGCGCATGGCCGTGACCCTGGAGAACCCGGGCCAGACGCCCCTGCCCGCGAGCCTGGGCCTGCATCCGGCCTTCCGCTGGCCCCTGCTCCCAGGAACCAGGAAGACGGCCCACCGGCTGGTCTTCGAGGCCGAGGAGCCGGGGCCGCTCCGGCGCCTCGATACGGGCGGCCTCCTCGAGCCAGAGCCTCACCCCTCACCCATCCGCGACCGGACCCTGCCCTTGACCGAGGACCTGTTCGCCCAGGATGCCCTCATCTTCCTGGAGCCCCGCAGCCGCAGCGTCCGGTTCGAGGCCGGCGAGGGCCCTGCCCTGAGGCTGCACTGGGAGGGCTTCCCGAATCTGGGCATCTGGGCCAAGCCAAATCCATCACCCTCCTTCCTGTGCATCGAGCCCTGGGAGGGCTACGCCAGCCCGGCGGACTGGGATGGGGACATCGCGGACAAGCCCGGCGGTTTCCTGCTGCCTGCAGGCGCCGTGCGCCAGTGGGCGCTGACGGTGTCCGTGGAGGGCTAGACCAGTTCGGCGCCCAGGAAGTGGGGACTCGCCAGCGTGATCCTCGCCTGCACGAGCTCCCCGAAGGGCAGCTCCCGGCCTGGCCCGGCACTCAGGTGGATGGTCTTCCACTCGCCACTGTGGGCCAGCCACCAGCCATGGTCGTTGGGGCCGTGGGACTCCACCCGCACCGGGATCTCCCGGCCCAGGAACCGCTCGTTGCTGGCCCGCGTCAGCTCGCTCTGGCGCTGCTGGAGCCGCGCCAGGCGCTCGGACTTCACCGCCATGGGCAGGTCGTCCTTGAGCCGCAGGGAGGGCGTGCCGGGGCGCGGCGAGTAGATGAAGCTGAAGGAGCCATCGAAGGCCACCTCATCCAGCACCCTCAGCGTGTCCCCGAAGTCCTCATCCGTTTCACCGGGGAACCCCACGATGAAATCCGTGCTCAACGCCATCCGGGCGCGGCCTTCGCCCAGGTAGCCCAGGCGCTCCAGGTACTCGGCCACGGTGTACTCCCGCAGCATCCGCTTCAGCACCTGGTCGCTGCCGCTCTGCAGGGGCAGATGCAGGAAGGGCGCCACCTTGGGGTTCGTGACCAGCACCTGCGCCAATTCCTTCGTGAAGTTCATGGGATGGCTGGTGGTGAAGCGGATCCACTCGAGGCCATCTATGTCGGACACACGCTCCAGCAGCTCCGCGAAGGTGCAGCCGCCGGCGTAGCTGTTCACGTTCTGGCCCAGCAGCTCCACCTCGCGGAAGCCTCTGGCCACAAGCCCACGCAATTCGGCCAGCACGTCCGCGAAGGGGCGGTGGCGCTCGGTGCCCCGGGTGGTGGGGACGATGCAGTAGGTGCAGGCGTGATTGCAGCCTTCCGTGATGGTGATCAGGGCCTTGGCCGTGTCCCGGCGCCGCGTGACGGAAGGCGGGAAGAGGTGGTTGTCCGGGTACTCGCCCGTATCCATCACCCGCGCCTTGCCCGCCTGGGCCTCGGCTACCAGCCGCGGCAGCTGCTGCAGGGCCATGGTGCCCAGCACGAAGTCGATGTGGGGGGCCCGCTTGAAAAGGGCCGCCTGCTCCTGCTGGGCGAGGCAGCCCGTCACGCCCACCAGCAGGGGTCGGCGCTGCTTCTCCTGCCGCAGGCGCCCCAGCTCGGAATAGACCTTGTGCACGGCTTTCTCACGGATGGAGCAGGTGTTCAGCAGGACCAGCTCTGCCTCCTCCACGGAATCCACTTCCTCGAAACCGTCGGCCGACAGCAGCCCCGACAGCTTCTCGCCGTCGTGGTCGTTCATCTGGCAGCCCCAGGTCTGGATGTGGAACTTCATTAAAGGCCTCGGACCTGGGGCTGCTGGATGAAGGGGACAACCCCCCGATCGCACCGCGCACCGCGCGGGGCGCCCGCTCCCCGGCTTCGCCGGATCGCGGAGGGGGCCCCGTTCTGGCAGCCCCAGGTCTGGATGTGGAACTTCATCGGTTGATCCAAACCTACGATTGTAGCTGGAACCTGTCGGAACGCCTTCCTGGATCAGAACCGGTAGCGTGCGCTCAGATTCAACTGCCGGCCCGGCAGGATGTAGTACTGCGCATCCCCCAGCTCGCTTTCGGAGATGGGCTTGCGGCGGTCCGTGAGGTTCTGGCCGCTGAGCCGAAGGTCCCAGGCCTTTTCGCGCCAGCCGAGGCTGGCGGCGAAGGTGGCGTAGCCTCCTGAGGGCGCGGTATTGCGCTGGTTAAGGAGGACGGCACCCACATAGTTCATCTCGGCCGAAGCCGTCAGTCCCTTCGCCGGGGCAAAGGCAAGTCCCAAGGCACCCAGGTGGTAGGGTGACATCTCCAGCCGCTTGCCTGCGAGTTGAGTCAGGGTGCCATCACCAAAATCCTTCTGGTAATCCCGGAACCGGGTGTCGTGGTAGCTATAGCTCAGGCGGGTGGCGACATCCGGAGTGCACCGGTAGACGGCGCTGAACTCGGCGCCCTGGAAGCGTTCGTTGCCGGCATTCGTCAGCGTGGGCAGTCCGTTCACGGTCTGGGGCACCACCAGGTTCTGGAAGTCCATGAGGAAGGCACTGACTTCCAAGGAGAGGCGCCGGTTCAGCAGATCCGCCTTTAGGCCCAGATCCTGAGAAGTGGCGGTTTCCGGTTTGAGGATCGATACCCCGGTGTCGAGGCCGAGATCCACGGCCGCGGGCTTGAAGGTGCTGCGGACGCCGGCAAAGAGGTTCAGGCGATCTTCGCCCGCCTGCCAAATGGTGAAGGTCCCTCCGGCGCTGCCGGAGAGGCGGGTGTGCGTGGCTGCATCAGAATAGGGACCATCCGCCTGGAAGGTGTTCAGGTCGAGCAGGTAGGTCCTGCGGGTTTCCCGGGTCTGGTTCAACCGAAGCCCCGCCTCGAATACCAATCGAGGCGTAGCCTGCCACTGGAAAAACCCGTACAGACCGGAGAAGTCGCGTTGATCATCCACACGGATGTCCGCCTGGTTCGGATAGGCGGCGCCCGAGGGTGGGTTCGACCCGTCCAGGTTCACGACGTAATCAAAGTCCCCGCCCCGGCCGATGCCCTGCCCATGGAGGTGGTCCACCCCCGCCACCACCTTCAGCGCAGGGTTCTCGGTCCAGGTGATATGACTGTCGAAGTAGAGATCCGTGAGCTCGATGCGCTCCCGGAAGCCGTGGGCATTGGGATCCGTGGTGATCACATCGACCAGGAAACCCCGGAAGACATCCTGCCTGGCCCGACTCACTGACAAGGTGGTGGACCAGAGGGTGCCCGTGCTCAGCGCTCGGTCGTAGCCCGTGGTGAAGGTGAAGCGCTGGTCGTTGACGAAAGCGCCCGCCGGGTTGTGGTTCGCATCCAGCGGCACCTGGTCCGTCAGGGCCTTGCCCACCCGGGGAAAGGGACTGGCCGGGTGCTGATCCACGACGGCGCCTTCCAGATCGAAGCGGAACACGCCATCCAGAGCCTGCACGCGGTTCCGCCAGAGCAGGTGGCTGCGCTTGAAGTCGGTGCGGGCATCGTCGAAACCCTGCTTGTCATGATCGGCAATGAGGCTGGAATCCCACCCGCCGCTGGACGGCAGCCGCAGGGTCAGCGCCGCGCCGAAGCTGCCATGGGTGCCGAGAGACAGCCGTGCTGAGCCTTGAGTGTCCGCCGGGACGCCTCGGATGATGTGGATCACGCCCACGAAGGAAGTGGCGCCATACATG
>Ga0302322_100006954_pt1 | contig 10077 bp, 6 predicted proteins | sample Fen_T0_2_FD_203757 | JGI IMG/M metagenome (GOLD analysis project Ga0302322, IMG submission 203757) | Peat permafrost microbial communities from Stordalen Mire near Abisko, Sweden - Fen_T0_2 | ecosystem: Environmental > Terrestrial > Soil > Wetlands > Permafrost | place: Sweden: Abisko... | reverse complement strand
GGACTTCACCCAGTCGAAGGGAATGCGGATGGCGCCATCCAGCAGTCCCACCGCGGCCTTCTTGTCACCCCCGCAGATCCGCAGGGCCTCCCGGAAGAGCAGCACCATGGGCAGATTGTGGTTCTCTACTCCGGGATCCTTCTGCCGCCGGGAGGTCTTGGATACCGCCCGCAGGTAGCGGCGATCCTGCTGCGCGTAGCGCACCAGCTGCTCGAACTGCTCGGTCTTGGCCCGCATCTTGTTGTACTGCCATTGGAAGGCGGACAAATAGTTGCGTGAATCCTTCAGGTCCCGGACTGGACCCAGTCGTTCCAGCTCAAGCTGCAGGCCCAGGTCCTGGCTCAGCAGGCGCTGGATCTCCGCCAGGATGCTCTGGATGGGCAGCTTGCCTGCCAGGAAGGCTGCGTAGTCCTTGGAGGCCAATAGCTCGCGCAGATGATCGCGGAAGAACAGGGTCTTGGCCACGAAGGGCTCCTGACCCAGGACCGTGAGGGTCTCCGCCTCCTCCACGAGCCCAAGAATCTCCAGGAGCAGCTCGTAGTCCAGACCCTCCGCATAGAGCTGGTTGCAGTGCTCGATCCGGCGCTGGACATTTTCCTTTTCGATGCTCGTGAGCCCCTCCAGTCTGGCGTGATAGGCCAGATCAAAGCGGATCGCCTCGTCCCGCACTTCCAGCCATAGTTGCTGCGCATACGGCGAACCCAGGCCCGGTGAGCGGCCCTCGCGCACGCAGTTCAGAGGACTCTCATTGGCAGCGGCGTAGGGCAGGGTATTGAGCGGGCGGTTGAGGTAGTCCTGGGACGAGATGTAGCGATAGAGCTCCCGGGGGCGAGGGAAGGGCACGTGCTCCTCGATGGCCTTGGCCTCCGCTCCATAGGGGTTTTTATGGCGGATGAGGCGATCGATGATCTCCAGGTCCTCGGCATCCAGCCGCCCATCGCGGTTGGCGTCGGCCCGCCAGCATTCGAGCGGCGAATGGGCATAGGGGTTGGCCAGCAGCGACTGCAGGCGGCCTCGGTCGGCGGGGGTCCAGCGGTGATCCCCGTCCAGATCGCCGAGCATGATCAGCTCGGAACGATAGTTCACACGATGGGCAGGCATGAATTCCCGGTACGCGAAGAACCCGATCACGGCGGCAATCAGGACCAGGGCGAGCTTCCACCATCTGCGCATGGGACCTCCGGAAGGAGCGGGAGAGCTGCTGGAATGTTTGATCAAACCGGGCCACTGGCTTTTCGGCTGGCGTCTTCGACGCTGCGGTAGGGGGAGACCCGCTCCTCCAGGCGCGCCATCATCTCCTGGGTGATGGCTTGGGGATCCCGGAAGAGCCCCCAGACTTCTCCGGACCTGGGCTCGCTGACAGGATGGGTGAAGCGGGACACCAGGCGGAAGCGATCCATGGGGCTAGGGTGGGTATCGTCCTCGGTGGTGGCCCGGTTCAAGGCCTTCTCGAAATCAGATGCCACGGAATCACCCTCACCAAGACTGGCCTCATAGAGGTTCTGGAGGGTGCGGCGGGCGTCGATGGCCGCCTTGATCTCCTGATTGGCGCAGGTCTCGAATTCAAGGCTTCTGCGGATGACATGGCGGAGGCCCCCTTCCAGGGCAAGGGCGCCATAGGTCTGGGCGGCCACTCGATCGGCGAGGATCTCTTGCAGGCGGGTGGCGCCATGGCTGATGCGCCGGAACAGGAAGTTGTAGAAGCGCAGGAAGTGAAAGGCGACGTTGCTGTAGGTGGCCTGACCCGCCTGGCACATGGCGACATAGAACTTCACCATATCGCTGCGCACCCGCAGGGCGATGTCCCCGCCCGCGGTATCCCGGTGGGAGAAGTGGCCGTACTCGTGGGCCAGCACGCAACGGAAATCGTCCTGTTGGAAACCGGGCAGCACCGCGGTGCCCAGAATCAGGATGCGCCGGGCCCGGTTTTGCAGCTTCTCCCGCCAAGAGCCCTTTTCGTAAACGGCGAGATCCGTGCCGGTGGTGATCCGGATTTCGTCGATGGGACGGGTGCCCAAGGTCTGGGCGACCTCCTCCACCAGGGTCCAGAGGCCCTCGGCCTCCTGGCGCTCCAAGGGGCGGCCCGGATCCTCCTGGGCGACGCGCAGGAAAAGGGACTTGCCCATGGCCCAGATGGTCATGAGGGCGCCGATGCCCAGGATCAGCATCAGCTTGATGGGCAGCCAGCCCAGGGCCATGAAGCCGAACAGGATGGCGCCGGAGACGCCGATTACCAGCACCATGACAATGGGCAGTGAAACATAGTAGTACACCCCCGAGATGTTCAGGACCATCCGATACACGCGGCGCAGCTGATGTTCCGTGCTGCTGATGGTGTCGGGCGATCCCCGTTTTTCGGCCTGATGCATGGTGACCTTGGAGAGGGTGAAGCCCAGGGCGAAGAGCAGGCCCAGACCCGCCACCCAGGCGGCGACCCCCAGGAGTGCATAGAGGGCGATGAACCAGCCGGTGGCTCGGCTGCCCACGCCACTATCCAGAAATTCCTGGACGGCCTCCTTGGGCAGGCCCAGCTTGCCGGCGAGGCGGATTTCCCGTTCTGAGCGGATCCAATGTTCGTCCATGGCCGCGGCGATGGCGGCGAAATAGTGGGCCTGCATCAGCTCGGGGAAGCCCTGCCGCAGGGCGGCGGCGACCTCCTTGAAGTCGTCGTAGTGCTTCAGTTTCAAGCTCAGGTGCGCGGCTCCGAACAGGACGTCTAGCTCGCCTCCCCTGGGCAGGCGGCGACACTCCAGCAGCAGCTGCAGGGCCTCTTCCTGCTCTTTGATCGAGGCCTCATGGCCCTCCTGGAAGACCAGACAGGTGGCCAGGGTGGAGAGATTCTCCATGGACCGCTTGAGGGTCACCGCCTTCCGGCACCAGCTCAGGCCTTCCTCCCGCTGTCCCTGGTGGACCAGGTTGTTGCCCAGGCGACGCGCCGCGGCATCGAAGCCGGGCACCTGCCTGCAGACTTGGGCGTAGAGCCGAGCGGCCTCGGCGGCATCGCCCTTGTCCATGGCGATGCGCCCCGCCCGGAAGGGCTCCACCTGACTGGGGTCCAGGCGCGCCAGCTCCTGTTCGATCTGGGCCTCCCGTGCCATATCCCGTCCGGCCGGTGCGGCCCAGGCCAGGACGCCCAGGGAGATGCATACCCATGTCAGGATCCATCGGTTCATCGCTGCCTCGCTTTGGATGAAGAGATTCTAAGCCATGCTACCTTGGCTTCGGAGCTGGATATGAAGCCCTTCCATGCAATGTTCCCCCTCCGGCTGGCCCTGTGCCTGGGCCTGGCCTTCGCTCTGGACGCCCAGGCTCCGCAGATCCTGCTGAACCACCTTGGTTTTGCACCTGGCACCAGCAAGCAAGCGGTGCTCCAATCCCAGCGGGATCTGGGCAGGCCCAGCTTCAACCTGGTGGACCAAGCCGGGAAGAGCGTCTTCAAGGGCACCTGTCAGGCCACGGGGCCTGTGGATCACTGGCACACGGGCCGCACATGGCGCGCCGATTTTACCAGTTTCGAGCAGCCGGGCACGTACCGGTTGCAGGTGAACCTGAAGAGTGGAGCGACCCTCTCCGAGCCCTTTGCCATCCGCCCCCGACTGCTCGAGGAGAGCTGCGTTCCCGCCCTGCTCGACTACTTCCGCTCCCAGCACGCCGGGGGAATCATCGACCGCGCCGATCGCACCACGCGTTTCTTCGGGGACCGCGCGGGCCGCGTCGATGTGCACGGCGGCTGGTACGACGCCTCCGGGGATCAGGGCAAGTATCTCAGCCACCTGGGCTATGCCACCTACCTGGCCCCCCAGCAGGCGCCCCTGGTGGTTTGGGCCCTGCTGGAGGCCGCCCAGCGCTGCGAAAAGGCCGGGGGTGAGCGCCTGCCCGCATTGTCCCCGCGCATTCTCGAGGAGGGCCTCTACGGCGCCGACTTCCTGATGCGGATGCAGGATCCCGAAGGCTATTTCTATGTCGCCATCACCGATGCCTGGACCCACGATCCGGGGCAGCGCTTCATCTGCGCCTTCAGCGATGGCAAGGGGACCCGCAGCGATAGATACCGCGCGAGTTTCCGGGACGGCGGGGGGCTGGCCATCGCCGCCCTGGCCAGGGCCTCCAGCGCGAAGGGGCGGGGCGAATTCAGCTCCGAGCAGTACCTCGCCGCCGCCGAGAAGGGCTTCGCTCACCTGCTGCAACACAACCGGGAATACCTCAGCAATGGCAAGGAGACTCTCGCCGATGACTACGGCGCCATCCTGGCTGCCACGGAACTGTGCGCCGTCGCCCACAAGCCCCAGTACCTGGAAGCGGCCCGGGAGCTGGTGGGGCGCATGCTGCGCCGCCAGGTGAAGCAGGGTCCCTGGCCCGGCCGCTGGATTTGTGACGAGACGGGCCGTCCCTTCTTCCACGCCGTGGAGGCCGGCCTGCCGGTGCTGGCCTTGCTGCGCTACCGGGAGGTGGAGACCCACGCCCTGCGCCGGGAGATCGTGCTCAAGGCCGTGGAGAACTACTTTGCTTATGAACTGAAGCTCACCCAGGAGGTGGCCAATCCCTTCGGCTACGCCCGGCAGGTGGTGCAGGACCTGGGTGGCGAGCCCCGGGCGGCCTTCTTCTTCCCGCACCGGAACGAGTCCGGCTACTGGTGGCAGGGGGAGAACGCGCGATTGGCTTCGCTCGCCAGCGCAGCGCGCTGGGCCGCGCCGCTCCTGCCCGAGCCCATGCGCGCGGCCCTGCGCGCCCACGCCACCCGCCAGCTGGACTGGATCCTGGGCGGCAACCCCTTCGATACCTGCATGCTCCAGGGCAAGGGACGGCACAACCCCGACTACCTGCCCGCCTGGCCCAATGCGCAGGGGGGGGTCTGCAACGGCGTCACCGCCGGTTTCGAGAACGAGGCCGAGATCGCCTTTCTGTCCGGGCCCCAGGCCCAGGATCCGGCCCAGAACTGGCGCTGGTCCGAGCAGTGGCTGCCCCACGCGGGCTGGCTGATGCTGGCGCTGGTGGTAGCAGGAGAGTAGTCGCCCGGGGCTCCGGTGACACCTTCAACGGGCCGTGCTGCGGGTTGTTGCGGACTGTACCGACCCGTTTCAGGCCCGAGTCTCCTGCTCGGCGAAGCGTTCGTCGGCGGCCCTCTGGAGTTCCTTGGGGCTCACGTCGCGGATGTGGGTGGCGATCCACCATTGATTGCCCCAGGGGTCCTGGACGCCGCCATTGCGATCGCCATAGAACATATCCGCGGGCTCCATCAGCGACTTGCCACCGGCCTGGATGGCTTGGTGGTAGACCGCATCCGTATCGGGCACATACAGGTAGAGCGACATGCTCAGGGGCTGATAGGGTTCCATGGCCTCGCCCAGCATGATCATGGAATCACCGATGCGCAGCTGGGCGTGGCCGACGCCCCCATCGGGAGTGGTATGCACGAAGATCTCCTCGGCCTGGAAGGCGCGTTTCAGGAAGTCCACGAGCCGCTTGGCGCCCCTCACCACCAGGTAGGGCGTGACGGTGTGAAAGCCTGCTGGAATGGGTTGGACTGCCATGCTTCACCTCCAGGCTGTTTGGTTGCCACGGCTGGCAGGTTATTCCCGTTTGGCGGTCGCGGTCCACTCGCTATTTTGGTCGGGTTCCAGGCCCTTTGGGCTGGATCAGGATGGTCGGCTGATCCTTGGACATCTTCTACTCTCTGACGCTCATCGGATCGCACAAGCTCGGATGAGTGAATCGGGTCTGGATTCTTTATATTTCAAATTCATGACATGAAGAAACGGGCCCGTCCGGGCCCGTTTCTTCATGCTGGAGCAGGGGTCCTACCCGTTCTTCTTCACGAACTCTTCCATGAAGGAGACCAGGGTCTCCACGTTCGCCACGGTGACGGCGTTGTAGGTGGAGACGCGGATGCCGCCGATATCACGGTAGCCCTTGAGGCCCACCATGCCGGCCTTCTTGGCTTCGCTCACGAAGGTGGCGGTGAGTTCTTCGCTGGGCAGGAAGAAGTCCACGTTCATGAAGGAACGATCCTCCTTGACGGTGGCGAAGCCTTTGTAAAAGCCGGGGTGCTTGTCGATGCAGCCGTAGAGCAGCTCACCCTTCTTGCGGTTGTTGGCCTCGATGGCGGCGAGCCCGCCGATGGACTTGTTGTAGGCCAGCACGTTGCGCAGGATGTAGATGCCGAAGCAGGGCGGGGTGTTGTAGAGGCTGTTCTTCTCGGCGTGGATCTTGAAACGCAGGTAGCTGGGCAGGTCCTGGGCCTCGCACTGCTCCAGCATGTCGTCGCGGACGATGACCAGGGAGACGCCGCTGGGCCCCAGGTTCTTCTGGGCGCCGGCGTAGATCATGCCGAAGGGTTTTACGTCGAAGGGGCGCCACATGATGTCCGAGGACATGTCGCAGATGTAGGGGATGCCGCCGGTCTCCGGGAAGTCCTTCCACTGGGTGCCCTCCACGGTGTTGTTCGAGGTGAAGTGCACGAAGGCGCTATCGGCGCCGATCTTCAGCTCGCTGGCCTTGGGCAGGCGGGCGAACTTCTCGTCCTTGGTGCTGCCGGCGACGCGCGCATTGTCGCCCGCCACGATCTTGGCCTCCTTGTAGGCCTTCTCCGCCCAGTTGCCGGTCAGGATGTAGTCGGCCTTCTTGCCGCCACGCAGCAGGTTCAGGGGGATCATACCGAAGGCCAGGTGGGCGCCGCCCTGGAGCAGCAGCACCTTGTAGTTATCGGGCAGGCCCAGGAGTTCGCGGGTCAGGGACAGGGCCTCTTCGTGGACCGCGTCGTATTCCTTGGCGCGGTGGCTGATCTCCATGACGGACATGCCGCTGCCGGCGAAGTCGAGCAGTTCGTCCTGGGCCCGCTGCAGTGCGGGCAGGGGCAGGCCTGCGGGACCGGCGTAGAAGTTGATCACACGATGGGTCATTTCAAACCTCCAGAATGAATCGCACGAACGGAAGAACGGAAAAGCAAAAACACTCGCAGAGGCTTGGGAGAGAGCGGAGGTTCGCAGAGAACCGAATGGCTATCTTTTCTCTGCAGCCTCCCTTGTCTCCATGACCTCTGCGAGTGTTTTTATCGGTCAGACTTTGAAGCCGGCCAGGATGCCCACCACTTCGTTGCCGATGCGGCCCAGGTTCTCCTTGCTGCTGCCGCCCAGGTGGGGCGTCTTGAAGACATTGGGAGCCGATAGCAGCGGGCAGGTGGCCTCGGGGGGATCGGAGAACCAGACGTCGGTGCCGTAGGCGCGCACCTTGCCGGATTTCAGAGCCTCGGCCAGATCGTCTTCGTTCACGCACTTGCCGCGGCCGGTGTTGATGATGACCACGCCATCCTTCATCTTGGCGATGAGTTCCTTGTTGATGATGCCCTTGGTCTGATCGGTGAGGGGCGTGTGCAGGCTGATGAAGTCCGCCTCTTTCACCATATCGTCGAGGGTGTTTTTCAGCTCGGCGATGGGGTGGCTCTCCAGGAAGGGATCGTAGGCGATGACCTTCATGCCGAAGGCCTCGGCGCGCTTGGCGACTTCCGAGGCGATGGCGCCGGCGCCCAGGAGACCCAGGGTCTTCTGGTAGAGCTCGGTGCGCTTGAGTTCGTTCTTGAGGAACTTGCCCTCGACCATGCCCATGTGCGCCTCGATGAGCCGCGCAGGAATGGCCACCATGAAGGCCATGGCCATCTCGGCCACGGAGATGCTGGAAGCCCGGGGCGTGTTCTTGACCTGGATGCCGCGCGCCTTGCAGACGTCCATGTCGACGTTGTCCAGGCCCACGCCGCCGCGGATCACCAGCTTGAGGTTGGGGGCCTGCTCGGCCAGTTCTTTGGTGACCTTGGTCTTGGAGCGGATCAGCAGGACATTGGCCTCGGCGAGTCGGGCCATATCCGTGGTCACTTCACCGAAGGGCTCCAGCCGCTTGGGCAGCGAGGCGTCAAAGGCGTCTGCGATGAGGATTTTCAAAGGTACCTCCAAAAAGATAGATCAGTCTTCGTAAAGCCGAACGAGCAGCCCGGAGCGCAGTTTGGGCTCGAACCAGGTGGACTTGGGAGGCATGATGTGACCCGCGTCGGAGACCGCCATGAGCTGCTCCATGGACGTGGGGTGCATGGAGAAGGCCACGGCCCATCCGGCCTGGACCCGCTTTTCCAGTTCATCCATGCCACGGATGCCGCCGACGAAATCGATGCGCTTATCCGTGCGGGGATCCTGAATGCCTAGCACCGGCGCCAGCAGGTTGTCCTGGAGAATGCTCACGTCCAAGCGCTTGATGACGTCGTCCTCGGGGTACGAACCGGGCTTGGCCTTGAGGGTGTACCACGCGCCACCCAGGAACATGCCGAAGCTGGTCGGGGCCTGGGGGCTGCGCTCGGTGGTGGCCGCCACGTCGAACTTCTCTCGCACTTTGGCCAGGAAGGCTTCCGGGGAGAGACCATTGAGGTCCTTCACCACGCGGTTGTAATCCATGATCTTCAGCTGATCGTGGGGGAACATCACCGCCATGAAGAACTCGTAGTCCTCCTCGCCGGTGGGATTGGGATTCTGCGCCCGCCGGGCCTGACCGTAGCGCACCGCGGATGCCGTGCGATGGTGTCCATCGGCGATGTACAGCGCATTCACCCCGTCCAGCAGATGGGCCAGGGCGTAGATGACGGATTCGTCTTCGATCTTCCATACGGTGTGTACGATGCCGTCGGGGGTGACGATGTCATAGATGGGATGAGTCAACCGCACCTTGTCGACGATGCCATCGATGTACGGCACGGCCTCGTAGGCCAGGAACACGGGCTCGGCGTTGGCGTTCTGTTCGGCCACGACCCGGGCGCGATCATCCTCTTTGTCCTGGCGCGTGTGTTCGTGCTTCTTGATCAGGTTGTCCTCGTACTCCTTCACCGAGCACAGGGCCACTAGGCCAGCCTGGATGTGCCGGCCCATCTGCTGCTGGTAGACATACAGGCAGGGGCTGTGCTCTGGGGCGAGGATGCCTTCCTTGATGAACCGCTTCAGGTTCTCGGCGCCCTTGGCGTAGACCGCGTCGCCGTGCTCGTCGACGCCCTCGGGAAAGTCGATCTCCGGCCGGCAGACGTGCAGGAACGAGAATGGATGGCCCTCGGCCAGCTGCCTGGCCTCCGCGCTGTTGATGACATCGTAGGGCACGGACGCCACCCGGGCGGCCAGCTCCGACTTGGGCCGAAATGCTCTGAACGGTCTGATCTGCGACATGGTCCCTTCCAAAAGTGGAAATGGAGGAAGAAAGCTATCCAGGCGTCCTGCCAAAAGGGGGGGCAGATCGGTATTTTGCCCCAGTCCCGGGTCCTTGGGAAATCTGAATGCGTTTCAGGCTTTCAGAATTTGCCCCAGACGTCCTCCCGGGGCGGGGAGGGCGAGTCCCCTGGGTGGTCCCGGAGCATGGCCAGTTGCATCAGCACTTCCTGGGTGGGCAGGTCGATGGAGGCCTCCACCTGGCAGATATCCACGAACTCCACCTCGGGCGTTTCCCAGGAGAGGATCTGGAAGGCCGCCAGCAGCCCCTCCTCCTTCTCGTTGATGGCGTGGATGAGCTGGCCCTGGTTGACGTAGAGATGGCCGATGTGATCCTGGCTGCGGACCGTGATGGTGCAGGTCTTGGCTTCCCAGACCATCAGCTGCAGCAGGCTGGACAGGCCCAGGCCCTTGACCTGGCCAGGGGCCTCGCGGCCGCCCTGGAACTTGATCTCTTCCATGAGCAGGGATAGCCGCACCGGTTTGGAGATGACCCGCAGCGCGCCCAGATGCCTGGCGCGATCCTGGGGCTCGCCCTCGGGCAGGCTGGTCAATACGATGACCGGCAGCAGTGGGTAGAGGCCATGCACCGCCGCGATCAGCCGGTAGCCGTCCATGACCGGCATGTTCAGGTCGGTCACCAACACGTCCACCTTGTGCTGGCGCAGGACCTCCAGGGCCACCAGGCCATTCTCGGCCGCGAGGCACTGCCAGCCCTGCAGGCCTTTGAGGCCGGTCTGGTAGAAGCGCATGGTGGCGGGCTCATCCTCCACCAGCAGCACGAGCTTCGTGGGTCCCCCGGGGGCGGGGGGCTTCCAGGCGAAGAGGTTGGAATCGGCGTTGGTCA
>Ga0302322_100006953_pt1 | contig 10077 bp, 9 predicted proteins | sample Fen_T0_2_FD_203757 | JGI IMG/M metagenome (GOLD analysis project Ga0302322, IMG submission 203757) | Peat permafrost microbial communities from Stordalen Mire near Abisko, Sweden - Fen_T0_2 | ecosystem: Environmental > Terrestrial > Soil > Wetlands > Permafrost | place: Sweden: Abisko... | reverse complement strand
CGACCACCAGCGGCGTGGCAATGAAGGCGATGAGCGGAAAATCGGCGAGCGGAAATGTCATGCAGGGCGAATCAAGGCCTTGTCTCCATTGCAGGGGCGCCGGTCAGGCGCTTCCGATTTTCTGTCGGTGGGACTTGATGCGGGTCTGGTGCCTCCGGCCACCGGGTCCGCAAGCGGCTACTACAAGAGCTACCGTCGGCAAGTCCGCGTACATGGCGCTGCCAGCGGCGCAGTGTAACCAAAATTGCGCCTCTGACACGGTAGGCGGCCGGCGTATCCGGCCGGTGCCGTATCCCGGGACAACCCGGCACGCCGCCCGGCCGGGCGCAGCACGCCTACTTCTTGCGCCGCTGTTTCACCGCCTGCGCCAGGATATCGAGCACCTCGACGCTGTCGTCCCATCCTATGCAGGCATCGGTGATGCTCTGGCCGGGGGTCAGCTTGGCCGGGTCGTCCTTGCCGGGGGTGAACTTCTGCGCGCCAGGCTTGAGGTGGCTCTCTATCATCACCCCGAAAATGTGTTGCGAGCCGCCGCCCACCTGGGCGCCGACGTCGCGCGCCACCTCGATCTGCTTCTCGAACTGCTTGGAGCTGTTGGCGTGGGAGAAGTCGATCATCAGCTTGGCCGGCACCTTGGCCGCCTCCAGTTCCGCCACCGCCGCGGCGACGCTGGCGGCGTCGTAGTTCGGGCCCTTGCCGCCGCGCAGGATGATGTGGCAGTCGCCGTTGCCTTTGGTCTCCACGGTGGCGACCTGTCCGTTCTTGTGCACCGACAGGAAGTGGTGGCCGCGGCGCGCCGCCAGGATCGCGTCGATCGCGATCTTGACGTTGCCGTCGGTGCCGTTCTTGAAGCCGATCGGCGCCGACAGGCCGGAAGCGAGCTCGCGGTGCACCTGCGATTCGGTGGTGCGCGCGCCTATCGCGCCCCAGGAGATCAGGTCGCCTATGTATTGGGGGGAGATCACGTCGAGGAACTCGGAGCCGGCCGGCACGCCCTCGTTGTTGATCCGCACCAGCAGATCGCGGGCGATGCGCAGGCCCTCGTTGATGCGGAAGCTCTCGTCCAGGTAGGGGTCGTTGATCAGGCCCTTCCAGCCCACCGTGGTGCGCGGTTTTTCGAAATAGACCCGCATCACCACCTCCAGCTCGCCGGCGTGGCGGTCGCGCTCGGCCTTGAGCTTGCGCGCATATTCCACCGCAGCCTGCGGATCGTGGATCGAGCAGGGGCCGATGATCACCAGCAAGCGGTCGCTCTTGCCGTGCAGGATGTCCTGGATCCGGTGCCGGGTGTCGCTCACCAGGCCCTCCACCGGCGTGCCCTGGATGGGGAAAAACTTGATCAGGTGTTCGGGGGGCGGCAGCGGCATGATGTTCTTGATCCGTTCGTCATCGGTGCGGGAAGTGCGGTCCAGGGGAACGTTGCCGGTATATTCGGTGGTGGTCATGGGAGTCCTTGGGGGCTTGCGGTTTCTGATTGCGATCAAACGAAAAGGCAAAAAAAAACCGCCGGGTTCTCTCCGGCGGTTTTTCGAGTATCTGAGGTTTCAGGTCAAACGCATCTCACTCTACGAACTCCGCCGGGGGCTGAGGTAGAACCAAAAATAGAAGCCAAAAAAATGGGCAAAGCGCAACATGGCTGGATGGATTTGGGTGAAAAAGTGCGAGTTGGTCTGAATCCGGACAACCACTTTACCCGGAAGCGGGGGTTTTTGCAACCGCAGGCGGACCGCCGTGCCCATACGGGGGGAGCTCACGCACCCGCACCCCGGCAACGCGGGGCCGGGTGGATCCGGTTCAGAAGCCGTAGAGCCGTGCCGGGTTGTCGACCAGGATCTTCTTTTGCAGGGCCGCGTCGCCGGTGAACTCGGGAAACAGGTCCACCAGTTCGCCGTCGTTGGGCATGTCCTTGGAGATGTTCGGGTGCGGCCAGTCGGTGCCCCACAGGATGCGGTCCGGGGCGGCCTCGATCAGCGCCTGGGCGAAAGGAACCGCGTCCTTGAAGGGCCGTTTGCCCACCGAGACGCGCTCGGCGCCGCAGATCTTTACCCAGGCCAGCGGGTTGTGCTTGATCAGGTCGAGCAGGATCTTGAACGGCTTCTGGTCCAGGCCCTCGGCGGCCTTGACGCGCGCCATGTGGTCGATCACGAAGGGCACCTTCATGCGCTTGATGCGCGGCGCGTGTTCCTCGATGTCTTCCGCGTCCAGGTGCAGCACCACGTGCCAGCCCAGCGGTTCGACGCGCTCTATCATCTTGTCGAACAATTCGATGTCCTGCATGCCGCCCAGGTGCTTGACGAAATTGAAGCGGATGCCGCGCATCCCCCCGGCAGCCAGGTCGGCCAGGTCGCTGTCGGTATAGCTGCCGTCGACCACCGCGACCCCGCGGTAGGCGCCGTTGGAGCGCTTGATCGCGTCCAGGGTCACGGTGTTGTCGGTGCCATGGCAACTGGCGTGCACGATCACCGCGCGGGCGATGCCCAGGTGCTTGTGCAGGGCCTGCAGCATCTCGAAGCCGGCATCCGGCGGCGTATAGGCGCGGTCATCCGCGTAGGGAAATTGGGCCGCCGGGCCGAATACGTGGCAATGCGCATCGCAGGCGTCCGCCGGCATCTTGAACGTCGGTTTGACGGGGTGCGGGTCGGGCCCGCGGCATTCCTTGATTACCTTGCTCATTGCTTCTCCAGTTTTGCCTGCTCGATTACCTTGCGCCATTTTATGGTCTCGCTCTCCAGCAGGGCCTTGAAGGCTTCCGGAGTGGAAGAGCGCACGTCGACGCCCACATCCTGCAAGCGCTTTTTCACGTCCTCGCTATCGAGCGCCTTGACCATCTCGCGGTTCAGGCGGGTGACGATTTCGGGCGGGGTCTTGGCGGGCAGGGCCCAGCCGTTCCAGGAGGCTGACTGGTAGCCGGCCACGCCGCTCTCGGCCACCGTGGGCACATCCGGCATTGAGGCAATGCGCTTGTTCGAGGCCACCGCGATGGCGCGGAGGTTGCCGGCTTTGAGTTGCGAGGCAAGCGGCGAGAGCATCTCGAAGCTGACCTGGATGTCGCCGGTTTTCAGCGCCGTGATCACGTCGCCCGAATTCTTGAACGGCACGGTCGGCGAACTCAGTCCGGCCAGCGACTTGAACAACTCGGCCGACAGGTGCTGGGTGCTGCCGGTGACAATCGAGCCGATGTTGAAGTGGTCCGGATTCTTCTTCGCCAGCGCGACCACGTCGCCCACGGTTTTCAGCGGGCTGGCCTTGTCGACCACCATGATCAGGTCGAAATAGCCGATCGTCGAGATCATCTGAAAATCGGTCAGCGGGTGATACGGCAGCGACTTGAACAGCGAAGGCGCCACCGCGTTCGAGTTGCTCACCAGCAGCATGGTGTAGCCGTCCGGCGCGGCGCGCGCCACCGTCTGCGCCGCGTTGATGCCGCCGGCGCTGGGCATGTTCTCGACGATCACCTGCTGGCCGAGTTGCTCGCCCATTTTCTGCGCGACGATGCGGGTGGAAATGTCGGCGATGCCGCCCGGGCCGAAGCCCACCACCACCCGCAGAGGGTGGGTGGGGAAGGTCTGCGCCTGGGCGCTGCCGGTCGCGCAGGCGATGCTGACGGCGCCGGTCAGCGCCGCCAGCCAGGTCTTGATGAGGGCTGTACGCATGGATCTGATGCTCCTTGAGGCCGTGCCTTGCGGTCGCGATATCGAGCGGTCGGTCGGCCGGGCGCCCTGTTATTGGCAAATGGGTTGCGAATGATGGCCGGGAATGGAATATCTCTTGCCGCCCCAAACCGCGGCTGGCGCGAATGTATACGCCACTGTCAAGTACGCCACTGTACGCGCCACGGGCATAGTTGCAAGGTCGCTATTCTGAACCGGCGCAGGCCGCTTGAAAACCACATTTCAAAACTATCTGATATTCTAATCGAACATACCAGCTATCCCGCCTATGCGCTTGCCGGAGCCACCCGGCAGCATCAAGATGCGGACCCATGCCCATGGACCTGAAACAACTCGAGTGGTTTGTGCGAGTCGCCGAGCTCGGCAGCTTCACCAAGGCGGCGGCGACCCTGGACATGTCGCAGCCGGTGCTGTCGCGCCAGGTGCGCCAGCTCGAACTCGAACTCCAGCAACACCTGCTGTACCGCAACGGCCGCGGCGTCACGCCCACCGACGCCGGACGGCGGCTGCTCGACCACGGCCGCGGCATCCTGCACCAGGTCGAGCTGGCGCGCCAGGAACTGCGCGACCGCGACGCCGTTCCGGTGGGCAAGGTGGTGGTCGGCATGCCGCCGTCGATCGGCAAATTGATGACGGTGCGCCTGGTGGAGCAATTTCGCGAGAAATACCCCCAGGCCTCGATAGGCATCGTCGAAGGCCTGTCGGCCTCCATGCAGGAATGGCTGCTGCTCGGGCGCCTGGACGTGGCCCTGCTCTACAACCCGCCGATCAACCCGCAGCTCGAATACGAGCGGGTGCGCACCAGCGACGTCTACCTGATAGGCGCTCCCGCCGGCACCGGCAAGGGCCGGCTGCCGGCCACTGTGCGCCTGGCCGACCTGGCGAACTACCCGCTGATCATTCCGAGCCGGCCCAATGTATTCCGCAACCTGGTCGAATCCGAGTGCGCGCGCCACGACGTCAAAATCAAGGTCGCCCTGGAAATCGACTCGATCGCCGCCGTGCTCGACCTGGTCGAGCGCGGCTTCGGCTATGCCGCGTTGACCCGCGACGCCCTGCACGGCCACCAGTCGGCCAAGCAGCTGTCGGCGGCGCGCATCGTCTCCCCCGGCATCAGCACGCCGCTGGTGATCGCCACCGCCGCACAGCGCCCGCTCGGCAGCCTGGCGCGCCACACCATCGCGTTGATCAAATCCGAATTCGCGGAAAGCCCGGGTCAGCAATCCCTGCCCGCCACGCGGCGCGCCAAGCGCGCGGCGCCGGCTGCCGCCGGCGCCCGCAAACATGTCCAGCAGAAAGGCAGGTAGTCGGCAAGGCCCCGGCAGCCAGGTGCAGGCGGCGCCGGCTGCTTGCGCCGGTCCCGGTCCGGGCTGCTCGGCGGGCCGGGGCGGATGCCGGCGCGCAACCAGCCTTCTGCATTCCGTAAGCGCCGCGCCGGGCCGGCAGGCACCACATGAAAGCGAGTGGAAACTCGTTGGCTGGCAGTGACGCCTCGGGCGCGCCGTGATGCGGCCACCTGAACCACCATCAATACATCAAAGACGGAGACAATGCCATGCAGTCCATTTCCCTTACCCGCCGCGCAGGCTCTGCCTGCCTCGCCCTGCTTGCCGGTCTTGCGATTGGCAGTGCGCACGCCCAGGCCGAACGCTACCCCGGCAAGCCGATCAAGTTCATCGTCCCCTACGTGCCAGGAGGCAGCAATGACATCATCGCCCGCCTGGTCGGCCAGAGACTGGGCGAGAACCTGAATACCCCGATGGTGATCGAAAACCACGGCGGCGCCGGCGGCACCATCGGCGTGGAAATGGCGGCCAAGTCGGCGCCCGACGGCTACACCATCGTGATCGGCCACGTTGGCACCTTCAGCATCAACCCGGCCCTGTACGCGAAACTTCCCTACAACCCGCAGCGCGACTTCGCGCCGATCGGCCTGATCGCGATGATTCCCAACGTGCTGGCAATCAACAAGGACCTGCCGGTGAAATCGGTGCAGGAACTAATCGCCCTGGCCAAGAAGGAGCCCGGCAAGCTCAGCTATGGCTCCGGCGGCAACGGCAGCGCAGCCCACCTGGCGGTCGAGCATTTCAAGAACATGGCCGGAGTCAACATCGTCCACGTGCCCTACAAGGGCACCGCGCCCTCGCTGACCGACCTGATGGGCGGCCAGGTGCAGATGACCATCACCGGGCTCTTGCCGGTCATGCCGTTCATGAAAACCGGTCGCCTGCGGGTGCTGGCCACGGCATCACCCAAGCGCCTCAAACTGCTGCCCGATTTGCCGACCATCGCCGAGTCGGGCTTGCCCGGCTATGAAGCAATCCAGTGGTACGGCCTGTTCACCCAGGCCAAGGTGCCCGCGACTATCGTTGCCACCCTGCACGATGCGCTGGGCAAGGCGATGAAATCGCCCCAGGTGGCCGAACGCCTGGCCGCCGAAGGCGGCGAGCCCGGGGAGATGAGCCCGGAGGAGTTCCGCAAGTTCCTCGACCAGCAGGCCGCCCTGTGGGCCGGTATTGTCAAGGTGAGCGGCGCGAAGGTGGAGTGAGGTCGTTCACCCCGTGCGCCGGCCGGGCTGCCGCCCTATTTGCGCGCCCGCGGCTCCGGTTCTTCGTAGTCCGCCAGCAGGCGCAGCTTTTTTTCCAGTATTTCCTGCCACACAGCCGGGTCGCGGACGTACACGCCCGTGAGTATCAGGGTCACCGACTTGCGGCCGTACTCGGCGATGAACAGATTGCCGACCGGCCGGTCGTCCAAGGTGAGGAGGTGGATTGACGAGCGGTCCCCGTAAGTCGGGAAGCCCTGCAGCGGTTCCTGCTTGAGCTTGCCGAGCGCAAAGCCCAGGGCGGCGCCGATCTTGCGGGTGGCCCGGCCATAGGGCTTGAGCAGCCGCGGCTCTATGCTGATCGTGCAACTGACGAACAGCGGTGGCTCCTTGGCATCTTCCCTGAATTCAAAGTCATACGACAAATCCCTGGAGCCGGTGAGCACGTTCAGCTCTTTCTTGAACCGCCCCCTGGTTCGATCATGACTACCATCGACGTAAGGGGCGAACTCGGCGGCCGTGATCAGCAAGCCGCGCTCCTGGGCTGTCATTTCGAAATTGGTGTCGCAACCCTGTAAGAGCAGGACCAACCAGACCACGGCCAGACGTTTGATTGCAAGCATGGGCTCCCCTGACGCGGTTGGCACTTTTTGGGAATTGTCCCTTTTCGATGCAAGCCGCGCAATATGCGCAGCCGACAAATACCCTGACCCGCGCCGCGCCAGGCTGGGCCGTCAGCGGGCGTCTGCCCAGCGGCGGAACGGATGTTGCGAGAGACTGGAATTGAAATAGCGCGCGTCGTGGGTGACTTCTTCACCCACCCAGTCGGGGCGCTCGAAGTGCTGGTCGGCCGATTCCAGTTCGATCTCCGCCACCACCAGGCCCTGGTTATCTCCCAGGAACTCGTCGACTTCCCACGCAAAGCCGCGGTGCTGCACGGTGTGACGGTATTTTTCGATCAGCGGCGGCTCGCACAGCGGCAGCAGTTGCCTGGCGTCCTCGAGCGGAATCGCGTATTCGAATTCGGCGCGGGTCGCGTCCGCGGAGGGGCCCTTGATGGTGAGCCAGGCCGAGTCGCCGGCGATGCGCACCCGCACCGTGCGCTGCTTGTCGCGGTTCAGGTAGCCCTGGCAGATGTAGACACCTTGCGCATGCCGCCAGGTGTCGTCGCGCACCAGGAACTTGCGTTCTATTTCCACAGCCATGCTGCCCCCTCCAATGTCAGTCGGCCGCTCACTCTACTACGCCGATGATGGGTCCGAGGTCCGCCTTCAGATCGTTGCGCCGCAGCTCGGTGGTGTAGAGGCTGGAAATATTGCCGTCCAGATAGAGCGCGTCCGGGCAGCCGAGCACGTCGCGGAAAAAGACCGCGAATTCGTAGAAATTGACCGGGTCCTCGCTGATCGCGAACACCGCAATGCCCGGCGCGGTCACGCCGACGCCATTGCGGATCAGGCGCGAGTTCGAGTCGGGGATGAAGGCGGGGTGGATCGCCCCCTGGCGCAGCAGTAGCGGGCCGGACTGGGTGGCCAGGCGCACCGGCTTGCCTAGGTTCGCAAACGCGGAAGTCTCCAGCACACCCGCACCCTCGGCAGAAACGAAGAACACGCCGTTCGGCTTGAGGAAGAAATTGCCCTTGCCGGCATCGGTATTGAGCGCGGCGAGTTGCGTGCCATCGGAGACGAACAGCCCGACCGGGGCAAAGCCCGGGTGGTACATGCCGGCGTTCATTGCAAAACCCAGGGTGCGCCCGCGCGCGGCCAGCCACACGGCCAGCGGATCGAAGTGCCGGAAGGGCTGCGCCGTGTCGTCCTGCAGGAACAGTTGCAGGCGCTCGCGCCGCACGTCCACCCGGCACACGGTATAGCGCTTGCCCGCCGATTGCTGCGCGCTGCATTCCGCCGCCGCGGCGGTGTTGACGGCGCCGTACAGTGCCAGCAGGAGGGCCAGGAGCGCGGCGCGCATCTGCGTCCACGTCCGCATCCCGACCATCAAGATACTAGGCCGTGCCGCCGACCGTCAGTCCGTCGATGCGCAGGGTTGGCTGGCCCACGCCGACCGGCACGCTCTGGCCTTCCTTGCCGCAGGTGCCCACGCCGGAGTCCAGCTTCATGTCGTTGCCTATCATCTTGACCCGCTTGAGCGACTCCGGGCCGTTGCCGATCAGGGTGGCGCCTTTCACCGGGTAGGTGATCTTGCCGTCCTCGATCATGTAGGCCTCGGAGGCCGAGAACACGAACTTGCCACTGGTGATGTCGACCTGGCCGCCGCCGAAGTTCTTCGCGTACAGGCCCTTTTTCACCGACTTGATGATCTCTTCCGGATCGCGGTTGCCGTTCAGCATGTAGGTGTTGGTCATGCGCGGCATCGGCACGTGGGCGAAGGACTCGCGGCGGCCGTTGCCGGTGGGCTTCATTTTCATCAGGCGGGCGTTGTGCGAGTCCTGGATGTAGCCCTTCAGGATGCCGTCCTCGATCAGGGTGGTGCACTGGGTGGTGTTGCCCTCGTCGTCGATGTTCAGCGACCCGCGGCGGTCGGTGATGGTGCCGTCGTCGACTACCGTGACCCCCTTGGCTGCGACCCGCTCGCCGATCCGCCCGGAGAAAGCCGAGGAGCCCTTGCGGTTGAAATCGCCTTCCAGACCGTGGCCGATCGCCTCGTGCAGCAGGATGCCGGGCCAGCCGTTGCCCAGCACCACGTTCATGGTGCCGGCCGGGGCGGCGCGCGCCTTCAGCAGGGTGGTGGCGGCATGCACCGCCTGCTGGGCGTATTCGAGCAGCACGTCATCGGTGAAATAGCCGTAGTCGTAGCGCCCACCGCCGCCGGAAGAGCCGGATTCGCGGCGGCCATTCTCCTCGACGATCACCTGGATCGACATGCGGATCAGAGGGCGCACGTCGGCCGCCATCACGCCGTCGCTGCGCGCCACCATGATCACCTCATACGTGCCGCCCAACGAAGCCATCACCTGGGTGACGCGCGGGTCCAGGCCGCGCGCCATCTGTTCCAGGCGCTCGAGCAACTTGACCTTTTCTTCGGCCGGCAGGGATGCCAGCGGGTCGAGCGGCGCATACAGTGCCCGCGACACGCCCTTGCCGGACTTGACCGACTTCGACTGGCCCTGGCGGGCGATTGCCGCGGTGGCCGACGCCGCGTCGTTCAGGGCGGAGAGCGAAATGTCGTCGGAATAGGCGAACGCGGTCTTCTCCCCGGCCACCGCGCGCACGCCCACGCCTTCCTCGATATTGAAGCTGCCGGATTTGACGATCCCTTCCTCCAGGCTCCAGCCTTCGGAGCGCACGTACTGGAAGTACAGGTCGGCGTAATCGATCTTGCGCTTGAACATCGAGTCGAGCACGCCGGCCAGCTTGGCGGCATCCAGACCGTTGGGGGTGAGCAGCAGGGATTCGGCGGTGGCCAGGTGGGCGATGTCGGGGGAGACGACTTGCATGGGAGGCTTTCGAAAAATGTGCCAGACAACGGACGAAATGGCGGGTAATGGGTTAAATGGGGGCGCCGGCCGGATTATCCAGCGGGGTCATTCGGCGCGCCTCTACAAGGTCTTGTGCTCCAGTGCCGGCAGGGCCTCGCGGCAGGCCGCCAGGTGATCCAGGTCGACCTGGGCGGTGACCACCCCGGCGCCTTCCGGCAGTTCGTCCAGCACCACGCCCCAGGGGTCGATGATCATGCTGTGGCCGTGGGTGCGCCTGCCGTTGACGTGGCTGCCGCCCTGCGCCGGGGCCAGCACGTAGGCGAGGTTTTCGATCGCCCGGGCGCGCAGCAGCGGCTCCCAGTGCGCCTGGCCGGTGGTGGCGGTAAAGGCCGACGGCACCAGGATGATGTCGGCGCCGACAAAACTGC
>Ga0302322_100006952_pt1 | contig 10077 bp, 9 predicted proteins | sample Fen_T0_2_FD_203757 | JGI IMG/M metagenome (GOLD analysis project Ga0302322, IMG submission 203757) | Peat permafrost microbial communities from Stordalen Mire near Abisko, Sweden - Fen_T0_2 | ecosystem: Environmental > Terrestrial > Soil > Wetlands > Permafrost | place: Sweden: Abisko... | reverse complement strand
CCTGGCACGTGGCTCCCGCGGGACCTGGATGTTCGTGCAGATGCTGGGGGTGGGTTTCGATGCCCGGGTCGTGCATCGGATCAACCCGGCGCTGAAACGTATTATGGGGCGGAGCGCTTACGCGGTTCAAACCCTGGCCGAGCTATTCCGCTACGACTTTCATCCAATTACCGTGCGGATCGACGATCAGGAGACCCAGGCCGCGAGTGTTATCGTCAGCAAGGGCCGATTCTACGGCGGCAAATTCGTCCTGACTGATGACGCGCGTCCCGCGGAGCCCGGTTTTTCAGTCCTGTTGTTCGACCGGTCAGGTCCGGCGGCGGCTCTGATGTACGGGGCCGCCCTGCCTCTCGGCCGGCTCGGCCGCGCGCCTGGCGTACGGCACCTTCGGGCGCGGCAGATTGTGTTCGGGACCAACCAGATGATACCCGCCCAGTCGGATGGGGATAGCGCCGGTTTCACGCCCCTCAGTATCTCCGACGCCCCCGGTCCCATTCACGTGGTGGTGGGATAGTCCGGTGCGATAGCCTGGGGCCGGACCTGGTCCCGGGCGTTACAGCCCAACCCGCATCCCAATCAGGACGGTGGGGCCGGGCGTTTGATAACCATTCACTGGCTCGAACCGCGAGCCGAGGATATTGCGCCCAATCAGGTAGACCGCCGCCCCAGGCTTCACATCATAGCTGACCGCCAGATTGGCGATCAATCCGTGCTGTCCGGTGCCATAACCCGCGCCAAATCCGGCGTTGTCATACAGGAAGTCCCGCCTCGCGCCGCCGAAGGTCAGCTCCGGCACGATCCGCAGCCCCGGCAGCGGTTCGACCGTCATGCTGGCCGCGGCGGCGTATGCCGGGCGGCGCAGCAATGTTGAACCAATGCTCGGGGGCTGTCCCGCCGCCACCGTGTCCGTGAACGTGTATGACGCGCGCAGAATGAGCCACGGCACGGGCCGCAGCGTGATTTCGGTTTCCACCCCCTGGACCCTCGCGGTGCCGGTATTGATCGCGGTATCCACCGGCGAAAACACCGCGACGATCAGATTGCGCACGCTTTGATTGAAATAAGTGGCGCCGAAAGACGCGAAGTCCGCGCGCCCGGCGAGGGCGAGATCGGTGGTGAAACCCGCCTCCCAGCCTTCCGCCCACTCGGGTATCAGCGCGGGGTTGCCGACATAGCCAAACGAGTCGATACCGAACCGGTCGAACAAAGACGGGGCGCGGAACGCGGTGCCGTAGGCCACCTTCAGATGCGTCGCGATCTCTGTTACCTCCAGCACGGCACCCAGACGCCACGTCGTGGGCGCGTCGGATCCCACCCAATCCTGCCTGATCTGCGCGTTCAGTATCAACCACTCCCACGGAATCACGCGCAGCCCCATGTACAGTGCGTCGTCCTTCATCGACGCGGCGGCCGATTGCGCGAAGGGAAAACCGCCGAAGCTGTCGTTGACCCGCAGTTTCACGGTGTCCCCGGTGTGCTGAAACCCGAAGGTCACCACGGTGGGAACAGAGGCCAGGACTGGAACGAAGTCGCTGATATGGACGGTATTGTTCCATTGCAGATCGGTGCGGTACGAATGATACCGGGAGTCGATAGCGGCCTGATTGGGATCGCCCGGGTCAAGATATTCGGTATAATGCCGATCTTCCTGGAGGCGCCCCAGGAACAGGCTGGTTTCATAGGCTCCGTCGAATAGTTTCGACGTAACTCCGATGCGTCCTAACAATGAATCGGCGCGTCCGGATGAATTGGCGGTGTCGAAGGTCGGGGATCCCAGCGTATTGAAACCAAATAGCGCCGAGCGGGCCCGCAGGAACAAAGAGAGCCGCGTGCCATCTATCGGCGTGAAGCCCAGGTTCAGGGTACCGATACGGTCTCGGAATCCTTGCGGCCGTCCGGTGTAGATGGACATCCGTTGGGGCGTGCTGTCATAGCCGAGCTGCGACTGCGACTCAGCGGTGATCGCGAAATCGAAGCGTCCCTCCACCCCCGTGGCGCCCACCGCACCCCTGATCTGCGCCGGATAGCCGCCCGCCACATCGCCAAGCCAATGAATGCCCGGCTGGGTCCCCCGGCGGGAGATCAGGTTGATCACACCGCCGATGGCACCGGAACCATACAGGGCGGCCATCGGGCCGCGGACGATCTCAATTCGCTCCACATCGTACAGCGTATCCACGCCGAAATTGAACGCGCCCGACGCATCCGACGCGTCGTTTATCGGCATCCCATCGCGCAACACCAGGACATGGTTGGAGTTGGTGCCCCGCATGAACACGCTGGCCTGTCCGCCGGGCCCTCCGGATGGACTGACATGCAACCCCGGCACGGTGGCGAGCGCGTCCACCAATGTGTTGTAGCCACCGGCCTCGATCGCCGCCCGGTCGATCACGATGACGCTGGCCGGGATTTCCGGCACGGGCGTGGGTAGCCTGGTCGCGGTGACAACCAGTTCCTCTATTGGGACCGGTTGTACCGGCACCGTTTGTTCTTGTGAGACCCGAACAGCGGGCTCGGCCGCGTGAGCCGTGCCCGAGATTAACGCCGCCAACAGCGCGGAGAGATTGCGCATGCGGGTCCTCCATCGATCGTGAATCGACAGCTCGCCCACGGGTTTCTCCCCGTCGCCTTGGTGCACCCCGCCCAATGCGCGCGCGCGGTCTCGACACCGGCCGGTCTCCTGGCTCCGGGTCTTCATCCTGGTCCGCCTTCTCACCCGCTGGCACGGGCAATGGCACGTTGGACCGGACTCACCGTTACAGTCGCGGGGGCGGCCGCTTTCGCGTTCCCGTTTCAGCCCTTGCGGGCCACCGGTATCTGCGGGGAAACTAGCGCGTCCGAGAGAGAACACAATGATCCCACGCATCACATTCGACCCCGACGCCCCGGTACCGCTGTCCGGCATACGGGTGGTGGACCTGTCCCGCCTGGTCGCCGGCAACATGGTCAGTCTCCAACTGGCCGACCAGGGTGCCGAGGTCATCAAGATCGAGGACCCGAAAATCGGCGATCCGCTGCGCGCATGGCGGGTCAAGGGCCTGTCGCTGCACTGGAAGGTCTATGCGCGGAACAAGAAGAGTCTGGCGCTGAACCTGCGTCCCCAGGCGGGCAAGGACGTGCTGCTCGATCTGCTCGCCACGTCGAACGTGCTGATCGAGAATTTCCGGCCAGGCACGCTGGAGGAGATGGGGCTGGGGCCCGACGTGCTGCACGCGCGCAATCCGGGGCTGATCATCGTTCGCATCACTGGCTTCGGCCAGGATGGTCCGTACCGCGACCGCCCCGGCTTCGGGACCCTGGTGGAGGCGATGTCCGGCTTCGCGTCGAAGAATGGGTTCGAGGATCGCCCCCCCGTGCTGCCGCCGCTGGCGATGGCGGACATGATTTCCGGCCTGTACGGCGCCTATGCGATCATGGTCGCGTTGCGTGTCGTCGAACGTGGCGGGAAGGGTCAGATCATCGACCTTCCGTTGCTGGAGCCGATGATTTCCGTGCTGGGTCCCGACGCGGCGATCTACACCGTCAGCGGGGAAAAGCCGCGGCGGACCGGCAGCCGGTCGCTGACCACGTCGCCGCGCAACGTCTACGAAACCAGTGACGGGCGATTCATCGCTATTTCCGCCTCGATCCAGGCGATGGCCGAGCGGCTGTTCCGCGCGATCGGGCGGGAGGACATGATCGACGATCCACGCTTCCGCACCAACACCGACCGGGTCCGCAACATCGACGCCTGCGACGGGATCGTGGCGGATTTCATTCTGGCGCGGACACTGGACGAGAACATGGCGATCTTCGAAGCGGCGGAGATCACCGCCAATCCGGTGTATGAGATCGATCAGTTGATCGCCGATCCACATGTGCAGGCCCGCGGTGTGCTGGTGGAAGCGCCGGATGACGAAGCCGGATCGGTGCTAATGCACAACATCATCCCGCGATTGTCGGAAACGCCGGGTCGGCTAAGGTCCGCCGCGCCATCGCTGGGGCAGCACACGCGGTCGATTCTGGAATCTCTTGGCCGCGACGCGGCCGCCATCGAAGCGCTCGTTGCCGCGGGCGCGATCAAGGAGGCTTAAGCCATGCGTGACAATCTGCCGGTCTGGCGGTCGCTGATGTTCGTTCCGGTGAACGTGGACAAATTCGTGAAGACGGGCGCGGATCGCGGCGCGGACGGCATCATCCTGGACCTGGAAGACGCGGTGGCGCCGTCGCAGAAAGCGCAGGCGCGCACGATGATCGCGGACGCGATCCCGCACGTGTCACGCAAGGGCGCGGACGTGCTGGTGCGGGTGAACCGGCCCTGGCGGCTGATGGTGCGCGATATCGAGGCGGCGGTGATTCCGGGCGTCACGGCGCTGATGCTGACCAAGGTCGATGGCCCGGAGCATGTCCTCGCCGTCGCGGAAATGGTCGATGAGCTGGAGGCTGAACGCGGCCTGCCGCCGGGCAAGATCGTCTTCGTCGTGCTGGTGGAAACCGCTGTTGGCTTCTTCAAGATGGAAGCGATCGCGAAGTGTCACCCGCGCATCGTCGCGATGAGCCTGGGATCGGAAGATTTCGCCGCCGATGTGGGGATGCAGTCGGAACCGGAGGGGTTGTTCTATCCCAAGCAGCACATGCTGTTCGCGGCCCGCGCGGCGGGGATTTTGCCGATGGGGTTCGTTGGCTCGATCGCTGACTTCAAGGACCAGGAGGCCTTCCGGGCGATCGTGCGCCGTTCCAAGCGGCTGGGATTCATGGGGGCGAGCGCGATCCATCCGTTGCAGGTGCCGGTGTTGAACGAGGAGTTTTCACCGTCCGATGCCGAGGTGGACCGCGCCGCGCGCATGGTCGCCGCCTATGACGCGGCCTATGCCGCCGGTCTGGGGGCGGTGCAGTTCGAGGGCGCGATGATCGACGTACCGGTGGTCCAGCGCGCGCATAATGTTCTGAACCGGGCAGCGGCGATCAGAAAGCGGCTAGGGCGATGACGGCATCGGCCGGTACCCGCGCCGAACGATTGCGATCGGTCCTGACGGACACGTTCGGACCGGCCTTGCTGCGGATCAACGACGACAGCGCCCACCACGCCGGCCATGCCGGCGCGGGGGCGGCTGGGGAAACGCATTACAGCATCCTGATGGTCTCGGAGGCGTTTCGCGGGATGAATCGGGTGGCACGGTCACGCGCCGTCCACAAGGCGTTGGACAGCGAGTTCGGGGAGCCGAGCGCCGGCGGCATGCATGCCCTGGCGCTGACGTTGCGCACACCCGAGGAGCAGGAAAAGGCGGCGGGCCAAACCGGATCGGCGCGATGAACCTCCCGGACACCGCCAACCGCCCGAAACACACCGTCTGAACCGCGCTGGGAGCCATCCACTCTTGCCCGTGCCGCCTCGATCCCACAGGATAGCGGCATCCGGCGGCACGCCCGCCCCCAACACGACGGAGCATGCCATGTCAGCCGCGATCCAACTGCGACCCAACATGACCGACGCCGAGTGGAACACGCGCTGCGAACTCGCCGCGCTGTATCACGTGGTGAACTATCTGGGCTGGACCGACCTGATCAACACCCACATGTCCGCCCGCATCCCCGGCGAGCCGAACACCTTCCTGATCAACCGCTACGGCGAGATGTTCGACGAGGTGACCGCGTCATCCCTGATCAAGATGGACATGGACGGCAACGTCCTGGGCGAGGCGGGCGCGTTCAACAACGCCGGCTTCACCATCCACAGCGGCGTCTACAAGGCCCGCCCCGACGCCAATTGCGTCCTGCATACCCACACCCGCGCCGGCGCGGGCATCGCGTTGGTCGAAAAGGGAATCCGCCCCATCAGCCAGGACGCGCTGCACGTCTATGACGAGGTCGCCTATCATGAGTACGGCGTCCCCGCGTCGGTGGAAGAATGCGAGGCGCTGGGCCGTACCTGCGCCAACGGGAGCTGCGTCGTACTGCTCAATCACGGGCTGCTGACGTTTGGTGAGACCATCCATGGCGCCCTGATGCGGCTGTACATGCTGGAACGTGCCTCGGAGCTGGAAGTCATGGCCCGCACCATGGGCACCGAGCCGATCCAGATCGACGACTACGTTATCGGCAAGGCGGCCGAACGGATGAAGAAGGTCCGGCACACGGAAGCCTATGGCCTGATGGAGTGGAAGGGGCTGGTCCGCACCGTGGAGCGCAAGGGCGCCGACTACCGCCGCTGAGCCACCGCACTCCTGGAGAACGAATTGGCGGCTGACGGCCTGATCGTGGGAAAACCACGATCAGGCCGTTGCGATTTGAGGACGCCAGTTCTGGCGCGGCCCGGCCGCGCCGTATCCCTTTACGACCGCGTTGCACGATGCGACAACCGCCGCCACGAGGCCGGGTAACCCAGGGCCCATTAACGGAGGCACGCATGGGACGCAGATACGCGAACATTCTCGAGACCATCGGCAACACACCCGTTGTCAGAATCGGCAAACTGGCACCGCCCGATGTCAACCTGTTCGTCAAGGTCGAGGCCTTCAACCCGCTTGGATCGGTCAAAGATCGTCTGGCCCTGGGCGTGATCGAGGACGCCGAACGTTCCGGCAAGCTGAAGCCCGGTCAAACGGTGATCGAGGCCACCAGCGGCAACACCGGTATCGGCCTCGCCATGGTCTGTGCCCAGAAAGGCTACCCCCTGGTCGTGACGATGGTCGAAACCTTCAGCGTGGAGCGGCGTAAGCTGATGCGCTTCCTCGGCGCCAAGGTCGTACTGACCCCCGCCTCTGAACGCGCTGTCGGAATGGTCAACAAGGCTGTCGAGCTGGCCGAGACGCATGGCTGGTTCTTCACCCGCCAGTTCGAGAACGAGGCCAACGCCGACATGCACACTCGCACCACCGCGCGGGAGATCATCGACGACTTCGCTGACACGACGCTGGACTACTGGGTCACGGGCTACGGCACCGGCGGCACTCTGAAGGGCGTCTCGCGCGTCCTGGCGAAGGAAAGCCCCGCCACCAAGATCATCGTTTGCGAGCCGGACGATGCCGCGATGCTGAGCAGCGGCACCGGGCAGGCGCGCAATGACGATGGCTCCGCCGCCGCCGCGCATCCCGCGTTCAAGCCGCATCCGATGCAAGGCTGGGCACCGGACTTCATCCCGAAACTGACCGGCGACGTGGTCGATTCCGGCGTGATCAACCAGATTCTGCGGATCACCGGACCCGAAGCCATGCAATGCGCCCGCGACCTGGCGACGCAGGAGGGGATTTTCGTCGGGATTACGTCTGGCGCCACCTTCGCCGGTGCGTTGAACGTGGCGGCGGCGGCACCGAAAGGGTCCAACATCCTGTGCATGCTGCCCGACACCGGGGAGCGCTACCTCAGCACGCCGCTGTTCGCCAATGTGGGCGCGGACATGTCGGAAGAAGAGGTCGCGATCTCCCGCTCGACCCCGAAGGCCTGGCTGAAGCCACCGCAATAGGGCCTGATCGACGATGATAGGGCTCCCAGGGGATGAGATCCTGGGCGTGCCTTTTCTGGCGCCACGCCCTTGAGGTCCGCCTGGACCTGAAAATCGTTCCACGGTTCTTGTGGTGACAAGCGGTGCCGATTAGGGTCGATGCGAATTCAAGGGGGTATCAAGCACACCCATGGCCGTCCCGCCCGCCAACCATGCCCAGGCGATCAGCCCCGCGGAGATGCACATCCTGGTCTCCCGTACCGGACTGGTGCTGAATCCCGGGCAATTGGCCGACTTGGTGCTGGCCTGGCGCCAGGTCGCCGGGTTGATTGGCTCGCTGCCCCGTGAACGGCCCTTCGCGGATGACATGGCGATGGGATTTCACATAGCGCCGCCGGCCCTATCGCCGCGGCCCGCGCGCGGTCCAGCGGCCACGGCGGCGAAAGCCGTGGCCAAGGCCGCGAAGACCCCGGCCGAGACCGCCGCGACAACAAAGGCCGGGGCGAACACTGCAACGGCGAAGGTGAAAACCGCGGCGAAACGGCTCGTTGCGGCCTCGACGCGTATCGCGTCAAAAGCGGCGGGAGCGAAGCGTAAGCCCGCCGGACGGACCACGAAACGGTGATGAAGGACGCGCTCGCACCCTTCTTCACCATCGCCGAGGCCGGGAGGCTGATCGCCGCGAAGAAGCTCTCCCCGGTCGAACTGACCCGGGCTCTGCTCAAGCGGATCGAAACCGCCAACCCGAAGCTCAATGCCTATCTGTTGGTGACGGAGCAGAAGGCCATGACGGCGGCGCGCGCGGCGGAACGCGCCGTGATGGCTGGGCGCAAGGGATCGTTGCTGGGCATCCCTCTGGCCTACAAGGATATTTACGAGACGGCCGGAGTCCGGACCACCGCGCATTCCCGCATCCTGTTGGACAATGTCCCGAAGCACGATGCCGAGACTGTGAGGCGTCTTCACGAGGCCGGGGCGGTGATGCTGGGCAAGCTCGCCACCCACGAATTCGCCATCGGAGGCCCCGCCACCGACCTTCCCTGGCCACCCGCCCGCAACCCCTGGGACACGGCGCGTTTTACCGGCGGGTCCAGTTCCGGTTCTGGGGCCGCCGTGGCCGGTGGTTTGGCGCTGGGTGCCCTGGGCTCCGACACTGGTGGATCGATCCGGCTACCCGCCGCCTTCTGTGGCATCGCCGGGCTTAAGCCCACACCGGGGCTGGTGTCCCGCCGTGGCGTGATCCCCCTGGCGCCAAGCCTGGACACGGCCGGCCCAATGGCCTGGACCGCCCGGGACTGCGCGATAATGCTGGACACGCTCGCGGGCCATGACCCCCTTGACCCGGCGTCGGTCGCCGTCCCCGCTGGAAATTACGCCAGGGCGATCGAGGTTCCACTGAAAGGTCTTCGCGTCGGGTTCCTGCGCCGTTTCCATGAGCACGACGTCCCGGGGACGCCGGAGATGCTGCGGATGATGGCTCAGGCCGCCGCGACGCTGAAGGATCTCGGCTGCCGGGTGGAGGATGCCGTATTGCCGGCGGTCAGTGAGTTCAACGCGGTCGGAAGGATCATTATCTCGGCCGAGGCCTACGCGCTGCATGAGGCGACGCTGAAGACCCGGCTGGCGGACTATTCGCGCGTCTTCCGCATCCGTGTGCTGGCGGGCGGGCTGATACGCGCGGCCGACTACATCGCGGCGCAGCGGCGGCGGAGCGACCTGATCGCGGCGGTGGCGGCGTTGTTTCAGAAGTTCGATGTCCTGATTTCCGCCCCGGTGACAGGGGCGGCGCCAACGCTGGCCGAACAACGGCCGGACGACGGCTTCTCCCGCCCCTTGCTGACGACCGTTGCGAACGTGGCCGCCGTTCCGTCAATGGTGGTGTGCGGGGGCTTCTCGGCCACCGGATTGCCGCTGGGGCTGGAGATCATGGGCCCGGCCTGGGGCGACGCGACCGTGCTGCGGGTTGGGCATCATTACGAGCAGGCGACGGGGACGCGTGATCGGCGGCCGGTGTTTTAAGCCGGCCGGATGCCGTTGGCTCGCGATTCAGCGGTTCGCGGGTTCCATAAGTAGATTCCGATTCTACCGTCTCGAGCAGGTCAGCTCATAGCTTCGCGCGTGGTTTTCCAGGACAGGTGCCTAAAGTCGCGCTTGACATAGATCATAGCGGCGCATGCGACCCCCTGATCAGGATCGCCCAGCGCACGCGGCACGGGGTCAATGCCGAGTCGTGGTACGCGATGCCGCGTTATCCCCTATCCGGAGATTGGCTAATGAACTTTAGCGCCCGTGCCGCCGCCGCGGCGGCTTTCGCAATGGCCGTATCGGTCTGGCCCGTGTTCGCGCACGCAGGCGATCCGGGCGCGGGACAAACCGTCTTCAAAACGCAATGCGGCATCTGCCATTCCACCGTTCAGGGCAAGAACATGATTGGACCTAGTCTGTTCGGCATCCTCGGCCGCGAAAGCGGCTCGGTGGACGGGTTCCGGTACTCACCGGCGAACAAAGGCGCGAAAATCACCTGGACCGCGGCGACGCTCGACAAATACCTGATCGCGCCCCGCGCCACCGTGCCGGGCACCACGATGACATTCGCGGGGCTTAAGGACGACGCGAAACGCGCGGACCTGGTAACATATCTCGAAACGCTCCGTTAA
>Ga0302322_100006951_pt1 | contig 10079 bp, 10 predicted proteins | sample Fen_T0_2_FD_203757 | JGI IMG/M metagenome (GOLD analysis project Ga0302322, IMG submission 203757) | Peat permafrost microbial communities from Stordalen Mire near Abisko, Sweden - Fen_T0_2 | ecosystem: Environmental > Terrestrial > Soil > Wetlands > Permafrost | place: Sweden: Abisko... | reverse complement strand
ACCCCGGAGGAATTCGTTGTGCTCGGTATCGGTTTTGTTGTTTCGTTCGTCATCGCACTACTTGTCATAGCAGGGTTTATGAAGTATATAAGCAGGAAGGATTTTAAACCATTCGGGTACTACCGTATTATTCTTGGCGGTGCCCTTCTTACATATTTTTTATTCGTGAGGTAGTTCTTCTTATTTGCCTTCAAAACAATCGTTTGAGAAATCGTTATCTCTTTCTTACGTAATCGACGAATCTGTACCCGGTTTGATATTCTTGATGAACAAGCTGAAAATTCTTTCGTACATACTCTTCGTAGGGAGGAAAATAAGTATCTCCATCAACATCCCTGTCAACCAGCGTCAAGCGTAATTCATCAGCAAGTTTCAAAGCATCTGCAAAGACCCGCCCTCCACCGATGACAAATACCTCTTTCCTGTTGCTGAGTGCCTGTAAGGCAAAATTCAATGAAGGATAGCTGGAGACCCCATTGATGACATTTGAAGAGATAACGATATTGACGCGGTTGGGAAACGGCCTCTCGAGTCCATCAAAAGTTCTGCGTCCCATAATAACCGTATGGCCGGTCGTCAGTTGTTTGAATCGGGCAAGATCTTCTGGAATATGCCACGGCAGTTTGCCGTTTTTACCGATGACACGGTTGTGCGCTATGGCGGCGATAATGATGAGTTTCATTTTATTCGGTGGTCATTCCTCTTCCGACGAAGATTATCCATCGGGAAGCAGGAGAGTGTTGACATACGTTATGGTAATGGTTCAAGCCAGGGCAGGCGAATGCCAAGCAGTTCAAACTTTTGTTCCATCTCAGAGCGTTCAAGATTGAATTTAATTAATTCACCCTCCGGCGGCAGGAACCCAAATTGCACTGCTAATGCCCGCGCTCCGTTTGCATCGCCAGCATGCATCCGGGCAAGAATATCGATCTCTTGTTTTGACAATTCCATAGCGCCGAATTGATAATCTTTGAATGCTTCCCACACCAGGGGGCACCACTTGCTGAGAATTTCACTGCCGATCGTCGTGGCGTAGGTTCGGATTTCCAATTGTGCGTGTGCTTCCATCCGCAGAGCAAGAAAATGGAGAAGATTGTGCAGGTTCGTTTTCCAATATGCTTCGGTATACGTACTCAGTGGCAGATCCTTGCGTGCCTGCTCGCGGGCAAGTCCTGCTTCAATGCGTTCGTTGTACACAGTGCGGGCAAGTTCGTGTAACTCATGTTCACGTGTTGAAAATATTTTCCCTTTATCAAGTTCTAGGAATCCCTCACTCCCTTGCCTGTTACTCGTTGCCTGCAGCCTCCAAGCACCCGGTTTTGTTGTTTGAGCGGCGTCGATCGCGATCGAGTAGCGGGTTGAATATTCATTGACACTTGCGGTCCGGTGCCGAATCCATTGCCGCCAGCAATCCATGGGCACCCGGATATGCAATTTGATCTCGCACATTTCCAACGGTGAGGTGTGATGATGGCGAAGCAAATAACGGATGAGCCCCTCGTCTTCGCGGAGCTTCTTTGTCCCTTTCCCGTATGATACGCGTGCCGCCTGAACGATGGAAGAATCGGATCCCATATAGTCAATGACACGTACAAATCCATCATCCAATACTTGAAAGGGAACACCAAGAATTTTATCTAATTCGGGGACACTGGTACGGTCGATTGGTTCAAAAGTCTGTTCCATTGTTTCCTATGAAAGAAATGTTGAAGAGTATGGGATCACAAAATTAAAGTGCATAGTTGAGTATTTTTGAAATTAACTTTGCCGCAGTAACGTCGGCGTGGTGTAGACCTTTGATAGGTGCCAGCTCAACAACATCAAAACCGACAATGTGTCTTTTGCGTGCAATTTTTCTGAGGCATTGCATGACTTCATCCCAGAATAACCCGTTGGGTTCCGGCGCACCTGTTGCAGGCATGAGGGATGGGTCCAATACATCAATATCGAACGTGATATAAACGTTCTCCGAGAGTTTTTCCACAACGAAATCATCCCAGTACTTTAATATTTTTGTATAATGGCCGCGGCGGATCTCGTGTGCATAAAATGTATGGATTCCATGATCGCGAATAAATTCTGCTTCTTCTTTACATTGTGCGCGAACACCCACCTGCACCAGCTGGCGCGGATCGAGAAACTCGCACACCCTTGCCATCACCGAAGCATGACTATATTTGTTATTTAAATAGTCGGTACGGAGATTGGAATGTGCATCGAATTGAAGAACAGAAAGATTGGAATACAATTTTGCGTGCGCGGCAATCGTTGCGGATGATATGGTGTGTTCTCCGCCAAGAGTGACAACAAACTTTTGCCGCTCGATCATTTCAAACACGGTATCGTAAATAAGTTGGAGTGCTGTTTCATCCGTCTTTTTGTTAAAGATCAGCGGTGAAAGAGTCGCAATGCCATGTTCCCTGAAAATTTCGCGTTTTGTCTCTTCGTCAAAAAACTCTACATGTCTGGATGCTTTCAGGATCGCTTCCGGTCCATTCTTCGCTCCGGGACCATCACTGACCGTATGCTCGTACGGCACTGGAAGAACGACAACTTTTGAAGTTTCAAATGCAGAATATTGTTTTTCGATACCGAGAAAATTTCGTTTGATATCGAGTGCCTTTACCATAGTGCTTTCTCCAAAATTGTGTCTCAATATATCTCAAACCTGATGGAAAAGCAAGTTTGATCCCCCCTTGACAAAGTGAGCTTTTGTTCCGATACTATCATCACAACAGTATGAAATTCTCAATCACCATCAGAATTTATATCCTTCTTGCGTGCCTCGTAGCATTCTGGTGTGCAGGAATTATTGCCGCCCCTCTCCTGAAGCAGGCAGGTTTGCACGGCGGTGCGGATATGGTCTACTCCGCGTACTCACGCATTTGTCACCAGGCCGATTCGCGTTCCTTCCATGTCGGAGGGGAAAAGTTTGGTGTGTGTATCCGATGCAGTGCAATTTATTTTGGATTTCTTGCTGGATTGCTCCTCCTGCCATGGTCGGGTGCGCTGAACCAGAGACGAATTCCAAAGCCCATGGTCCTGGTTGCTGTCATGATTCCTATGGTTGTTGATGTGCTCTTGAACGACATCGGTCTTCATTTCAGCACAACGATGACGCGCGTGACAACCGGTCTGTTGTTTGGCGGTGTGATGCCGTGGTGTATCGTTCCGCTTTTTGACGAGGCGTGTTCTCAATTACTTACTAAAAAGAAAATTCATTCACCAGATTCTGGAAAATGTCTCCATGTTTGAAAAACCGAGTAAACTTCGCTCAGCCATACTTGGCGGTCTTATGATCGGTGCCATCTCCGGCATTCCGGGTTTAAATCTCCTCAATTGTTGTTGCTGCGCTGGAATTCTCTTGGGTGGTGCATTGTCCGTGTATCTTTATCGGCAGGAATTTACAGATGAGATGCCGCCGTTGGAATCATCTGATGCCTTGATCCTGGGGATCATCGCCGGAATTATTGGTGCATTGGTAACAACTGCTCTCAGTGCGATGATTACCCTGCTGCTTGGACCTGTGGAAACAGAGATGATGCGCAACTTTATGGAGAAGTTAACACAGAAGTTAGAAGATCACGGATCTGTTCCCCCGGGAACAATGGAGAATATGCGTGACCAATTTGAACAGGCGATAAAAGAGGGGGGCACGGTCGGGGGAATTCTTCGCTCTCTTGTCTATGCGTTAATACTCTATCCAATATTTTCTATGCTGGGCGGGCTTATCGGCTTTGGAATTTTTGGAAAGAAAAAACGACCTGTTCCTCCGCCGCAGCATTAAGGGTGGTGGAAAAGGTTCTAAAAATTCTCCTGGGTATCGTTCATTTCAACATTGAATATCCATCCCGCGGATACTCTGGGGATCTTGCTATTTCCGCGAATCATTCAACAAGAAGAGGAGCGTCTTTGTGAATTCGTACGACATTTTCAAAGATGCCGGTGTCACAAGATTTGAACGGTCGTCTGCCGTGTGCAACACGCCAAGAACTTTTGGTGCATCAAGGGAATCAGGCTTATAACCGTTGTGCACGTACTTACTCAACCGGTCGCCGTCGCCTTTTGGAACGATAGAAATAGATATATTCTCGAGGCGATATTCTGCAAACGATTCATAATCAGAACTAGGGTACTCAGCATGTTCGACCAACGGAAAGCCATTCTTCTGGGCTGCTTCGCGGACATATCTTATCAGGAATCTGTTATTCCTTCCTACCGGACCCACAAATACTTCTTCGCCCGAGCCTTCGATATCGAGGTTAATCATTGCGAGATGTTTGTTGGGAATGATAAACTGATTGACGTAATACATTGATCCCATCAATTTCTGTTCTTCTTGATCGAAGAAACAGAAATCAATAGAGTAATTCCATTCCATATTTTGCAAATGCTGGATAAGGGACAGGAGAACAGCAACACCGCTGCCATTGTCATTGGCTCCCGGTGAGCCTGTCACAGCATCGTAATGTGCACCGACAACAATACGCTTGGGTCCTTCTCCAAGGCGAACGATGATATTCTCCCCTGTCACGACGACCGTGTCTTTCTTCTTAAGGCGGGGAATATTTTTAAACGACGCAGTTACAAAACCAACACCTATCTTATGCAGCTGTCCTTTGATGAACTCGTTGCGTTCTTGATGTGTTCGACCTTCGATCCCAAGCACGGAGGCGTAGAGTTCCTCCTCCATGGGCATTTGCGCAAGGACCATCGAAGAGGCGAGAAGAATCATACTGAGAAGAAGCCTGTACCGTTTCATCGATTCCTCATTTATTTAATTTGACACGAAATGTAGTTTTAAAGCCAGCGTTGCTCTCTTTGAGAAAGAGCTTCCCGGCATGGTATGATTCAATAATTCGTTTTGATAAGCTCAATCCTAATCCCCATCCGCGTTTCTTCGTCGAAAATCCCGGGCGAAATACATCGTTCCGGTGTTTCGGAGTGATCCCTTTTCCAGTATCTGAGATATCAATGAAGACATGGGTGCTATCTTCTGAAATGGAATACGCAATGGTCCCCTTGCCGTTCTCAATGGCATCGAGTGCATTTTTGGTAAGATTCTCTATCACCCATTCAAATAATTCCCGGTTGATGCGTGTGTGAATTGGCTCACCAGATTCGATGACAAGACGAACTTTCTTGCCGGTCTGGGGAATGCGCCGCTGGAAGTATTCCATGACGTTGCCAATCACCTCGGATATATTTTCATTATGCAAATCTGGTTTGGATCCGATTTTGGAAAAGCGGTCCGCGATTTTCTGCAGACGATGAAGATCACTTTCCATATCCAATAATGTTTCAGTTGCTTTCTTGTCACCCTCGGATTGTCCCTTCAAGAGCTCGACCCAGCCAAGCATACTGGAAATCGGGGTGCCGAGTTGATGCGCTGTCTCTCTTGCCATTCCCACCCAGATGTTGCTTTGTTCACTTCGCTTGATGTAACTGAAACTGATGTAGCCGATGAGAATAAAAAGTGCGGCGATGGCAAGCTCACCATAGGGCAGCCAGCGGAGCTGGACGATGAGGGTCGATTCGCCATAGTGAAGATAGTTTAAGACGATGGTGTCCTGATACGCTACTTTAATGGGAGGATGAGAACGGTCCATCTCGATCATGAGATTTGTTAAAAACTCATGTTGTTCGTTGACCGATAGAAGAGTATCCAGCGAGATGTTTTTAATGTAGGCAATGTAGGGACGTTCCGGTTCATTATTCCGATCCGTCATAATAACCGGAAAATCTACTGTATTGATGATTTCTGTGAAAAGAAAACTATAGTCGCTGTCGCCTGTTTTACCGTTTGCAATGTATTCAAATGACTTGGCATACAAGTCTGCAACTTCTTTTTCTTTTTGACTGAGTGCCTGAACAAGATCGTGCGTATACCAGAGTGTACAGGCGATAATGATGAAGGCGATCGCCATCAATATTACCTTCAATCGACCGGATAAGGAGACAGATCCGGTTGCAGCAGATTTGATGAGCGATGCTGTCTTCATGTCGAATGCGAGCTGTTACCGTACGATAAGTGTTTGATCGCGGCGTGCCCCGACGGAGACCATCCAGATTTTTGTATCAAGCAATTTCTGGAGAGCTTCAATGTACTTCTGAGCCTCTTTCGGAAGTTTTCCATAACTCCGGATATCTGAAGTTTTGGTTTGCCATCCTTTAAATGTTTGATACACGGGCTCAACCCCATCAAGCGTGAGAGCATCGGTGGGGTAATGTGTCAGCTTTTTTCCGCCAAACTTAAAATCAGTGCAAACTTTGATTTCTTTGAACTCATCCAGGACATCGAGTTTTGTAATGGCAATTTTCTGGATGCCATTGATACGAATGGAATACCGGAGACTCACGGCATCTAACCAGCCGCAACGCCTCGGCCTGCCGGTCGTCGCGCCATATTCCCCGCCGATTTTGCGCAATCGTTCGCCAATTTCATTTTCCAGCTCTGTCGGGAAGGGGCCATTGCCAACGCGGGTGCTGTACGCTTTCACAATACCGACAATGGAATTGACATCCGTCGGTGGTATGCCAAGTCCCGTACATGCACCACCGCTTGTGGGATTCGAAGACGTTACGAACGGATACGTTCCATGATCAACATCCAGTAACGCACCTTGTGCGCCTTCGGCAAGAATTCGCTTTTTATGTTTCAGAGCAAGATTCAAATATTCTGAAGTATCAGTGATATAGCTATCCAGTTTTCTGTCAAATTCCTGATACTCGTTAATGATCTCGTCGACATTCAGAGATTGAGAATTGTACAATTTATTGAGGATCTCATTATTTGCTTCGATGTTGCGTTTTAATTTCTTGCAGAGGACATCGCGGTTCAACAAATCCACGACGCGGATGCCTGTACGCATATACTTGTCATTATACGCTGGTCCGATGCCGCGTCCGGTAGTACCAATTTTCTCTTCGCCACGTTCACGCGCTGCGTCAAGCATTTTGTGATACGGCATAATCAAATGCGCGTTGTGACTGATGAGGAGACGGCCAGCGATTTTAATGCCGGCATCTTTCAGTTGCTTAATTTCTGTCATGAGCGCAACCGGGTCAAGGACGACACCATTGCCGATCACGCAGGTGACATGAGAATGAAAAATACCGGATGGAATGAGATGAAGAACATATTCCTTCTCCGGTTTCCCCTTGCTTGGCGGCAGGACAACAGTATGTCCCGCATTGGCCCCGCCCTGGTAACGAGCGACGATGTCAACGTTTTCGCTCAAGTGATCAACGATTTTTCCTTTTCCTTCATCGCCCCATTGGGCACCGAGAATAATTTGAACTGGCATGTGATTATGAGATTTTGGTTTGAGATTCGATTTAGAGAAAACAGTGAATTAAAATTACGCTACGCTCAAGAATGGGCGACCCACCCATGTCACCAGATTCCTCATTACTAAAAACTATTTAGTTAAAAATTCCACCAAAGACAAGCTTCGTTGGAGCGTTCTTGGAACCATGACACGTTCTACCATTGTTCTTTGTGAATTTTCCCGGGATGGAACTTTTCCTTCGGCAGATCTTCACCTGTCGGATGGCCGATGGGTATGACATTGAGCGGTATGATGGTTGTTGGAATATTCAAAATCGTCGAAACGGATTTCATTCGATCGGGATAGGGATATGCCGCTGTCCAGAGAGCGCCGAGTCCAATGGCTTCTGCAGCAAGGAGAATGTTTTGACTCGCAAGAGAGGAATCGATGACGGCATACTCGGCTAACTGTTTGTGTGCTTTTTCAGGCACTCCGCAGACAATGATTGCGGCCCCAGCTTTGAAAATCATCTTTGCATAGGGAAGCGCGTCTCCAAGTGCATCAAGAGTTTTTCGTTCTTGGACAACAATAAATTCCCAGGGTTGACAATTAACCGCACTCGGCGCCGCCATAGCTGCTTTCAAAAGAATATCAATTTCATTCTGCGTGACGGATTCTCCCGTAAAATTCCGTACGCTTTTACGATGGTGGATGATCGAAAGTGTGTCTGAAGCCGATGGTTGCTTCATAGAAGCCTCACTGATAGAGTTTTGCCTTTATTATTATATTGGACTATATTGCTTCAAAAGAATTGATACCATCCTACCGAAATATAAACAAAGGAGCAAGTATTGGATAAGTTTGTCATCAACGGCGGGAAATTTCTTAGCGGGACGATACCTATAGGAGGTGCGAAAAATGCCTCGTTGGCTCTCATGCCTGCAACAATTCTTGCGAGCGGTAATTCCCATCTTTCCAATACACCTGACTTACGCGACGTGACGACGATGGGTCGGCTGCTCGAATCCATGGGCATCCAGGTTTCGTTTGCCAAACAGATCTTGTCTATTGATACAACATCGATCAAAAGTTTTGAAGCACCGTACGAACACGTGAAGAAAATGCGTGCATCCATTTATGTGCTGGGACCCTTGGTGGCAAGATTCGGTCAAGCGAAAGTTTCACTTCCCGGCGGTTGCGCGTGGGGGCCGCGCCCAGTAAATTTGCATATCGAAGGTCTCCGAAAACTTGGAGCCGAGATTGATCTTGAAGCTGGGTACATCATCGCCAGGGCAAAACGACTTCATGGGGCTCGGATTTTGTTTGATGTTTCCAGCGTTGGTGCAACGGGTAATATTATCATGGCGGCAGTGCTAGCAAAAGGAACGACGTTCATCGAAAATGCGGCTCAAGAACCCGAGATTGTTCAGCTTGCAGAATATTTATGTTCCATGGGTGCGAAGATTCATGGTGTTGGCACGGGGCGATTGGAAATTGAAGGTGTTGATGAATTACATTCGGCAAATGTTGCGACCATTCCGGACCGTATCGAAGCCGGCACATTTCTTATTGCCGGTGCGATCGCGGGGAAGCAGGGCGGGGTTGTACGATTAGAGAAATGCAATCCACACCATATCGGAGCCCTCATCATCAAATTGGAAGATGCCGGTGCAACTATCACAACAGGGCCCGATTGGGTAGAACTCTCTCCGCCGGAGAACATTGCACCGATCCAAGCGACGACTGCGATTTATCCAGGCTTCCCGACTGATATGCAGGCGCAATGGATTGCCTTGATGTCGATGGCTGGCGGCACCAGCATCATAACAGATACGGTCTACTTTGATCGCTTCATGCATGTACCCGAACTTGTTCGTCTTGGTGCCAATATCAGTGTCAAAGAAAATATTGCAACAGTAGTTGGGGTGAAGAAATTGGCAGGAGCGAAAGTCATGTCGACCGATTTACGCGCGAGTGCTTCACTTGTTCTTGCCGGGCTTGTGGCAGAAGGGACAACGGAAGTTCTTCGCGTGTACCATATTGACCGTGGATATGAATCCATGGAGAAAAAACTTCAGGCACTCGGTGCCGACATTCACCGTGAAAAAGGAGAGGAGTTTTAAATGAGCACGTCCAACCTTCCGAAGGTTTTCCTGTTTGAACGGAGATAGCGTTCGGAAGGTTATCCAGATCATGCATACACGTACATTTCAAATTTCTGCGTTTATCCTTGTTCTTATCGCTCTTGTATGTACTCGCATTCCACTTTTAAATTATCTCGGATTCGAATTTTCCGTCCTCACGGTTCTCCTTACAGGATATATTGCTGGAATGTTGACGTTTGCGCTAAGGAATCAAGAAAATCCCGCGAGGAAATCGGATGTATGGCGATGGTTCGGAAGAAGTACCGCGACTTCGTTTATTCTTCTCGCGATTCCATTCATCATCTCGCTGGCAAATATATTGTTTGTGAAAAATTGTTCGCTTGGCGACGGTGCAACGCTCTACGCACTCACCGTCATTCCGGGTGTGCTCTTTTCAATCTCGCTTGCCTTCATGATTGGAGTGCTCTTCGAACGATGGCGTAAAAGTATATTCACAGCACTCTACGTCCTTGTCCTTTTCCATATTCCCATCGTGACCATTCTTCGCCCCCAAATATTTGCATTCAATCCGATTATTGGCTTCTTTCCCGGCTTTACATATGACGAAACGCTTCAGGTTACCCAGCGGTTATTGACCTATCGTTTAGCGACACTTGCCGCTGCGGGTTCCATTGCGGCTGGAACTGTGTGGTGGTGGCAGATA
>Ga0302322_100006950_pt1 | contig 10079 bp, 9 predicted proteins | sample Fen_T0_2_FD_203757 | JGI IMG/M metagenome (GOLD analysis project Ga0302322, IMG submission 203757) | Peat permafrost microbial communities from Stordalen Mire near Abisko, Sweden - Fen_T0_2 | ecosystem: Environmental > Terrestrial > Soil > Wetlands > Permafrost | place: Sweden: Abisko... | reverse complement strand
AACTTCGTAAAACTCGTGATTATTTATGGGGGCAACGATATTTGCTACCGTTAATATTTGCGGAGGAATTGTGTCGGCTAAAATATTTTGCGGTTTTGTTTTTGCCATACTCACCAATGAAAGCATCATAAAAATAAAGAATAAGCCGGGGTTGTATCTTTTACAACCCCGGCTTATTTTAATACAGTATGGCGAAATATTTGGCATATTTAATTGCAGGTGATCCAGGTTTTATAATTTATTAAAGTAGCTTCGGTATTTACGTAGTTGGGGTCGGTTCCAAAAGATGCACTGCTCCCCATTGGCCAGTATGCCGAACCCGGTTGTATGCTATATGAAGTTACGTTTGCATTTGGGTTACAGGTTGTATTTTTCTGTGCCTGCAACCAGGTAGAAAGGGTTACCGGTGTTGTAAACATGCCCGGATCAATTACATAGCAAACCTGGTAAGTGATGCCTGATTTATATTTTACATTCAGTCGTAACAGAGGTACTACATGGTACCACCATTCAACACAGCAACCACCCCACATGTTTGCTTTTACAGCCAGTTTGTTGGGATATCCTTCTGCAAAACTAAAAACCTTCTCAACACAGTACCCGTATTTTTTGCTGATCATCTGGCGCATTTTATGTGCCCTTGCGTAGCAACCATCCCGTACATATTGAAAAGGAATGCAGTTGGTGATGGTGTATGGTGGAGGGTTGTTACAACCCTGGCCGGCACAATAATTAAATATATCAACCAGTGTGGCATAGTTGGGTACAACATTAGTACATAATTTAAAAACCGGGAACCTGAGTTGATAATCAACCCGGTTAAAAATAGAAGTATCAATTTTTGTGACATCAATTTTTAACGGGGCAGTTCCTTTAATTTTCATGGAAGTGCTGTTGAGTCCTTCACCCGTATTATAAGCCCTTATTTCTTCTGCAGTAGCCTTGGTTATGCTTGTTACAGCAAGCGAGCCGGGGTTGATACTGAATCTTACCGGCGTATTGTTTTTTAATGCTTCATTCAGCAACCCCATATTACTGCTGTAAGTCTTATTTGTTTTGTCAAGCTTGTAAATGGCCTGCCTTTCATAAAAACGAAATTCAATATTTTTTCCATCGCGGTCTTCAGTCATCAGGGCGATGGTGAGTAGATCGCTCATATCAGGTTGTTTACTTTTTTGTGCAACAGCCGAATCTGTTTTTTGTTTTTCAGCGGCACCATTGGTTGTGCTGTTTTCTTTATTACTGTTATTGCATGCAGCCAGCATAAAAACAGACAAGGCTGACAGCATTATGGGTTTGCTTAATCCTTTGAAAAAACAGTTCAAAAATATTTTTTTCATAATTGTTAAAATTTGAGGTGAATAAGACTGGTTGATGAGGAGATAAAATTACAGCGTGGCTTTTCTTTTCGCAATACCCTAAAAGTGGAATTTTTAAGGCATTTTCCCGATCTTAAGCTGGTTTTAAGCGGAAATAAGCTGCTGATCTTTCTTTCACTAAATTTTTACGTTTCAGGTTTTATCTTAAGCATAGTTTTTGCCTCTAATGAATATAACCTCTTCTATAAAACAATAAAACAGAATAATTATGAAAACGAGATCAATGATTTGGGTTGCAGCAGTTGCTTTATCGGCAGCGCTGTTTATTACCGGTTGTGCCGGTACCGCCCATATAGAAAAAGATAAGACAGTTGATTTTAGTAAATATAAAACCTACGCCTGGGCAGAGAAACCAGAAAGCAAAAAGGCACTTCGTAACGGCCTTACTGAAACAAATGTGCGGAATTCGGTAAATGCCCAGCTGCAAAAAATTGGCTGGAAGGAAGTGAGTGCAAACCCGGATATTATGGTTAACTATGAACTGCTGGTAGAAAGGAACCAAAAAGAACAGAATGATGCCGTTTATTCGCCATCTTATACCCGTAGTTATTTCAATCGCTACACCGGCAGGGTAAATACCTATTATTATCCCGGCCAGTTTGCCGGTTATGATACCTACACCACAACGGTTAAAGAAGGTACAGTTACCATTACTATGATTGATAACAAAACCGATAAGGCCGTTTGGCAGGGCTGGACAACCACTGAAATTGAAAGCCGCAAAATGACCGGCAAAGAAATTGATAAGAGCGTAAAAACGATCTTCAGAAAGTTTGATGCTGGAAAATAGCGATTGAATTACATAGATTTGCTTCAATAAACGAAGACCCCTTTGGAGTCCCTTTAAAAAGCAAAAACCCCCGAAAGCTACTGCTGTCGGGGGTTTCAATTTTAAATCAGTACCACGTACGGGATTCGAACCCGTGATTCCTCCGTGAAAGGGAGGCGTCTTAACCCCTTGACCAACGCGGCGTTTCCTGTTAAAGGACGGCAAAGATAACGTTCGGCAGTTTTTCAACCAAATAATTTAAATCGTTTGTAAAAATTCCCGGTTTATATGTTGCACAAAATGTACTTTTGCAACGCAAATTCGCAATTCATAATTTTTAATTTTTAATTGAACATGAGTACAGTAAAAGTTGCTATTAACGGGTTCGGTCGCATCGGCCGCTTAGTTTATCGTCAGATATACGATATGAAAGGTATTGATGTGGTTGCCATCAATGATTTAACCAGCCCGGCTGTGCTGGCACATTTATTAAAGTACGACAGCGCCCAGGGCCGTTTTGGCCAGGATGTAAAAAGCACCGATGACGCAATCGTTGTTAATGGTGACGAAGTAAAAATATATGCACAAAAAGATCCGGCGCAAATTCCATGGGGCAATCATGATGTTGATGTGGTTATTGAGTGTACCGGTTTCTTTACCGATAAAGCAAAGGCCGAAGCTCATTTAACTGCAGGCGCAAAAAGAGTAGTAATTTCTGCTCCAGCAACAGGGAATCTTAAAACCGTTGTGTTTAATGTTAATCATGGTATTTTAGATGGCAGCGAAACGGTCATCAGTTGCGCAAGCTGCACAACAAACTGTTTGGCGCCAATGGCTAAAACGCTGAATGATAATTTTACCATTCTTACGGGTATCATGAGCACCATACATGCATATACAAACGACCAGAATACACTGGATGCTCCGCATCCAAAAGGTGATTTAAGAAGGGCAAGAGCCGCTGCGGCCAATATTGTACCTAACAGTACAGGTGCTGCCAAAGCCATTGGCCTGGTTTTGCCTGAATTAAAAGGTAAATTAGATGGAGGCGCTCAAAGGGTGCCTGTAATTACAGGTTCTGTAACCGAACTGTATTCAATTTTAGAAAAAACAGTTACTGCCGACGAAGTGAACGCCGCCATGAAGGCAAACAGCAACGAAAGTTTTGGGTACAATGAAGACGAGATCGTGAGTAGCGATGTCATCGGCATCCGTTTCGGTTCTTTATTTGATGCAACACAAACCAAGGTTATGACTATGGGAGATAAGCAAATGGTGAAAACCGTTAGCTGGTATGATAACGAAATGAGCTATGTGAGCCAGCTGGTGCGTACAGTGCATCATTTTGCAGGGTTAATAAAATAAGATGTCATTACAATCGTCTACCTTCATAAGGAAGACGGGATCTTAAATAAAACTTTTTAACCGCACAGAAAGTGAGTAAATAGAGATTTCGCAGAGATACTCAGCGTAAACTCTGGTTCTCTTTTTCTCTGCGGTTTTTATTTTAAATAATCAGTTGATCATGAGTAAATTTTCAGATTTTAATTTTGCCGGCCACAAAGCCCTTATCCGTGTTGATTTTAATGTTCCATTGGATGAGAGCTTTAACATTACCGATGACACCCGTATGACGGCAACCATACCAACCATAAAAAAAGTGCTGGCAGATGGCGGCAGCGTAATTTTGATGAGTCACCTTGGCCGCCCGAAAGATGGTCCCGCAGATAAATACTCTTTAAAGCACCTGGTAAACCCGCTCTATAAATTATTGAATGAAGGGCATACCAATCCTTCGATTGGTGATGGCAGCACCAGGGTTTTCTTTGCTGATGATTGCGTGGGAACGCAGGCCGGGCTTACGGCTTCTATGCTAAGGCCGGGTGAGGTTTTATTGCTGGAAAATCTTCGTTTTCACAAAGAAGAAGAAAAGGGCGATGAAGCTTTTGCTGAGAAATTAAGCAAGCTGGGCGATGTATATGTGAACGATGCATTTGGTACCGCACACAGGGCGCATGCTTCCACCGCCATTATTGCCAAATTTTTCCCTGCAGATAAAAGAATGTTTGGTTTGCTGATGAATGATGAAGTGGCGAGTGCCGAAAAAGTGTTGCACCAGGCAGAAAAGCCTTTTTGTGCCATCATTGGTGGGGCCAAGGTTTCAGATAAAATTCTCATTATCGAAAACTTGCTCGAAAGAGCAACCGATATCATCATTGGTGGCGGGATGGCTTATACTTTCTTAAAAGCAAGAGGAGGCAAGATTGGTGCTTCGCTTTGCGAAGATGACCGTTTGCAAACTGCACTGGATATTTTAGAAAAAGCCAAACAAAAAAATGTAAGCATTCATTTGCCCGAAGATTCGGTAATTGCCGATAAGTTTGCTGCCGATGCAAATACCGAAGTGCGCCCAAGCGATGCCATTCCCGATGGCTGGATGGGACTGGATATTGGGCCGAAAGCAGTTGGTATATTCAATGAAATTATCGGCAAATCGAAAACTATTTTATGGAATGGGCCCATGGGCGTTTTTGAAATGGATAAATTCCAGGCAGGTACAAAAGCGGTGGCCGAGTCAGTGGCAGCAGCTACGGCCAACGGTGCTTTCAGCCTGGTTGGCGGTGGGGATAGTGTAGCCGCAGTTAACAAATTTAACCTGGCACATAAAGTGAGTTATGTAAGCACCGGCGGCGGCGCCATGCTGGAGTATTTTGAAGGAAAGGTTTTGCCGGGCATAGCAGCGATTAAAGATTAGCATACTGTTCTAAAAGTCCTTCTCCTTTTGAGTTCCTGAAAAGGAACGAGCGATAGCTCTTTTAGGATGAGGTCGGTTTAACAGTTCATTTGGGTTACTTTTTAGTTCCATAATAATTAATTATAAATCCGCTTAAAAAAATATTATTTTTAACTTCTTAACATTAAAACAAACATCATGAAAAGTAAAGGACTATTGATATTACTGGGAGTATTGGTTATTCTCGGGTTTTGGGGCTGTAATGGCTACAACGGTTTAGTATCGGCCGACCAGGACGTAAAAAAAGTTTGGAGTAACGTGGAAACCAATTACCAGCGCAGAACCGATTTATACAGCAGCATCATCAAAACTGTTGAAGCTTCTGCAAATTTTGAAAAATCAACTTTAACAGCAGTTGTTGAAGCCAGGGCAAAAGCTACTTCCATAAATGTTGATATTAATGATCCGGCTTCACTGGAAGCTTATCAAAAAGCACAGGCAAACCTGCAGGGATCTTTCAGCAGATTGATTGCATCTTTTGAGGCATATCCCGATTTGAAAACAACCCAGGCTTTCCGGGATTTTCAGACTCAGATTGAAGGAACCGAGAACCGTATCAATGTAGCCCGCCAGGACTATAATAAATCTATCGAAGGCTATAATTTAAAAGTGAAGCGTTTCCCTAAAAGCTTACTGGCAAGTATTTTTGGGTTTAAAGAAAAACCTTTTTACAAGGCTGATGCCGGCAGTGAAAAAAATCCAGATATCAAGTTTGATATAAAATAATTCATGTTTGCAGATAATCCATCTTTTGTTAAGATGGATTATCTGTTTTAAAAACTTCCGCATGTTTTCTTTATTTAAAAAGAAAGAATTTTTTTCTGCGAAAGATAAAGAGCAGATTGTAGAAGCCATACGCATGGCCGAAATGGAGACCAGTGGAGAAATTCGGATTTATGTAGAAAGCAAAAATGCTTATGTAGATGCGATTGACCGGGCCGCTGAAATTTTCTTCAAATTAAAAATGCAGGAGACCGAACACCGCAATGCGGTACTCTTGTATATTGCTATGAAGGATCAACAATTGGCTTTGTATGCCGATGAAGGGATTTATCAAAAAGCGGGTGCAGAGTATTGGGATGCGGCAGTTAAAGGCATGCTATCTCAATTCACGAAGGAAAATATCAGCAATGGTATTGAGCAATGTATTGCACAAATCGGACAAACGTTAAAAGAAAAATTTCCTTATAATCCAACAGAAGATAAAAATGAATTGCCTGATGAAATTGTGTTTGGCAAATAATAAAAAACACATGGCTTCATAATCAAAAAATGAAAAGATATCTCTCCATATTTATTCTGTTACTGCTTGCTGCTGTAACATTTGCACAAAGCACATTTAATCCGGAAAGTTTGCTTACGCCAAGAACAAGTAAGCAGGAGCTGGTTAATGACTTTACCAATACACTTACTGCTGATCAGAAACAGGCTTTAGAGCATAAATTGGTTGCATTTGATGACAGTACATCAACGCAAATAGCTGTTGTAATTGTACCTTCATTGAATGGCAATGAAATTTCAGATTATAATGTAAAGCTGGGCAGGGCATGGGGTGTAGGTGGGAAAGAATTCAGTAATGGTGTTGTATTACTTATTGCTAAGGACGATCACAAATTAAATATTGCAACAGGGTATGGGGTTGAGGGGGCTTTGCCTGATATTACAGCAAAGCATATTATTGATGAGGTGATTGTACCCAACTTTAAGGGCGATGATTATTATCGTGGAATAGAAGAAGGTACTGATGCTATTATACAGGCTGTAAAAGGCGAATATAAGGCTCCTGAAGGTTACAATAAAAGTAAAGGCAAGGGAGGAGGATTAGGTAGAATTATCTTCATTATTGTTATCATAGTGATCTTTCTTGCCATTTCGGGCGGAAAAGGTGGCGGGGGCTCGTTTATGAGCAGACGTGGCTTCGCAGCATGGACTATTGCAAATATGTTAAGCGGTGGTGGAAGTGGAAGCGGTGGTGGCTGGAGCGGCGGCGGCGGAAGTTCGGGTGGTGGTTTTGGAGGTTTTGGTGGCGGTAGTTTTGGAGGTGGAGGTGCAAGCGGAAGTTGGTAAGCATAAAAAAAACAGTATAAAATAAAATGCCTCCGAAAACCGGAGGCATTTTTAATAGTGGGATTTCTCTTATTTCAATCCATTGGTAATGTAATCATCAATTTCCTTTCCTTTGGCTTTTCCTAATTTGGTTAAAGCGCCTTTAATCATTGGGTCAACAAAACCCCTGAATTGTTCAGGAACGGCATTGCGGAATTTTGTGATTGCATCAATCCCTTTTTTAACGTTGGCTATATTTTGTACTTTTTCAAGATAGCTTGCAAAAGTTGAAACAGCCTGTAATTTTTCCTGGCTTAATGGCATTTCATCAAAGCGTTTTGCAATAAAATCAAAATCAGCTTCGGTGCCGTCTTTAATGATGATTTCATTAACTACATCTCCCAGATCGCCCTTTGCATCATTGCTGTATTTTTTTGCAAGCTCATAAGACCTTGCTGGTTCTAATCCGATCAATCCTTCCAAAGCCGCACCGGCAACCGAATAGCTGCTGTCGTTAATATTCTTCTCGTAAAGTGCTTTGTATTTGGCATTGCTGGTTTTTGCCAGGTAACCAATGGCAGCAGCTTTTGTTCTCCTGTCTGCATCTGTATTGGCAATCTTTTCCATGGTTTCCATCACTTTTGCATCTTCTGCAATTTTAGATTTTTCCAGTTTTGCGATTGTGCTTCTTCTTAACGGAGCATATTTATCGGTTAAGCCGTTTGCCAGTTCGGGCATGTTCTTTTTGGCAAAATAATCCAGCGCCTCTTTTCTGTCTAAATAGTTTGGTGCATATTTTATTTGGTGCACATAATTTTCAGCAGACTTATTATCTGTTTTAACCCACAACATTACTTTATCAGCATCCACATTAATAAGGTCGGGTTTTTGGTTGTAGTTAAAACTAAAAGTGTCAATCTTGTTCTCAACCCAAACATTGTATCTTTTTTTGGCTGCACCAGTGTACACATCAATGGCTAAAGGCAAACGGAAAACTTTATCAGTTTTTTGTGTCTGCTCAATAATTACCATGGCTTTGCCCGGTGTATCATAATTGTAATCAATCTTTACAATAGGGTGGCCGCTGCCATAATACCATTGGTTCCAGAACCAGTTCATATCTTTTCCGGTAATATCTTCAAAAGCCAAACGCAACATACCGGCTTCGCCTGCTTTAAATTTATTAGTAGTTAAATAATTGTTTAGTGATTTAAAGAAAGCATCATCGCCCACGTAATTACGCAGCATGTGTAAAACCCGGCCACCTTTGTTGTAGCTTACGCCGTCAAATACATCTTCCTTATCTGCATAATGAAAACGTACCAGATCTTTAGCAGGATTTCCTGGTCCCTGTAAATACCCCTGCATATCATTGTAGTTTTGCATGTCGCCGGCGTCTTTTCCATTCTTATACTCATCCCATAAAGTTTCGCTGTAGTTGGCAAAGCTTTCGTTTACAGTAATATGGCTCCAGCTTTCAGCAGTTACCAAATCTCCAAACCATTGGTGAAACAACTCATGAGCAATGGTACTTTCCCAACCCACACCATCAACAAGTTCTCTTGCATTTTGATAAGCGCTTTCCTGGTGCAAGGTTGCCGTGGTATTTTCCATAGCGCCGCTTACATAATCACGACCAACTATCTGTGCGTATTTCTGCCAGGGGAATTCTATGCCTAATTTTTCAGAATAGAATTTAATCATTTCGGGGGTGTGTCCAAAAATGGTACGGGCAACAGGGGCATATTCTTTTTCTACGTAGTAGCATACTTCTTTGCCTTTATAGCTGTCTTTAATAATGGAGAATTCGCCCACGCCCATAAAAAACAGGTAAGGTGCATGTGGCAGGTCCATTTTCCAATAGTCAGTCCTGGTACCATCTGTATTGGTCTTTTGGCTCATCAATAAACCATTGCTAAGGGTCACATACTTTGATGGAACAGTCATGTAAATCTCCTCAGTGCTTTTTTGATTGGGCTTATCAATGGTAGGCATCCATACGCTGTTAGCTTCAGTTTCGCCCTGTGTCCATATCTGCGTTGGCTTATTTTTATCTTCACCTTTTGGATTTATAAAGTACAAGCCTTTGGCATCGGTAATGGCCGCACTACCTTTTACAGTCAGTTCATTTGGCTTGCTGGTATAGTCAATATATACAGTGTAATTTTCACCAGCTTTATACATTTTATCAAGGGTGATCCTTAGCAGCATACCATCATAATCATATTTTAATTTCGATTTGGCCGTACCTATAATCATAGACACTTCTTTAATGTCCATTCCTTTTGCATCAAGCAATAAAGAGTCTGTGTTATAAAAGTGAGGTTTTAAAGTGATCCATGCTTTTCCATACAGGTAAGCTTTTGCATAATCAAACTTTACATCCAGTTTGGTATGTACCAGGTCATTTATCTTTGGATTTGATTCACGTAAGATCTTCTTCCACGAAGTGTCTTGTGGTTCATCACCTGGTTGTGCCATCAAAAAGAGTGGGCCTGCAATTAAAGCTAGTAAAAACAGTGTTTTTTTCATGTTATATATTTAGGCTGCAAAAATAAGTGTGGTAAGGGGTTTGTATAGAAGATTTTTATTTAAATGGTAAAAACAGCCATAATAAGTAATTTTGAAGGCTAATCATGTGTAAAATGAAGGGTGTTTTCCTAAAATTGTATTTAGTTTCATTTCTTTTATTACTGTTTTCATTTGCCGGACTGGCACAAAATTTCCGTTTTATTTATCTCCAAACCGAAAATCAAAAATCCTTTTATGTAAAGATGGGTGGGCAAAGTGTTCATTTAGCTTCATCAGGTTACATAATTATTCCCAGCCTGAGTGAAGGTTCTTACAGCATTACAATTGGTTTTCCACAAAGCACATTGCCCGAACTGCTGCTTTCGGTTGTGTTAAATGAGGCAGATGCCGGCTATCTTATAAAAAATGACGTAGACCAGGGATTGTATGTAGCTGATCTGCAGACGATGAAGTTTGTTGCAACTGAAAGACAGTGGCCTGTTGCTAAAAGTCGGTCTGTAGTTAAAAGCAACGATGGGTTTGCCAGAATATTAGCGGAAGTTGTAAATGACTCTTCTAT
>Ga0302322_100006949_pt1 | contig 10080 bp, 7 predicted proteins | sample Fen_T0_2_FD_203757 | JGI IMG/M metagenome (GOLD analysis project Ga0302322, IMG submission 203757) | Peat permafrost microbial communities from Stordalen Mire near Abisko, Sweden - Fen_T0_2 | ecosystem: Environmental > Terrestrial > Soil > Wetlands > Permafrost | place: Sweden: Abisko... | reverse complement strand
AAGCCGCTGGAAGCCATGGCCCAGGGCCGGCTGCTGGTGGCCAGCGATGTGGGCGGCCACCAAGAGCTGATCCGCCACGGCCAGACCGGCGTGCTGTTCAAGGCCGGCGATGCCACTGCCCTGGCCGATGCGCTGGTCGACCTGATGGGCCGCCCCAGCGACTGGCCGGCGCTGCGCGCCGCCGGCCGGCGCTTTGTCGAAGCCGAGCGCAACTGGACCCGCAGCGTGGCCAACTACCCGGCCGTCTACCAGCGCTTGTGCGGCCACAAGGCGGTGGCGGGTGCCTGAGCGCCCGAGCGGCGGCCCGCACATCGTGGTGCTGAGCAGCCTGTTCCCCAGCCAACGCCAGCCCGGCGCGGGCCTGTTCATCCGCGAGCGCATGTTCCGCGTCGGCCAGCGCCTGCCGCTGGCGGTGGTGGCGCCAACACCCTGGTTTCCTTTTCAGGACCACATACGGCGTTGGTGGCCCAACTTTCGCCCCGGAGCACCGCGATACGAGCAACAGCAGGGCTTCGACGTGTGGTTTCCCCGCTTTTTCAGTTTCCCTGGGGCATTCAAGCGATTGGACGGTTGGTTGATGGCCCTGGGTGCCTTTGCGCGCGTAAGGGCCCTGCACCGTGCCGGCCGCCTGCATGTTCTGGACGCGCATTTCGCGTACCCGGACGGCTACGCTGCAGCCATGCTGGGACGCTGGTTCAAGGTACCGGTAACCATCACTTTGCGCGGTACCGAGGAGAGGCATGCGCGGGACCCAGTTCTTGGTCCGTTGATGGCAACCGCCCTGAACCGCGCGTCGCGCATCTTTGCTGTGTCGGAGTCCCTTCGGCGCATCGCCATTGCCATGGGACAGGCGCCTGACCGCGTGAAGGTCATTGGCAACGGTGTTGATCTCGGTCGATTTAGACCGATTGACAAAGTTGCGGCCAGAGCCGCTTTGGGCCTGCCAGAAGGCGCCGATATCATGGTCAGTGTGGGCGGACTGTGCGAGAGAAAGGGTTTCCATCGGGTGATGGAGATATTGCCACAGCTTCTGCAATCCCGGCCCAACCTGCACTATGTGATCGTTGGCGGTCCCAGCCCGGAAGGTGATTGGACTGAGCGCTTACGGCAACAGGCATCTGATCCATTGATGCAAGACAGGGTGCATTTCACAGGACCCATAGCTGCTGATGGATTGCCCAGTGTTTTGTCGGCGGCCGACATTTTTGTTCTCGCAACCCGCAACGAGGGGTGGGCCAATGTCTTTCTCGAGGCCATGGCATGTGGTTTGCCCGTTGTGACCACGAATGTGGGTGGCAACAGTGAAGTGGTGGCCCATGGCGAGCTGGGTCGTATCGTGCCATTTGGAGATTCCGCGATGCTTGGCAAGGCAATTTTGCAGGCATTGCGCCAGCAGTGGGACCGTGGCGCCATACGCGCCTATGCCGAGGCCAATACCTGGGAATGCCGCGTTGATATCCTGGAGGCCGAGTTTGTAGCCCTGTCTCATGGCGGCGCACACACGGCGCGGCAGGTGAATGCATCTGCCACGGAGCATTGATCGATGTGGACCTTTCTGGTTTCCCGGCTGCTTTTCCCACTGCATGAGCGGTTAAAACGCCACAGCTCAGTTGCTGTCAGGCGAGAGCTGGAGCGCTCGCAGTGGTATGACGCTGAACAGTTGGCACAACTGCAGTTGGTCCGATTGCGCGCCCTCCTGTCTGAGGCGGCCGCTGAAGTACCGTACTATCGGGAGTTGTTTGCGCGACTGCATTTCGACCCGGCTGCGGTTCGCGATGTTGGAGATCTTCAACGATTGCCGTTCTTGGACAAAGCCACGATACGCGCTCATACTGAGGATCTCAAACACCGCGCTGCTATCGGGTTGGCCCGATTCAATACTGGTGGATCGTCTGGCGAGCCGCTGATATTTTTCATTGGCAAAGAGCGCATCAGCCACGATGTGGCGGCGAAATGGCGGGCCACCCGCTGGTGGAATGTGGACATCGGCGATCCTGAGGTCGTGGTGTGGGGCTCGCCGATCGAATTGGGCGCACAGGATCGCGTCAAGGCCATCCGTGATCGGTTGCTGCGCACCAGCCTGATGCCAGCTTTTGAAATGAGCGAGACCAAGCTCGACGGTTTCGTGACCAGTCTGCGCAAGTCCCGTCCACGTATGCTTTTCGGTTACCCGTCGGCACTGAGTTTGATTGCCCGACATGCCCAGGCGCGCGGCCAACGATTGGACGATCTGGGTGTGCGGGTTGTCTTTGTGACTTCCGAACGTCTCTACGATGACCAGCGAGCGCAGATCGAGCAAGCCTTTGCCGCACCGGTGGCCAATGGCTATGGTGGGAGAGACGCTGGATTCATCGCACACCAATGCCCTGCCGGCGGCATGCACATCACGGGCGAGGATGTGATCGTGGAATTGGTCGACGCATCTGGGCAGGCCGTACCGATCGGCCAACCCGGAGAAGTGGTGGTCACCCACTTGGCCACGCGTGACTTTCCCTTCATTCGCTACCGTACTGGCGATATTGCGGTCTGGGACGACCGCCGCTGCAGTTGCGGGCGGGGCCTGCCGATGCTGAAGGAAATCCAAGGACGGTCTACCGATTTTGTGATCGCTGCGGATGGCACCGTCATGCATGGACTGGCGCTGATTTATGTGGTGCGGGATTTGCCTGGGGTGAGTAAATTCAAAATCATCCAGCACACGAGTGCCTACACCGAAGTGCAGTTGGTGCTGGAGCCGACGTTTGATCGCGCCACGCAATTTCCACGCATTACAACGGCCTACCGTCAGCGACTTGGCGATCAGGTCCGCATCGACATCAACGAAGTTGATCAGATCCTGCCCGAAGCTTCGGGCAAGTACCGGTATGTGGTGAGTCGCGTCAGCATGGATCCCACGGGAGTTGGCCATGCGTGACCTGGTGGTCGTCGGCATAGTGCTGATTGGCGCATTGGCGGCATTGCGGCGTCCCTGGATCGGTGTGCTCCTTTGGACTTGGCTGTCGCTGATGAATCCGCATCGCTACACCTACGGCTTTGCGTACGATTTCCCGGTTGCAGCCATCGCGGCCGGCAGTATCCTGCTAGGTATGTTGTTTACGCCGTTGAAAACATCGCCGTTCAATAAGGGTGCAGGGCCAATTTGGTTGGCCATATTTATGGTCTGGATCACCGTGTCTTGGCGCATGGGGCTCGATCCGGAAGCCGATTTCTCACAGTGGGACAAGGTCATGAAGATCATGGTGATGATCTTGGTGGCCGCGATGCTCATTCGCACCAAGGAGCAGATTTATGCCTTCATGTGGGTTGTTGCTGGCTCTCTGGCGCTCATCGGCATTAAGGGGGGGGTGTTCACGGTCATGCACGGCGGCAACTACCGTGTTTGGGGGCCGCCGGGCAGTTTCATCGAGGAGAACAACGCTCTGGCGCTTGCGCTGGTCATGACAATTCCCTTGCTGAGATTCTTTCACATGCAGGTCCAGAATAAGATGGGATCACGTTTGCTGATGGTCGCCATGGTGCTGTTGGCGGCCTCTGCGCTGGGCTCGCACTCGCGGGGGGGCTTGGTGGCCATCGCAGCAATGACGGGCCTGATGTGGTGGCGGGGCGGTAAGAAGTCAAGCAGTGGAGTCCTGCTGTTGCTGATTGGCTTTGCGCTTGTGGCATTCATGCCTGAGCAATGGTCCGCACGCATGTCCACCATTGAAGAATATGACACCGATAATTCATCGATGGGACGCATTGCGGCTTGGTGGACAGCCTGGAATGCCGCGTTCCACTACCCTTTCGGGGTTGGGTTTGATGCGGCCAGGCCTGAACTGTTTATTGCATATTCTCCGTATCAGCTGCAATATGGTACGCCGGTTGCGCACAGTATTTACTTTCAGGTGCTCGGCCATCACGGGTTCATCGGACTATTTATTTGGTTAGGCATGTGGGTAGCCAGTTGGCGAACGGCCAGTGCCATTCGGCGCGACGCCAAGGCTCAGCCGGAAGCCCGCTGGTGCAGTGACTTGGCTGGTATGCTTCAAGTCTCCATGTTTGGTTACTTTGTGGGCGGTGCATTTCTGAATTTGGCCTATTTCGACTTGCCCTACAACGCAATGGTGATCCTGGTGCTGGTCAGGGCATGGATGCAGCGCAAGGCGTGGTTGACGGAGAAGGCCAGCCCTCAGCACGGCTGGTTTCGAGTGCCCGGATTGGCTCGGCCGGCATGATCGACGCATTGCTGCGACTTGGATGGTCGTGGGCTTCTGGTGGAGGCCAATCGGGTAAGTTGTCCATCCTCACGTTTCATCGCGTGGCCAAGACGCCGGATCCAATATTTCCGGGTGAGCTGCACGCCAGCCAGTTTGATCGGCTGTGCACCAAGCTTACCGCTTGTGCCAACGTGATGCCGCTCGATGTGGCGGTCCAGGCATTGCGCACGGGCCAGTTGCCGCCCAGGGCGCTTGCCATCACCTTTGATGATGGCTATGCAGATAACCACGATATAGCCCTGCCTATCCTGCAACGCCACGGGTTGCCCGCAACATTCTTCGTTGCCACCGGATTCGTGGGGGGTGGCTGTATGTGGAACGACAGAGTGATTGAGGCAGTACGCCGCAGCGAGCGCCTGACTTTGGATTTGCGCGACCAGGGCCTTGGGCAATACTCACTGTCGACAAGCGTGCTTCGGCGCCGGGCCATTGACAGCTTGATTGGGCAATTGAAGTATTTGCCGATGGCGGAACGATTGGCGCGATGCACCTTGGTCGCCAACGAGGCCGCTGTTCAGTTGCCGTCAGATCTCATGATGAACTGGTCGCAGGTCAGGGCACTGCATGCTGCGGGCATGCAGGTGGGTGCCCATACGGTCGATCATCCCATTTTGTCTGGGCTGAATGACGAGGCGGCACGTGACCAAATTTGGCTGAGTAAGCAAACGTTGGAGCGCGAATTGCGCGCGCCAGTGGTGTTGTTTGCTTATCCAAATGGCCGTTTGGGTCAGGATATCAACGATCGCACTGTCGAATTGTTGCGGCCCATGGGATTTTCGGCAGCGGTGACCACGGAGGCGGGTGCGTCGGATATGCGTACCGATCCCATGCTGCTGCCCCGATTTACGCCATGGGATGCCGACCCAAACCGCTTTGTGATTCGCCTGATGCACAACCTGTGGCGCAGCGGGACCCACTGAAATGAAAAGCCCCGCAGGCCATCGAGGGCTGTGCGGGGCAGGCACAGATGGGGCCGCGCGACAGGCTAGGCGGCGACGGCTCGCTCCAAGCCTTCAGGCTTGCCTTTGCGACGGCGAATGAGCCCGGCACCAAAACCGATTGCGGCCAGCATCAGCCAACCGGTGGATGGCTCAGGAACCGCGGCCGTGAGGTCGCCCACCTTGTACAGCCAAACCTTGGCGTCACCAGTGCCAGGGCCGAATCCACTGCCCACAAGGGGGGTGTAGGTTTCCAGTGCAACGAAGGCGTCCAACTCGGCCACATAGTCCCACTTGCCCAGAACTCCACCACCGCTGGGTGAGGCGTCGGTACTTGGCTTTGCCGAGGTCGTGCTGAGCAGGGTATCTATGACCCAGGTGGACTTCAACTTGCCGGTCGCATCGTATGCCGCTTTAGTGCGATAGACCGTGCCTCCATCTTGTTGATTCCACAGCAGGATTGAGCCATCGCTCGTGTCCGCATCAATGCCGTAAAACTTGCTCATCACGAAAGGCGTGCCATCGGGATTGACGAGTTTGATCGCAATATCGCCGTTGCTGTTCGGGTCCGCAGCATTGTTATTGGACAAATTCCACACCGACAGATCAGTACCAAGCGCTTCACCGGCGCCATTGGTCACCGTGGCGAGGTAGAGGCCATGCACTGTGTCGATGGTTGCGACGTGCTGGAATGTGTTGGCGCCGCTTGTCATTTGGCCCACGGTTTGCCAAGTACTGCTACCGCCGGCCGAAAGGTCACCCACTTCGTAGCGGTAAAGCGATACAAAGCCGCCAGCGTTGGGCGCACTGACGTACACGACATCTTTGCCGGCTTCCGTTCGGTAGGCCGTAGCCGACTCGACAAAATTTGCCGGTTGAGATCCCACAGACGATGTCGAGAGATTCGTCCACATGTTGCCGCCAGCGGTACTGGTGTTATAGCCAGAACCAGAGGTGCCGCCGACCAGATTGGGATTGGCCTTGGCAGGATCCCAAACCCAAGGTCCGGTGCGCCCGCTGGCGCTTTGGTAGTTACCGCCACTGTTGTACGCGGCCCCGCCGAACGTGATGAAGCGGTCGTTGATTGGCAGGTAAAGGTTGTTGTCGTAGGTGTGGGCAGCTTGTGGGGCGGCGTTGTCCACCACGTACAGCGTACCCGACTCCAAGCGACTGGGCAGCGATCCACGGCTCCACAAACCGCTTTGGCCGTCCAACACATAGACTTCGTTTCCGGCGTAGTTGGCGTGTCCGCCGCCGTAGATGATCAGGTCACCGCGTTGGCTGTCCCAGGCCGCTGAGCTCCAAGCGCGGACCACTGCGCCGGACGCGCCGTCAGGGTGCGAGGCGCCGTCTGGCAAGAAGGCGTCTGAGAACGTGTTGGTGTTGATTTGCACCCAGCCGTTCAGCGGTGTTGCAGCCAGCAGCGATTCCAGGCGACTCAAATCTGAGGCGTTTACCGCGGTGCACGATGCCATGGTTGCGGCCCATACCGCCGTCACGCGCAGCAGCCCGAAGGTGCGATTTGATTTCGTCATGTTTGCACTTCTGTTCAGCATAGGCGCACAAGTCTAGTGCGGCGCCTTCCGCGCTTGTCCCCCGGTTTTCGGGGGGGAGAACATGCTGTTACAGGAACTAATGCCAGCTTGTGTCGGGGGCGTGCTGCTGCAGCCACTGCTCCAGCATCATGAGGATCCAGACCATCTCTCCGTAGTAGCCTGGGTGAGCCACCACATGGTGCTGGAGTAGCGCCTCTATGAAGTCTGGGCGCACCATGCCACGTCGCGCAAGACTCCCCAGTGAGGCGTGAGCCAGGGCCTTCAGCGCAGGGTGTTGCACGGCCCAAACGCCGAACGGCAAGCCGAAACCATGCTTGCTCTTTGTCAGGATCGATTCAGGGAGGAAGCCGCGCAAGGCTTCCTTGAAGAACCAGCGCAGCTTCAGTCCGCGCAGCTTCAGTGCTGGGTCCAGGCGCAGTGAGAACGCCAGAAGGTCGGTGTCCAGCAAGGGGAAGCCCACGCTCACCTGCGCGAGTTCGGCGCTCATCACCACCTTGGGCAAGTCGCTGTCAGCCAGCGTAAAGCGCCAGTCAAAGGCCAGGGTGCGGTTCAGCTCACTGCCGGTCTGCGGCAGGCGCCACACATCGTCTTGCAGTCGGCTTGGGGCCTCGGAGTCGATCTGCGCCAGGAAGTCAGGTGTCAGCACGTCCTGCGTGCCCAGCCTGAGCAACAGGTTGTACATATTGAGGCGGGCCGGCATCGGCACTTTGGCCTGCTCGATGTAGCTGGCGGCCTTGCGCAGCCCCGGCAGTCGCCCGGCGGGGCTGTTCAAGAGCAGGGGCTCTAGCAGGCCGCTGCGCAGCGCGCCGGGCACCTGTTGGTACCAACCGAAGACGCGTTGCTTGGCGTAGCGTGCATTGCCGCCAAACAGTTCGTCGCCGCCGTCGCCCGCCAGCAGATGCGAGACACCGTCCTGCTGTGCGCGTTGGGCACACAGGTAGGCAGGCAATGCCGACGAATTGCCAAATGGTTGGTCGAAGTGGGCGGCTACAGCCGGGATGCTGCGCACGAGGTCGTCAGGTGTCACGTAATAGGCGTGGTGATCGGCGCCAAAGGCCTTGGCGGCAATCCGTGCATAGGCCATCTCGTCATAGCCCTGGGCTTCGAATCCTATGGAATAGGCGCGAGCGCCCTGCCCAGTGACGCGCCGGATCATGCCGGCGACCGTGGAACTGTCGGTTCCCCCACTCAGGTAGCAGGCAGCCAGGCTGCCATCCAGTTGTCTGGCCACGCCTTGCTGCACCAGGCGCATGAACTCGGCCTTCAATTCGGTCAGGGGCGCGCGGTGGTGTTCGTCGAAGCGGGGCACCCAATACGGTTGCACATCGACCCGACCCTGTTGAAACTGCAACCAATGGCCAGCCGGCAGCCGTTGTACGCCGGTGAAGACGGTTCGTGGCGCGGGGATCGCGTGAAAGAACAGGTAGTCGTACAAAGCCTGAGCGGCCACGGGGGTGTCGCGGTCTGCCAGTGCATCGGCGCGGGGGGCAAACCGCAGGCCGCCATCGTGCAGGCGCCAGCACAAGCTGCGTGCCGCAAAACGGTCTACGGCCATCAGTACTCGGCCATCTCCTGGCGTCCAGGCCACGGCCCAGGTTCCGCCCACCTGCGCCAACCCATCCGCTGGGTTGTGTGTCAGCGCGGCACGCCAGGCGGCCTCTGGCCCATGGTCTCGGGCGGTGGTCGCCCATGGGCTTTGGCTGAAGTCGGGGTGTCCCCAGCTGTGCAGATCGGTATTGGTCATTTTGTCAGGCGGATTCGGCGCGACCACGGATGCTGTCGTCCAGTTGTCGCCATAGGTTGCGCGCACGGGCCCGCCACTGGTCGGCCGCAGTCCAGCGGGGCACCGGCGGTGGCTGCTGTGTCAGTTGTTGATAGATCTCGATGTAGCGCCGTGGCAACTGTGCCAGATCGAACTCGCGCACGACGACTTCGCGGCCGCGCTGGCCAAGCGAACGCAGGCTGTTGACAGAATGGGCACGCATGGCGGCGGCCAAATCTTCGGGCCGGCGCATGTCGACGTATTCCCCACCCTCCTGAACGATGCTGCGCTGGTTGGGATGCGTCGTACAGAACACGGGAAGGCCCATCGCCATGGCCTCAAGATAGACAATGCCGAACGTCTCAAAGGTCGAGCCCAGTACGAAAGCGTCGGCTGCAGCGTAATAGGCGGGCAGTTCATGATGCAGGGCACGGTGGAAGCTGACGCGAGCGCCCAGTCGCGCGCGACCCAATTGGCGAATCTCATCCGATTCGGGGGATTCCTGCCCGACGATCAGGAGGTGCCAATCCGGCAGGTCGGCCAGGGCCTCGATGACGTGGTCCATGCGCTTGTGATGACGGCAAATGGTGCCGACGCTGATGGCAACGCGGTGGCCCGCTGAAATGCCGAGCGCGGTCCGCGACAAAGGCTCGGCGGACGGATGGAAACGTTTCAGGTCCACACCATGCGGTATGACCACAGACTTGTTGCGGGCAGAGTATCGAGCGTTGTAGGCGGTGTGTTCCTGCACCATGTCACAGGGCGGGAGATCTCGCGCAGGAATTGCCCCGCCATTGGAGAACAGCAAGCGGGGCGGGCGGGAGAACAGGTGACGTTCGCGGTGAATCACCGCGCACACCTCGCGTTCCAGGCAATGCACAACGTCATAGTTGCCGGACATCAGCGGTGCCAGTGCGGCATAGGCGAACGTCTCGCTCTCGATGCGGTGGCGCTCTTGGTCGGCCACCGTCGCTGCCCAGCGCGGATTGGCTTTGGGATGCACATCGGCCAACAAGGGTGAGTTGCGGGGAATGTTGGGCACGACCACTTCGCGGCTACTCGCGGTGCCCCCCCCTTTGAACACGGTCAGCTCAATGCTGTCCGAGAGCATCTCAACCAGCTGCTGCGCAAAGGTCTCATGGCCGCGCAGCACATGGCCCAGGCCCGAACAGAGCAGCGCGACCCTCATCGCGGCACGCGGCGTGATTGGACCAACAACTCGAGTCGCTCGGCCAGCGTCTCCGTGTGCGCGATGACAAGCGACTCATCACCAAGAAACGGTGACTTTCGGGTGGCGGCGGCCAGGTCCCGCAGCGCAGCTGCTACGTCCGCTGCGGTGCTGGCTGCTGGCGGCGGGGGCGTCCAGCCCCGTCCTGCGCCAAGGCGCATCAAGCCACGTTTCACGCCCTGCTTGCTGCGTTGCAGCCAGTTACCTGTCGGCGCGTGCAGGGTGGGCAAGGTCGTGGGTTGATAGCTCAGGCCGACGGTGGCTAGCCAGTCTTGCCATTTGGCCGCCAGCACGTCGTCGGTACACCGAATGGGCAGCCACGGCAGACGAATGCTGTCGG